>Ga0214919_10000123_pt1 | contig 123497 bp, 65 predicted proteins | sample LL1503_MetaG_FD_177994 | JGI IMG/M metagenome (GOLD analysis project Ga0214919, IMG submission 177994) | Freshwater microbial communities from Lake Lanier, Atlanta, Georgia, United States - LL-1503 | ecosystem: Environmental > Aquatic > Freshwater > Lake | place: USA: Georgia | collected...
CCTTATACTATTTACAGAGCTTAATGGTGCAATTGCCGGTGCTGCCACGTTGGCAGTTGGCAAACCCGTTGTTGTAATTAGAAAACTATTAACACTAGCATCCAGAGCCGGATACTGCGTAGTCAGTGCTGTTGAGTTAGTGTACTGCAATATGGTTGCACCATTGAAGTAGACACTGGCATATCCATCTGTTACAGGTGTGGTCTGTGAGAATATGCTGGTGCTTACACTGCCATAATTCCTGTTAATAACAAATGAGTAAGGCCCATTGTCTTTGATCGTTAAATTTTGCAGTGCTAAAAATGTTGTATTAGTTACGCTGGTTAAGTTGGTAGTCTGCGGAGTAAAATTAGCTGTGTAAACAGCAGTACCGTTGACCACACGCAAATTTGAAACGTAGGCATTAATTGAATTAGTATTCTGTCCAGTGGCTGCGCCGTCCCTGATATTACCAATCCAGACAGTGCTGCTGGTTTGATTTAATGCACCTGTAAAAGTTCCTGCAGTGGGATCTTGATAACCGTTGACCCAAAAATTGATGGTGCCACTCAGACGAGTAACAGCAACATGAGTCCATTGCCCAGTGGGAATTTTTATACTACCAGTGATTCTGCTGCCGTAATAAAAATCAAGACTGCTGGTAGGAGAAGTGTATACACCAAAGGCCCAGGTGCCCGCACCAACACCAGCTCTGGTGTCCACTATGCCGCCATAGTTAGAAGAATATGCATTAAGATAAATCCAGCACTCTACTGTAAAATCTCCCGTACCAAAACTAAACGGTGATCTAGTAGCAGCAGCAGACACCGCAGTTGATGCTGGTGCCAGACTGGCGTAAGCAACATTACCAAAGTTGGTAACTGGAAAGTTATTTGTACTAGAATCAAGCAGTTTGTTTGTACTAGTAGAAACGGTCATCAGCACCGTGGTGTTAGCAGTTACAACCAATGGGGCAGCTGGATTAAATGCACTGGTATACAATGCCTGCCCTTTGGTTATACGCACATTGGTGATATAACCAGTCCAGCGATAGGATGGTCCCAGACCTGACTGCCCAATGTATAATGCCGAAGATGCAGAGACGTTGGCAGGTGTTAGATCACTGCTGCCAATGTTATCTGCCGTGGTTACGTCCACACCATTTACCCATATTTTTCCAGTGGTGCCAGATCTGGTCGCTGCTATATGGTTCCAAGAATTGCCCAGTGTTGCAGCAGCAGCATTGCCTGCGCCAGTGCAATACCAAAACGGTATATTAGTGCCGCCAAACAAGCTGCCATAACCTGATAATCGCCAATGATTACTATAGTATTGCAGTTCCCAAAAACGATTTTCAGCGCCCGTCATATTACCTAAAATTGCATATTGACCGGCGTCGGTGGGCATGGTGCCTGGCCAGTACACCCAGGCTTCTACGGTAAAATCACCAGAGAATGACCATGCCGATTGATAGGTAGCGGCAATGGTTAGGTATTGGCCGCTGGTGGCAAAATTTAAACTTCCATATGGTGTAGACGGAGCACTGCTATTAAAACCAACCGAACCCACTCTGGTTATGTTGCTGGTAAAATTATTAATACTAGAATCAGTTAAGTAGGTACTAGAACTAGAAACAGATAGCAACAATTGGGTATTGGTAATATTGCCCAATGGCACAACAGGTGCAAAATTAGCTGTATAAACTGCGGTACCTTTAACTATCCTGAAATTAGTAATGTAGCCATTCCATGATCTAACGGCGCCATTATAAGAACCCATATTACCAATACCAAAAATACTATTATTGGTATTGAATGATGCGTATGCTGTACTTGCTCCTCCTCCGTATCCTTGTCCATTTACCCATACAGTAGCAACTGTGCCTGTTCTTGTAACTGCCACATGATTCCATGTATTAGCAGCTATCACAGCGCCTGTTACTGTTATATTAGAAGTGCTAGTGGTTCCGGGCCCAGGGCCTATGCCTGCAAAAGTTATTGCGCCGCCTGCTTCCATCCACAGTACCCAGTCAATGGTGTTATTACCACTGGTAGTGGTAGCGGATGCTCCGCTTATATCCAAACGAGCCGCAGTTGAAGTTACATAAATCCAAGCTTCTATAGTGAATGTGGCAGTACTAAGATCCAGTATTTGACCAGTTCCGCCAATTGGTAAGGTCAGATACTGACTAGTACCGCTGAAGCTCAAACTACCAGCAGCCGCTGGTGTTGGATAAGCAGCATTAAAGACAGCGCCGTTGTTTGTTACTGCATATTGATTAATACTGGAATCTACTGCTCTGTTAGTATTGTTGTTGACTAGTAATAATAGTTGAGTTGATGCAAAGTTAGCCAGTGGTACAGCCGTATTAAATGTTGAGGTATATAAAATAGCTTTGGATATACGCATGTTGGTCATATATCCAGGAAAATAGAAATATGCGGTGCCGCCAACGTTAGATCGACCAATGGTTAAAGTATTTGAAGGAGCACCACTGCTGTATGCCAACGAGGCCTGTGCAGAAGTTACAACACTAGCACCATTTAAATATATACTTGCTGTTTTTGTACTTGATACAAATGTAACCGCAATGTGATACCATGTGTTTGTTGTAACTAGTCCACCTGCAGATCTCCAAGCAACATTACTGCCGACACCATTGTTTATGACAAAAAGTATCTCACCGGTGGTGGTATTACTAATTGAAATAAAAAATCCAATATTGCCAGGAGTAATAGACGTAGCATAAATCATTTTTTCACCAGACACCGAGGTTAAATAAACCCAGGCTTCAATGGTAAAATCTTGCAGGCCGTTGTGTAAGTAAGTCCAATTGGCAGCAGTGCCAACGGATAAGTATTGAGTTGATCCGTCAAATGACAAACTGCCTGGTGCAGAATACGCACTGGTATCCACTGTAAGATAATCGTAAGTGGCATACCCATTGAACCAATAACTGTACGTAGGTGAATATGGTATGATTGCACTTTCCATACCGCGGGTGCCTTGTTGTCCACCAGTGCCAACTATGACGTTGGCTGTTGACCCAGCTGGTATTTGCAAATTGCCAACGTAGATCAAGCCACCTGCGCCACCACCTGCCCCACGTAGATTATAATTATTCCCACCACCGCCGCCGCCGGCTACTACCAGTGCTTCGACTTGAACGTTTGATGAAAATGAACTACTTATTGCCATACTAGTTATTTAACTAAAACTGAACTCTGGTATTTCATATTTAGAAAGTAATGGTACCAGAAGTAATCCATTTGTATATTCTATAGCCACCCGATACCACTGGGTACCCGGCTGCTAGATTAGTTGTGCCGGCTGCTGCGTTATAGGTATCTGAATAACGAATAATAACAACACCGGATCCGCCGGTGCCGCCATGAGCCGGATTGTAGCCTGCGCCGCCGCCACCACCGCCAGTGTTAGGTGTGCCATCGCCACCGTTAGTACCAGTAGCAGCACCTGTGCCGCCCTGTCCACCACCGCCTGTACCTCCTGCTCCGTTACCTATCCAGCCACCACCACCACCACCTCCTGCATAATACATTGACGCACCAGTAATAGAACTTGATAGACCAACTCCGCCAACAGTACAATTAAATGCTCCGGCTGCATTACCGTTACCGCCTAACCCACCCGCGCCGCCGCCGCCGCCTGAATAGTCAGTATTGCCTGTACCGCCGCCTGCGCCGTCATATCCTTGACGAGGCGCACTTATATAAGGTGATCCGGGATATACTCCATATCCGCCATTATTGGCAACAGATCCATTTGGTGCGCCGCCGCCGCCCGAGCCACCGCTGTTTGCAAGACCGACATAAGTATTTTTTTGCCCGGCTCCCCCGCCATAAGCCACAATAGTAGTATTAAACGATGAATTGAGTCCATTTGTAGCTAGTGTATAGGTTGGTGTTCCGACACCATACGTGCCGCCAGCACCTACTACAACTGGAATCGCTGTGCCCAAATTTACACTGTAACCAGTTGCCGTTAAGAATCCACCTGCACCACCCCCTCCACCGTACCAGGCTCCACCGCCACCGCCTGCTACTACCAAGTACTCAACTTGAATCACTATTGAATTAACAACAAATGTACCGTTGGAGGTAAATGTATGTATGGTATATCCACCAGAAGTTGTAACTGTTCCGCCAGTGCCTAATTGCAATAGACCGGCATAACGTATTATTGCAATACCAGGATTGCCATTGTATGTTGATGCATTCGGAACGCCAGTACCATTGGCACCATATCCGTAATAACCTTGCAAGGTATTTGACCCATCATATCCAGTGGCATACACGGCACCAGCATCGCTATTCCCATACCCACCGCCGGCATATTTTGCACTAGATCCGCTAAATGACGATATCAATGGGGCGCCGCCGGCCACTAGCCCACCGGTACCTGTAGATCCTGCGCCGCCTGCGCCACCACCAGATCCACCGCCCCATGTACTGTTCCATGATGCGCCGCCTGCATAACCATACCCAACACCGCCAAATAACGGATAACTGGACTGAGTGCTTGCACCGCCTGCCGCGCTGTATTGACCACCTCCACCACCGCCCGACCCACCAGGGTGGCCAATAGTTGGTGGAGTATCGAATCCAGTGTGAGAGCCACCGCCACCGCCGCCCTGCGCGGTAACTGTGCCAGTTATATCAATTGACAGCGAGGTAGGCTGTCCATCTGCGCCACCGGTAGTAGCAGTCTGGTCAGACGCACCACCTGTACCAATTGTAACAGTTACAACAGTGGCCAACTGTAATGCATATGCAGTACCAATTACCACGCCACCACCACCGCCACCACCGCCTACGTCGTAGCCGGCACCGCCGCCACCACCTACAATAAAGTAATCTACAGACAACGAACCGCCTAATGTCGTTAAATCAAAATAACCAGATGAAGTAAATTTGTGCAACCAATAGTTAGTTCCACCATAGCTTACAGATTGCACTAGGGAGCCGCCATTTGCGCGTTGTGTGCCAGCATACCAAAAATAAGCTACACCGGCATTACCAGCAGTACCGTAACTGACACGGCTACCGCCCCCGCCATAGTTAACACTGGAATTAGACGTTAAACCGCCATCTGAGTAACTGGCAATGACATTGCCAAGTATGTTAACGGATATAGGACCATTGGTACCTGCGGCTGTTGGAACAACAGATGCATTGTAGGTAGCGTTGACACTGGTTACAGTAAGATTGTTTGTGCTAGAGTCTGTTAGGTAAGTTAGACTAGAATTAACTAACATTAACAGTGTAGTATTTGGCACTACAGATAACAATGTTGGGGTAAATGCACTATTATATACAGCTCTACCATTAACAACTCTCATATTAGTCATGTAGCCTTTAAAATAAGTTGCGCCTGTTGTTTCGTTTACTGGATACCCAATTGCAAATGATCCAACAAAATTTACAGCACCAGACATTGTGCCAGCACCGCCTGCCGCACCATTTATATAAAATGTATATGCTGTTCCGCTCCTAACCAAGGCCACGTGGCACCATGCATTAAAAGTAACTGCCACAGTAGCAGTATAAGAACCACCAGACACTACAGTACCATTTCCAGATATAGACCAATCTAATCCCATGCGGCCATCAGTGTATAATACCCACATCCAACCTCGAGTTGGGCTTGCCCCGCCTTGATTATTCATAATTACACAAGGACTACTAGACCCCTGGTAATATAACCAAGTTTCAAGTGTAAAATCAGCTGTTAAATTAAATGCTGCATTACTGGGTATAGTTAGTGTAGCACTAGTACCGTTAAAATAGATACTGCCGCCTGCTGTTGTAACTGACCCGCTTGCATTAGGAATCACTGTACTACTAAATGTGGCGCCACTGATAGTAGGAGTAAAATTGTTGGTACTGCTGTCGACTGCTCTATTGGTGTTGTTACTAACTAACATCAACAATGAGGTGTTAGGAACAAGGCTTAATGGCACAGTTGGACTAAAACCGCTACTGTACATTGCCGATTTTACTATTCTAACATTGGTTATGTATCCATTGAAGAACCAAGTTGGACTTGCTGAATCATTATTGGCACCAATAAATAACGGATCACTGCTACCTGTAATTGTCACTGCTGTTGTAGTAGCAACTTGCTGCCCATTGAGATAAAGGTAAAAGTTGGCACTATTTCTAACAAAGGCTGCATGATACCAAGTATTTAAACTGGTGGTGCCACCACTCATGCTGCCGGACGTATTCCAACTTGCACTAATGCCGCCCGCTCCGTTATAACCAGCAGTCAATGTAAATGACCTTCCGCTGGATATATGCCATAGGTCAATTAAACTGCCGCCTTGGCCAGATGGTGGATAAGCTGTTTGATAGAACCAACATTCGACAGTAAAGTCGCTTGACCCAAGCGCCCAGGCCGAACTAGTTGGGTAACTCACGTAACTACTGCCATTGAATAGTAAACTACCTGCTGCGGCAGTGGCAGTAGCAGCAACCGATGGTACTATAGAAGAACTGTACGTAATACCACCATTGTTAGTTACTGTAAAGTTATTTAAACTAGAATCTACTATTTTATTAGCGTCGCTGTTAACTAATAATAGTAAAGAAGTGTTAGTAATAACAGTTAAAGGCAAGGGCAACGAAAAGGCAGCGGTATATACCGCTGTTCCTTTTACAATTCTAAAATTAGTCATGTAGCCCCCAAAGTAGGCCGTGGCGCCTGACCCGCTATACTTACCTATAACCGGACCATTTAGAACATAAGTATTTGAATCAGAGTAAGTGGAACCTTCTTGAATACCGTTTAGATACATTTTTGTAGAGCCGCTGGATTTAACTACAGCCACATGGTACCAAATACCAGTTGAAAGTGTAGTAGTCCCTGTTATTGTATTTGTGTTTGCTACGTTATACACTAAATTAGTTGATACCAGTATCATTGGACCTGCATTAAGAGTAATACCATTCCTCATATCAATGATAACACTACCTGAGGTAGAATTTAAATAAAACCAAGTTTCTATGGTCCAGTCGCCTGTGTCAAATTGAAATGCTGCATTACTAGGAATACTAAGATATTGGCTAGTACCATCAAATAACAAACTGCCAGCAGCAAATGTGCTTACTGCATTTCCACCACTGCTGCCGCCAAGGCCGCCGGCAGATCCGGCTGCTCCGGCAGTTCCATAGCCGCCCCAAACACTACTAGGTTGTAAACCAGTGCCGCCAATACCACTAACTGCACTAGATGTAAATCCACCACCCCCGCCCGACCCGCCAGCTGTACCCGAGGATCCAGTTAATGCGCTACCGCCTGCGCCACCGCCAATGGCAACCAAGTCATTAACACCAAACAAAGTAAAACTAACAACTGACGTGTTGCCGCCATTGGATCCAATACTGCCGCCGGTACCAACAGTGACTGCACAATTTGCTGCTGTATACGATAACAGTGAAGCGGATCCTAGTATAACCCCGCCGCCGCCTCCAGTTCCAGGTTGTGGTGCTGAACTGGACCCGCCGCTGCCTGCGCCACCGCCGCCAGCCACTACCAAATAATATAGATAAGCATCTGGTTTAAAAGTTAATGTATAAAATTTACTAATACTAATACCCATTGACGAGGATGCTGTAACAGTAATAGTATATGCACCGGAATTTGACGCAAATTGTTGTTGGGTATATGAAAGGACACCAGTTGATGCATCTATTGCTAATCCGCTGGGTCCAGTGTCAATAAAATAAGTTACAGTACCGCCATTGGAATCTTGGGCAGCAAACGTTTCAATTGTGGTGTAAGTACTATTAATAATAGTATCGCTATCGCCGCCTGCTATCCAGTTCATATTAGCGCCACCTACACCGCCTGCAGCATACAATATGGTTGGCGTTGATGCCGATGAATCAAGGAAATAAGTTGCGCTGCCATTGTTACCAGCTATGTTACCCGGACTACCGCCTGCGCCAACAACAATAGTATAGTCACTTCCTGGCGTTACAAGATATAAATTATAGTAGTCAAGTAGGCCGCCATTGCCACCAGACCCGCCAGTGGCTTTTTGTTGCCCACCTCCACCTCCGCCAATGCCCGCCATGCTAACGGATGTTACTCCAGCTGGGCAAGTCCAGGTATAGGTGCCAGGTGAGGTATATGCTACGGTTGCATACGAGCTAACATTTGCAACAATATTACCATATGCAACGTTTAGTCCACTATCAAATAATGTAGTTGCACTCAAACTAGTAGTATTAGCCGACGATGTTGTAACAGTGGCAGATGCAACAGCAAATATTTGACCAATTTGATCAGGTGCGTAGCCGGTGGTTTTAATTGTATTAACCAGCGCTGGTGTAGTTTGCAATCCCACATTGCTAGTTGTGTTAACAACAGTTTCTCCGGGTGTTACGGTACCTACTGTAGTTTTAACCAGCGAAGAATCTTCTTCAACAGTAACTATCGTCGTTAGACGATTAACAACTAGATCAAGACTGGGTAGTATAGCAGACACAGGCCGTCCTCATACCGACACGCTGGCAATAATATTGCTGACGCCTCCGCCGGATATGGTGACTGCTGCATTGACATCTGCACTGGCACTTGTGGTAACAGTGGTAGTGTAATTACTGCCACCAAATAACATACTGCCACCATCAATAACCAGTTTGACTGTGGTGCTGATCCTATTACCACTTGCATCGAGTGCTTTAACTGCCAAGTTGCCTGTAATTGGTGTACCAGTATATGTGTATGTAGTAGCATCGGGAGTAACTACAATAGTTACCGGTACTGTCAAACTGATCAAATGTATACGACCCCATCTATATGGGCCAGGCTCTACTGCCCATATACGTCCAGTATTGTCTCTACCAACTGCACTAAACTGGTATGGTAAACTAGCAGTACGTGTCCACCCACTTGCTTCAGTAAAAGTATAGATATAGAAATTGCTGTGGCAAAATACACCCAATATAGTCAGGCTGTCATTTAACCAAACAATATTTTTTGGTGTACTAGGAACAGGAATATTACTGTGATATGTTAGTACTCTTGGATCTCCTGCATTTACGCTGTAGCAAACAAATGTACATGCTTTTGGAGTGGCGTCGGCAAGAGCTCCAGTACCGTTCAGTTGCATAAACAACAAATAACGATTTGATCCTACTGTAAATGTTTCGTTAGACCAAATTGATTGCATACCATGTGGTTGAGATATAGTAGCCGGGGCACTGGCGTCAGGAGTCCAATATGTACTTAAACTATTACCACCATAGCTAACAGTACAGTAGGCACTACGAGTAAATGCATCAGTTGTAGTATTCCATTGGTAATACAAAGGTGCATAGTTGCCTGCACTATCTACGAACGGAACATAGAATCCGCGACTGTTTGCTGTTAGTGGATCTGTAAACCAACGACTGGCAAATTTAGATTTGTAGCTACCTTGTGTTGTTGTACGATCGGTGCCGTTGCTGCTGCCGCCGGCTGCAAGAATTGTACTGAATGTATTTAATGTAGTATAGGTATTTGCACTGTCATTAAACTTTTGAAACACTTGGTTAAAATCATTTGTTGTGCCAATGCTTAATGTTAGCATATAGCCATCAACCAGGCTAACTCCAAGAAACTGGCAAGTGTAATTATTAGCAAGTTGGCCAGATGCTGGCGCTGTAATACCAGTTGCGCTAGACACAGCAAATGCTTGACCTAGATGAAACCCGGCTGCCGAGCATGGATAAATTCCAGTGGTAACAGACTGTTGATATAGTCCGTGATAAACCATATTGCCAGTACTAGGGTTTCTATACATAGGGTATGCATGAGGGAAAAGTCCATTGATCTGAGTAGACGGCGCTATACTAGCAGTAGGAATTCCACCGGCAGCAATATCTGCACTAGTCCCATTTACTTTTGTAACAATACGCATGTATTCGTTAATGCCTGTGATACTGCCAGCATTAACCCACTGTGTCCATATGGCTACACTGTTTGTTCCGTCGGTGAAATGCGACGCTGGCGTAGGTCTACGTGCAGGGTCCATTGACATAAAAGGGGCATGATCTAAGTTTACTCTATAATCGCCGGCGGTGGTAATAAAATGCCTACAGTGAGTAACTTCACCATTTAATACCAATACACCAGTAAAAAATATTTGACTTATATTATATTGCGCACTTGTGGACCCACTCAAAATTGGTTGGCCAAAATTTGATTGACTGGACAAAAAACCCATGTCAACGTTGATGCCGGGCGCTGTTGGTAAATTACCCGTTGGACTAAAATTATATTCTACATCAAATTGCGGTGCTAAACTGGTTTTATTAACGCCGTCAGTTTGGAAATACATGTAGGTACTGCCAGGAATTGGATCTTCCAATATAGCTGCCGCCTGCATTGGTTTTTTAAATGTTCTTATAATTGCCACAATATTTTCCTTAATGTATTATTATGCACCAGTTACTGAATCTGCCCAGGCAAAAGCATCTGCTGCATCTGCAAACGGTTCTCTGCCGCCGTCTGGTGTGCATTTCCACTGTTGATATACGCCAGATTCAACTATTTCATTTCCGTCTGCATCAACAGTCAGTAACCCAATTGTCAACTCGCCGCCTATGCCACCAGAATACACATACCTGAAAGTTTTAGTAGCAACGACTTGAGCTGTTTCATCACGCTGTTCTATTAGTCGATCATATATATCACTCATTTACAAATCCTTATAAGGTTACAGTAGTACTAATTGTACTAACACCAGCACTGACTACAGCAGCATTAACTGTGGTAGTAGCACTTGCACTGGTAGTTACAGTAATTGTGCTAGTGGTAACTAGTATATTACTAGTATAAAATACAATACTAGTTCCAGTTGAAGTTAGTGTTACATTAGCAGCAATTCTAGCACCAGTTATATCATATGTATCAATTGCATATGTAGTACCAATTGTAGCTCCTGAATAGTTATAGCTGTTAGCTGCCGGTGTTACGTTAATGGTAGCCGGCATACTGCCAGATAATAAGTGTATACGCCCGTAACCAAACTGCCCAGAGTCTTGGGCCCATATACGCCCTAAGCTATCTCTGCCTATGCTGTTAAATTGGTAATTGTAACTTGCTGTCAAGTTCCAACCAGATACAGCACTGTTGAAACTGTAGATATAGGTATAGTTATGTGCAACGACTGCCATCAAAGTTCTGGCATCATTCAACCAGCAGATGTTTTTTGGTGTGCTAGGTATCACAGTAGCACTGTGGAAAGTAGTCTGAGTATAATCAGTACTACTCACGCTATAGGTCAGAAAAGTACGAATAAATGTGTTACCATCAAAAATACCGCCTGCGCCATGTAGCTGCATCATAGTCAGATATCTAGTGCCACTAAACACAAAACTTTCGTTGTAGACGACACGATTCATTCCAGATACCGAGTTAACACTGGTAGTAGTAGTTTGGTCAGGCCACCAGTAGGTATTCTGAGTACCCGCACCGTATACTGTAGTAACATTGGCAAATCTTTGGAATGAGTCAGCAGTTCTATTCCACAAAATATAATGCGGATGGTAGGCGCCAGCTGTGTCAAAATAAGGAACATAAAATCCAGTCTGTCCGGCCGGACCGGCCGGACTAGTGTTTGGATCTGTAAATGTTCTACTGGCAAATTTAGGTTGGAATGTTCCGCCTACTGGTGTAGTTCTCGCACCGCCTGCACTGCCACCTGTTCTAATATCAGCACTAGGGGTAGCTGTAAACGTACCCGGATTGGTAGCAGTAGTATTAATATCGTTGTACTTGTAGATGTTTTGTGTATAGTCATTACCGATGCTGTTATTAAAGAACATGGCCAGGCCATCAACACTAGACACACCTAAGAATTGTACAGTATTAGTGCCAGATGTTGCGCCTGCTGCCACTAAAGTTGGGGCGGCAGCACTAAACATACTGGGCATATGTGCCCCATTGGTTGCACCCGGAACATAGTTAGTAGCATGGTTGTTTGCAACTACTATCAAATTATTAGTGCCTGGATTTCTATACACTGGAAAACCAGTGTAGCTGGCTGTGTTGGTAGTATTTTGTAATGGAAATCCAGTACTGCTATCTGTTCCTACGTTAACTCGACGATAATAAGTTATATATCCGGTGGTACTTGGCGTACTACTTTGCTGATTGTAAGTTATTAATACCTGATTATTAACACCGTCGGTTTCATATCTACTATGATTAATAGGACGAGCAGGGTCCATGCTGGCCCAAGCCGCTTGGTCTAGGTTATTTCTATAGTCGTTGTTGGTGTTGAATATCTGATGGCGAACAAAAGTCACTTCACCTTTGAGTAATAGCATGCCGCCTAATGCTTCCGGACCGGTCCCCGACACTGTATTACTATATCCAAATGTAGAATAAGCAGTACCAGTGGTACTCCAACTAATGGTTTTATCAAAGAAATGATTTAAGGTATTGGTATTGTATGCTTCGTTTTGAAAATAAATTTTTCCAGAGCCAGGATACGGATCCTCTGTGATGGTAGGAACCTGTATACCGTATTTTGCTGTTCTAATTATTGCCATATTTTATAAAACTCCTAGACCTATTACTATATTTATGCTCAGGCACGATCTAAGTATTTATAACGAAAACTAACTAGTTTGATTGTATTTAAGCTGAACGTAAAGATCGTTTCCTGGATTATTAGAGGAACCCACTTGAAGTATACTTATGGTTATGTATTCTCCACTGTTCATTGAGAATGTCAACAGCGATGTAGCTGTGTATTGTGTGGCTAAAATTGTAACAGTTGACACAGTAGTACCGTTCTTTTTAATAGCAAATATTAAATTAGTGTCTGGATATCCCACTAGGTTAGCTACTACCGATGTAACTGTTAAGTCATAGGGTGCATACCAACGCCTAGATCCATCAAATACATACAGAGAACCTGATGTGTAAATGTTAATAAAGCTAGGACCAGAACTGCCAGTGTAGCCCAGGCCGCCGCTGCCTGTATATCCAGTGCCAGAACTGCCAGTATAGCCCACACTACCTGTATAGCCAGACAATTGCCCTGACGCTACCCAGGCGCGGCCGTTGTAAACCCAGGTGCGACCACCGTATGTGTAGGGATCACCCGTGCCAGGACCGTCGGGGAAATTTAATGCCATAGCTTAATTGTTTATTATTCAGGTATCTGCGGTGGTGCAAATTCGTCCCAACTCAGAGTATCTTCGTTCCATCTGTACAGTTTATCGCCTGCTGGTGCTGCATCTGCTGGCATAGGCGCCGGTGCTTCCCAGTTACATGTATCATTGTTTAATGTCCAACTTGGAAACGGCGAGGGTGCATAAAATGCATCTCTTTCGGCATCGTATGTATACCCGAGTCCTGCATAGTTCTTACGCATTGGAGTTCCACCTAAACGGTGTACCCCACCATAGGTATTATAACTAGTCTGAACCCAAAGAGTAGGGTCACCAACTAGTCCTGTATCGATAAAATCTTGTTCGGCTACAATAACTTGTGTTACTATACCGTTTTCTACTTTGGCAAAATGGCTCATAAAATTTCCTTTAGATAAATTTATATATATTTATTTGTTTTCCGATGACAAAATTTTGTTATCCCCAGGCGCCGGCGCTCATTGAGCCCGAGGCGGATACTGGGTATATACTGATAAAACTGCCAGGTTGTGTAACATAAGGCCCCAGTGGATCTGCACTTAGTGTATATTGCGGAATAAACGTGCCGCCCACAGCTATGTTCACTGTTCCTTCAATAAAACAAACTATGTAACCGCCCGCCGATGCTACTGTAGTAATTACAGTACTAGCAGCAGTTGTAAGATATAGCTGTCCTACTTCTGCACTATTGATATTAGTAAAACTGGTACCACTCACTTTGTAATTTAAATTATAACCAATAGTGTTTACTGTTGCTGTTCCACCAAAACTTAACGATACTGTATGCGACGTTGCACCAACATTTTTACCCAAAGCATATAGCGCGGTAAATCTGTAAACAGTCTGTCCAGCTAGTGTTATTCCTAGCCCGCGCCCGTCAACGCCTACACCAAATACACCTTGGGCCGTTGTAATTTGTCTGCCTCCAAAAGTTGTTTGTAATTGATAATGATACTGTGGTAAGTACCCTGGATAACCGTACGTTGTAGCGCCAGTGAACACTTCGATCCAAGCAGGGCTAGTACCATTTTGTACCATAAACTTGTAGAGACGATTGGTAGTGGGGTTGAACCACTCGTCACCGATTTGCAACCCGGTTTGGGGTTGCGTAGTCAATGTCCAGTGTTTGGTATAATTTCTTGTGCTCACAGGCCGTCTCCAGGATTAGGCCTGAGCTTCCGTCCAGGATAAACGTGCAAAAATGTTACCCGATGTGGCACCAATGTTCTGGGCCATGACTGTAACCACGTCTGGCCCGTCGGGGTAAACACCCACGTTGGCTGCTGCAACACCGCCACCTAGGATACTGGTACCCATGTCGCGAACCAAGGTCAAGTCCTGCTGTGTAGTGGTATAGCCCGAACCTGTGGTGTTCAAGAAGAAGCCGAACACAGTCTCGCCGCCTGCAATAGTAGTTGCCGAAGTATGGAAAATGTACTGTGCCAAACTAGATCCGCCTACGCTAGCCCAGTTTGGTGTTGCGCTGCTGACTGTACCGTTAAGCACCAAGGTCATAAGGAACTGACCATTGGAGAAAACGTCCAGCTGTCGCAAAATCATCTGCATGCGGTTTACCAGTTCACGTATGCCCAACGTTGATCCAGCAACACCGCTACTGACACTAGGTGCAATACGGAAACTCATAACTGCATTGTTAACACCGTTGTTAACTGCCAGGGTTGTGGTCATACCTCTTGTAAACACGTATGATTTATCATCATCAAATCTACCGTCCATGATAACTGACGTACCCCAGTGACTGATGGTACTGGCAAACAAGGGAGCATGTAAGTCGACTGCAATTGGAGCAGTGGCACTATATGTAAATGATTGCGCAGCACCGGCCATGGGCGAAAATACCAATGACTGCGATCCGGCTGCCATAGGTGCCTGGCTTAATGTCACGCTGGTATTTGGCACAAAGCTGACAACAAATGTGTTGGCAGGGACTGCATTAGTAGTTGAAAATACATACTGTCCAATTTGTACACCGGTGGTGCTTACACCGGTTATAACCGGAGTTGCAGTGTTAGTAGTAAATGTTAATGTGGCACCAGCTTGTGCTCTAGTAACACCAGTTAATGTACTAACTGTGTATTGTCCTGCAATATTTGCAGTACCAACACCAGCAAAATTAACGTATTCATATGCTGTTGCATTGCGTATTACTGCAATACCTGCACCACTAGTAGGCCATCCAGCTGGTAATGTGTTTACATAGATTGTTACATCACTGCTACCTAGTGTAGTACCACCATTGGCCTGTATATTAGCCAGCTGTGTGCTCTTACTAAATGTATTTGATTCGTATCTCGCCGGCAAGTTACCCGAACGCATGTAAGCCTGATAGTTTACGTTGTTGTTGGGACTCTTGTGACAGTACATAACGTCACCGTTGAGTCCACGGAATCCCCAGCGTATAAAGCCCGCACCGTACCACGAGTAATCCAAATAGAACATTTGCATTCTGCTAAGATCAAGAGTAAATCCGCTAACACCAGTACCGTCTGCACGATCAATGTTCCATGAACTTTGTGGTACACGATAGTCAATGGTTTTACTAATAACCGCCGCCGACAAGTTAACAGTACCACGATATGCTGGCTGAATTGTTAGTGCTGCATCACTGGTAATTGTTTCCACTTTATAGCTCATACCTTTAATAACTACAAAATCCCCAGGTACCAGCTGTTTGCTAAAAATAGGGCTTACACCATTGAGGGTAATACCAGTAACTGTGTTACTACCAGCATTGATACTGGCCCAACCGTTAATTTGATATGTACTGCTACGGCGTACTGCGTATATGGTCTGTCCGTCATATTCAAAAAACACACCGTTTTGATTATCGAACATGCCTACGCGAGTATTGGCTCCATACCAATTGCTAACACTCAAATACGGCAAACCAGTAGGTGTTGCAATCGTCGGAATCGATCCAGTGGTATCTAATCTGTTGGTACTGATGTAGGTAAACTTGTAAGGATCAATTACGCTTGCAACCGTGTATGTACCATTATAAGCTGTTTGATCCAGTCCACTTATTATAATAGTGATACCAGGATTGATATTGTGTTGCACCTTGGTAACTACTGTAATCACAGCACCAACTGCTGTGATTGAATCCAAATTCAAATTGGGTTTGAGCAAAGTACCAGTTGACATCTGGATACCTTTGCCTGATTGGTAGCGGAAATAACGTCGTGTTTGACGTATCAACTGTTGATTATGACTTGATGCATTGGTACTAAACGTAACACCGCCGTCAAAGGCGCGATGTAAAAAGTTACCCTGTGGGCGAACATATAGTGTGGCACTACCATATGCAATTGTACCGGTTGGCGTGCTAATCACGTTGTAGGTAAACACCGTCGGGCTAGTAACTGTGGCACTGTCCACGATCCGTTTGGAGCATTGGTGCTGGCTGTTAAACCAATGATACCAATTTCATTGCCCAGTAACAGTCCGTGCGGTACGCTACATGTAACAGTAACCACTGTACCACTGTAGGTCACTGTGCTAAGACTGATGCTGGCGCCAGTAAATACATATCCTTGATAGATGTTGGTGGTATTGGCGTTGTTAATTGATCCAGTAGTGCCCGGATAGGCAATTCTGGCCGTATAGGTAAAGTTACTACCGCTGCTGGTTTCAATCATGAACAAGCCATCTGCACCGGCCCAGGTAGTATCTTGTATGAATACTGGAGTACCAACACCGGGGTTAGCGGTTGAGGTTACTGTAACAGTACGACTCAAGTTGACAGCACTGACGTCACTGTATACCAGTGGGTTGTAGGTGTTGTAGTAGGCAAATGGACGATTGTTAATCAGTGCTATACTTTCCCATTTGGTAGTCTGTGTACTATATTCAAAGTCAGTATCAATAAGTGCCTGTGGGCTACTGGTACGCAATTTATTAACCGGATCCATTAAAATTTCCATTGGTTGGAAAGTTTCGTTGGATTCCTCAACCAAGATAGCAATCTTATCAGTACTTTGCATAACACTGGTGGTGTCATACTTCAATACAATACTGGTAGTCGGTACGTTATTAGTTATTATGCTAACAAAACTTACCAATGTATAAGTAGGGTCACTGAAGTTGAACAACACAGTATTTCTGGTGGTGTTAGTGATCAAAAGCAGTTGCTCTTGACGCAGGTAACGGTTGATCACGATAGTCTTGGTAGACGGGGTGAACGTGTAATATTCTGGTGTTATATGTTTTGCCATTTTTGTTTAATCTCCAAATGCTATCGGGTTAACTGAGTAACTTGCAGTTCTGCGCTGTACGTATGTGCCAAGGGTGACTATAGTAACCATGGCGCGGTCGCCCAATTCTGGCGGGTTGTAAATAATAAGGTTGCCATTTGTTACTCGGTAATCTCCGTTTATATCGTATTCTACGCTCCAAGGCAGTGTGCGCTCTGCTATATAAGGACGTAAAATTTGTCCATTTATGCTCACTTGTACTTGTCTTGAATCTGTTACTGTATTTATGGACACTTCATCGACGCTCAAGGGAAAGATTTGAGTGCTGCTATTAAAATAAACGCTAATGTCATCGCATACCGCTGGTAGCGTATACGTCGCTTGTAAATCAGTCAGTACCCTGGTTAGTGCCATTTTTGTTCCAATGTTAGTGTATTTATCAAGAAACTATCTTGCTAGGAGGAGTAAATGCACTGGTGTATCTGGCCACACTCTTGGTCACACGTAAATCATCAATGTAACCGTTAAAATAGTTGGATATTGTTGCACCGCCGCTGTAGCCGGCTCCGATATTCACTATGCTTGCACTTATATATGCGGTAGTATCAGCCCATGGGGTTCCGGCTACTACACCATTTATATACATGGTAGTGGTATTAACATAACGAACTAGAGCAATATGATACCATGTATTAATAGCAATTGCGCTGGCTGCACTGGTAATCCTGTCTGCTGTACTGACATAATATCTAACAGTTCCGTCACTGCTTAAATAGATAAGATGATACGCCCCGTTAGTTGATGCCGGTCTGGTGTCAAATAACTGTGCAGTTGTACCCGGTAGTGCTGCGGCACGCATCCAAAATTCGATAGTAAAATCGGCTGAAGCACCAAAAATAAACTTGATGTCTGAATATGGAGAAAACACCGTTAGATAATTAGTAGTTCCATTAAAATAAACAGATCCTGTGCCATACTTGTAAACGGAATTAACTACCTGCACTGCACCTGCTACACTCCTAATCAGACTTCTTGATGTTGAATCATTGATAGCAGAATTTATTGTACTACCAAGTAATAAAGAAGTACCTTTTATTGCAGTTAACAGCCCAGTTGGCGGCGTAAATGCACTAGTGTACAGTGCAATTCCGTTAACTAGTCGAATATTGCTAATTGTGCCACTAAGGAATAGTGTATTACTGCCAGTTTGACGACCAATGCTGCCACCAGTGGTAGTTCCGGCAACGCCAAGACCGTCGGCTATTGTGCCCTGAGCATAGACTGCTCCGTTAACATATATTGTTGTCTGGTTTGTACCGGTTCCAGCTCTAACCACTGCAACGTGATAAAGTTGACTTGGTAGCAATGCCGTGGTCCCAGTTATATAAAAAGTAGTACTAACGCCAGTGGCATAACCAAATTGTAAAAGTCCGGTTGCACTAAATCCCAGCTGCCATTGCCCAGTCTGGAACGCTGCCGCGATACCAATAAAGTTGTCAACTAACTTGGGTTGTGCTGTTAATGCACCAAGAGAGTTAAACCAGCATTCTAATGTAAAATTGGCTGTCCCTATTATCAATGAGTTAGCTGGTAAGGTCAAGTAATCTGTAGTACCATTAAATGCCAGGGCTCCACCATACGTTGAATTTGACCAACTGCCAGCAGGAGGATATGGTGAAAAGTTTTCAAGACTAGGAAGGCCAGTTCTGGTTAATGTTCTAGCGTAAACTGATCTGTCAACTGCATAGCTATCTTTAAATAGTAACAAACTAGTACCAGCCGCAAACGGACTTGCTGTTGATACAGTAGCTGCGTTATTAGTTATAGTGTAGGCATTGATGCTGGCATCTGCAATATTGGCAGACTGAGCGGCCAACAAATTAGTAATGCCAGTGCCAAACGGATTAACCAGTGGTGTAACAACCGGTAGTCCGTTGCCAGGCGATAAAGTAAAAGCATAAGGCCCAGCGTCAATTGGAGTACTAGATCTTGCTACAAACAAATTAGTATAACCAAACGGAACGGTAATACCACCACTGGTGTACACAGGATTACCAGTGGTGGTTATTTCAACAGCATTAGTACTATTATCAATTGCTGCGTCCGATTGTGCGGTTAAAAATACAGTATTAGCAACAGCAGTCAAGGATGTTGTTGACGGTAGGAAATTAACGGTTGTATATAATGCAGTACCACTTAGAATTCTAAGATTGCTTATATAACCAACAAACGGCCACGGATTAGAATCTGCGTATCTACTACCCAATCGAACAGTATCAGACAAGTTAGAAAATGTAGCTGCCAATGAGCTGATAAACGTACCATTGACAAAGGCAAATAGTCTATTAGATCGCATTGTTAGTGCAATATGAGCCCAGGTGCTAGTTGGCAATGTCCATGGTATAAAATTCAGGCCTGCGCTGTTTGCATTAGCAATCCCAGCGCCGTCGCGTGCCAGTATAAACCCTGGTGTGGTTTGAGTTGTGCTAGTTACAATACCTGCCAGACTGTTGGATGTAGGGCCAATCCATACCCAACACTCAATGGTAAAATCGCCAGTACCTATTATGAAGTTATTACTAGTAGCAGTTAGGTAACTGCTATCATTCAAGTATACGCTGTAAGGAGTAGTAGATTGAGTTATAGCCGTTAGTCCGCTAGTAGGAACCACAAAACTAATCGATCGATATAGTGCTGCACTTTTTGTTATTCGAAGATTTGTCAAATAACCTACCCACGACGATGTAGTTGTTGCACTCCGTGATCCAATTACAGTTGACCCAGCGGAATAGTCAGCAGTGTCAGTGGCACTTGCACCAGCTTGACCATTGATGTATACGGTTGTTGCACTGCTAGATCTTACCACAGCCACATGCGCCCATGTATTAATTGCTATAGTAGTAGGAGTGGTAATTAATAGTGTGTTGTTAACCGAGTAAAATATCACGGTGCCAGTGCTGTTATTAACACCAATTTGATATGTGCCAGCACCTACTCCAGTTCCAACAAAATAAGTTGGCCCAGTGGTTGTAGTATAATATACCCATGCTTCAATGGTGAAATCGCCTGTTCCTAAACGCAATGCTACATTGTCAGGTGTAGTCAGATACGATCCTGCCGACGAAAGGACCGACACTGGATATTCTGCGTTGTATGCAACAGGGCCGCCGTCATTGGTTAAAGTTAAATTGTAGCCGCCCGAGTCGGTTATATATCCTGCAGACCCTGTTACATTTAATAACAACGATGTATAACTTGCGGCCGGTATTGCCCGAGTATTGATCCCTCCAATGGGATTTGCTATTTGCGTTGATCTTAGTATATAATTTGGTGTAGTAAAACTAGCACCGGAGTATACGGCAAGCCCCTTGACTACCCTTAAATTAAACACATAGCCAGTGAATGCAGAATTTGCATTGCCTGATTGATCATCACCAATGGTAATAAAAAGATTATTGCCAATGGTACCCAATTGATTAGCAGTTCCTGTGTTATTTAAAACACCGTTATAATACCATCTTGGTATAGTTGATTCTACTACCACAGCAACGTGTGTCCATTGATTCAGTGATATTGCCGACCCTGCATAAAATTGAACACCACCATTGGTACCATAGAATCCCATGTAATTGGGTGTTGCTGGATAAGTGGCGCTACCAAACAATCCAAATATCCAGTCTGCACTAGAGCCTGAGAAATGCCCGCCAATTATTTGTCCAAGGTTACTAGGACTTACAGTTGGATATATCCAACATTCTACCGTGAAATCCCCTGTTCCAAATGCAAATATTGCATTTGGAGAGGTTGAAAGTTTAGTTCCAGCTGCGCCATTAAAATATAAACTACCTGTGTCTGGGAAGACATCTACAATTTTAATAAAGTTAAGACTATAATTAGTTGGAACAGTAGAAATTGCTGCGGTTGCAGGAGTAAAGTTTGCTGTGTACAAGGCCTGACCATTTGTCACACGCAAATTAGATATATGCCCAGTGAATTTGCCAGCGCCCTGACCACCAATAACAGCAGTAGTAGCAATGGTTCCCCATGTTCCAGTTTGTGCTATGCTACCAACTCTATTACCTGCTAAGTATATAGTTACTGTGTTTGAACTATTTACAAATGCCAGGTGTGTCCAAGTGCTCAAACTTGGTGTTGTTGCTATTACAGTTTGATAACTAAGTCCATTCCTTGCTGCTACAATATAACCAGTACTGGTAATACCCCAAGTTTGATAGCTGGTAACACCTGCATTACCAGTAATAATATTTCTAGAAGTTGCATACGTGATACCAGTAGCAGCAGTAGTCAGATACACCCAAGCTTCAACCGTATAATCACTAGTCAATGTTGGTATCGCTGTTGACGAATAAACAAGTAAATTTGCTGTAGTACCATTGAACAATACGCTATATGTACCAGTACCTGCTACGGTGGTTAACTGTGTAATTGGTTGAACAGTTGTTTGTATACCTTTATCAATTTGCAAGTTAGATATGTATCCCGAGAAGTATGCAGTACCAGCCGGGTTTCTACCAATGTTTAATGTATTAGTCGGTGCTGCGGTTGTATAGGCAAACGATGTATTGCTACTTGATCCTGAGCTGACATTATTAATATAAAAACCAATAGTTTTTGTACTGGCAGTAAAAGTAATTGCTATATAATTCCATTGGTTCAATTGCACCACTGGGTTAGAATTAAATGCTGGGTTAGTAAGCGTGCTGCCAGTGGCATTAAAAAATACCACAGATACACTGCTAGTCAAACCGCCATAGGTTGTATTGTTAAGTTCGATGCTCATTCCAGTTTGCCCAGCCACATTGGTAGTGGCCAGCGGAACCATTAGTGATGAGCTTCTTGGATACACCCAAAATCTCACAGTCCAATCTTCAATGCCGTTATGTAAAAATGCCCACTCAACGGCTGTACTGACTGTGTAGTAGTCTGCGGATCCATTGAATTGATAACTCCAACCAGTTAAGAATGAGTTGGTTGACCCTTGTGTTGTAGTACTTGCTCTGGTGACTAAAAAGTTATTGAAACTAGTGTCTGAGAAGAAATTGTTGTTGTTTGATACATTGTATTGGCTAGTCAATAGGCTAGTACCAGCGTAGGAACCAAATGGGTTGTTTACACTAACACCAGTTACACCATTGTTGGTAATAACAATACTATTCCCGCTGGTGTCCACAATGGTTCTGGACTGAGCTATCAATAAACCAGAACCGCCGACAATAGCCCACGACGGAACACCATTTTGATCAGCTGTCTGCGACGATGTCAGTGCTGTGGTAGAGGGCGTAAAGTTAGCGGTGTAAACGGCTACACCTTTGACCAATCGCATGTTGCTAATATAACCAGGAAAGTAATAAGTAACACCGCCGCCGTCGAGTGCAAAACCCACTGACAACAATGCAGTCGAAGCTGTAATGCTAGCAGGAGCCGCAACAGAACTAACCAGCGATCCATTAATATAAACATTGGCATTTGCAGTTGATTTGACCCAGGCCACATGATACCAAGTATTAGAACTAATTGCACCGGCTGGCGACGATTGAGATAAATTACCATTCCAATCTACACGCAAGTTGCCATTCATTGTGCGCATCAAGAATGCTCTACCACCTGCTGCGGTCCACATGCTGACCACAGTGGCATTAGGACGAAAAGTAGTATCTGTTACATACATCCATGTTTCAACAGTAAAGTCGGCTGCGCCAAATGCATAATTAGCACTATTTGGTGCAGTTAAGTATTGATTAACACCATTTAAGTATACACTATAATTCTTTACTGTTGGTTGTGTAACAGCTGAGATATTAGTACCAGATTCTTGCGTTGATGTTAAAGCTGTTGTAGCTGGAGTAAAATTACCAGTGTAGACCGCAGTGCCTAATACCTTACGGAAGTTACTGATATAACCAGTCCAATACAGGCCTGGTGTAGTGCCTGCTCCGCTGCCAATGGATAGTGGTGCCACATTAGTATGTACATTCCCTGTAACTGTTGTAGTACCTCCTAAATTACCGTTAACCCAGACCGACCACACATTACCTACTCTAGTAGCAGCTACATGATTCCATGCGCTGGCTTGAATAGATATAACCGAAGTAATACTAACTCCCCAAACAAGACCATTCACACTTGCATTAAATACCGGTGCCAGTGTGCTTGAAAATCCCAGCTGGTAACCAGAAAATACTGCTGTTGTTCCACGTTTGGCAACTACTGTTCCAGTAGGAGCAGTGAGTGCAGTCCATATCCATGCTTCTACGGTAAAATCTAATACACCAACATTAAACTCTGGTGCATCTGCAATGGTAAAATAATCTGTAGTACCATTGAAATAAGTTGAACCTAACAATGCATCGGTGCCAGACAACGTGCTAGGGCTAGGAAATGCCACTGCGGCTTGAGTAGGTCTAATACTGGCATAGGTATTTGTTAATGCAAAATTGTTCGGAGAGTTGTCAACAAATGTACTATTCTGTAATGTTAATATACTAGTTTGTCCAGCTTCAATTGCTGCTGACGGTATTCCATTTACGTTAATATCTTGTGTAACTGTTAACGGAACTGTTGATGGTGTAAAGTTGCCAGTGGTAATCACCAGTGTACCTTTTACCATGCGAATATTTGTAATGGATCCAACAAATTGCCTACTAGGCCCATTGATCCACGCACCTATATAAGTTTGAAAACTTGAAGACCAATTAACGGATACCGTTGACACTGCCACTGATCCTATTAGGCCGGCATTTCTATACAGATACATAGTTGTACCTGTACGTATAAGTCGATAATAATACCAATTATTTGCCGCTATGACGCCCGCAGATTCTGTGATAGTGTACGCAGTAACTCCAGAGTATACAGTTGCAGTCATTGCAGCATTGTTCATTTCCAATACAATACCTTCATCTGCATTGGTAGTAATTGTACTGTTTGAAATAGAAAACACACGTTGCAATCCGGTTACGCCGCCAGGATATATCCATAAATCTACTGCAAAGTTGCCGCTGCCAACTTGGAATGCTGCATTGTTTGCTACCTGTAGATACTGTATAACTTGACTTTGGTCAGTGGTTAATGTGTTAGGAAAACTTCTACCCGGGCCCCATATTATACGAACGGCGCCGCGGCCACCTTGTCCTGCCAACAGTGTTGGATGGTCACCCGGCTTATAGCCGAAGTTATATCCGCCTCCACCGCCGCCAAAATCCCCGCCAGGTGTTAATCCTATAGGCGAAGCTCGCAATCCTGTAAGTTCTATACCTGTATAAGGCCAACTATCGCTACCACCACTGTCACCGGTGCCAAATGGTGTTGCCAACCTATAGATGGCGCCATTGTTGGTTATTGTGTTTGGTGTTGTACTTGAATCGGTTATGTATGCTGCACTGTTTGCAGACAACAATAATAACGATGTTGCACTTGAACTTGCAATTGGCTGAATGTTAAGTATTGGGTTACCAGTCTGTGTTACAGTCAGTGGTGCAGTAGGTGGTGTGAAGTTACCTGTGTAGACTGCAACACCTTTGACTATACGTAAATTAGTTACATAACCATTTTGATATATACTATTATATACACCCATATTGAGAGGGAGTGCAGCACTAGACTGCGGGGTTCCACTAATTGCTGTTAGAGTTTGTGCTACTCCGTTTACAAATATTCTAATTCCGCCCGAGGTCTTGGTCATTGCAATGTGAGACCATGCACTAAGAGCTACTGTATTTGTAGAAAGCACAGAATTTTGCGTACCATTAAAATAATAAAAACGAATTTGCCCAGTGGCACTACCAATGCCAAATGACCAATAATTAGTCGAAACATTATAACCCATATTACCAACAACAGTTGGTCCATTTACGCTGGCGCTAGAATACCAATTGGCATACGACAATGGATATATCCAACATTCTAAAGTATAGTCAGTGGTCCACCAATCAAATAATGCTGTTGAATATGGTGTTGTTAGATAATTAGAATTATTAAAAAACAGTGCGCCACCCGGTGCGTATTCTGCTGACCCGCCGGCAGTAAATCCACCTGGATTACTTGAGGCAATTCCACTTGTTCCTTGCCCTAGTACTCCGGTGCCGCCGCCGCCCGATCCTACTATAGTACCATTACCAATGCCACCGGCACCGGCGCCGCCAGACCCGGCACTAGCAGGGTCGATTGAGTACGACGAAACACCAAGGCCGCCAGCACCAACATATCCGCCTGCGCCTCCGCCCCCACCGCTATTAAAGGTAGGGTATATTGTGGCACCTGCGCCGCCTACTCCGCCACCGTCGCCAGCATAAGCACCACCTGCACCACCTGCATTATTAATGGCGCCGCCGCCGCCGCCCCCGAACACGGTTGATGAATTTATAAAATAACTAGAGCCGCCAGCGGATGCAGGCACGTTGGTACCTAAATCTTGGCCACCAACTCCAGCTACAACTGTATAACTTTGTCCGGGCGTTACAGAAATGTTGTTTTTCCATCCCAGGCCACCTCCACCGCCGCCAGTGGCGCCCAGATAGGCACTCCCCGACCACCCCTGATTTCCGCCACCACCTGCGCCAATGGCTACAACTGATACACTAGTAACACCAGGTGGGCATACCCAATTGGCATTACTTGTAAATAACTGTTGATAAACCAAATTAGCAGTTACTAAACTACCACCAGTGTCCAATGGTGTTAATGCGCTATAGGCAATTGGATAAGTTGCAGAGTTTAATACTGTAAATGCATTTGCACTAGAGTCTGTAATGTAAGTTGTGTCTGATGCTACATTTAACAATAAGGATGTACCAGCAACGTTTGCAGTTAGTGTAGTTGGCACCGATCCTCCATATAGTACAACGCCGTTGACAAATCTAAAGTTGTGTATATATCCAGTAAAATATTGGCCAATACTACTATTTCCGATAGTTAACACGTTATCTGTAAAGTTATTTGTATTGGTTGTACTATTTGTTAGTGTTCCATTTAGCCAACAAGCGTGTACATTTGCGCGGCGGGTATATGCAACGTGCATCCATGTATTGGTTGGAATGGTTCCCGCAAAGCCTCCATTTATAGCAGAACCATTATAATTTCGTACGCCTATACCATTGGTGTTGCTAATATACCAATGCCATCCAGCATTACTATTACCAATTGTAGTACTAGCAATTGTTTCTGTTGCCCCACCGGGTACCGTAATATATACCCAACATTCTGCTGTAAAATCTCCTACTCCTGTAGCAAAAGCAGCAGAGTTTGCGGTAGTTACTATTTGGGCAGCACCATTAAAATAGACTGGGTAGTTAAGGCCAGATGTTGGAAAGAATGGATTGTTTAAATCTGGACGGGCAGATCCAGCCGTAACAACTGCTAATGCATTTGAACTAGCATCTGCATTATATGGGGGTGCCAAAGTGTCGGCTTGTATTTCTAATATAACACTTTTTCTATAAGGATCATTTGTGGTCCATACATCAGTCCCAGTGTATTTGGCAGTGTCGGCCGTAGACCAAACTCCGCCATCTGCTGGATATATTGTAGTTGATGTTATTAACCCACCTGGGAATTTTTTTGCCATTATTGATCCGTTTTACCCGACACTAGTTATTTAACTAAAAACAAATGTTAACATTTTTCATACAAACAATACCACTACCAGACTATTGACCCAGATTGAGTAAATATGTAACTAATATTTACACCAGAAACGATTAAGGTAGGATTACCTGTAGTTGCGGTTGCATAACCATATGTAGCCGAATAACGCAGAACAACTGCGCCCGATCCACCAGTACCACCAATGCCACCGGCACCACTTACATTTCCTGCTCTACTTGTACCACCACCGCCACCACCGCCGGTATTTGCAGTTCCAGGATTTCCTGCGCTTAAGAATGTTGCTCCACCAGCGCCGCCGCCACCTATTCCTCCAGCACCAGGAATTCCGATAGAGGTATCCCCACCACCGCCACCACCGCCGGCATAGTAAGCAAAATAGCCGGCTATCGAGGAACCTAGGCCAGCGCCGCCAACCCCGCCGCTGACTGCTGGAGTTCCGGTGCCACCTACTGCATTTTTTCCACCTCCGCCTCCTCCAGCGCCGTTGCCTCCTCCAGTTGTAACGGCGCCACCATCATTTCCTTGTCCTGCGGTTCCTGTACCAGCAGTTGATACAAAGTTAGCGCCACCACCAGACCCACCGTTCCTGACAACGTTTGTGCCAGAGTTTTGAATGCCGGAACCGCCACCACCACCAATGGCTGTTATTGTAGAGGTTCCGGCAATAATTGAATTTCCGCCAGCGCCGCCATTTCCTGTATTAAAATTAGGACCAGCCGTGCCACCACCACCTACACTTATTATTATACTGGCGCCAGAAATAACAGAAAACCCTGTAGCAGTTAATAAGCCGCCGGCGCCGCCACCGCCACCGCCTGTAGTATTGCCGTCTCCGCCACCACCGCCGCCGCCGGCTACTACTAAATATTCAACTGTTGGTGGAGCTCCTGATCCCAGAGACGGCCAGCGATTTGCTTGTTTATTTTGCAACTGCTGAGATAAAGTCCAAATTCCACTGGTACTGGAAGAGGTAGGATTATAAATTGATCCTGAGATTATCCCTCCAGGATATCGCTTGCTCATATTAGCTTATCTCTTCGTAGCTGACTGTAACTACTAGTGCGCTGGCCACTACTGCTATTGCAGTGATGCTGGTATTTTCTTCCAAGTAGTATTGACTAGTTTTATCAATAACGTTTAGTGTACTTTTAGACGGTACACTCACGTTTGCCACAATAGGGTACGCTGTTGCTCCATTGAAATAACTTACCGTAACCTCTACTGCTGCCGAAGTATTAGTATTAGCCACGTTGAGTACATTTACTTTAAAAACTTTACCCGAACTGGCACCATTGGTTAATACTGTTGTTGAAGTTGTACTGGTAAGTGATGTTCCAGTTGTTTTTCCTGTGATTGTTGCTACATTAATTATATTTGGCGCTGCCATATTTTTATCCTCCGAATACTATTGTCATTGCAATAGATTTTCCTGCTGAAATTCCGCCCGAGCTGCCAGTGTATCCTGCACCAACGCTGCCTGCATATCCTATGCTGCCAGAGTAACCAGTTTGACCTAGATCAAATATTTGGAATACTCCTACCATACTGCCATATGTATAAGACACATAGTACAGTGTAGCAGGTGCATCATATGGTACTGTAAATGTTACTGTAGCATTTGAACCACCGTTATTAGTTATCCCAGATGAGTAGTAATTGCTGGCTCCAGTAGTGCCAACAGTTTTAATAATAAACCCTTCGGATCCAACATTAAAATAGTATGTGTATCCACGGGCTAGTGTTATTGTAGGATTGTTTACTCCGTTGATTACAAAAGCTGATGTAGTTGGTGATGTTACTGTGTAGTTAACGCCGCCTGCAATACCTTGACTGCCAGTGTAGCCAATTGCCGTGCTGGCCGATCCGGTGTATCCTGTACCTGTACTACCTGTATAGCCCAAACTTCCAGTGCTACCTGTATATCCAGTGTCACCCTGGATTGCACCTGGCAATTCTCTAATTTGTATGATTACACCAGAACTAATGGTTCCTACCATGGTCAGTGTTGTGCCAGTGATTGAGTAGTCAACTGTTGGGCGCTGTACTACACCATTAGCCATTACCAAGGCGCTGTCATTGGTTATGCCATTGCTGACTGTAAATGTATTACCACCAGTGGTAGTATACAATCTGGTCAAGAATGGTGTATAAGCTGGCCCAAATACCTGTGTAGTAATTTCAATTTGTGCTGCCAATGGAGGTGCTTCGCTAAATGTAATAACACTACCTAACAATGAATATGAACTCTTTAGCTGTATAACACCATTTAAGTTTATAGTTGTATTGTTTATGTTTCGAGGAGTAACACTAAGAGTAAATGCCAGTGTAGATCCATCACCAGTAAAAGTATCAACTATACCAGTGTAACTAAGTTGTCCAACTGACCCAGTATATCCTGCACCGATACTACCTGTATAACCAGGAGCAGTACTAACCGATCCAACATATCCTATGCTGCCACTGTAGCCAATTGAACCCGAATATCCAAGTGGTCCTATAAATCCAATTGACGCGGCTTCAACCCATTGTGTGCTAGATCCGTCGTCTGTATAAGTGAGCAGTACGCCAATTGTTGTGTCAAACCATCTATCACCAGCTGCTGGACTTGTTGGCGCGGTGTCAGAGAAATAGTAAGCGCCTGCACCTGCTCCACCGCCGCCACCACCAGAGCTGTACGGAGAACCATTGGCCCAAAACACGCCGCCAGTGGTAACCAGTCGTCCACCAATGTATACGTTACCGGCAACACCGGCACCACCCCCAACTACCAGGGCGCCAGTTGTGCTACTTGTGCTGTCAGTTGGTAATATCGTTCCACTGGCTAAACCAGTCCAAGAAATTGACCCTGATGTAGTCCATATGTATGTTCTATATCCGCCCGCAACAGTAACAATAGGTGATCCTGTTGTTCCCGTTGCTGCGTCAAAGCTGTCTGGATATCGTATAACAACAATACCCGATCCACCGTTGTCAACATAGCCAACATATGGAGCCCAGGGATACTGGCCACCACCGCCACCACCAGTATTTTGTCCACCACCGCTAATTGTAGCAGCATTATATCCACTGCCCATGGCTCCAGCCGCACCACCAGTTGCGCCACCTTGTCCGCCGCCTGCGCCGCCTGCGCCAGGTGTTGCGCCCGAACCACCGCCACCGCCTGCCCAATAGTAACTGGTTCCAGTAATTGAATTTGCCGCACCTATACCGCCGTTGCCACCTGTGGTACCAGATTGATTTCCGCCCGGACCGCCTGCACCACCGCCGCCGCCAGCTGCGCCTACAGCGCCGTCGCTTGAACCGCCTGCGTACCCTTGCCCACTGGTTCCTGCACCAGGCGTGCCAACTGCAAGACCAGTGGAATAAGTGCTGCCCGCGCCACCACCTGACCCTCCACTAAGGCCATTCATGTTTTGATAATAGCCACCACCGCCACCACCACCAATTGCATTTATACCAAATGGTGATGTTGCGTTATATGTTGATATTGCACCATTGTTAACAATGGTAAATGCATTGGTAGAATTGTCTACGATAGTAGCATCTTGCAGTGTTAACAAACTGGTTTGTGTACCAGTAATGGCACTGATGTTTGCTCCGCTGCTCTGTGTAGTAGATAGTTTGCTCGAAGGCGGTGTAAATGCTCCTGTATAGACTGCTACACCTTTGACTACACGGAAATTATTTATGTTTCCAGTCACGTATCCGCTTGCTAAAACGTCCCCAGTATCACCAATGTACCAATTTGAGCCTACTCCATTTAAATTTATGCCACTTGCATTGTATGGAGTACCAACAATTGTGCCATTCACATATAAACTAAGTGTTCCACTATATCGTACCAGTGCTAAATGTACCCAAGTATTGTATACAATTGTACCCCCTTGTATTACTGGGAAAGTACCATTCATTGCAACTTGATATGCTGTAATAGTTCCACTAGCGTGTCCTGCAATAAGACTTAGTGCGCCGCTTGTAAAACTATTATAGTTACTAAAAATAACTGGATACGATGAAGTTCTGGCAGTTAAGTAACTCCAACACTCTACTGTGAAATCTCCTGTACCAAATTGAAGTGGCGAAGCTGAAGCTATGGTTAGATACTGACTAGTGCCATTGAAACTGCCTGAATAATTAAGTCTGTCGCTGATGTAGGAAGTACTACCACTGCCGCCTGCTGTGTATGCTGCTGTTGCGCCGATACCGCCAGCACCAACGATTACAGCAACATTAGCATCAGTACTTACGCTGTAGCCAGATGCAGCCAAGTATCCGCCACCTCCGCCGCCTGCCTGAGTACCACCTCCGCTGCCGCCAGCAACAACCAAATATTCAATGGTAGACGGTGCTAGCCCAGTATAGGTCATTAGTCCACCAACATACAAGTTACCTTTAATGCCAGCACCGCCACGTACTTGCAATGCACCTGTTAAGGATGTAGTTGCTACTGTGGTATTCGATATTACAATTTGATTGTTACCATCAAAACTGCTGCTGCCTCCGCCGGTGCCAGCACTACCTGTGTATCCTATACCAATCGACCCCGCGTAGCCGATTGATCCAGCATAGCCGATTGATCCAGCATAGCCAACTCCGATTGATCCAGTATAGCCAACTCCAATTGATCCAGTATAACCAACTGACCCGTTGTATCCGTTGCCGCTGCCCCCAGAACTAAATGGTGTTCCGTTGGCCCAGAATATACCATCGGTAGTAATTAATCTTCCACCAACATATACATTACCAGCAATACCAGCACCACCACTTACTACTAGTGCGCCACTAGTTGTACTTGTGCTTAAACTTAAATCTGGAGGAGTTGTACCTAAAGTTATTGTCCCGGCACCAGTGAATTTATATATTCTATATCCGCCGGTTGTTGTGTATGTAACTGTTCCAGTGGTCGCCGATGCTGCATCATAGGTGTCAGCATATCGAATGATAACAACACCAGATCCGCCGCGGCCTTCAGCACCGTTATTTGTGCCTACGCTACCGCCGCCACCAGTATTTGCTACGCCGTTTTGACCAGTGTTATTACCAACTTGAAGAGATCCGTTGCCACCGCCGCCAGTACCACCCATTGCGTAGTAGCTGGCGCCACCACCTGCATAATATGTTCCAGAACCAGCTGGCCATTCTTTACCGGCGCCGCCTGCGCCAGGATACCCTGATCCAGCAGCGCCTGCACCGCCGCCGCCAGTGACATAGTATCCGCTGCTAGAAGCACCACCATCGTTACCATAACCGCCACTGGCGCTAGCTGGTTGTAATCCATAACCGCCACGGTCAGCAACCCTGGATGTTCCAGCACCCGATCCACCACTATTACCAATGCCATATTGTTGGCCGCCGCCGCCACCTAACGCAGTAATAGTTGATGATCCAGATAATTGTAAAGTTGAATCAATACCGTTAGTGGCAACAGCGCCGCCAGCGCCCACTGAAATGGTCAATGTATAGCCAGGGGAAACAGATGATGTTCCCATTACAAAACCGCCTGCACCACCTCCGCCGCCGTTACCGTCATTGCCTGTTCCGCCACCACCACCGCCGCCTGCAATCACTAAGTAATCAAATGCCGATGGCGCATTTCCTAAATCGGGTGAGTATCCAACACGTAACCCTCTGCCAATGCCGGCACCGCCTGCTACTATTAATGCGCCAGTAGTAGTTGATGTCGACGGCGTAGTGTTGCTGGTTATGATCTGTTGTGTAGTTGTGCCGCTGAATGTACCAGCTGATCCTGCATAGCCAATTGATCCCGAGTAGCCAATTGATCCTGCATATCCTAATCCTGCCGAACCAGTGTAACCAGCTGGACCCGAACTGGTAAACGATGCACCATTGGCCCAAAATATACCACCACTGGTAATTAAACTGCCGGTAGTGGTAATATTTCCACTGGCAACAATACTGTTGGCATATTCTGTATTGGTTATCGTTTCATAGTTTAATGTAGTAATGTTACCAGTTACTACTAAATTGCCACCAATGTATAAGTCGCCGGATACGCCTACTCCGCCAGTGACTACTAATGCGCCTGTGTTAGCACTAGTACTTGGAATTGCACTATAGGATAGTGTGTTGTAGTATTGGCCAGCAGTATCTGTCAGTACCGTACCGGTGGTTGTTGCATCGTATGTATCTTTATGGTAATAAAGATTAATCTTATAATTAACGCTGCCAGATAAACTTACTGTTTCGGTGTATACAACACTATCATTTGTATATAGGTAATTAAATGTTAGTGTTGATCCAGTTTTTCGTACTCGGAATCTAAATGCAATATTACCAACATTGGTGAATGCATAATGTATCAAAGGTCGAGCCAGGCCAGCGGATGGATATGCCGTATAGCTGGCCATATCAAGTGCCGCAGTATAAGTGCTTGTGTCGACGTTTAAATAACCTATCCCAATTTCGCCTGTGTACATACCAATTCCAGGGAATTCAATTTTAAAATCAAAGTCTGGGCTTGCTGTTGTAAATGTATAGTTAGCAGGATGATTGTAACCCGTAGTAGCATTAGTTAACGATATTGAACTTATATACCCAGATGTTACTGCTGTTGCCGATCCAATGTATACATTGCCGTTAATTCCGGCACCGCCTGCGACTACTAATGCACCTGTTGTAGTGCTAGTTGACGCAGTGGTGTTGCTGGTTATAATCTGCTGTGTAGTTGTCCCACTAAAAGTACCTACTGATCCAGCATAGCCAATTGATCCAGTATAACCAATTCCACCAACACTTCCGCTGTAACCGGTTGATCCACTATATCCAACACTTCCGCTGTAACCTGCTGATCCACTATATCCAATTGGGCCGCTACTAGTAAACGATGTACCATTTGACCAAAATATACCCTGCGTAGTAGGAATTACTAAATTACCGCCAATATATAAATTGCCTGCTATACCAGCGCCACCACTGACTACTAATGCGCCAGATGTGGTGCTTGTGCTAGTGCTAGTAGCATTGGCTGTACCCGAAGCATTAAAACTAATTGTCCCGCTGGTTAAGAACGTGTATATTACATAGCTGCCACTTGTAGTTACTGTTGCGTTTGTTGTTGTTGCGGTTGCATAGGTATTAGGATGACGAATAATTACAATACCTGAGCCACCAGCACTACCATTACCGCCACCACCTCCGCCGGTATTTGCAGCACCATTTCTTCCCGGACTAGCGCCAGATCCGTTGCCACCTCCGCCCAGTCCACCAACAGTTGCACCAGTTGAGCCAGCACCGCCGCCTGCATAATACGTAGGAGTTCCAGAAATATTTGTTTGTACGCCGACACCACCATCGGTTGGAGTATTGCTCAACGATGTGTTTAATGCAGCAGCGCCAGCACCGCCTCCACCGCCGCCTGCATAGTGTGTGGATCCGGTACCACCTGCATAACCTTGTCCTGTTGTGCCAGAACCGGCTGGTACTGTAGGTTCTGCAGATCCACCGCCGGATCCACCATTGGCACCACCAGCACTCATTGATACACCGCCACCAGCATTGCCACCGCCACTGTTAGGTCCACCGCCACCACCACCTAGAGATACGATAGATACTGCACCGCCTATGATAGAAGAATTTCCACCTTTAAATCCGGTTACTTCTTCGCCACTAACAGCAGTTCCACCGTTACCAATTGTTACGGTATACGTTACACTAGCTGATACTGCTGCAGGAGATTCTGCGCTGGCTCCACCGCCTGACATTTCTCCAACTACACTAGATCTATAACCACCTGCACCACCACCACCAGACCAATAATATCCACCACCAGACCCGCCGCCTGCAACTACAACATACTCAATAGTAGCAGGGGCGCCGGATGGGGTAGTGTACACTCCACCAACAAATAAATTACCAGCAATGCCGCCGCCGCCGGCAACCTGCAATGCGCCTGTTATGGCACTAGTAGATGGTGTTGTATTTGATGTTATTATCTGTTGTGTAGTTGTGCCGCTGAACGTACCCGTTGATCCAGTATATCCTGCATTACCAATGCTTCCACTATAACCAGCCGAACCAGCATAACCGCTTGATCCGGCATATCCAGCAGATCCTGCATAGCCAACTCCGATTGATCCTGCATAGCCGCTTGATCCGGCATAGCCAACACTGCCTGCATATCCGGCAGATCCTGCATAGCCAACACTGCCTGCATAGCCAACCGAACCAACGTATCCTAAATCACCGCGGTCACCAGTCCTGGCAAATGTAACAATCAGCGATGTGCCATTAGTAAATGATCCCGGACCCGACAAGTAGGAGATGGGCACATGGAAATGGTTGTGTACCGGCGCGCCTTCTTCGGTATGATTACCAATAATTGCAAACATTGCATAGTTTGCATTGTTTCCATTTTCTACTACAGTAAAATGTCCCTTGATGCTGGATGTTGAGTCGTCAATAGTTTGTAAGAAACTGTAGGCCGATACTCCCAACTTATCATAAAAGTTGATGTACATTACCGTAGCAGACGATAGTGTAGTTGAATCAAATTCAACGTTGCCTGATGTAGGATCGGTTATGGTAGTATCACTGCTGTAAGTGTAAGAAAAAGCCTCGCCACCAAAATTACCATCGTTACCTTTAGAACCCGTATAACCAACGCTGCCAGCGTATCCAGCACTACCTGCATAACCTTTACTGCCAGCATATCCCAACGCACCGCTGGCACCCTTAGGACCCTGACCGCCCTGAATACTATCTTCAATAGCTACATAATCAATTTGAGTTTGATGTGCTACATTGCCGGTGTTACTATGGTATAGTCTAATTGTGGCTGCTCCACTATTAACATAATTAGTAGAATCTATTACTTCTAATGCAAACTGATAAAAGCCGCCTAATCCTGTATAAGATCCAATATTATCCCATACTGTTGTTAAATTATTATATACTTGAACATAAATTATGTGGCCAGAATTCTGTGTATAATTAATATTTAATGCAACACGATTGAACTTAACGACACCAGTAAATCCAACAGTTACTATCCAAGCAGGTCCTGCATGCGTGCCGTCAGTAATGGTATAATAATTGCCATCGTTAAAAGTTTGTATGTCAGTCAACCCGCCAGACACATAAACACCATCAGTTAGCGATATTGATTGCGCTGTATAAGTCAACGATTCTGGTGTAATACCGCTAGCACCAACAGGGCCTGTTGCTCCTGTTGCACCAAATGATCCTGTATAGCCAATTGGACCTGTTGCGCCTTGGTTACCTTGTGGTCCAGTTACATTACCTACGTCTGCAAATGCAGTTCCTGACCAAACAGCCAAGTGACCATTTGCAGCTATAATGTAGCCATCACCAAAGTTGCCCACTACAGTATCGTCTGGCCCATTTAACCATGTTAAACTAGGAACTGATCCAAGTATGGTAATACTAGTTCCATCAATACCTTTGCTACCTGTGTAACCAAGCGAGCCTGCATAACCAACGCTGCCGACATAGCCTTCGCTGCCTGTATAGCCGACGCCGATCGAGCCAGTATAACCAAATGCGCCAGTTGATCCGCTGGCACCCATAACGCCTGTTGCACCAGATGATCCTACTGGGCCAACAATTTTTCCAATATCATTCCATTGTCCGGTTGACACGTTCCAGAACCATAATGCGCCATCTAAGTGGGCAGCACCGTCGCCGGTGGTAACTATCCAGCCGTAGCCAGCAAACGTATTCCAATCCATTGGCGCTGCGGGCAAGTCGGCAATAGTTGCTTTGGTACCTTGTAAGGTAACACTAACACCCTGCGCACCGGTTGGACCTGTTGCTCCAGTGGCTCCCGAAGCACCAGCGCCTGTTGCACCACGACTGCCTATGTATCCAGCACTGCCGGTATAGCCGTTACTGCCAGAGTAACCCGAAGCCCCAGTGGCTCCAAATCCTGTAGCACCCGTTGGACCAGTTGCGCCTTGTGTACCCGGTGTACCTCTGCTGCCAACATAACCATTTGACCCTGCATACCCAGAACTACCTGTGTAGCCAATTGGGCCAGTGGCACCAGTGTTGTAATACGGAACACCATTTGCGTAGAAATAATGGTCTGAGTATATATTACCAGTTATTGTAACATTGCCTGTGGCTGTTAAATCTACTGTAGATATTAAATCGGCACCAGTGATAGCAGCATATGTACCAGTTGTTATAAAACTTTCTGCGTATACATTTCCAGTTACAACAATTGTATTAGCATATTCTGTATTGGTTATTATTTCGTAGTTTAGTGTAGTAATGTTACCAGTTACTACTAAATTGCCGCCAACATATAAATTACCTGTGATACCTGCACCACCTGCTACAGTTAATGCCCCTGTTGAATAGTCAGTGCTAGCTGTGGTATTTGCTACAAAAAATGTATTATCTGTGCCGTGAACTCCCTGTGCAACCCGCGACCAGGCATTGTTTGTAGCAGAATAGATGTAGGTAATCCCATCTATCACTGTTACTGTATTGCCCGCTGGTGTTGTTGGAAATGTCATATTAGTATTTACCCATTAATAATCATGCGTTGCCTGCTGGAACTGCGCCTGCTGGCAAAGAATATACAAAAGGGCCGGTGCCCCAATTTATACTGCCAGACCCTGTACTAGAACTTGTTCCGTCGTAAACAGCAAAATATAGCTGCCCCGATCCAAAAATTACCTGCGGTGCTGCTCCATCAAATGATACAGTTTGCGCATCTAAATCAACCAAAATCCTATAGGTAGTCCCGGTAATCATTGGTGCTAAAGATCTGCCCTGGCCGCCATTGCCGTTATAGCCTGATCCATCATGATAATTTCCTGCCCTGGTAGGCACACGTTGAACTCCTATGTAGCATCCGTAGCCGTCACTGCCTGCTTGTATTGATGTGAATTCAAAGTATATTTTACCCAAAGTTTGACGTAAAGCATAAAGAACTGATGCAAATTGTCCTGTTGTAGTAACTGTATTTCCTGTAACCGTAAAACTGCCGCCGCTCCAAGTTGGGTCGTAAGTTAAATCATTTGCAATTGTCTGACTAATAATTTTAATACCACCTGACAATGTTATCCCAGTTACAGTTAGTGCCATTTACTCAATTCCGTTAAAGTGTAGGCGATGTGCTTAAATATTTTACTGTGGGCCCAGTAAAATCTAGCCAGAATGAGTAAGCGCCATTACTAACAAATTCGTACATTCTATCATTAGTTGTATTGTACCAGAAATCCCCCACTGTTGCTCCAGTGGGGCTAGTATTGCCTACTCGGGTTGTTGACGAACTAAATGCTTTTCCATTGGCCCAGAACATACCCTTGGTAGTGATAACCGAAGAAGTAGTAGAAATATTACCAGTGGTGATTATGCTGCCAGAATTGGCGTCAATGGTTAAATTGCCTACCGTGAGGCCGTTTTTTGCTACAAAATTTTTAGTTGCCACAGTTCATTTTCCCTATAGGCTTGTATGTTATTTATCTAGAATAACTCAAGCTATGGGTGGCACTATTATCCCTTACGTATTACATACCCGGTTGCAGTACTAGACCCTAGTGTAGTGCGCTGATAGGTAATTGTAACACTGCTGCTGTCACCAATTGCGTACAGATCAATGTTACCATCAGTTACGTCTGATGCGTAGTTAGCTACTTCATAGTCGTTGTCACTTAACAATACTGCATATTCAGTGAAAAATGTCATGATTCCGTTGTTAATGCAATCAATTGTGCTAAATTTATATCTATTATTGATGTTGTCAACTGCACTTAGTAACCATCTCACAGTAGTGGTGCCAGACAACGGAGTATGATCAGCAACCACCAATTCATCTGCAATAGTAACATGCCCATTGTAGATGTTGCTGTCAACTACATAAGGACTACCATCGGCATTTGATATACTGTCAGAATACACTTTTCCAGCAGTGATATTATCAGTAGTAATATTGCCAGTGGTAATACCAAAAGTATTAATAATGTTGCCAGAATAAACATTACCAGTGGTAATGTTGCTAGTAGTAATACCAAAAGTATTAATAATGTTGCCAGAATACACTTTTCCAGCATTGATATTGCCAGTGGTAATGTTGCTAGTAGTAATACTAAAAGTATTAATAACGTTGCCAGAATAAATATTGCCAGCAGTAACGCTGGTGTTGCTAACAATATTACCGGCAGTAACACTAACAGCACTAATGTTGCCGCTTGTGCCACCAGATCCACTGATTGCTTTAATATTACCGTCGGTGTGTTTAATATAAAGTATGGCATCGGCTGTGTTAACAGCAATTTCGCCCACTTCGAGGTCTCCAGCCACTGGAACTTTTCCAGGAACCGCAGATCGTTTTAATTTAATTGTGCTTGCCATAATTTATGGACCATCCTAAGTGCTATATAGCCAATGCATAAAATAAAACCAGGATTTTGAAGCCCTGGTTACCTGCATTATAAACTTCAATAAAGTATTTATTCTCTAATAGAATCCGCCATCAATTGTTGCAGAAACATTGCCAACTGTTAGTGTTTTAGTAGTAGAAGCGTAAGTCATGTATTGATTGTCAGTTATAAACCCAGATGCGCCGGCAATTAGTACACGACCTTCAATTAAATGCGGATCCTTAAATTCATCTGCGGTAACTGTACCAGTAAAATTACCAATGCCTTCCACTCTGATTGGCTTGCTAAATTCCCATGCATCGGTTGTATGAACGTAATTCATTGTTGCCGATCCATCGGTACCTAAATTTAGAGTTATGCCGCCGCCACTGGATTGCTCGGCGTTTAGGGAGTCATTGCCTAATTCTATATTTAAATCTTTGATGCTAACTGTAGTTGCATTTACTGTGGTTGTAGTACCTTGTACTGTTAAATTACCACCTATTAGCACATCACTTGTAGTTGTTATCGAATATGCACTAATATTGCCGTTGGCAACAATGTCCTCCCCAACATAAACATTACCACCAATGCCAGCACCACCTACTACTTGTAAAGCACCAGACGTTGTACTAGTTGACGGATCTGTATTAGCTGTTACTAGTTGCTCTGACCCCAAGAAAGTGCCAGCTGGTCCAACACTGCCTGTGTATCCAACACCTCGAGAACCGGCAAACCCAATTCCTGTAGGGCCAGTGGCGCCAGGTGGCCCTGACGCACCAATACTACCTGCATATCCTCTTAATCCAGTTGAGCCAGGAATTCCTTGTAATCCTTGTCCAGTTGCACCAGTTGGGCCGGTAGCGCCAGGTGTACCAGTAGGGCCAGTAGGGCCTACTGTTCCGGTATCTCCTTTAATACCGGCTGCACCCGAAAGATCAGTTGTGTAAACATAGCTGTTGCCAGTCCACAAGTATAGTCTAGAATCCTCTGCGTCATCAACGTTTCCAGTATCAATTATAGCAAATTGCCCAGGCACAATATCAATTGGGGTAGTATCTGCATCTAAATTAGATACTGAACTATAAGTTTTTGCAATTGAGAATCCTAATCCTGTTAAACCAGTGGCACCAGTTGGGCCGGTATCGCCAGTCTGGCCTGTTATACCCGTTGATCCCCTAGATCCTTGTGGTCCAGTTGCTCCTTGTAATCCAACTCCGGTTGCACCGCGTGGGCCAGTAAACCCAGTAGCACCAATTGGACCAGTTGCGCCCCCTGGGTCTCCAGGAGAGCCGGTATTGCCTTGGCTGCCAGTGTAACCTATGCCGGTTGCACCAGTCGGTCCAGTTGCTCCTGTAGACCCATAAAATCCAGTTGGACCAGTTGGACCAGTTGCTCCAGTTAAGCCAGTTGCTCCCAATATTCCTTGCAGTCCAGTTGCACCGGTTATACCCGAGATTCCAGTTGCACCTTGGGTACCATTTAACCCGTCGTTTCCTGAAATTCCAGTGGCGCCCCGGGGTCCAGCTACGCCAGTTGCTCCCTTTGGCCCAACTATACCAGTTGCTCCTTCCAATCCAGTGGCCCCATCTGGACCAATCGGCCCGGTTGCTCCAGGCGGGCCAGTGTCGCCAGTGACACCATCTGTTCCACTAATACCAGTTGCTCCAGTTAAGCCAGTTGACCCTATAATACCTTGTACACCGGTTGCGCCAACCGGGCCAATTTGGCCAGTGGCACCGGTGTTTCCAACTAATCCAGTAGCACCAATCAATCCTTGTGGCCCGATTACACCAGTTGCGCCTGGGATACCAGTAGCACCAAGCGGGCCAGCAACACCAGTTGCTCCTATACCAGTTGCCCCACGTGGACCAGTTAATCCTTGTGGCCCAGTTGCCCCGTCGGCGCCTGTTGCGCCTGCTACCCCTATAGCGCCAGTATCACCAATTGGACCAATTAGTCCTGTTGCACCAATTAGTCCAGTGTCTCCAGTGGCACCCTGGATACCAGTAGAACCTCTTGGCCCTGTTGCTCCTGGTGGGCCCGATGGGCCGACTAGTCCGGTTGCCCCTGGGATACCCGGGTCGCCGGTTAAGCCAGTTGCACCTAAAGAGCCAGTTGCACCTAAAGAGCCAGTTGCTCCAGTGGCTCCTATTCCTGTTGCACCGCGTAATCCTATTAATCCCTGTGGGCCAGTAGCACCGTCAACTCCGGTTGCTCCTGCCAATCCTTGTGGACCTGTTGCCCCTGTGATGCCAAGAGAACCAGTTGCACCGAGTAAACCAGTGGCACCTGTTTCGCCAGCACCGGTTGCCCCAATTGGTCCCGCTGGGCCTATTAGCCCGGTAGCACCGGCAACGCCGGTTGCACCTAAAATACCTTGTAGACCAGTGGCACCAGCCGGTCCAGTAATTCCAGTAGCACCACGAATACCAGTGGCACCAGTGGGACCCGGTGTACCAGCTGATCCTACTACTCCTGTTGCCCCCGGTGCACCGGTTGCGCCAATTGGTCCCATAACACCTGCGCCAGTTGCTCCATTTGCTCCAGTTGCACCTGTTAATCCTTGCAGTCCAGTTGCACCAATTTCTCCGTATAAAGTCCCATCTACGTGGCGTAATTGATCTGTATATATAGACCCTGCATATACATTGCCGCCAATGCCTGCGCCTCCTGCAACAATCAGAGCACCTGTAATTGTACTAGTACTGTCTGTGCTATTGGATAATGTTAATGATCCAACATCAAATGTTCCTGCATTGCCTGTTATAACGCCACCTGCCGATGCTGTTCCATCAGAAATAAATTTCAAATGCCCAGTTGTATTGTCCCAGGCCAAAAATGCATATTTTTCTATTCCATTGACTGATTTGTAATAATTAAACTCAATTCCGATATCTTTACCGTCGTCAACAGTTAGGGATGTACCATCAGTGTGTAAAATTATTAATGCATCATTTATTGTTGTGTTTGTAGATTCAATAGTAGTCACATTGCCAGCTAATACTAGATTACCTGTTATTGTTAAATCCACAGTGGTTAGTGATGTTTGTACACCAACTTGCGTAATATAAGGCTGCGATGCTGTTACTACTGTACCAGTTAATTGATCAGCAAATATATTATTTGCATATACATTGCCCGCAATGCCAACTCCCCCGGCTACTTTAACAGCACCAGTAGTGGTGCTGGTGCTTTCTGTAGTATTGGATACTCTGAATGTGGTTCCAAGTACCGTTGAAGTTACATTACTTGCTGTTCCAAGATTTTTTAATGGAGCAGGCTGTCGTAGATATCTAAACATTTATGTTTTAACTCATTATTTCGTATGACATAACATACTGCAACACGCCAGCTGTTGTGGCAGAAACCCTTAACGAATCGCCTTCTTCAAGATATATGCTAGTATCTTTAGCAATAGCAACTAAAGAATCCCCCACTGGCACCGGAATAGCATTGCCAATTTTATAGCTTACCGAACTTCTGAATATATCAATGGTAACTTTGCTGTCAGACGCACTTAAATTAGTAACGTACATCACATTTATACGATATGATTGCGAACTATTAACCGAATTTGTTAATATCGCTGTGAGAGTATTAGGCACCCAATCGGCTTTGGTTTTACCAATAATAGATGTTGTAGTAATTAAATTAGGAGCTGCCATTTAAAATCCAATTCAGTAGCAAGGAATAACATAAATCTTGTTCGATTATGTATTTATGTCCGTTGCCAACTACGCTGATCAAGTTTTAAGCTAATCTAATATAAAAACCGCACCATTTATCCAGATATCTGAGTGTAGTAACATCATTGGCGGTACTAGCAGCATAATTGGAATAATACCCTTCGTTGTACATTTCAATGGTAACTTGCTGCCCAGGAGCAGCCAATCCAGCATGCACTACTGCAACAGACATGTCAGAATCTGCTGTGTAAGGCTGGCTACCCCAAACAAGATTGCCAGTTAAACTGCCTGTTACTGTAACATTAGGATACGGCCCGCAAATAGTTTCTTCTGTGCCAGGCGGTGGCGGGGGAGGAGCAGGTGGCTGTGGGGGCGGTGGCGGGGGGGGAGCAGGTGGCGGGGGAGGAGCAGGTGGTTCATATTTTGTAATTTTTATATCAGTTACATACAAACTTGCACCTAGCGCAGTTCCACCAGAGAAGTCAAAACTTCCACTTACAAAAACAAATTTATAACGCCCAGTTTGTCCAGATCCTACAGTGTAGGTTATTTGTGCCCAAGCTGTGGTTGCACCACCACTGTCACCTGTTTGATTGAGCAATTCAATTGTAGCACCTGTATCAACGTTAAGTAAATAGGCAAAAATATCGTAAGCATCATTGCCGCCTTGCGCTTTCCACCAGAAATATATAACATCGTCGGTAACTAAATCTACAGCAGTTTTTGTAACCAAATATGGGCCATGTATAATACCATAGCCAACTGTAGTGCCTGTGCTAAACAAGTGTATTGACTTGGCGGGTGCAGTGATACTAGACGGTAAATCAGTATCTAAAGTTGCACTAAATGTAAAGCCGCTAGGCACTTGATCGTCGCCAACACCAAATCCGCCCGATCCCTGAGGATGTTGAGTTGAATCAGTTGGTGTTGGATATCCTTCAATTGTAGATAGTCCGTCTAATTTTATCTGGCTATTAAAAACTTTCCATCCTGGGGTTGATAGTGTATTGTCTCCATTGTCTAATAGCGATCCTTGACTAAAATTACCATTATAAAAAGTAAATAGTACTTTAGCAATAAACCCGCCGGACCAGCTTAGTGTTACTTTTTTAGACATTGCAGGCGATGTCCAATGTGCCCAAATTGTAATTCGAGCGCCGACACCGCCTATGCCAGTGATAATGCCTTCACCATTTACAGTAGTAATAGTTAAATTTGTAGGTCCGTACGTAACCCCGTTAACAATCATTGTTGTGCCCGGGTCGTCAACAAATAATTCATAAGAAGTGGCCGTGCCTCCGCCAGTCTGAGTATCATTTGCAACTACTTTAAAGTTTAGAACTTCATTAAATCCACCACCACCTACTAGGTAACCATTAGTGTCAACTGTAATATTTAATCCGCTAACATGTGAATTTTGTTCACCGTCGGTATAATACGCAGACCATGGTCCTCTACCCGGCGGTGGTGGTGCGGGAGGGCTCCCCGACGTGTCATTGACCCTGACAGCAGTTGAACTTGCAACTATTGGCCCATTGGTTGACCCAGTTCTTAAATTAATAGTTATTGTTTCAGGGCCTTCAGTTGTGAAATCATTCACCAACCGCCGTTTTAAGTAGCCTGTGTTATCTTTAATGTATATTGACCCAGAATTTGCTTGATCATCAAAGTCTGCACTATTAGTAGTTCCTTCGTTAGTCCAATAAACTATCGAGTCATCTGGAACATTTATTGTTTTGATAACGTAATTAACACTTCTATTTTCATCCAATGTACTAATTGCACTAAATGAATTGGTTTGTTCAAATAGATTTAAAATTAATCCATGATTTTGAGAAAACAAATTAACTGGAATTGAAATAATTTCGCCTGTTTCTTGAACTTGTACAATGTCCCCTGAATGATATGTCACTGTAGTATCACACCCGGCATTATTTAAATCAATGTAATAGCCACCATCTTTAAAATTCTGCCCATACCCCCCTCGGATGCTCGGTAACACACTTATTTTAGTTTCGTCGGCAAATATATCATTGGCCGCCCCTTCACCTAAGAATATGCTCATGTTTCCAGCTGGAACATCATATTTGTATTTTTGAGCATTGGTTACTGTGCCTGTATTTGATTTAGGAGCATATATAACATTGCCGTTTACTCTCCACTGTCCCGGCACTGCTATGCTTACAGCAACCATACTTAAATTGTTTAATTTGGTTGTGTCCCAGTTAGCCCACTCCCATTTTGCATAAACGTCTGGTGGACCTACAGCTAATGTACCTGGCACTTGGTTGATTGCTACTACATGCCCGGGGGAACTATAAGTTGCTGCATAGATTTGATTATCAAATACAGGTGCGTCTAACCAAATTGGTAAATCAAATGCATTGTGCGAAGTAACCCATGTTATTATAGTCCAGTAAGCAGCAGAAATAGATGTAGTATCAGCAGGTGGGGAAAATTTAAATGTAGTAGCATGACTAACTGGATTATTTTTACTAAATCTACTGTAAGTTCTAACGCGGTAGTTGTCGCCAGGATACACATCTGCCATATCATGGCCATCATCATCGTCTTGCTCCCAGAGCTTGGTAGTACTCGTACTTCTAACCAAACTTGTTTTATTCTTATACCACCAAGTCAATAAGTTTGAACTGTTATCAATTGTGCCACCTGTGTAAATTGAATAATATTGTTCTGCAGGTATTAGATTTGTTATAGTAACCGGTGTTGCTGTTGCAACAATTATCCCAGACTCTGACTCTGTTCGTAATACTAAAATCAGTCTCTGGTCGGACTCTGGCACGTTAGCAGCTATTTTTCTAGTAATTGCACCAGCATTGTTGGTGATTGTAACCGACCCGCTGCTGGCAGAATCTGCAAAATAAGAACTTGCTACATTTCCAAAATTACTCCAATATAATACAGTATTATTTTCTACATTAGTAGTATAAACGTTAAATGTAACTGTTCCATTTTCATTGACTATCTGTGTATCGGGTCTGACAAAATATGTTCTTTGAGTCTTAGAAGTATCGTATACCACTACCGTATCTGCTAGTGCAACAACCGGGCCGGCTAACGATTTTGTTCTAAGTTCCATTATTATTGTTTCGGGACCTTCGTCTAAATGGTCTGCTACTGCCGTTTTAGAAAATGTAGCAGAATTATTTTGTATTACAACACTTCCATGCCCTGTGCCGGTTGTTAATGCCCAGCTAATGGCAGCATATCCGCTATCACCATCTGCCGACAAAAAATCTGAATATGTTCCGCCGTTGTCAGCATAAGTTTGTGAAAATTCCAATGGAACTTCAGGAATCAGATCTCTACCGTCTGACCCACTGTATGCCCCATTATCGCCAGCGGTGCTATATAAAGTTCCGCTATCTCCGCCTAACCACCCGCCACCACCGCCACCACTTCCTGGACCATCGGTTGGTGTAGCCACTCCGTTGTTACCACTGGTTGTTTCGCTTGAAACATAAAGCTGTTGAGGTTTGCCGCTGCCATTAACACTAGATCCTGCACCGCCGCCACCGCCGCCACCAGCAGCTACAATTTTAAGTGAGTTATTAACCAACAGCAGTGATGCGCCACCGCCGCCGCCGCCGGATCCAGAACTCCCCCAAGGGCCACTTTTACCCCCAGTGCCCCCATTGTATCCAATGGTTGTTACAAATAAATTAAATGCAGCAATATTGCCAGACAAGGTTGACACCGAACCAACATAACTTCCCGGTTTATATACTGTGCTAGTAGGAAGTATAGAACTATTGTAAACAACTTGTCCGTGTACTATTACCCAATATTGTTGTGCTGTAGTAGCATCTTGAGTTACTTCATCATTCAGAGTGTACCATCCATTGCCAATTGTTATTGCAGCAGGATCATTGGTTAGATTGGCAACTAAACTAGAATAATATGTTGCATCTGTTCCCTGGCCGCCTGCGCCGCCATTGGCGCTGGCATTAAAATACCCGCCTCCTCCACCACCACCTATGTAAAATCTAAGTGTGTCCCCAGGAGTCACCGGTAACGTACCAGTAACTCTATGTCCAGGATAACCTGAATAACCAGGATAGCGATCGTTGCCCCCTGCGCCGCCACCTGCACCAGCAATGTCAATTTCAACACTGTCAACATCTGCAGGTACAACCCAGGCATACATCCCAGGAGTATCGTATGTTGCCGTTGATTGAATTCCAAAATCAGCTGCCGATGTAGTACCTATATTGTTCCAATATAAAACTGTATCATTTTTAACATTAGTTGTAGTAATTGTATACGTCAAAGTTTCAGATTCTTTTATATACAATTTGTCTGGTGCAATAGTATAAGTTGGCGGATCTAATACATATACAATTTTAGACACTGTTGGTGTTATACCAACTAATGTTACAGTCAATGGCTCGTTGTCGTCTGGCAAATAATCGTTTTTAAGATTTAAAACTAATTGCAAGAATCCCGGTTCAACAGGTCCAACTACAAACTCGCCTGATAAGCTAGTAGGCGGCTTTCCGTTAATTTGATCAAAATCATCTAATGTTATCCCAGCACCAGAAATTACGTAAGGTATTCTGGTGCCGTCGGGCTTATTGGTTTTTAATGTAAATATAACATTTTTTCCATTTTCAAAAATTTGGTTCATATTATATCACCATCAAAAATATTAACGTCTAGATCGTATGTGTATGTAATCGCACCAATTACATTATATAAACGCATTTAGGTGGACCTATTTGCCCAGTCTGAGTCATTAAAGTATATGTAAAACTATCAAGCCCTTCATAATCGGGAAACGGCACATAGGCAAACTTTTTTCTATCACTTGTTATACGCACATATCCGTGTTGTGGTTGAGATATTACTATTGGCTCTGAATACTTACCAACACCAACTCTAACATTTAAAAAACTGTTATACAAGTTAATAGCTTTTGTATCAGTTGCATCTACGACCACTGGATTGTTAGTAACTTTAGCATATGTAGGTGCATCGGGACTACCAGGGGCCCATCTGCCACGAGTGAATCGTTGCGTAAAAGTATCATAGTTTTGTATATTATCAATATCAATTACAGTAGCATTAACCGACACGTCCGGAGATGTATCGCATATAACTGTTACTATTCCGTATACTTCTTTTTTAAAAATTATTTTATTATCAAATGTAATATTAAAAGTTTCAAACGGCATAGCCGACGTTTTTTCAGTTGCATAATGATAATTCAGTATTCTGGTTCCGTTAACTGGCGGAACATTACCTACTATATTATAAAACGTAGGATTTATCAGTGGCACTAAATTTCCTGTTATATCCAATGCCTTAGGTATTGGCGGAAATATATCTACAGCAAATGGTGTTCCGTCTGCTGCAATTTCAAAATTAATTTCGCAATACGAATTATACGAACTGCACACATCCATTTGTGCAAAATCGTCTATCATTTTAAGATTATTAACACCTCTAGTATTCCATATTATGGCGCCTGCCGGATTTGTCACTGTTGCTGCTACACCATTAATTTTATATTCAATTTCTTTTACACTCGACGTTGCCCATATTCTATTTCCGCTAGCATCTTTAATCACAGCACCTATGCCTGCTTGCGCAATTATATTCGATGCTGTTATTTTAATTATCCATATGCTAGCTTCCATAAAACTAGAACTAATAAACGCATTTTGATAGTTGTCACTGATCTCGGTTTGATTAGTTTCAACTATTAGTTCAAAATCAGAACTTAAATTGTTTTTATTTTTTATATATAAACTTCCTATGCCGTCGGCTGAAAACTCAAATGTATATGTTTCGCTGCGAGGGATTATAACTTCCCAAATATAATCACCGTTGCCGTCCCAAACTCCGTATTCAGTTATTAAAGTATTCCAATTGCTATTTGACACCTTAGTTGCAGGATAATATTCTTTTGATTTAATCAATCTATTATAATCTGCTGCAAATATTTTAATTTTATACCAACCACAATTATCAATATAATATGCAGTTGAATTAACAGTACTGTACTGGTCGTTAGGGGATCCAACTGTTTTAATAATTTCTATATTTCTTGCCTGCCCCGAAATTCCAGAACTTGACTGTAATTGTAAATTTGCTGTGCTATCTGCAGATATTGAAAAAACATATGTATCTGCTTTGGGTATAAACAAGTCCCATTCATAATATTTGTAATTCCATTTTAAACTAGATGTAATATTCTCAATTGTAAAATTAACCGAATCCATACCTGTTAATTGATCGCCTACCGCAAATACTAAAATAGAAGTGCTAGTAAAAGTGTCAGGAACAACTAAAGTACCAACTTGAGAATCGCTATTTCTGCCAGATGTTGAATATATATGATGATATAGTGTTTCTGTCAGTGGCAACGTTACTCCTAGGGCAACATCCCATATCCAATATCCAATCCTAAAATAGTATTCAGCGTTAAACTCACATGCCCAAGGAATGTAATCACCAGATTCAACTATTCGCATTTGATTAATTGGTGTTGTAATTCCAAACTTCAATAAGTCAGCCGCAGTAACATTGTATCCAACTAATACTATATCTTCTGTAGAAGCAGCTCCTGTTACAGGAGTTAAATTTTTAATTAATGGAATAATTCCATTGTTAAATTCTATGTTAGTCCAAATACTTTCAGCGGGCGTTGTGATCATATCATTTGTAATGTCGCCGGACGTTTTGGCTACATTCCAAATACTAAAATGTGTAAGGTAGCCAGAGAATTGTGTTGTTGCATCTAGTTTTTTATTTCCTATTATTAAAGGGTTTGCACTAGCTTCGGATGTACGCACAATGTCGGATATTGTATCAATCAGGACTCCGTCAATATAAACTCTCAGGGTAGTGCCATTTTCTATTACCACTGATAAAAATGTGTTAACATTTGGGTAAATAGTTGCAGTACTATAATACCAAAATTCATCAATAGCATTGATTCCCCAATCTATAGCAACTGAAATTTTTCCATTTGCCTCAATATAAATTTCGTATTCGTTATTTTTACTTGCAATTACTCCGCCTTTTGTTGATGTTCTATGCACCCAAGTTTGTATAGTGTAAGAACCAGTAGGATTAAAAGACAAATTAATCTTAGGCGAACTATCAACTGTAACAAAACCAACAGTGTTATTTGTACCAAATTTTATTGCCATCTCGGATCTGTTAGGTGGTACAGCAAATGTAACATTATTTGATATAGTAACAGTTGCAGTAGGCTCGATTAAATCTATTAGATTATCGGCTGCACTATTTACTTCTAACTGTAATAGTGGACCCAAAGTTGTTATTGTTAGTGTCCCCGATGCTACGCCACTTGTACTGCCACCATCTAATATTCCAGTTTTAATTGTATACGTATTTTCAAAAATTCCTGATATGTTGCTTTCCCACACACTATACGTATTCAATAAAGTAGACCAATTTGGTGTTGTGGTTGTTACTATCTGGTATTGGTTGGCTCGTTCTCTATGGTTTGTTCCTACAATACCAACATTATTGTTATGCAAAATTGTGTTTTGATCAGTCGCATCATTGCATCCGCCGTATGCTTCAATTCCGTTACCTTTTCCACACCCTGGAATTCCTACCAGGATATACGATGATCTAATTTTAAACAACGTAGATTCAAAAATTTCTTCGCTTGCACCACATCGATACATAGCTTGAATTAATAACGGATCCAATCTATTAATCTTAGGATCGTTAAACGTGGTAATTATTACAATGTATTGGTCTGACGTTGCATTAAGTGTTGCGGCTAATTTTTTAGCTTCGTTGGGGTCAACTGACAAATTAAAATTTTTGTTGTATACTAATTTTCCAGTTTCTCTGAATATTTTTGATAAGTTATATGTGTCAGTTGTGGCTACTAATTTAGTATCTGTTTTACTATTATACACGCCAGCTTGTAAAATTCCGTTAGTGTCTCTAAGGCCGCGCGAAACAGCACGATAAGAAACATTATCACGCAAGTATAGCTCTAACCATCTATAAGAAAGAGGAGTAAAAGATAATTTTATTTCTTTTTCTCCATCTAAATAAAATTTTTCTTGATGATCTTTTCTATACCATTTATAAGGTGCTGGTGTTGTGCCAATATGTTTTAATATTGCTGCATTTACTTTTGGTGACAAACAAATGTCTACTATATTTAAATATCCTAGTTGTCGAGGGTGAATACCGTCGGGCATGCTTCCTACCCACACACTGTTTAACTCGTACGCGTCGGCTATTAAATCTCCATAGATAGCAGCGACTTGCCGCATTGCTATTGCATAAGGTTCTGTATTCCAATAGTAATTAAAGATAGGAGTCTGCCATATCATTTTCTGATCAGCTCGTAGTCCTTGTCTCAATGCAATTAAGTTATTTTTATATTCAAGGACCGGAATACCAAATTTAGCATCATTTAATCCGTGATTTATTACTACAATATTAGCTTCAATAGCGTCAGGCCAGGCTTCATTTACGCCGTCGGTGCCATTTAACAAATCGCCACTGGTACTATTGCCTTGCGATCGTGTAGTAATAATAAGTTTATATTGTGGTAGCAATCGAGTCAATAGCTGGGCAGGTGGCTCGGGGACTCTGGCAGTTATTGTATCTTCATTATTACAGACTCCGCATCTTGGTGCTAAAGAATCGGGATCGCGCCCGCACATAATACTATCACCAAACAACTCAATGTGTATAAAGTCGTCAATTGAGGATGAAATTGACGCAACATTCATCCCTATATCGACGGTTTTAGGTACAATTACCTGGTGATTTGGTACAAGTAAAGCCAACGGTTATCCTCCTTGAATATACCAGGTTACTGGGAATATTCTTCCTTTTTTAGGTACACAGAAATGATGTTCGTTAAAGTAAATACGATAATTCCAGTAATCGGTTGTTGCAATTTTTATTGCATCTGCTGAATAGTATTTACTCGCTTTATCCATTGCATCCTCGTAGGTTAGATATGCTTTGTCACCAATATATGTATATTCTTTTGTATATTCCATCATTGGCAATGTAGCCGATGAATTAATCAGACCAATTCCTTGACTTTGATTAGCAAATATACTTATGTATGTATTAAACACGCCGCCAATGTCAATCTGATCAGTGCCCCAGAATACTTCTTGATCTAATTCAAATGTCACACGGTAATTTATTAATCTTTCAGCGTCAAGTTCAGGAACAATTTGGTCTGACACTAAATGTTCGTCTTCAACTACCAATTGGAAATTAGTATTGTCTACTAGATGTTCGTCTTCGACTATCAGTGGGAATTTGTTAATTGTTAATAAATTTTCAGCATCAAGTTCCGGCGGCAATTCTGGTAGTACCAGATGTTCAGCATCAAGTTCCGGCGGCAATTCTGGTAGTACCAGATGTTCAATTTCCATTTCTAGTGGAAAAGATTTAAATGTTGTAATTGATTCAATTTCCAATTCTGCCAATGGTCTATTTGTTACTCCGTGTTCAAATTCTAATACTGGTGGCAGGTCTTGGAATACTAAATGTTCATTGTCTAAATTCATTGATGGCATGTTACCTGCTAATACCGTTTCAAATTCTAATACTGGTGGCAGGTCTTGGAATACTAAATGTTCATTGTCTAAATTCATTGATGGCATGTTACCTGCTAATACCGTTTCAAATTCTAATTCTATATTAGGTGCTAGTGTATCAATGATTGTTTCAATGTCTAATACCGGCGGTAAGGCCTTTGTTATTAAATGTTCAACGTCTATTTCTACTGTAGAGGACGCAAATAGTTCGCTAAAAGTAGCTGCCCCTGTTGATAAAGGTGCATTAAACATCTCTGTTATTTGAGGTATTAATACTATATCCATTTGTGTTAGCGATTCAGATTGATGCAAATCTGGATTAGATTCAATTTTATCGCTTACGTTAATGGTATAGTTTGATTCGCTGATAACATCCCCAGTCTGGTGTGTGTTTAACGTCATTGGTACTGTTATTGATGTCTCAAACATCTTAATGTTTCTTTCAGTAACAAAAGTATACTCCACTGGGAACGCAGCCGGGCTAGCATAACTATATGGGAAATTTAATACATTTTTAAGTGGCGCAATTTTTAGATACGAATACTTCATACCAATTGCAGCAACAAACTTAAACGGTTTAACATACGAGTAATTTTTGTCCAAAATAGACATATACTTGTCTGACTTTAAGTACGAGTAATTTTTAGTTAAAGCAGATTTATATGTATCCGACTCAATATACGAATATAAAGCATACGGTATTGATGCGTAAGGAATTGATTTAAGTAACGAATATGTTGATCCGGGCGCTGCCGTATATGCGTTAGATTTTAAGTAGGCATAGGTTGCACCCAGTGCTGCCGTATATGCATTGGATTTTAAGTAGGCATAGGTTGCACCCAGTGCTGCCGTATATGCATTGGATTTAAACAAAGAATAATTTGCGCTTGGTACCGCTGTATATGCATTGGATTTAAACAAAGAATAATTTGAACCCAATGCTGCTGTATATGAATTAGATTTTAAGTAGGCATAGGTTGCACTCAGTGCTGCTGTATATGCTTTGGATTTTAAGTAGGCATAGGTTGAACCCAATGCTGCTGTATATGAATTAGATTTTAAGTAGGCATAGGTTGAACCCAATGCTGCTGTATATGAATTAGATTTTAAGTAGGCATAGGTTACACTTGGTGCCGCTGTATATGCTTTGGATTTTAAGTAGGCATAATTTGAACTCAATACTGCTTTGTATGCTTTGTATTTTAAGTAGGCATGATTTGCACTTAACAATGCTGCGGTGTACGTAATTGATTTAGCAAGTGAAGCTACAGAAAAAAGATTAGATACTAAAGGATTTTTAAAAACTGATGTTGCTGATAGCACTAATTTTGTGTTTAACTTGATACCAAATAAATTTACAGTTGATAATACAATATTCTTTTTAGGCGCAAAGCCTGTAGTCCAATTTGAAATAGCAGGCATCCGTGGTATATTTTTTATAGAAGTATTGTTGTCAATTAAATTAGTGGTTAACTTTTTTAATGCCAGTAATTGGTCTTGATCAACTACTGGCATAAGGGTAGATAGATTGTTAATGTTTTTTAACTCTGGTATTTCTGGGGTTAATAAAGTGTTGACTAAATTTGTTTGTGGTAACATTGATTGTGGTGCGCTAATAACTTTATTTTGCATGTTCCAAATACCAATTGGTATATAGACATTGCTTGATATAGCTGAATCAAATTTAACTTGATAAATTGTAACTGGCGGCTCAGAATAATTAGCAATCAAGCGCGATATTGATATTTTGTTGCCATTGGTAACATTTGTTACATAACTACCTTTATCTACTCCGTCAATTAATATATTGGCATAAAGCGTATCAATATATAAATTACCAATGACTGTAGTACTTGCGGCCAATGTTATTTGGCTTGTAACAATGACTTCATTGGTAACTGTTACTGCATAATCAACTGTAGTATAAGTTTGTTGTCTAGCATAAGGATCAATTAAAGTTCCAAAATTTAAATAATCAAATACAGGATTTTTTCTTGTTCTAACAGATATACGCAATGCTTGCGACGAACTGGTAATTATTATATCTCGCGAATCGTAAATAGCAAACGAAGTTATGATATTATCAACATCAATTTGGTCGCCGGCATTAAAATAATAATACTGCCCAGGAACAAGCCGTTGTCTGAATACATCTAAATTTGTCAGATAAAATTGAAGATCGTTGCCCGCATTGCTAACTTTTCTGTAATATTCTGGTATATAATACAAATCATCTATTGGTACAATTGCTGTTGCACTCATGTAAATGCCAAGGTCCTGGTCATCGTACAAAAATAAAGTTTCAAAAATTGGATTTATTGCAGCATCTGACACCATTGGCAATACAATTTGTAATTCTGCAATACTAAGCATAGGTGCAACAACACTCAACGATAAATTATACGGAATAGTTAAAGAAATTACATCATTTTTTTGCAAGTATCTTGTACCAGTATAATCTGCACCGTTGACCGTAAGTTGCCCAAAACTTGAAGCAATTAGAACATTGGCCCCAATTGGAAAATCTTGTGCTACAAAAAGTTCAACTTTGGATTCATTAGAGAATAATGGGGTCGATTTAAAAATTTCAAGTTGACCGTACGGAACATACCCTGAAGAATTTTCTGTAAAACCGCCTGCACCTAATAGGCTCCATTTTCCGTCGGCTATATCACTAGTGAATAACACACTAGTTTGAGTAGATGCGTGAGTTGAAATTGATGCACGTACCGAATCGTCTGATGAAATACCAATAATTCTAGACTGTGTATGATTATCGTTGTTATAAAAAAATTCTGCATATTGATAAGACAAACCACTATAAAATCCCACTTCGTAAGTACGTTCAATTAATGGAATTTTTGTTTTAAATAACAACGATGTGCCAGATGATAATGTTTGAGGAGTATCAATGATTACAACTTGTTGTTGTATATTCAGTGGGCCTGTTATCAAATTGGCAACGCTATTAAGTGTTAATTCATCAATTGAAAATCGAACAGTATCATTTGTAGAAATATATTGAGCAGTTATAGCACTTGCAAAATTTATTGCAGTAGTTGTAGTATTGAATTGATCGTTGACGCTAACTGTTAAATTAGTATCAAATACTAATGCATAGTCAGTTGATACTATTTTCTTTTGTAAGATATAAACGTCATACAAAGGTACGTATTGATTTTCGTAAACTTTATCGTAATCGGTTTGACTAACATATACCGTATTAGTTTCAGCAGGCACTCCGGTTATAGTTATAGTGTTTGTTGTAGAATTTATGCTTGTTACATTGGTTATATCAGTGGTTGTTGCCGGATGCGACAATAAAAGCATTGTAGCTGTTGCTGCAACAGCAGCCGACGGTATTCCATTTAAATCACTTAATTGTGCCTTTTTAAACGACTGAGTGGGTACAGCAAAGTCTGCTGTATACACTGCAACTCCTGCTACCAATCTAAGATTTGATATATACCCTTGAAAGTATTTTGCCGGTGCTGAATTATTATAACCAATGGATGCAGCAGTCATTGAGTTGTTCCATGTTCCTGCTAACGTCACACTGCCAACATTGACACCATCAAGATACACATTCATTGTATCATCTACATTAACAAAAGCAATATGAGCCCAATTATTTTTATTAGGTATTGTAGCAGATAAAAATGTATAGGTACTAACGGATCTATTACTAAACAAATACCCAGTGCTTGTTATAGACCAAATCATATTACCAGATGGTCCCATTGCAGACACTATCGGAATTGCAGTACTAATAGAATTTCCTGCACCTGGGTCGCTAGTTCTATATATCCAACATTCAATGGTGTAATTACTTTCAGTGCTAGTCCCCAAATTGTTTACTATCCAAGCCGGAAAACTTAAATATTGGTTAGTGCCATTGAATGTATATCTCCCAATTATACCAATTGGGCCTGCCGTTGTTAATCCAACACCGCCATAATTTATTATTTCTGCAGCATTGTCCGATCTATCTATTATAATCCCAATGTTATCCACAGTTGTGGCTAGCATTTCAGTGCCGGTTAGTGCCCCTTCCTGAATAATTCTAGCACTAGGAGTTCCGTTAATGTTAGGTTCTTGCACAGCAGTCAATGGTATTGTTGACGGAGTAAAATCTGCTGTATAAACTTTTACATTATTGACTAAACGAAAATTACTTATATATCCATTGAAATATAGAGCATTTCTAACTATATCTAATCCAAATGTATAAGTAGCTTGAGTTGCATATGTGCTTCGATTAATCAACGTAAATTCAGATGTTCCAATACCATCAACATACATTTTAGATGTTTCTGTAGTCAACGAATCATTGATATTATTTCTACCACCAACTATGGCAATATGAACCCATGTATTAATTGGAATAATAGATGTAGTGAATAATTGGCTAGTGACGCCAATTGGACAATCTATTAGAATTTGTCCTGTACCAGGTGCCCTAAAAAGTGCCCACTTTTGGAGAGTGACCATTCCAGGGTCAACAGACAATATACATTGAATAGTAGTATCATTAGTTACATAACACCAAAATTCTATAGTCCAACAGAACACTCCTGCGGCTACTGTACCACCGAGACTTGCATCAAAGCGATTTGCACCATTAAACAACATACTACCAGTATTTGCAAACGGACCAAACGATGTTGGAATACAAGAATAAGTAGAACTAGATATTGTTGGGCCTGTCCGACCTTTGTTAATAAAACCAGATAATGTTTTAGTAGGTAAATTTGGAAGACCAATTACATAATCAGCAGTAATAGAGTTATCAATTGCGCCATCAACATATAAAGTAGTTGCAGCCGGGTTTACATATAATAATCTATCTGCGGTTGGTATTCCTGTTCTATAGTACCGTGAAGAAGTTGTTGCAGTTAGTGTATGATTTACTGTAGCCAATACATTTGATACCGTTGATGCTGTTTGTAGTGTTGTTATATCAAAGTCTGGAGTTGCCAATATAATTTTATTATTACCAGCATCAATTTTTCTTGCTACAACATGATATAATATACCCAGCTCGTATGCTGAAACACGAGTTGAAACTGTAATTCCTGTCCCACTGACATAGTCGCCGACATTTGTACTTGATGTGTTAGATACTATTAATCTAGTTGATGATGTTATACTTGACAATAACGAAACTAGGTTACCAGCTGGGTATGGCTGTGTTTCAATTCCCACCCAACGAAGTCTAAAATAGTTAAAATCATTCAAGCTGCCCGACGCATAGTACAAGCCGGGCGCAAGTATTGTTCTATTAAAAGGTACTTGAGTACTTTCAACACAATTTCCATTATTAATAATTGTTTGCCTATAACTACTAGTATCTACAAAATTATTTGTTAACAATAAACTTGTTTGTGATACTAATGGTATAGCTGCACTTGGATATCCATCAACATTTGATTGCTGGGTGATAGCCAATCTTTCTGTCGCAGGAGTAAAATTTGCGGTATAAACTGCCACACCATTAACAATGCGAATATTAAATAGATATCCATTTAAATATCCACTCCCTGAAACATTTGCCCCTATAACAATTCTAGTAGATACGTAATTATTATTATCTGTGTACGTTGATCCTTCGCGGTCACCATTTAAAAACATGTTTGTGTCATTGCTATTTTTGGTAACAGCCACGTGGTACCAAATACCAGTTGAAAGTATGGTAGTCCCTGTTATTCTATCAATTCCGTTTACATAATATCGAAGACGGCTAGAAGTTATATATATTGTCGGTACAACTTCTGTAGGGTACGTAGCTCGATGATCTACAATTGTCTGAGTTCCAGAAACGCTATTAAATTTAACCCAAAATTCTATAGTAAAGTTATTATTTCCGTATGTAAATTGTGGGGCTGGTGCAGACACTTGAGTATATAAGTACTGGGCGGTTCCATTGAATTCCATGCTAACATCTTTACCTCCAATTGGCAACGGTCCAATATTTGCAGGATCAGAGTTGTCTATTACTGTGCCCATATACATATTAGTTAATTCTTCTATGTAAAAACAGTCAACATTTAAGTTGCCAAATTCAACCGGGCCATTGGCTCTGACAAAATTATCAAACGTAATATACCCATCAGTTGACACATTTATGTCAGAGTATATATTTCCGTACATAACCCAATCAAATCCCAGTGGCAGGTGAGTTACTACTCCAGTATCCACTGTACCAAAATTTACAGTTGATGCTACTGTAATGTTTGTTAAGGTGCTAAATTGATTTAGCCTATTAGGTGCTACAGTATTTTTTAAAAAATAGTCAGCGGACTTTGTTGACGATACTACAGTAAAATCGCAATCAAATGCTGTGTCACCTAAAATAACAGATCTTCTGAAGATACCGTTGGTGTACCCCCTAAAACTAATTCCAAAATAATCGTTACTGTTTAGACCAAATACATTATTTGTACCCGACAGGCCATTAACCCAATAAGTTAAATCACGGCTGGTAACAGGGGTTATATTTTCTTCGCCTAGCATTTTTATCTGCACAGGGGTAGTACCAATATTTGTTCTAGGACCCGGTTTACTGGATAATTGCACAGGTATTACTTTTCTAATTCCAGTTAGATCTAACGTCACAAACTCTTGTAAATAATGAACTGCCAAGTAGCTGCTGTTTACTACAGAAATTACAGTAACTTTATTATTAAATTCTAATACCTCAATTCGTTTAGTACTACCAGCTGTTATATTATTATTTGGACTAGTAATTCGATATACTTGATTATTGTCGTGTCCAGTAACCCATAAATTTTTTCCAAACTCTCTGACATACGCGGGTGCCATGTCTGGCGTTGCAAAATATGATATGGCTAGTGTACCTGCCTCAATTAATATCAACCGTTGATTGTTAGGGTCGGGTATTGCCACTAAACTATCATTATTAACATTTCCTGCTATGCCTAAAGCCTCAACAGTCATTAATAAAGTAAAATCACCCAATTCAGATATATGATATACTTCGCCTAATTTAGTTACTCCAATAGCATCTGCACCAAGGCATGCAATACTAATAAATTTTGCAAACTGTTTTGAAAATTTTCCCACTACGTTAAACTGATTATCAGTGACAAACACTGTATCAAGCCCTGCTATCCATATACGTGTATTACTTGAATTCACCGACATTGTTTTTATTGGTGGATTTATTTTTGATTGATAATAACTGCGACGAGCATCAAGATAACTTTGCCCGCTGGGAGTGTCAGAATCAAACCATAATGCTTCTAATGAATTAACAGGAAGAACTGTTGGAGTATATGTGCCGCTATAGTAATATCGATGGTTAAATATTATGCGATACATTTTTCTGTTTCCGCAGAGTATCAACGCCTCAACTGTTTCTTTTCCGGTAAGTGGGTCAGTAACACGTAGTTTACTATATTCAATTGGACCAGCAGGAAGGCCAACTCTAGTGAATAATACTTGTTTGTCAGAATAAAAATAAACTGCATCATTTATATGATCAAGTACAATATGAGTACGCTCCATATCAATTTGATTATAATTAAAACCAAATTCGCGCTGTTTATCTTCGCCATAAAATGTAATTAAAAATTTTCCTGGTACATAGTTATACCAAGATTTTCCTGCGTCGCCAGGTTTAACTGTAGGAGTATAACTATTTTTATTAACTACAGCAAAAGAATGAGTTTTAAAATCAAGTTGATACTCGTAAAATGTGTAGTCTAAGTATCCCGGAGGAGAGGTAACAGTAGCTTCGACATAATCAGTGATATTTAATTTAATTGGTCTAGTATTTGTTACCGTACCATTTATTGATACTGTGACATTTGACCATATATTAAACGTTTGATATTTGTCTGAATAAAAATTTACTGTAATAGGGCTATTGGGGGCGCATGCCGAAACGCTGCTGAACATCATGCCCTCCAATATATTGTATCATTTCCACTATGTAATGTTTTGTAAATTTAGATTAAGGTGCAGGATTACCAACTGTATGACTATCTTCAGACTCGGTATTATACGTGTCCACTGATCCATCTTCGTCCCAACCTGCGGCAGTTAAAACCATTAACCTCATACCAGTGCCGTAACGTTCTGTGCCGTATAATGCGGTATATTTGCGTTTGCCTAACGTAGGGCCACCAACAATAATATCACCATTGTTATCATACCCGCCGTCGTTTTCGTTATAAACATCAACAGTAATAGTTGTGCCTGCGCCAACAACAGCAGCAGACACTGTTCCTAGCATGTCTAGCTCGTCTGCATATCTGAATCTAGGTGAACTTAAATTATTCAAGAAAGTAACAACAAATTCACCACTCTCAGTCAATGACTGCTGTGGATACGGATTTAATATTGCTGGATTATCTTCTGACTGTATAGTAGCCGGTCTTTTCCTACTAGGAACCGGAACATCGACTTCTCTTCCAATAAATTTTACAAACTGCTGCGGAGACGATGACCCGCTAACTACAAACAACGGGCATCGACTTGTTTCTTGCGTAATATTGTTATTTGCTGGATTTCCGTTTACAATTCCGCGGAAAACTGCACCGCCGCGCACATGCCCTGTAATTCTATCTACTGCTCGTTGAATTAAAACCCAACGCAAGGGGCTATTTCCATACGGCTTACTTGGGTTAGGGTTATTAACTGGATCCCAGGTACCTTCGGGAGTTTCTTCTTGACTACCTTCCCAAACTGCTAAAAACATCCCTCTATTAGTCATTGTTAGTGTATAACTCATTGGATAAGCTGCTTCAGACCCAGTAATGCTTGCAGTACGATCTAACCAAATTTTGTTAAATGCAGTGGGCATCGCGCCCGGTGTTGCAGCAGTCCAATCGAGAGGCGAGACATTGCCAACTGGCTCTGTTATTGTTCCACCTGTTAATGCTCTGGTACTATACTGTGCAATGATACCAGTGTTTGACAATTGCATTTCTGTTGCAATATGTATTGCTAGTTGTGAGTCAGACAATTGATTAAAACAAATTCTCCAATTTGACGAATTTCCAGCAGCTGAGTAATAACTGCCAACTTGGTCTTTATAAGCCAATGGATCTACTGCTACATTTGACGATAATATCACTATACGAGAACTTCCAGTGCCAGCGCCACTTGCAGGTGGCGTTTGAGTTCCTGTTCCAAACGAATCGTATACTAGGTCAAAATACATCGATCCAGGGTCAGTATAAGTATTAACAGTCGCTAGCCCCCGAGCGGGTCTTGTAGTCCATGACGACCCGGTATTATAAGGAGAAGCTACTCTATTATCGCCCCCTAATGTTTTTGGACCCCATGGTTGAATTATGCCAACATTGCCGGTCATTTCACTTACTATGTCATTAAGTATGGTTTCTACACTTGTAAACCCGTACTTTGTAATATTAAAACATGCCATTATTATTAAACTCCTGATGTTAGTGTGGTATATCTTTGAGTGCGCAGATTCTTAGGCCTGTGTTGTATGGTAAGTTAGAAGGCATTGCTCTGTAAACACGCGGCGTGCTTTCGTTATATACCCCAGATCCATTTGGTTTTTGTAATACTACATCATTACCACCTGCGCAAACATCTGCCGAAGTTTGCCCAACCATATCCAATTCTTCAGAATACCTAAATCTAGGTGTTGTTAAATTATGTAAGAATGATATTAGATATGTATTTGTCTCAGTTAGTGCAATTTGATTTGTTGTATTTAATATTGCATAACTATTAATAGTATGTGAATCTGCTGGTATTCTATACGCTGACAACATATTACTTTGCATCCATGCAGTACCAGCAGTAGCATCGCTTGCAGCACCTAGGGCGGCAAGTTGTTGATAACCTGGCAGGGATGCTGAACCCGACCCAATATATGCTATCATCGACCTAGGGTCAATTGTATCTCTGTAAGCGTCAGGGTCGCCTTGTTGCGGGTGTAAGATATCTTCTTCACGTACAACAAATTTCCAATATTTATATCCAACACTATTAACGCAAAATACCGGGCATCTTCCTTTAGTTAAAGTTTTTCCAGTGTATCGGTTAACCGGCCGTTGTACTAAAAACCAATTAAAGAAATTATCTTTATCGGTAACACTTCTAACTGAAGTTTTTTGTATTACGCTCCAATTGCCTTCCCATACACCAAAAAATAGTCCTCTATTTGTTACAGTCATTGTGTAATTTAACGGATATATTTCAGGGGATCCAGCAACACGAGCTTCTCTATTTAAAAATCCTTCGGCTGTTTTGTCTTTGTCAGGTGCAATCATACTACCACTATAACCCGGCGTCTGATGTGGAACATTGTTTGATCCATTTGAACCACCAAAGAATACATACTTTGTTGGTTGGGAGCCCATCATCCCAGCGCGGTCAATAGGATATTGGCCTGCAGAATTAAATATATTACTAATACCACCGTCATCTTGCAATTGCAACGGTGTACCAGCATAACAGTTTAAAGTCTGCGCTCCTACACCTACTTTGTTGTACACGCTTGTGTTGCTTACAACTTCAAATGCCAGGCGCCATGGTTGTCTATACGATTCGGGAAAACTAAATTCCAATAGGTCGTGCATCGTTAATGATGCTTGACTATCTAATCGCACGTTGGCTTTGAGATTGTTTAAATTACTTAGATTGTCGTTTACGCTAACAACAGTGCCAATTAGCACCGGGTCACCGGCGCCTAGTAGCGTTACATTTTGCCCTTCGTAGATGATTCCTCGTTTGGTAGTGGCACTATTAGATAACTGATCTACTTCAATGTACACATTACTAGAAGTACTTGCAGTTATGTTACCAGTAACTACGCGGCTGCTATTCAATGGATCGGTTCCACCATTAGCCTCTATAATTATTAAAAACCCAGCTGCTGTTATATCGTCGGTATCTTTTGCTTTTGCTCCGGCACCTCTAACTACAATTTTGTCATCTTGGTTAATAGTAATCTCATTACTGACTCCAAACCAAGTATAAGTTGACGAATGTTGTTTCCAATTCTTTGCGCCGGGGCCGCTCCATTCTACAATTCCGTCAACCACCAGAATAGGATTAATACTAGTAATAGTAGTGCCAGGAGGAATAATACTTGATGGATTAGATTCCGTTGGTTCAAGTAAAATTTCTTGACCAATAAAAAATCCTGTACCGGGTACACCACTAGTAGCATCGGTATACAGCACATTTGCCCAAAAACCATCTCTAGGCCATAAATCAATTGATCCGTTGGCTCCGTGGGCATTTTGCCAGGTCAGGCCTGCGCCTTCAGGCTGCGCCACCGGGTCCAGGCCTGTTACTCCAATTGACAAGTATGCTGCTTCGGTATAGGGGTTTATAGTGGGGTTTATAGTAGTAGACAGTTTCCCGCCATGCTGAGAATAACTTGGCTTACTAATTGCCACCGTGCCGTTGTCAGTAACATCATTATACCCAGGATCCGCCAATGGCTGTGCAATTATATCTACAGTTGGTGCATCTGTAGATCTTGCTGGTACAGTTCCTGTGCTTTGACATAAAAATGTTCTTGTATTAGCAGTAAATGTTGGTGTTGTATTTGTAGAACTCAACCCATTTACATCCACTTTTGGCCATGTTAATTCAATTATATCAGTAGGAGTCACCGGAAAGTTAGTACCTCTTCTAGGCAACAAATACCAATTATTAGCTTTAATATTGTAGTCAGAGAAACCAGGCGTCCAGTCTTTTGTCATTCTAACTGACGTAATTGATCCGTACGGGGTAACTGATGATACAACTACGCGAGGAGCCGGTACATCTAATAATTTTAATTTTGGTGGGGTTCCTGCCGAGCCAGGATCATATCCTACGTCATACACAGGGTCGGTGTCGGTGTAATAAATTGTGTCGTTTATATTCAATCCCGGACGTAGTGCAGTAAATACAGTTCCAATTACATTTGATGGCGAACCTATCTTAGTAAAATCAGCATTGCTTCCGCCGCTATTTGTACCAATGCTCACAATTTGATATGCATGCCCGTGCAGCCACGGATCACCGTTGGGAAATACCGCATCCCCTTGTGGGGATCCAGTTGCAAAAGCCGGCACGCTAATTTCTAATACGTCACCAACTTTGTACCCAACACCACCTCTAACTATTTTTAAATCTCTTAGAGTGGGACTTGCAGAATCAAGATACAAAATTGAATTTCCAACTTCGTCAGTTGCAGACACATGTTTTTTGTCAAACCCGTGTTCGTTAATCAAAGTGCCTACCGCATCACCTACTAATTCTGCCATATTAGTAAAACCAATTACTTCAGTTGCAAAAAAGTCTTGATCTGCGTATTCTTTTGTGTAAACTATTGTTGCCATTTATTTTTTACTCCTTGCCCAAAATAAACACATTAAGGGCTAATGTTATAAAGTTATTTATCATCTTTAATCCAGTTGTTATGTTTGATTAATTAATTTAAGGCATTCCAGGCGCCGTTGACCCATATATTTAACTTATTAGATGACGTGTCAAATACCGTTTTTCCGTCATATAAATGCTGTGTTGGTAATGCCGTTAAAACTTCCGTTGCAGGTCTACTATCTGTTACAGCAGGGAAATAATATATACTAAAAGTTATTGGATCACCAGCCTGGTAACTGTCCAAACTAGTAAGTGTTACAAATACTCTGGGTTGAGCCGGTTCTTCCAAATTTGAAAATATGCTGTATTGTCTGCTTTGAAAACTACTTCCGTCGTTAAGTATAACAGTACCATCATCGGTTAAATGGTCTGGAGTAGCAATAAATGTATAAGGGTTTGGTTCATTTTTATCAGGCGTACTAAAAACTTCAACTTGAACAGGCCTGCTAACACTTACTGCATATACTATAGAACTAACTCCAATATTTAACACAAACTCTGCTGTACCAAACCCAACCAAACTGCTTATGGTTGTTTCGTATCGTCTACGGCGTATTCCAGACTCTGGAGCTCCAGGAGCCCAGTATGTTACCATGCTGCCAGGGCCGTCGGCTGTTAGTATCTGGCCAAATCCATCTGGAGCCGTAGGCGGTAATGTATAAGATGTACCAATAGTTATTGTATTGCCAACAAACAAGTTACCTGTAATGTTAGCAGAACCAATAACATCAAGTTCTACCCTGGGTGTTAATGTGTTAATACCTACACGTTTTTTAACAACGTCAAAATAAACAACATCACCATCTATAGCTAAGTTAATACCATCTCGTTGCAAATTTGCAACAAGCATTGGACCAGTAATTCTTCCTATTGTTGCCATTATGCGTATCCGTGTAAAATTACTATGGGTTGATTGTTAGGTGGGGCACTAGAAAACTCAATTTCTCTGCCATTAACTACAAATGCAACACCCGGGTTTTGAAAAACGTTACCAATGAACACTAAAAGATGCATTTCGTCGCCAGGCAAATAACTATACTTCATCGGGCCAAATCTAGTTTGTGACCCATTGCCAGTATATGTATCTTTTTGTAGCCTTGATGCATTAAGACCAGTTATAAATACCTTCCATGAATTATTATAAAATATTTCAGGATCCCCGGTGGTTTTATTATATCTAATTAATCCATCCACAGGCGAATCGGGACCAACAGCACTATACCCTACTGGTATTCGTATGCTGTGGCTAGCAGATCTCAGCTCTAGATTTTTAAGGTATCTACCCATATTAAATGCCAATACTAGACACTGTTGCTATAACCACTGGCAGATCTACAGATATTACAGGACTAGTTGTACGATATGTCCAAGTTGTCACATCTGGACTAGTAGCAACTCTGGCTGCGTACCCAACTGCTATAAATTCTGCTCTATCCGAATTCCACAGTATTCCTGTACCTGCATCGCCGCCCCAATCTGAATTTGGATTAGCAAGTGCAGTTGACTCAGTTGCCCATGAGGATCCATCGTACAAGTACACGTTTGGTAGTGTACTACCAAATACATAAAATCCGTAACCTGGCCTAAAAGTTGCACTAGCAATGCAAGGCTGTGTTGATGATGTAACTAAATCTGCAAGTCCACTGTTGTAAGTCCACGACGTGCCATTGGTGCTGGTACCCGCACTGTGGCTATCAACAGTTAGTGCCAAATATATAGATCCTGATGTTAATATTGTTGTTATCCTGTCGGTTCCCCAAGCAGGTGTGTTGTATAAATCTAAATACACAGTCCACACATTTCCATCAACGCTTCTTGCAATTTTTCCGCCAGTACCACCAACGACAAAATAAGTTCCATCCCACATAACCGAAGTTGCATCAGTAAGTAGTCCCCAATCAGGATTGGCACCAAGATTTATTCTGTTAGTCCATGTACTGCCATTAATACTGGTAGCTACCCTGGCCTGGTCGCCAACAGCCATGAATATTGATCCATTGTTAGCAACTGCATTAATATTTTTATTTCCCCAACCAGAAAGATTAAAAATTGCATCTTTATTAGCCCAATGTATGCCATCAGAACTAGAAGCCATTAGTCCCTGGTCGCCCACTGCTACATATTGATTGCCTATCATTTTAGTAACAGCATTTATTTTTGTTCCGCTTGGCCAGCCTAATGTGTCTATTAGATCGGACTGGTATGTCCATTCTTCGCCAGTAGGACTAGTTGCAACTTTTCCGTCGTTACCAACTATTAGGTATTCACTTAAATCATGTGCCCAAGTAACTGCTCTACAATCTGCAATTGTGCCCCATCCTGTGCTGCTCAATCCAACACCAACTGTGGATGCTGGATCAATTATGTTAGCAAACAAACCGTCACCGTCGCCAAGAATTAATTTTTCATTGTCTATTACATAAGTGTCATGCGCAGTTAATTGCACTTTATAATAGATCAGTCTGTTATTAGTAGGAATCTCTGTATTGGGTACAGCAAAAACATTAAACATAATTGTTCTATCGCTGGTATTGCAAAAATACATAGCAGTAATAGCACTACCGCCTGCGCTGGTATAGATGCTGTCTGCTGTGGTTGTTAAAGTTGTACTGGTTAATGCCATGTTATTTTTCCTATAGCACCAATGAATAAATCAATGCTCTTTGTTTGGTAATCAATTCTTGATCATCTTTGATAGAATTTGATACATATAATCCTGTTACTCCGCCGCCAGGCAAGCTAGCATAAAACACAGTTGAGTCTGTTACTTGTGGCACGCTGTTGATAGTATATTTAATTTGTATGCCAGCATTAGATCCAAACAGTGAATACCCTGGATTAAACACAATATTTTGACTGTCAGCCGATCTAATCTCATAGCCTGCTAAATTTAAATCACCGCCTAAGTAAGGAGTAGGGTCATCGGCTACGTGTGACATAACATCACTCAGTGTGAGTCCACCATCTGAACTAATTTGCCACTTGCCTACTGCTTCTGTCCACTGAAAAACTGCGTTGGGTTCGTCGCCGCGTCTGACTTCTATGCCTGCATTTAATACTGGTACGCCTGTGGTTACATTAGCTGCTAATGTAATGATATTGTCCGTTATTAGTGTTTCAACAGATCCAATATTAGTTTGTGATCCAATTACTATTAAATCGCCTGCAATGCTAACAGTACCGTGGCCAGCACGAGCATCTAGATATATGTTGCCGTCTAGTGCTTTTAAGTACCAATCACCTGATGTACGATCAACCGTAGCCATGAATTATTCCTATTTTAGATATTTATCATCTAAGATAAGTTAAAAAAATAGCTGCCACAGCAGCTATTTTTATTTAAAAACGAATTTAAGCGTTTGATATTTTGATGTTAACATCGGCTGCAAAGTATGGTTGATTGTCATATACTTTAGTACCGCTAGTACCATTTGCAGTCCATGCTACTGAACTATTACTTGCAAATTGATGACTAGCACCGGTACCACGAGTCACTCGTGCTTGATGATTTGACAACTTTGTAATGTAATATTGATTGCCAGCAGTATCAGTTGCTGTGATAGAAGCTTCGCCAGCTGTAATTACAGCTGAATCTTTCAACTTGACAATACCAGTTCTTGTGCCATCTGTTACTTTATAACGACGTCCAGAAACTTGTCTGATTACATCAACTGTGGTTGCCGAACCACCAGTTAAGTATGCTGTCATAGTAATTGCATTCTCGTTTTGACCAACTACAGCCGATGATCCCATTACTGCATCACCAGTAACCGATTGGCTAAATGATACAGCCGCATCGGTTGGATCGGTATATCCAGAACCGTTGTTAATCATCAACACTGATTTGGCACGATAACGCAATGTTAATGTTGCGCCAGTGGCTGTACTTGCTGAGCCGTCGGCGTGTGTTACTGTGGTTGCTTGTGCTCCAGTTGCTAAAGCACCCGATGCATACAAGAATGTACCACGGCTCAATGGTGTTACAGCAGTAACATCGTCGCCGCCGGTTCCACCAATTGTATCAACTGTAAAAGTTGCTGTGCCGGCGGAAGTAGTAACTGTTAGAATATCACCGGCTACGTATCCAGCCATTGTACCGCCAATGGCAGTTGCACTTTCAACTTCAGATGTAACACTACCAGTTGCACGTACAGCACCTAGTGCTAACTTGTCTGGATCACTGAATGTAGTCGATGGTCGTACTGTATACGCACCCAGGGCAGTTAATGTTACACTAGCAATCTGATTACCACCAAGACCGTCATCGCCTTGATTTGCAGAATTATGTGCGTTTGTACTTTCGGCACCATTAGCGCCGATGTTGCGATTACCAAAATATTTTTTATTTAAAGGACGTCCCATTTTATTTTCTCCTTAAGAATTTATGGCGTTCTATGCCATACGCGGTTGGATTTCCGCATAAAACTTGCCCTATGCAAGTCGTACTGTCTATTTATCAATTTAATTCAAATAATATTAAATGAGGTGTTCCAATTGGCACTACAAAACTAATTTGATCTATTTCTATTGCATCACCTTCGGTTAATACGATATCGTTAATAGTGCAGCTTCCTTCTAGTACCAGTAAGTAACTAAAGTCATTCGTTTTTAGATTTTGATCTAGTATTCCTGCCCAACAACTAAACCTAGTATTTTTAAACACTATAGGCAGCGGAGCAAAGCCTGCAGGGCGATCAAAAAAATTGTATTTAGGAGTTTGATCCCAATCTATTGTATTAGGATAAATCCATATTTGCAAATATCTATTAGACTCTGAGCTTTCATTAGACAATTCGTGCCATATACTATCACCGCACCAAAAATGTTGCACTTGCCCAGCACGAGCTATATTATCATTGCCAATGTTATCCCGATGTCTACATTGTCCAGCAATGACATAATTGATTATGTCTAGTCCGCAATGTTCATGCCAGCTGGTAATAAATCCCGGTTTAGTTCTATCATCATTGATTGTTGTCACCGGACCCCAGTTTGTATACTTAGGATCGCGATAATTCATACAACTAAAACTACGATAACTTTGATAGTTGTCTTCCCCTAAACGATTTAATGGAATAAATCCTCTAGTATCTGCTGGTCTAATTTTCATATACAGTATTTAATAGCCGTAAAAAAGCCTACTATAAAAGTAGGCTTGATTTTTAAATAACTACTGATTAACAGTCGTTAACAATACTGTAGCCAACTAACTCGCCGTCCCAAACACGAACACTAGTTAGACCAGTTGTTGCATTAATTGCATCTTCTAGTAGACTGTTACGTAGCTGATCGGCTGCTGCACGGTTTGAGGGAAACGGTGCTGTTTCTGCACTGGCAATAACTGTAAACCAATGATTATCTGGCTTACCAATTCCGTACAATTCAATGCTTTGTTGCAATCCTCTAATAGCTTTTGAGTACAAACTATTTGGTAATAGATAGTTGGTTTCTACATCTTGCTGCATATCAACTTGAAAAAACGCTAGATTGCGAGTTCCCATAGTTGTTGTTGGTTGTGTTTTCTGATAATTAACTGCTAAGTCTGTTCCGGTTAAATCTGCCATATTGGCTCCTTTTAATTTAGTAATAATATTTATCTGAATTTAATAATTTATTATTGGTTAGCCAACAAAAAAGGCTCCGAAGAGCCTTTAATGTAACTTCCCATCCCAAAGGTAAAAAGTTTGGTTCTACTATTAATAGAACGATAAGTTTTGTACAGCAATCTCAGAAACGTAGTCGCCTGCGTTGCCTAAAGAACTTGCTGTGTTGGTCAACTCAACATAACCATAACGTGTCATGAAGCCAACTACTGGTTCAAAAGTAGATGGATCCAACACAACACCACTGCTCATTAATGGAACATATGGGCAATAAAATGCTGCTGCATCAGCTTCGCTGGAACCTTTGTATCCAACTAGAACTGGCTTAGCGTCGTCAGCATAAGAGTCAACGAAAATACGCATTGCGCCATTTAATGTACCAACAAACTTGGTGTTTGTAGGAGCTTCAAATGTACCTTCAGTAGTGCGAGCAAAAGCCGAAGTAGTTGCAGACTGTAGCACAGTTAGTGCTGCAGGAGAAACAACTGCCCAGTTAGCAGCGCCACGACGTGTACGTTGAGCAATCAAGTTAGCTGCGCGGTTAATCAATACTGCTAGTGCAGCATGCTCGTCACCAACGAAGGTAGCTGTGCCAGATACGGCAGCTTGGTTATAATAGAGTTCAGTTGCGGCCAAAGCACGTAATGAACCTAAAACTTCCTGATCAATCTCAACTGTAATTTCTTGTGCTAGTGCAGCCATGATTTCTGCCTCAACATCCAAACCGTGCATGGCTTGAGCGTCTTGAGCAGCTTCAAATGTCCAACGAGCAGATAGCTTACGAGTACGAGCCTCAACTACTTGCTTCAAGATTTGAACATTGATCTTACGACCTGGTTCGCCTTCAAGCGACGCAGTGGAAGATGCTTTACCAGTACCAGCATTGCCAGAATAAGCATTAGCAATCTTGAACGGGCTCAATGCTTCGTCACCGGCTGCGGTGTCAGTGTTGTAACCGCTGGTGTCATTCATTGTTTCTGCATAACGTACACGTAGAGTGTGGATCTGTGCAACAGGTCCGGTCATTGGCTGAACACCAACAATTTCGTTAGCAATAACAGTAGGCATTACACGACGGATAACTGGAAGAATCACACGGTTAAGTGTAGACATGTTTCCAGATGTTGTTGAACCAGCAGTTACCGATTCAGCCAATTGGCGACGTGTGTTTTCTAGGATGATTCCCATTGTTGTGCGGCGTGGGCCTTGTAAGCCTTCAAGCAGGGCATCTTTAGTCTCGCCCCAACGGCCTTCTAATAGTTCTTGTGTCATTTTTCTTTCCTTTAAGGTTTAACTATATTATTTTAACCCTGCCAACCGACGTAGTTCAACAACATTAGTGTTAACTTGAACCGGCGTTTTAGCAGTTTTATCTCCAGTTACTGCAACATGGCCTTCGTTAAGAGTAGTCGAAGACTTCTCTTTTGTAGGACCAGATGTCAGTACTGCTGGAAGATACTTATCAAATGCATTCTTCAATTTATCAGTCTGCACGTTTTCAAGAAGCTCACGCATTACTGTTTGCTTCTCGCGGGTAAGAGTACCCAATAATCCAGAAATTACTTCCTTACGATTAATACTCTCTTTAATCACGCGAATTTCGCGATCTTTTGATTCAACAATTTGTTGCGCGTCGGTTGCGACTTTGGAAGTCTCATTGATTTGCTTTTGCTGATGATTAATAATCTGTTTTAGTTTTTGCAATTCACGATTTTCATTAAGGTGAGTTAACGAAAATTCTCCGGCAAAAGCTTCGAAAATACGACGACCAAACATGTTCTCGCGAGCAAGTTGAATGTCTTCCTTGAGTTGTGTTAGTTCTGCACCTAGTTTAGTGGATACCGATTCTTTAACAAGTTGTGCGCTGCTGGCAATAAAACGATGTTGTAGATCACTAATTTTTCTCTTGGCTTCAGCAACCAATTTAACTTTAGTTTCAACTACAGCTTGTTTGTCTTGTGCAAATTCTCTAATTTCATTTGTTAGTGCTTTAACAATGAACTGTTCGAGACGGCGATAGTTTTCCAATTGGATCTTACGGTCTTTGTGCAGCTCTTTAATTTCTTCAGCTAGTTTAGTAGCCATGAAATTATTAAATCTGCCCGCACTTTCCATCATGTGGTTTTTAACACGCACACGATCTTCAACTACAGCTTGCTTCTCACCAACAAATTCTTCAATTTCTTTGGCAAGACTTTCAGTAACCATTTTGTCTAGAGCTTCGACCATTACTTGTTTGTCATGATTGTAGCGGCTAGCCATTTCTTCGCGCAATTCAGCACGAATACTTTCACGGGCTTCATTTAACTTAGTTTCCCAAGCTTCATTGATAGCTGTGCGAGTTTCCTCGTTAACAATGCCACTATCTAATAATGGTTTGATAGCATCAAACATAATAGCTTTCTCCTATAATTTTAAGTCTTTGATCAAGCGAGTTACCTGCTCTTTCAAATACTTCTGCACTTTTTTGTCGTCCTGAGCATCACGAGCTATTTCTAGCGCCTTGTGCCCATGTTTCATATTAAACAAACCTTCATAGATGGCTGTTGGATATGCATGTGGCGCACTAGGTTGTGCTACAATGTCAACTGTGACTATCTCGAATTCACTGACGTGCCCAGTGCCTTCGCTGACGTTACCGCTACCGCGGCTTGAAACACCCAATTTAACACCACTTTCTAACATGGTTCGGACTAACTGTCCCATAGGTGTTGGTAGAATCTTTAGCTTGCCGCAGCCTGCAGGTCCGTCCATCCACATTTGTTCAATCATGTGGCTAACACGGTCCAGATTAATTTTTAAATCATCTGGGTGGTCTACTTCGCCCAAGACGCTGTAGCCACCTTTGATTTGTTCATTAATCTCTGACACTGCTTTGGTAATTTCATTAACAGGATAAATGCGCTCGTTTAGATTTCTTACGCCGCCTTCAATGAAAATACCTTTCATGTAGCACTCTTTGACTGAGCCAGACTTGCTATCCTCGTAGAGGACTTCCATGCCAGCACGGTCAAAGGTAAGATTTTCTTTTAAATAAGCCATTATATACCAATTAACGAGTTGTCTTACGTACTGCTCTACGTGACTCAGCTACTACGCTAGACTTAACAACTGGAACCGATCCATCAGTGGTTTGTCCTTCTTTGCCATGATTCTTTTCATAGCTGGTTTCTTTACCGTTGTAGAACTTGTCAGCACCTTTGCCACCCGGTACATTAACTTGGCGCTTAGTAACGTCAATTTGACCAGAGTTTTTGCTGTATTCGTTCTTTGGCATAGAATAAGCACGACCTTCAGGAGCCGATTCAGATCCACCTTTAACAATATTGCCGGATGTTCCGCCCATATTGTTCTTAGGTTGATTTAGGCTTTTAGAGTTAATTGGCGCACTACCGTCGTTGCCAACTAGTTTACCTTCTGGTGCGCTTTTCTTTTCAGCGCCGTGACCATCTTTAACTGGAATAACATATTCCATTAGTTCGTCGGTGTCCATCATGCTGTGCTCGTCGCCGCCCATGCCACCCATGTCGTGCATACTAACATCGCCATGAATGCCTGGCTCGCCGTGTTCTTCGTTTTCTTCGCCGGCTACGATTCGATCAAATTTAGCACTTAAAGCATCTAATTCTGCTTCTAGGTCCATAACGCGGTCAGACAATTCTTGCTCGCCGCCCATTTCGCCGTCCATTTCACTGCCGCCTTCTTCGTGCTCTGCGCCTTCTTCTTCGTCGCTTTCGCCTTCTTCGTGCTCTGCGCCTTCTTCGTCATTGCCAAATGGATTTTCTTCCTCTTCTTCGTGCATACCGTGTTCGTCATCAGAAATTTCGTCAACTAAGTTGTCAACTCCGCTTCCAGATTGTTGAATAGCTGGCTCTTCGTCAATTAAGTTTTCATAGATTGATCTTGATTTCTCAACAACGATTTGATGAAAAAGCTCACGTGCTTTATCTTCTTGCTCATTGATGATATATTCAATTAACTTTTCAAATTGGTTCATAGGAATCTCCTTGTAATTATGTATTCGCTTAATGATATTTACATAATATTACAATATTATGCATTAAATGGTGGTTTTTTGAATGATTTCAACTATTTTTACATAGGTGGCACGCCAGTTGCTGGCGGCTTGAATTGTTTTGCTACATCTTCAACTTCTTTTTGACGTTCAAATGTACGCAGGTCATTCATAATTCTGAGTCGTTTAATCTGCATTAAAGTAAGCCTGCTTTTGCGGGTGTCAGTCATCTTTTTGATGCTATTATCATCATTTTCCGAACTGTAACCTTCGGCCCGATTAGTACTAAAAAATTCAGTTATAAACATATAGAATATTTACCAAAAATAACAAATTACATTACGCCTGGCATGTTGGGCATTGGTGCTCCGCCGCCAGGCATTGGTGCTGCTCCTACACCAGGTGCTCCAGGCATGCTGCCGGCTGCTCCAGGCATACCACCTTCCATGCCAGGCATGGCGCCGTCCAGTCCAGGTAGTGCATTTGCTGTATCCAAATCGCCGCTGATTGCACCGGGTGTAATACCCACACTGCGCAATCCAACTGCGTTTTCGTTATCTGCTGTTTTGGTTTCGCCTTGCTCTTCAAGCCAGGCTTGTTCGTTTTCGCTCATTTCTTGCTCAGTTAGTCCTAAGTAGCGTTTCATTAAGAAACGTTTGCTAAAGTAAGGAAACTGCTCTAGCTGCCCGTAAGTATTAATACGTGCTGCATCCACTTCAGTTTGGCGATATTGTGCAAAGTTTTGCGGCTCATTGAGCTCTAATGTAAACAATTGACTGTCTATGTTAATGCCTCTCCAACGCATGAACATTTTAAATTCTTTGTCTAACGTGCCAGAAATCATGTTCTGTAGTCTGATACAATAGCGGTTAAATCTCCACTCTTGAATTAGTGCAGTACCAACACGCCCATCTGTAATAGATGCAGTGCCGTCGTCTGCGCCTGTGGGCAAATAGCTGCTGGGAATACGTAGTCCACGGAACAACTTGTTGGTAAAGAAACGCAAGTCTGTGATCTCGCCCAAGTTCTGTCCGCCTTGCAATACTTCAACTTTGCTGCCGCGACCTTCTGCTGTTTGCGGAAAGAAGAAGTCTTCGTTGGTAGAAATAGGATTGTATGTAGCATCCATCATGTTGGCGCCGCCGCCAGTTTGACTAGGAATACGACGCTGTTGGATTTCGTTTTTAACACGCTCAACAAAGGCCATGGCCATGTGGCTGGGCATGTTGCCAACGTCTACGTAAAATGCTCTGCGCTCTGGCGCACGTTGCACACGATAGATAATAATAGCATCTTCAATTAGTTCTTTTTGCTTGAACACCTTAAAGATATTTTCCAACACGCTGTTACCAAAAGGCCAGTTAATGTCCAAGCCTTCTGTTAGGCTCAAATGCACTATGTGTTCAGCATTGATTGCAGCTTCGTTCTGTGCATTGGTAAATCTACTACCGCCAGAAAATGGGGTTGCTGGTTGCACATAAGATCCATTCGATGCGCCCGACTGCGGGTGGCTCATGTATGCATCTGTTGTGCTAACTGCTGTCACAGTTAGATTTTTAAAGTTGGGCTGTATTTCTCTAAGCACGTATTGCTCAGGTTCTTTGCCTTCGGACTCATTGACAATGACCTTGACAACTTTATTCATTTCAACCCACATGAGTTTAAATGTTTCTGGATCACGTACAAAAACTTGATCTCCATACTTTAACGTATTTCTAACTATTTTAAAGATACGTTTGTTTAATTCGTTCAAGGTAACCCACTGCTGTAACTGTTCCTTGATCAAGTCAACTTCAGTATCAGTTGGTTTTTCTTTGTAATTCAATTTAAATGGTAAGCTGGTTGTTTCATCAGGTTGGCTGCTGAATTCAGCAAGAATATCCAATGCTGCGTTGATTTCCGAGTCTTGATCCATCTGCTCATATTGATTGTAACGCTCAATACGGTTGGGATGACCAACATAAACTTCGGGCAAGTTACTTTGATAATTTCTATAGCTAGGGCTGCCTTGGGCCGCGCCGTTAGGAACGGGACTGAGCATAGCAGGGTTAGGGGATTTAAAGTATTTTTTCCAGGCCATTATAATGAATCTCTCTATTAGCTATATTTATCGTTCGTAATTTACCATTGCGCATTAATAACTATTTTGCAACAGCGACCGTGTATAGTCTTTGTTTTCGGACATTAGACTAATCAAGTTATCAGTTTTGGTCATATGCTCTTGCATTGAATCCAATTGTTTAGTTAATACATCATATAATTTTGATTGATCCATATTAGCAGTCTGAGTTGGTTGTTCAGATTTTACTTCTTTGGGTCCCGGCACAGCCTGAACTTTATTACTTTCTGTAATTGCATTTAACAGTCTAGTGTAGGTGTTTGACAATTCAGAATTTGTTAAATTCTGCTGCTGTGCTTGTCCAATTGATTTCAAATTTGAATTTACAGCATCAGCAAAATCTTTGTTAGTGGCATTTTGAATTGCTAATGTGTTGCTGACTATTCCACCAAACATTGTTGTTTCTTCTATTGCACGTTGTATTTGTTGACTAGTAGTGTCATTGTTTTTGTCTTGATCTGTTGTTAGCGACGTAGACAAATTGCTAATCATATTATTAGCAGTATCAGTAAATTGCGTAAACAAAGACTTAATTGCTCCCGGATCAAATGCAGTCTTATTAGCAGTATCAATAAATTGCGTAAACAAAGACTTAATTGACTCTGGGTCAGATTCTGATTTCTGGCCTGCAAAACCTGTTATAATTGATTTTATATCAGATCCAAAACCAGTTAGCATATTGCTAAACTGCGGAACTAAATTGTCTAACCCGGGTGGCATTGTCGATTCAACTTTAATGCTAACATCTTTTTCTAATACATCTGATAGTTTGCTTGCTGCACCCAGTACAGAATTTTGCAACATTGTTCCAGTTGTTGTTAAACTATCAATGAAATCTTTCATTGGTGTTTGAGTTTGTGTATTTGTGTTTGTATCTGCTGTTATAGATACAGTAGGAGTAGCTATTAATCCAGCATTGTATTCGGCAGTTTCTTTAGGGTTTAGTACACGTTCCCCAGCATGCACTAATAAGACTCTAGTGCTAGGTTCAACTGCTGCGCCGTAGTGCTTGCCTGTACCATCTAGTCTAGTATTTTTAGGGCTAGAAAAGAACTCAGTAATTCCAGCAATAAGTGCGCCAACTACACCGCCGCCTACGGCGCCAACTACACCGCCGCCTACGGTACCAACAACCGGTAATGCAAATGATGATGCTGTAGCAAGAGCTGGCGCACCTATTGATGCGCCAGTAACGGCTCCACTTGCAGCAGCAGTAGCAACCCTTAGTGTTTTATCCCACATGCCTTCAGCTTTGGCTGAAGCTTCTCCAGGTTTGATTTTAGCTATTTGATCTGCAATGTCAGAAAATGTTTTAGATATTTCTTCTAACATTTTTTCTGTTACTTTAGAATACCCAGCAATCAGCGGATCCATGGCTTTTTGTAGCTTTAGTGCCATGTCTTGCGCAGCCACAGTGGCTTTAGTTAAAGATTCTGTTAACGGATCAGTTGTTACTTGTTGGTTTTTAATTTGAGCAGCAACATTTCCAACTGCGTCAGCTGTGACTTTTCCATTTAAATTCAAAGCGTCTAGGCCAGCTTTAGCAACGCCAGACACAGAATCAACTCCATTATATGCTGCAAGAGCTAAATCTTTAGATCCCAAAACACTATTGTTTATAGTGTCTCTAAACTTTATTGTAGTTTGGTTTACTGTTGTAACATTTAAATTATTATCATCTAATAGCCGTTTTAACGTTTCACCTTTTTCTCTCATGCCAGCAAATTGTGCCTCGGCAATCGCACCATCTTTGTTAACTACTTGTCCATAAATTACACGATCTCTAAGATTTTTTGCGTCCTGGGCGGTCATTGCTGCCATTGCTGTTTCTAGTTGTGCTCGCTGCTCTGGCGATCGTCTTGACATTTCTTGTTGGAAAGCCAGTATTTGATTTTCAGCAGCTACTGCTTCTATTCTTTTCTTAGCATCTTCGCCGGTTAGTGCAGCAATGGTTCTGAGATTTTCTGCATATTTCTTTGTTTGTTCTGCAACCTGAGTGTCTGATGCCAAAAACGGTTTACCAGACACACCCTTCATTCGTTGCATAGTTTCTGCAACTAAATCCGCTTGTTCCTCAAATCCAAATCCCAATTTAAGCAATTGTGTTTGCATCTCTTTGCCGCCACGGGCCAAGACTCCGCCGATTCTTCTTGACCCTTCGCCGACTCCCATACCAAGTTGGGATAAATTTCCAGACTGTCTACTAATTACGTCAGAGAACTGATTAACTGTTAGTCCTGCTGCTGTTGACGCTGTACGCATTCCTTGCACACCATCAGCAAATAATGCACCAGCTGTATTAGTTTTCTGAAATGCTTCAACAGATTTTTTTACTTCGGTACTTAGGACTTCAATTCCAAATTTAGCAAGTTTACTGCCTTCTTGCCCAATGAAACCTAACGCTGTCCCAGCAACAGTTGCTGCAAGCCCCAGCCCCCGAAGCTTTGGATTAGTTGAATGTTGTAGGACAGAACCCAATCCTGTGGCAGCACCACTTGCAGCACTCATACCTGCGCCAGCTACATCTACCGCAGCAGACATTGCGCCAGCTGCTAAATCAACACTACTTGCGCCGCTTTGTAATCCTTTAACAAACTGCCCTGTTCCCCCAGCAAAGGCTTGTCCCATTTGAACAGTGGCTTTTATTGCGCCTAATGTAAAATTACCTAGTGCAGCTTGTGCATTATGCGATGCAGCAGCTTCTCTTACCCGAGCTTTTTCTTGTATTAATAAATCTCTAGTAACTATGTCGTGGGCATCGCTAGCTTGCCCAATGGCTTTTTCTAACTCTTCAAGTTTGTCTGTTACATCTGCATACGTTTGGGCTGTATTAGTTAATACAGATTTAAATAGCTTTTGGCTAGCAGTAGATTTTTTAAGTTCGCTAGAAAAATTTAACAAGCTTCTACGCACTTCGTCTTGTCTTTTTGCGTCTTCTTCGCCGGCTCTGCTTGTAATGTTACGACTCAAAGCTTCGGCTAATGCATCGCCTATGCCTGTATAATCGTCGCGATCTAATGCTGCCATTTATTTCTTCCAAAAAATATGTATATAAATACAAATGCTCACTTATATTTATAGGATTTCAAATAATGGAAAATCAACGCAAAAACCCACTTGCTGGGCATTTCAGACAGCCTGCCATTTACTTAAATTTGCCTAGTAAAGGCCGGTGGTGGGGTGAAAATGCCCTTGATATGCCAGCAAATCAAGAAATACCAATTTACCCAATGAGTACCAAAGATGAAATTATACTCAGAACACCAGACGCACTGCTAAATGGACAAGGAATTGTAGATGTAATACACAGTTGCTGCCCAAACATACTAGACGCCTGGAAGATGCCTAGCATTGACACAGATGCTATTTTGATAGCAATACGCATTGCCACCTACGGCAATCAAATGAATTTTGACAGTAAATGCGCACACTGCGGCGAAGAAAACACGCACAGCGTTGATTTGAGCATGCCGCTAGCCAGCTTAAAATGCCCGGACTATTCTAGTTTATTAGAATATAAAGACTTAAAAATACGCTTTAAACCACAGTTTTACTTTACAGCCAATAAGTCAAACATGCTAGAATTTGAAGAACAAAAGATATTAAGTCTATTAAATTCTGCCGATATGGACCCAGACGAAAAAGCTGCACAATTATCTAAGAGTTTAGATAAGATGTTTGATTATGGCCTGCAGGCATGCACTCAAAGTACAGACTATATTGAACTAGCAGACGGAACAAGGGTCGACGACTCAGAGTTTATATTTGAATTTTATAAAAATGCCGAAAGTGAAGTGGTAAGACTGCTGCAAGCCAAAGTCACAGACTTGTCTAAACAGGCTCGCCCAGCAGGTATAACGCTGGCCTGTCAAGAATGTCATAAACCTTATGAAATTGAACTAGCATTCGATTACGCAAATTTTTTCGGCAGAGGCTTTTAACTCTAACCACGGACGCAGAGATCATCAAGTTCCTAGAGGGACACGATCGAGAAGTAAAAGCCTTAAAAGAAGAAGTAATGCGTATGTGTTGGTATATGCGTGGTGGCATTACATACCCAGAACTCATGGAAATGAGCGCTAATGAAAGACTCATTATTGGGGAAATCATTAAGAGTAATTTAGAAACTACTAAAGAAACACGAATGCCTTTCTTCTGAAGTTCTTTATCTGTTCGAGACTTGCAATGCAAGTCTATTGCTATCGCTATCGCTCAGCAATATTTTTCCTTCTAATCTAATGAACTGTTTTAATACTTCTAATTCAGATATATTATCTAGATGTAGATCACAATTCGGCCCAGCAGGCCAAAATTGTGATCGAGACATTATCTGAGTGCCTTCAACACACTAACTATAAGAGATTGCCTGCTGGTGCAAACACGGAGGCGGTCATCCTGTACCCCCTACTCTAGATTCGATTATGACGGTACACTATACAATAACTAGTTAGCGCCATTGTTAGTGCTTGGGTTGTATATTTTTTACAGAGCCCAGATCATTTAATACCTTACGTTGGTATCTTACCGTGCAGCTCCTAAGTCCGCGGGTGTTATTTCACACACACTCAATAGGGATCGAGGTACCTCGATCAAACAACGCTGCTATAATAATTTGCCTTATTGGCTGGATTCACATATTTGTTCTATTGTTTTGGAATTTGTAGTCCAGAAAGATTCAAAGTCTTGAATTATCCATGTGCCATAATTGGGAGAGATATACGTGGAGTAGTTGGGATTTAGTGTTAGACTTGGTGTCGGTTGGCAGGCAATATAAGTGCCCTTGCGATTAAATTTCATAAGCAATACATTAAAGTCGCCTGTGTTGGCCACTTCTAATAATTGCCCAATCCATTTTTCTAGTATAGGTATTGTACCTTGATAAAGTTGATGGAATGGAAAATCGGCATAACTCTTTGCTTCCGCATTGAAATATTTCCAAGATTCCGGAGGAACAATATCTCCTTTGAAGCTTTTAACTTGACTTGCATCAAGACTTGCTTTTCTAAAAGAATTTGTTCCACCAATGTACGCTCCGCTGTGTGGTGCTCTGATAAAAGAGGCATTATGCTGCTCAGATAGAAACTTGGCAACTAAACGTTCCCAGGAATTTCCTTTATTTTTGCTTTTTGATCCACTCATTGATTTTTGTACCTTGACTATTACTTAGCTTAATTCTCTGTATCTGTGTATTTTTTATTAAAAAGCTGCGGCTGGGTGGCCACATGTTGGCAAATTACATTTTATCGTTATTATTAAGTATTCGTCCCAACCGCAGCAATTCCGTTTAACTATGAGTCTACATCGGTTCCATACGTGGTATAGCCATTGCTCTTGGTAACCCTGAGTATATTTTCAACCCTGGCAACTAATTCATCGCGATGACTAACTAACCACACGCTCTTTTTGCCGTCCCTGCTGAGCTTTTTAAGGATAGCCAAAGAACTTTCCATTCCGCTGGAATCCAGTCCCGAATCAACCAATTCATCAACAAATAGTAGATTGACTTTCTGATATAGACTTTCCCAAACATCGCGGAATGCCCAGCTCAGACTTAAGATAAGTCTGTTGCGTTCGCCTCTGCTGAGATTGTCAAAATCTAAATCTCTACCTAGCTCAGTAATACTTACCGTTAGATCGTTTTGAAATTCCACTTGATGTGGCAAACCAATCTTTTCTAAGTAATAGCTGAGTCTAGTATTTAAATAACTCAAGTTTTGATCAATGATTTTTTTACGAATAAAACTATCTTTGTTGGTCAGCAACTTGAGCAAAAACTCTTCGTGATCTTTCATCTTGGTCAGCTGATTGATATTATCATAGCTGACTTCTTCTAGAGCAGTTTTTGTCATCTCTTCAATTTGATCACCATAGGGATCAACTTCAAGTTTCTTCTGCTCGATCTGCTGCAATAGGTTTGCCAGTGTAGCTCTGTGCTCGACAGCATCAGACTCACGATCATAGAATATATCAGGACGCGGACCTAACTCACCCAAATCTTTTAATGTTTGAGTATGTTCTAAGTATTGACCATTCGTTGCCAAAGCCTGCAACGAGGCTTCTTGTAGTGCTGTTACCTTCTCATCCAACACACTTACATGCTTTTGATCATGGAACTCTTGTCCACAAGCATAGCAAGTGTGATTTTTTAAATCACTAATTTCTTTTGTTAGTGTGTTTATTAACTTTTCTTCTTTGGCCTCATCGAGCTCGCATCGCTTGATTAAACTGTTAAGAGATTTAATCTTTTCTGCTTTCTTGTTGTAGGCTGTCAGCGAGCGGTGTGCAGCTAGTTCTGCTTCGATGTCAATTTGATTCAATTGATCGTATGCACTTTGTAACTGCTCACAGTCTGTGTTGTATTTGTTGACCCAGAGTGTTTGTCTACGTCGCAGTGCTTGAATTTGTTCTTCGATACGCTTGTTTGCATCAATAACAGCTCTGATGCGAAACTCGTCTTGCTGTATGTCGTCTTTAGTCTGTTTAATTCTTTCTTTGAGTACTTCTGCTTTTTCACTTAGCAAAGTAATACCCATCAGCTGCTCAATGATTTCTCGTTGATCGCTGGCTTTTAAACTTAGAAACGGCTCTGTGTAGGTGTTTAACGCAACAATATGTTTGAACATATTGTGGCTCATGCACAACAGTCGCTCAATGTCTTGCTGCGTTTCTCTGCTATCGCCTTGGCTTTCGTCGACAATTTGTTGTTCAACATCGGCAACATAAAATTTCATTACATTAGGTTTGCGTCCGCGTTCAATTCTATATTCAACGCCGTCTTTTTCAAAATCGATAGTAACCATCATGCCTTTGGCATTAGTTCTATTAATCAAATTGTCTTTTTTAATATTGGTTAGTGCATTGCCATACAAAGCATAGCTAACTATATTCAATAATGCGCTTTTTCCAGTACCATTGCGGGCACCGCTATCGTCGCCGCCTAAGTCAAGATTCTCACCCAATATCAGTGTTAGATCGTTACGATCTAAATTGACACTCTGGGTAACGTTGCCAATCGACAAGAAGTTTTTTGCTGTAACAGATTTTATTTTAAGCATTAGAGAGTTTGATAGATTTCAAGCAACAAGTTAGTATTATAGTTTTCACTGGTAATACCTGTCAATTGATTAGATACAATTTGATCAACGCTTTGAAAAGATATGTTGCCTTGTGCAACCATGCCTTCAAGGTCTACGTTTGATTGTGGTATTAATTTAATCTCTCTGAGATGATGGCTGTTAATAAATGTTTCTTTGATAAAGCTAGCTTCTTCGTAGCTAATGTCAATATCTAAGTTAACCCTGGCATGCATATTTCTGCGTAACAACCTGTCGGAGTCATTTAAGATGCTGCTAAGATTGTAAACTCGGTACACGGGTTGATCGGGCCAGGCATGATACACTGGCTCTTGTCCCCATTCGAGTATCATTAGCCCGCGTTCGTCGTCGCCAGCATCGGCATAGTTATGTGGAAAGCAATTGCCAATGTAGGTAATGTTCTTTTTAGTTTGGCGTTTGTGAAAATGTCCGGTAAACACATGATCAAAGTGATTAAAGTCTTCTCTATGTACAGTGCCATGGTCAGGCATTTCTACCATAGCATTCATCATGTAACCTGGCAGTTCAAAATGCCCAAACATATATTTGGCAGCCAGCTTAGGAATACGTTTGTGGTCATCTGCAACAAGCCAAGGAGCAATAACTACATCACCCTCAATAAGCCAGTCATTGCAAATGACTACATTAGATAAATGTTTAGCCCACTCGACACTTTGTACATCGCGCTTGTCTCGGTAATACAAATCATGATTGCCGGGTATAAAGAATACCCTATCAAAATTTGCATTTAAGTGTTCTAATGCTTGTAGGCTGTAATTAAGGGTAACAATGTTAATGCTAGCTCTATTGTTATGCCAATCGCCAAGGAACATAGCGGTTTCACAACCTTCTTCCTTGGCTTTGGCAGTAGCCCACTTGACAAAGTTCAAACAATCATCGTTGTGTTGGCTGCTGTTTGACTTTAGCCCAAAGTGGATGTCAGTGAAAACAGCGGCTTTTTTAAAAAGATTACTCATTCATCTATTATAACAATTTATCCATTGGTATGTAAAGCAATATGGCGTTAATCGTGATCGCCGTCGCTGCCACCCGAGTACCCAGATGACATACCTTGTCTAGTGTAACTTGGATTAAAGTTATTCATTTCTAAAATGTCATCGCGTAAGTTTTGATTACGTTTTTCAATATTTAACACACGAGTAAAGCTATTAGTGATAGCGGCAGTATAATACGCAAAAGGGTTCTGCGATTTTGACTCGTCAAATTGTAGTCCAATTTGGCTGAGTTGTAACAGTGCTTGGCTTCGCATTTCGTCATTGTATGTATATCCTCTCCAATTTGATCTTGTTGCATAGCGCTCACATAGTTTCATAAACATTAAGGCTAGCTTTTTAGTCATTGAACCGTGATCCCTAGACCACTCGCCTGTGTCTAAATTGCCCTTCCAGTGGCTTTTACCTACGCAATAGCTGGTACCTTCTGTGTCAATTTTATAGTGCTGGAATGGTGGAAAGTTACATTTGGTATATTTGATCACGGCTATTGGTACTTTGTAGTCTTCGTCGTCGTCGTACTCGGTGTGGGCAGCAGCCTCTTCATCGGCAGCGTCCTGACTCTTTTTAGTAGCAGCTTCGTTAATTGGCACATGTGCCCAGGTCATTACCCGAAAAATTACATCGGTAGTAGGGATTTCTTCGGTCGGAAGTAAAAACTCATCTAATTTACGTTTTTCTCCTAGTGCAACAGCAGCTTCTAGCTGTAGCTTTGCTAGACGTTCTGCTCGATTTTCCTGTGCTTGCCGAATGTTATCCGTGGTGATCTGTGCTAGATCGTGGATAATCATATCATAATCGGCATAATCCGGCGATGTAAAAGTACAGTAAGTACTCTTGCTACGGTGTATCTCTTTTAAGATATCTTTGTTGTTTAGATAATTGTGTTTAATTTTTATTCTCCTGAGCAAATTACTGCGTTATTTTTAGTTTAGCATACAATTCAATTGATTGCAACCATTGGTATAAACATAGCACATTTTAAACGGTATAAATATACAAAAGAAGGAATACTATTGTGTCAGACTACCTAGGACTATATGATTACATATCGGGACAGCAAGCACCAAAGGCACGGCAAGAAATTCACATTGCACCTGGGGATTACCCTGCACGGTTAGATTCACCGTCGGATTCTGATCCTTATCAAAATTTAAATGCATTTACACCCGACGCTGCTACCAGACTTGCTGCCGCCGGATTAACAGCTGGCGGGTTTGCTCCATCTGCAACCGGTGTTAATACAGGTGGTATAGATTTTAGTCAAGGATCGTACGGAAACGCCGATTCTGGAAACACTGGCTATTCTTACAACAACAGCCCTGCTCAGTCTAGAGCAACCAGCAGCAGCGGAGTAGATTGGCGTTTAAAAATCAGCTGCAAAGCAATCGGGTTAAGTGGTATTCTATCTCCTTTAGCTAAATCAAATGGGGTAATATTTCCAATTACTCCAACGGTGAACATGACGTATCAAGCAAACTATTCTCCACAACGCTATACGCATAGCAATTATCCAATGTATTCATATGAGAATAGCGAAGTGCAAGCTATTTCAGTCTCTGGGGAATTTACCGCTCAAAATAAAGAAGAAGCTGCGTATGTATTAGCTTGTATTTATTTCTTCCGGGCAACTACTAAAATGTTTTTTGGCAGTGGCGCCAATGCAGGCAGTCCACCACCTATTGTTAGATTAAAAGGTTACGGTGACCAGTATTTGCCTAACGTGCCGTGTATAGTAACACAATTTGCGCATATTATGCCACAAGATGTTGATTATATCAGCAGTGGAACAACACGAATACCAACAGTTAGTACAATATCTTTAAGTCTACAACCGTTATATAGCAAGGCTACTATTAAAAACTTTGATTTACAAAAATTTGCCAGTGGTGGCCTAGTAGGATCGGGATTCCTATAATGACTGCAAAATACTCTAAATATAGTCCATACTATGCAACTACTGTAACGGGCGGATTTCTTGACGTACTAAAATATAGACCCATACCAAAAAATTCATTAGATGTCAAATATACAATCGATACAATTTATGCATACCGTCCCGATTTATTATCGTCGGACCTGTATGGCAATTCGGGACTATGGTGGGTGTTTGCTATGCGCAATCCAAACGTGATCAAAGATCCTGTATTTGATTTTTATCCCGGGCAAGTAATTTATATTCCTAACAAGTCTACTTTGATTTCAACATTGGGAATATAAAATGGCAGACAATGGGGCTTATAAAAAATATCTGTACGAACAGCAGCAAAACAGGATTAAATCAAATACTGCTAAGTACGCAGGCATCACTACAGCCGCTCCTTTATCGGCTGCTGAAAAAACAACTATATCTGGCCCACACCAAAAACCACCTCGTGACCCTTTTGCAGATGCTCGTAACAATGCTGGTCGTGCTGGCTACGATGAAGCAGGTAGCCCAATTGACCCGTTTGCTGCTGCCCGTGCGAACGCTGGCCGTCCTGGGTATGATGAGTCTGGTGATCCGGTGGACGCATTTGCCAATGAACGTGCAAACGCTGGTCGCCCCGGATACGACGAAGCTGGCACCAAGATCAACAGCGACGGAACGCCTGGCGGAACTCAAAGTATAAGTGCCAATGGTGCAAGTTCTGGCGCAGACGGCGGTGGTAATCCGGATAGTAATCCGTTAGATAATTATGCTGACTATACCTACAGTTTAAATTTGTCTGTGCTGCCACCATCTGATTATAACGGCCTAGGCAACGGTCCGTTCAGTGCCGACGGCAAAGTATTAATTGCCAGCGGCGGTAGACGCGACAGTGGCTTTGGTAGAGTAGCAGGATTCGAATCTGATTTTTATTTTGATAGTTTTAAAATGACAACTATTGTTGGGGTAAACAATACTACTCGTGGCAGTAATGTAATTGATATGTCGTTTACTGTATTAGAACCATATGGGATGACACTACTTGACAAAATTTTAAAAGTAGCAGACACACTAGGCGCAAAAAATTGGAATGAAATGCCATTTGTAATGCAAATTGATTTTTATGGTAATACCAATGATGATATACCAGAATTAATTGCTGGACAAACAAAAACTATTCCTATAAAATTAATTGAATGTAAAATTAAAGCAACTACCAAAGGTGCTGAATATCAGTTTCACGGAATTCCGTACAATCATGCAGCATTCCAAACTAATGCAGTATCAACTCCGGCATTCAATGAAGTAACTGCAAAAACTGTTGGAGAATTTTTTAGTAACGCAGAAGATGATAAAGGCAGCTATGCGTCGGCACTGAACAAGTACCAACAAAAATTAGCTGATGCAAATAAAAAGTATCAGGCGCTACCTGATAAATTTGAATTTGAAATTGACGATGAAATAAAAAATGCAAAAATAATTGCCGACGATAAGCGCGGCAATGTTAGAAATACCCCAACTGCAAACGATGCCGCACCTAGCTCAAAAAAAGTAGATGGAAAAAAAGCAGCAGAAGGTGGCAAACCAGCTACAGTTGATTTAAAAACTCAAGTTACAGCTATCAATGCTGGAACATCTATCCCAGCAGTAATTGATCAAGTTATAAGGAACAGTAGTTATTTTTCTGAGCAAGTGGGTAAACAAGGTAACGATGTAATTAAATCGTGGAAAATAATTCCTAAAGTTGAAATAATGGAATTTGACAATTATAGAAAATGCTACCAGAAAAAATACATATACGTAATTAAAAAATCAGAATATCACAACACCAAATATCCAGACGCACCTACTAAATTTCCTAAGAAAATTTCTAGGCAATATGATTATATGTACACTGGAAAAAATCAGTCTATAATAGATTTTAATATTGATTTTAATATTGTATTTTATACAGCAATGACTGCCAATAGAGACAAACTAAAAACGACAGAAATAGATCCTGATTCAACAAAAAATGAACGAGATAAAGGCACCCAAGCTGGTGCAACAGCAAATAAATTGGATCAATCACATACAAAAACAGTTGGCTCAAATTCAGATCTTCAAACATCGGCACAAGGAACAAATGATTTTAAAAATGTAGCAGCAAATGACTTGGTTAGATCGATGTTTACCGACTCTCGTGGAGATATGATTAATATCAAATTGAAAATTGCTGGTGATCCAGCATTTATTAAACAAGATGATGTTTACTTTAAACCTAAGGCAAATGACAATACTCCGCCGGGCGAGCTTGATGGGGCCAACAGTTTTACCACTGATGGTGGCGAATTATTTGTTGCATTAAATTTTAGAACACCGTCGGACACTAATCCCACAGATGATACATATGATTTTAGTGAAAGCGAAAAGACTGCATTTAGTGGTACTTATAGAGTTATTACAATAGAAAACATTCTTGAACGAGGAGTATTTACACAAACACTTGATATAATAAAAGTATTTGATGTATAATAAAGATGTCTAAAACAGATAGAAGAATAGGTAAAAAAGTACCAGACTATATACGCCGTGAAGATAGCTCGGGCGTCCGCCTTGATGCTGGCCCGTATATTGGAAAAATTAAAAATAATTACGATACTATACGGCAAGGCAGATTGCAAGTTTGGATTCCGGACATTGGTGCAGGCGATGAGAATGATCCTAGTAATTGGCGAACAGTTAGCTATGCTAGTCCTTTTACTGGAGCAACTTCTCAAGAAGAAGATAAAAAAGATAATAAATTTAAAAAAGGTGTAAGGCACACTTACGGATTCTGGTTTACTCCACCAGACATTGATAATTTTGTACTATGTACATTTGTTGCAGGCGATCCTATGCGCGGATTTTGGTTTGCGTGTATACCAGTGCAAGCAGGGCAACACATGATACCAGCAATTGCTGGGTCTGCAAATTATGACGATAAAGATATTGACAGCGATGCTGTTAAAAAGATGTCAAAGTCGCCACCACTACCTGTAGCCGAGTTTAATGAAAATGCTGATCAGGATTGGTCTAATTTTGTAAATTTAAAAAAAGCCCTGCACGAAACACAAATTGAAGTTCTACTAGAGCAGGGGCTTGATAGAGATACAACCCGCGGAGTAATCAGTAGCAGCAGTCAGCGAGAAAGCCCTAGTAAAGTATTTGGAATTAGTACACCCGGCCGTGCATTGTCTGGAGCCACCAATGACCAGCTAGTCTATTCCAGAGAAGGTGGGCATACTTTTGTTATGGATGACGGCGACTTTGCAAACAAAAACAAATTATTTAGAATACGAACATCGGGTGGTCATCAATTAATAATGAATGATTCCGATGATGTATTATACATTGGAAATAGTAAAGGAACAGCCTGGGTAGAGTTAACAGGCAGCGGCGATGTTAATGTATTTGGTACTGCTAGCATAAATCTTAGAGCTCAAGAGAATATCAATTTCCATGCAGGCAAAGACATTAACATACATTCTGATGGAAAGTTTAATTTATTTGCAAAGACTTCTGTAAAAATTGAGTCAGAAGCAATAAGTTCTGTATCAAGTAAGAGAACAACTATATATGGCAATGGCATTGAAGTGGGTAGTGAATCTACCATTGACATTAATGCCAAGAGCAGTGCCAGTTATAGTGCTGGTCCAGAATTAATTCTATCTGGCACTACAATAAAATTAAATTCGGGCAAGGGTCCTACTGTAGCTAAACCTGAAAAAATAACAATAAATGATTTGTACGATGCAGAAAAAGATGGCAACGGACAATGGCAATCTAAACCTGCTAAATTAAAAAGCATTGTTAAGAAAGCACCAACGCATGAGCCGTGGGGACGAGACGGTGGTAAACCGAATCCAGCCGCTAGTGGCGCCGCCAGCGCATCCGGTAGCAACGGCGGCAGTTTGGGCAGCGCATCCGGCAGCGGCGCAACACAGACAGTAACCGGCGCCGGCGCAGTTGACGGATTTGGAAACCCAGTATTAAAAGGATCTAGCAACAGTTCGGATGCTGGATTAAAATCTGCACTAGGGGGAAGTGTTCGCAAACCAGCATCAAAAGAAGAAATGTATCGTAGCGACAATCCTACTCCTACAAAAGGAGTTGGTAACTTAGACCCAATTGATAAGAAAGCCTTAAAAACACAAATTGCCAAAAGTGAAAGTGGCGGTAAGTATGACATTGTAGAATCTAATAGAGGTAATTATTTGGGCAAGTACCAAGTTGGTGCGTCTGCACTAGTTGGCGAAGGATATATCAAACCTGATGCTTACGCCAAGTACGGTACTGCTGCGGTTAATTATCCATCAAGTTGGACTGGAAAAGATGGAGTTAGTGGTAAGCAAGATTTTCTTAACAATCATTCTGCACAAGAAAATGCAATGGACGGCTTACTTGACAAGAATTATGCTGCTTTGCAACGCACTGGCGGCGTTAGATCAACTGATAGTAAAGAAACAGTATCAGGAATGTTGGCAACAAGTCACCTATTGGGTGCAGGCGGTGCAACAACATGGCGTAATACAGGAGGCGGCGCAGACGCCAATGGTACAACGGGCACAGCATATTTTAACATGGGTAGGTACGCTTCAAACGTATTGGCTAAAACATCTTAAATACTATTATGACTACATACAAAGGATTTAGCACCTACAACAGACTACGTAAATTTACGTTATCTGACTTTGACTTGGTTAAACAAGACATTTTTAATCACTTTTCAATAAGAAAAGGTGAAAAACTAATGAATCCCAAATTTGGAACAATCATTTGGGGATTGTTATTTGAACCAATGACAGAAAATATCCGTGAGCTAATAGCCGAGGACGTTAAGACAATTGTTGATTACGACCCCAGAGTGTCAGCTGATAGCATATCAATAATTGAATTTGAACACGGAATACAAATCAATTTAAATCTTCGATACGTGCTAACTAATCAAGTAAGCGAGTTAGCACTGAGATTTGACAGCACGTCAAATGCTTTGACTTACGCTTAGTTAAACACCCACTTTAATTACATAATAAATATATGAACAGAGTCTTATAACATGGCTATTATATCTCGACAAACCGGTCTGCTTTCGGCAGAAAACTGGAAAAAAATATATCAAACCTTTCGCGAGGCTGATTTCACTACCTACGATTTTGAAACCCTACGTAAGAGTATGATTGATTATATCAAGATATACTACCCCGAGGACTATAACGATTTTACAGAAAGCAGCGAATTTGTTGCATTAATTGACCTGATAGCTTTTATGGGTCAAAATTTGGCGTTTAGAACAGACTTAAATGCTAGAGAAAACTTTCTTGACACAGCCGAGCGCAGAGACAGCGTGTTAAAACTAGCCAGACTAGTTAGCTATAATCCCAAACGCACATTACCAGCTACAGGTTATTTGAAAATTGAAAATGTTAGCACTACAGAAAGTGTGTTTGACAGTAACGGATTTGACCTTAGTAATACTATTGTTAATTGGAATGATCCAGCAAATGATAACTGGTTGGAGCAGTTTACTACAATATTAAATGCAGCATTAGTTAGTAGTCAAATAGTTGGGAAACCTGCACATAGTCAAACTATAAATGGAATTGTTACAGATGAATACAGTATAAACAATTTATCTAGTACTGTTCCTATTTATAGATATGAATCAACGGTTGAAGGCACAACAACGTCATTTGAAATTGTTAGTGCAACCAGTACTGGAAAAACTTACATTTACGAAGCTGCACCTGATTATCAGAAAGTTTTTAACTTTTTGTATAAAAACGATAACAATGGCAATTCTAGTAACAATACCGGATTCTTCTTTTACTTTAAGCAAGGCGAATTAGCAAGTTTAGATTTTAATGTTGCAGAAGCAGTGCCAAATAAAGTTGTTAACATTGATGTTAACAACATTAATAATTCAGACGTTTGGTTGTATAAACTTAACACCGATGCGTCAACTCAATCATTATGGACCCAAGTGCCGTCTACATCGGGCATTAATGTAATTTATAATAATCTAAGTGATAAAAATCTTTATCAAATTAACACACGCGCATCAGACCAAATTAGTTTAGTGTTTGGCGATGGGTCGTTTACTAATGTACCGCAAGGCGATTTTAGACTGTATTACAGAACTAGTAACGGATTAAATTATAAAATAACACCAGACGAAATGCGATCTATTAGTATTACTATCAAGTATACTAGTAGACAAAATAGAATAGAAACTATTACTATTCGTGCAAGTTTAAAATACACTGTTGCCAATGCGTCCTCAACTGAAACAACAGACAATATAAGACAAAAAGCACCGCAACAGTATTATACTCAGAATCGCATGATTACAGGCGAAGATTATAATATCTTGCCTTATACTTCATTTAGTAAAATTATTAAAGCTAAATCTATTAACCGCACCAGCAGTGGATTAAGCAGATATTTAGACATGTTGGATACCACTGGCAAGTACAGTAGTACTAATACGTTTGGCCAAGATGGCGTGCTGTATAGAGATGCGTATATTAATACATTTGAATTTGGCTTCCGCAGCGCAAATGATGCACGTAGAATTGTATATAATCAAGTAATTAATCAAGTTGTGGCAGGACAAGGATTGTTACACCATTTTTACAAGACTACTTCAAATATATATTCAGCTGATATAATTACAGCTGACCAAATGTTGTTTGGCCACAGATATATCATTGAGTCTGTTGGCATAACAAATTTTACATTATATGATGCTTTAGAAAATCGTGTTGGTGGTAATTTTGTTGCCGGCGGCGCCGACACAGTTAACGCTAATTCTCAGGGAATTGGCACAGTGAGAGAAATGCCAGTGGCTTGGCATTTAAGTGTAGTAGGCAGCAATAGTTCCAATGGGTATTTTATATCTAGCAGCACTGGGGCGGCGTTAGGGTTAACGCCGCCACCAAATACTATTTCACGATATTTAAAAGCTGGTGCAATTATAAAATTTCTAGCACCTGCAGGGAAATATTTTAATGCGTCAAATACTTTATTAACAGGTGTGCCTAGTCGCCCAGACGATAAAGTTGAAATATATGCATCTGTTGTTGATATAATTGGTAATGGTGCAAATGACGGACTTGGCAATTTTACCAATGGCGCAGGTCCCGTTACATTGAATACTAAAGTTCCGTCTGGCGCAATAATTAAATATGTCATACCTGCATACAAAAATAATTTTGGTGCTGGGTTTGTTGATAATATTGTTAGCAACATTCTTGCCTATCAAAACTTTGGGATACTTTATAAGAGTACTACACAAACTTGGAAGTTGGCAGAATTTCCAGAAATGGCCGCAGACGAATGGATGATTAAATTTGAATATAACAATAATAGTAACAAATATATTGTAAGTTATAAAGGATTAGATTACATTTTTCATAGCCCGGCCGAGACTACGTTTTACTACGATGCAGCACTAAAAATATACGATAGTAAAACTGCTAGTATCATTTATGATCACATAAATGTTCTAGGAGTTAACCGAGGCCCCGATTCGGCCGCACCATTGGGCGCAAATGCAACATGGAACGTATTGGATAAAGTAACTGATGTTGACGGATATGTTGACAGCAGTAGAATTTATTTAACATTTGCCGATAGTGATTCTGACAGCGTACCTGACAATCCAGATTTATTCAACTTGGTAGTAGATCCTGATACTAACTCAGAGTTTAAATTGGTATTTTTTGAATCAGTTGCTACAACTGGATACACAAAGTATTTTAATTTAACACTATTAGCGGCAGATACTGTAATTTCTATTTACGCAACTAAACAAGAGATCGCAACGGTGGCAACAGGATTTAATTCAAATTTTGAACTAGGGCAATTATTTTACGCCACCAACGATCGTGCATTCTATAAAATAATAAGAGCAGCAGATAGCAGTTTTACTTTGTCTGACGCTATAACAAAATATCAAGCATACTATGGACGTAGAAATTTGTTCTACCAATACAGACATAATTCTCCAAACACACGTAGAATTGATCCTAGTATTAGCAATATCATTGACATGTATGTGTTAACGTCTGAGTATGATACTAGTTACAGACAATGGATACAAGATACATCAAATACTGTAGTTGAGCCTACTGCACCAACTAGCACTGAATTAGCAATAGACTTCTCTGGGTTAAATGATATTAAAGCTATTAGCGACACTATCATATTCCAGAATGCATCTTACAAACCAATTTTTGGTTCTAAGGCTATTAATAATTTGCAAGCAATATTTAAAGTAGTTAAGAATCCAAATTTAAATATCAGTGATGCCGACATTAAGATATCGGTTATCAATGCTATCAATACTTATTTTGATATTAACAATTGGGATTTTGGCGAAACATTTTACTTCAGTGAGCTGTCGGCGTATTTGCACCAAATGTTAAGTCCAAACATTGCAAGTATTGTTATAGTTCCTAGGGACCCGTCGATAAAATTTGGAAGTTTATATCAAATCAATGCAGAACCCAATGAGATAATTATTAGTTGTGCTACAGTAGATAATGTTGAAATTATCACAGCAGTAACAGCGATACAATTAAATCAAGGTGTGTCACTTTAGAATAACCTATAGGTAAACAATGGCTACTAGAAAGACGTTAAATTTTCTCCCAGACATATTTAAAACAGATATTAATAAAAAATTTCTGGGCGCTACAATAGACCAATTGGTTAGCGAAGCAGAAATTTCTAAACTAAATGGACTAGTTGGGCGTAAATTTTCATCATTAACAAATCCCAGTGACAATTTTATATTGGAACCAACGGATACAAGACAAAATTATCAATTTGAGCCTGCGGTAATAGTCAACAATGAAAGTAATGGTATTGAACTGTATGGTGACTACCAAGCCCTAATAGAAAAAATTAGCTACTACGGCGGCATAACAGACAACCATAATAGATTATTTGAATCTGAATATTACAGTTATAATCCTAGAATTGATCTTGATAAGTTTGTTAACTATACTCGTTATTTTTGGTTACCAAATGGGCCAGACACTGTAACAGTATCGTCTGGCGTTGACGGTGCACCAAAAGCATTTAATTTTACCCGCAATGATCAAGGTAATTCTGTCGTTGTTAATGTCAACGACGGTAATAGTGTTCCTAATCCAACTATTACCTTGGTAAGGGGCACTACATATCAATTTGTCGTAGACCAAGTTGGTCATCCACTGTGGATCCAAACTGAAATTGGTACCGATGGCAAAAAAGACTTTGACTCTGCTGTATCTACTAGAGACATTTATGGTATTGACAACAACGGTACAGATAATGGAATAATTACACTAGAAGTGCCAGAGCGCGATTCGCAAGATTATTACTTTAAAATGCCAATATTGGATTTTGTTGATTACTCTGTTAGTATTCCATTCTCGGAAATAGATGGCCAATATTGGAACCAACCCGGTGATTCAGTAGGAGATATCGACGGCGACCCAACTTACCCAGATCGCCGCTATGTTATTTTTACATCAACTAGTACAAATAACAATGACTGGATAAACTTCAATGGTGCAACAGTTCCAGTTGAAAAAAGACACGGCCTATGGCAAATCACTATAGATGCCACTTCTAAAATTAAATTAGAGTTTATTAGAAATATTCCAATTGGTTACAGAGTCAGAATAAATCATGGTGATGCATATACAGGTTACGAATTTTTTAAAAATTCTTCCGGGAACTTAGTACAATCGCCCCCTATTACTGCACCTCTGTCTACACTATATTATCAAGATCAAGACAATGAACTTATCTACGGAAAAATTGTAATTGTGGACAGACCTGGTGAAACAATTGATGTTACAACTGATATCATTGGCCAAAAAAACTATACTAGTTTCAATGGTGTTGTTTTTACCAATGGATTAAAAATTAAATTTGATGACACTATATTTCCTGTGTCCTACCGGGGAGTAGAATATATTGTTGAGGGCGTTGGCATTTCTATTTCGTTAATTAAATTTTCTGACTTAGATCCAGTTGAAAGTATAATTGATACAGCAAGCATTCCGTTTGATACAGACTTTTTTGATAGTATTGAATTTGAAAAAAGCATATTAACATATGTTACTAATCATGATTACATAGTAATGAATCGTCAGTCAATTGATTTGAATGCCTGGGTGCGTACAAATAGATGGTATCATGAAGATGTAATTCGCCTTACAGCCGAGTATAATAAAACTACATTAGTTGTTGACCCAGCAAGCAGAGCAAAAAGACCTATCATCGAATTTGAACCAAATTTGCAATTATTCAATTCTGGTAAATTTTTTACTGGAGTAATTGATCGTATAGATACCAATCTAATTGGCAATCTAATTACGGATGCATTTTTAACTATCAACGACAAATTAGTTAGTGATTTTGCCGGCAGCGGCAGTCTGAAATACAAAGAAGGACAACTAACAATATTTCCCAATGATATAAATTCAGAAGTTAGAAGAAGAATATATCGAGTAAGTTTTAAAAACCAATCGGCAGCTACTTCATTTGCAGGCACTTTAACGGGAACAATAAGTACTGTCGGCGGATCAAGACGAGCAAGTGGTATTGGGACATCATTTTTAGCAGCCGGCATACAAGTCGGCACACTACTGTATAATTCAAGTAATAATAATTATATTGGTAAGGTATTAATGGTATTAAGCAATACCGATTTGCTATTAGACAATAATGTTGCCCAAACTTACACTGAAGTTACTGTAAAATACAATTATCCTAGGATTGCATTAGAACCTCAAATAGTAGTGGCTCCTGACCATGTAGTGGTAGCCAGAACCGGCAGCAATAAAAATAGAAGCTATTGGTTTGACGGTAGTAATTGGATTAAAGCACAATTAAAAACTTCTTTCAATCAACCTATATTATTTGATTTAGTTGACAAAAATGACATAAGTCTGTCAAATCAAGTTATGTATCCAACGAGTACATTTGCAGGCACCGAGATATTTTCTTACGTAGTTGGGTCTAGTACAACCGATTCTGTGTTGGGATTTAGTTTAAAATATTCGGGCATAGGTAACTCTGTGTCTGACATTAATTTTAAAAATAATTTTGACTCGGACACCTTTACCTATAAGCCGTATGATTATGTAACAAAGAACATATCTGATGTTGGGTATCTGCGTAAAAATGTTAGTAACACCGAATATAAATTACTAAATTCATGGAATACAGTTGCCGAAGAAAGTAAGCAATATCAACATATGTCAGACAAAGCAGACGGCACAACTAATTATTTTGAAATTGATATCCTGCCGGACACTGTGTTAGATCAGCCAAATGTAAAAGTATTTGTCAATAACAAAATGATAGCGACAGCTGATTTTGAACTAGTGACGATCGGTATCAGGCATGCGGTGCATATAAAAACAACTTTAATATTAAACGATAAAATTGATATACTTGTTTTTAATCGTAGTAATACTAGTGAATTAGGATACTATCAGATTCCTGGCAATTTAGAATTTAATGCACAAAATATACTGTTAACTACATTAACTCTAGGTCAGATAAAAGGGCACTGGGACGAAATAGGAAAAAATACCAATGGCCTAATAGGAGATCCATTGGCAACCAATAATCTCAGAGATTTAAATACACAATTACAGAGCGGATCAATATTACAGCATTCGTCACCTTTACTATATCCTTCGTTATTTTTACTCGATTCACAAGTTAATTTTATCAATGGTGTAGAACTTGCACGTAAAGATTATTCAAGATTTAAAAATAAATTTTTAGAACTATGTACAACAACAGTTGGACTTAGTCCGGCTGACCCAGCCGCTGGCGTAGATAAAATTTTAAAAATTATCAATGGAGTTAAAAATCAAACTTTTGCATGGCATTATTCAGACATGATCCCATGGGGAGGTAATTTTGTTACCGACACATATAAAATAATCAATGCACAAAAAACAATTTACACACTGAATAATATATACAATGCAATTGGTGATAATATATATCCTGACAATGGGGTATCAAACAAAGCCGTGTTGGTATACTTAAATTCTACACAATTAACTATTGGGGTTGATTACACTATCACTGCCGGAAATCCCTACATAACATTAGATTCCACTGTAACTCTAGTAGAAGGGGATATATTAACAATAAAAGGATACAAAAACACAGACGGTAGTTACGTGCCAGAGACTCCTACCAAATTGGGTATGTATCCAAAATTCATTCCTGAAAAAATACTTGATAATTCATACAGAACCCCGATATATGTAATACAAGGGCACGACGGAAGTTTAACTCCGACATTTGGCGACCTGCGTGACGACTATCTATTAGAGTTAGAAAAACGAATTTTTAATAATTTAAAAGTTGAGTACAACGCAGAATTGTTTGATATGATTGCTGCAACACCTGGCAAATTTAGAGCCAGCGATTATTCTAGACTTGAATTTAATCAAGTATTAAATTCTGAGTTTTTAAAATGGATTGGCACAAATCAATTGGATGCTGGCGCCAACAATTATTTCTTGTCCAATGATGAGTTTAGCTGGAATTATAATCAAACAGTTGATTCGTTTGATGGCGGGGAATTGCCAGGCTATTGGAGAGGAATCTATAGATATTTTTACGACACAGAACGACCCAATACACATCCATGGGAAATGTTAGGTATTACAGTAAAACCTTTCTGGTGGGAAAGCTATTACGGTGTAGCACCGTATGCATCTACTAATAGTGCAATGTGGACTGATATTTCGTTAGGCTATATCAAAGGCGATTTAAAGACTAATATCAATTATGTAAGACCCGGGCTGCTAGCTCATCTACCAATTGACACCAATGGCGATTTAGTATCACCTCTGCAGGCCAAGTTAGTTGGCAGCTTCAATGGTTCAGCATTTAGCCAAAGCTATGCAATTGGCGACCAAGGACCAGTTGAATCGGCCTGGCGCAAAACCAGTGACTATGTATTTTCATTGAATAGAGCACTAGCAGTTCTTAAGCCAGCAAAATACTTTGGCTTAATGATTAATACTGCAAAAACTACAAGAGATGACTTAACAAATCAATTTGTACTGACAGAAAATAAAAAAAGAGTCACTGTAGATTCTATTTTAATAAATGGTGAAACTGTATCGGGTTCTATAATAAGAGCTAGTAGTTATATAAATTGGATACACGGATATCTTACTAACTTAGGTGTTAATGCAGCAACAAAAATTAGAACAACAATTGATCACCTGGGTGTAAAATTGGGATACAAAATGGCTGGGTACACTGATAAAAAATATATCACAGCCTTGGTTGAACAATATAGTCCTAACAGTACAAATCAATCAGCAATTGTGCCAGATGAAAATTATATTGTTTATTTAAATAAAAGTGCCCCAATACGCAAAGCAGTTTATAGTGCAGTTATTATTAGAAAAACAACCACAGGATATTCTGTCAATGGCTATAATTTAAATTATCCTTATTTTACAGTAATACCAAGTCAAGCCAATGGGAATTTTTATACCATTGAATCGTTAACTACCAGGGCTGTTATATACCGCGATTACCAAGACATAAAATTAAATATTCCTTATGGTTATGAATTTGCATCATCACAAGAATTAGTTGACTTCCTAGTAGGGTACGGCCGTTACTTAACAGCGCAGGGATTCATCTTTGACACTTATGAAACAAATCTTAAAGAAGTAAAAAATTGGATACTTAGTGCAAAAGAATTTTTAGCATGGACGTTACAAGGGTGGAATGAAGGTAGCGTATTAATATTAAGTCCTGTATCTTATCAAATTGAATTTTTTGCCAACGATGGTGTAATTGATGAAATTACAAATATTCAATCTGCTAGTCATATACTAGGCCCTAATTTTAATGTTATACGTATTGATGAACTATCAATTTTAAAAGAGCCTACGTTAACTACTGTTACCGCAATAACAGGGCAAACTATTGCATTCATTGAATTAAATCTAGTTCAATTTGAACATGCACTAATATTTGATAACACAACCATATTTGATGATGTAATCTATAGACCAGAGCTGGGTAGTCGACAATACAGAATTAAATTAATTGGATCGAAGACTACCAATTGGGACGGGTCACTAAACCCGTCTGGATTTATTTACAATACAGGTAGTATTGATGAGTGGGCTCCGGGATACGATTATAAGAAAGCAGACATTGTTTCTTATAAGAATCAAAATTTTACAGCAATTGCAGATGTGTCTGCTAGTGACAAATTTGAATTTGATAAATGGAGTCTGACAGATAGAAAAATTACTTCTGGACTAGTACCAAACTTTGCTCAAAACTCAAGTAAATTTGACAACATATACGACATCGACAATCCAAATATAGATGAAAATTTTGCCAGTTATGGAAGAGGGCTAATTGGATTCAGAAATAGATCTTATTTAGAAGATCTGGGAATGGACCAAACATCGCAGAGCAAGTTCTATCAAGGTTTTATTAAAGAAAAGGGAACATTAAAGTCAATTGAAGCTTTATTCTATGGTAGCTTTGACAATATAACAAATAACGTAACCGTGGCTGAGGATTGGGGATTACGTGTTGGCGAATACGGCGCCATAAAAACAAATTTAGGCATTGATTTAATTTTAAACGAAACAACGTTTAAAGATAATCCACTAACACTAACCGTTATTAAAGATGACGAAGTGCCCGAAGACGGTGTGCCTGCATTTAGAGCCAGGGATCTAATTAGTCGCCCTCATGATTTTAAATCGCCAATATTCTTAAATCTTCCAATTGCAGAATCCTTAGAAACAGATTTAAAAACAGCAGGGTATGTTAATATCAATGATGTTGATGAATTAATTTTTGACCTCAACGATTATGCAAATTTAACTACAACTGCACTGTCAAATTTGGCAACAGGGTATAAAATATGGGTAGCAAAAGATTTCAATCGCGACTGGCAAGTTTATAAAACTATACAAACTATCAACGAAGTTAATGCAATAGAGTATAGCTTAGATAATAAAATTAAGATTACAACTAAGTTTGACCACGGATTGCAAATTGGCAACGTTTTTGCTATTAGGGATATTGACTCTGCATTTGATGGATTCTATCAAGTATTGAATGTTGAAACATCAAACACTTTAATTTCAATAATTGATCCTGCACTAATACCTTTGATAATAACAACTCCTATATACGGAGCAGGTGCATTATTTGAATTGCAACAGTCTAGATTTAAAACAGCCGAAGATCGCGACACATCAATTACAAAAAATCTATGGGACGCCGGCGACTTGACCTGGATTGACCAAAATGATTTAAATGGCTGGTCTGTAAACCAATTTGTTGGACTAAGCACAGGCATCTACAGTGGACCAACAAGTTTTTGGGGCATTAACAATGGCACTGTAACTATACGATCGTCTGGGCTGCCTTACCATGCTTATGGAACTGCTATAACTACAGCTACTGCTACAACAAAACACTATATCAGATCGTGGCCTTTACGTGCTGGTGCAAATGTAGCAGCGTCAACACCTACTGCCATTGGTAATGGCATAATAGGATTCTGTTTAAATGGTGTTCCAATCTACAGCCCAACCGCCGAAGCAATTACTTCTTTTGACTTATATCTGACTATTGCAGGATTTAATTATAATCTTGCATACTCTAATTTTGGATCATATGAAATAGACACTGCCGGCGGGACTAGCCTGGCTGATGGAACTTATCTTTACAGAAGTTTTAGTTTCAGATCAGCGTGGGAAAATGGGCAAGGCGGAGTATCACCAAGAGAGTCTGGGTACAATGTACCTGACGTACTGTCGATACCGTACTACAATGGTGATTTGTTACACTCCGATGGGCACAGTAAAATTATTGGATTTGCGTCTGATGGTTACCCAATATACGGACCGTATGGATACGCCGTTCCGCTTAATGTTTCCAGTGCACCGATAAGAATGATAAGCAGTTACAGACTTAAAGACTTATCGTATAGAGAACCCACTGAAGCATGTGATTTAACCACATATCCAATGGGAATTTTTATACAAGATTACGCTTATTCAGAAGGATACGGAACATTAGATGCGCATAACGGAAGATATTGTATCACGCCAGACTACCCCAATGGTACCTATGCATACTTTGCAACCATTGATGATATTGGGCCTGCATATCCGTACTTTGTAGGACCAACATACTATGGTGATGTTCCGACTGTTAGTAACTCCCTAATAGGCGGCCCTGGAATTGCTCCTTACGGCTTCCAAACAATTTCCAATCCAGTCTGGACTGAAATTAAAAAACAAATGCCTACAGTAGATATTAACAGTGTTAAAGGTTTGCACATATTTAACAATATAAGCAAAACTATAATTGCACGCCTTGATTTCATTGACCCTGTTAAAGGAAAAATATTAGGCACAGCGGAAGCAGACATTGATTTTATAACCTCGGTTGACCCTGCATTTTATAACAATGGTACAGATGAGGCCTTGACAATTAATATTGACTACAATTGGGGTAAACAACAAGTTGGTAAAATTTGGTGGGACTTAGATGCGGTTAGATACTACGACTACGAGCAGGGCTCTGTAGATTATAGAAAAACTAATTGGGGCAAGTTCTTTACTGGAAGCAATATATTTGTATATGAGTGGGTAGAAAGTGATGTATTGCCTTCAGGGTATGTTGCAGCTGGGTTAGACGGAATTCCTAAATTAGCAGACGATAGCGCCTATGGTACATTGTATTATGTTGACAGTGTAACGTTAACAGTCCGTACCAAGTACTATTATTGGGTTAGAGCTAAAAATTCAGTTGGATTAAACAACAAATTGCATAGCGTATTATCATTGGAGCAATTAATAGCTAATCCAATTATGCAAAATATACCATATGCTGCACTACTCAATGATAAAACAATAGCAGTTTATAATGTTGGAAAATACTTGTCAGGCAATGACATTGCATTGCATATTGATTATTCAACGTCGCATAATGAAAATATAGTGCATAGTGAATACGAGTTATTCCAACAAGGTAATAAAAGTGCAGTAATGCATCCCAGAATAGAGACTAAATTAATTGATAGTTTAGTTGGCACAGACGCCGATGGCCAACTAGTGCCAGATCCAAATTTACTGCCAGCAGATAGATTAGGATTGTCTAATAAACCAAGACAAACTTTAATTGTTAACAGATTAAAAGCAATTGAAAATATAATTAAATTTGTTAATTTAATATTAGTGCAACATCCTGTTGCGTCGCGTATTTTCAATAAACAAAATATATATTCTGACAACTTTTATGCTCAATCACCATATCCCAACGAATACGACTATACAGTTGACTCAATTGTTGAAATGGATTATATAGCCGAAATTTCGTCACTTGATTTTGAATTTGGAAAACAATACGTTATAAGTCAAGTTGGTAATACCACGCAAGAAGACTGGAACATAGCAGCAGGAACCACTGGGGCAACATATGCCGACGGTGATATATTTACAGCAAATAGCCAAGTTAGCGGCACAGGTTATGCATTTCCGAGTAGAGTGTTAGTAAAGTACGATGTCAATTACAGCAATCGTTGGACATTGTATCAAATGAAAGTTCTTACAAAACCTTTATTAATAAAAATACAGGGTTACAATGCAACTAATTTCTGGAACTTTGTTGATTGGTATGCAGCTGGGTACGATAGTAAAACTTTAATAATTAATAAAATATTAGACAATTATAATCAAACATACACTACATCTTTTACCTCCGGAGAAATTGTAAGAATAAATGACAACGGCGACGGATTGTTTGGGATCTATAAAGTAAACAATTCTGGCAAATTTGATTTAATTGCACTAGAGTCGGGAAGTATACAACTTACTACTAATTTCTGGAAAGAGTTTGGATATAGCCATTTTGACTTCGACTCTGATACATTTGACTTTAACTACTTCACAGAACTTAGATTTATCTTTAATGGATTAAAACAAGACATCTTTACCAAAGACTTGGCAATTTACTACAATCAATTTTTATTTTATATAATTGAATATATTCTGTCAGAACAAAAAGATGTTGACTGGATATTTAAAACAAGTTTTATTTCTATACAGCATACATTAACTGGATTAATACAAACGCCTACGTATATTAAAGACAGGCAAGATCTTTATAGGCAGTACATTGAAGAAGTTAAGCCTTATAGAACAAAAATAAAAGAATATACTTTAAATTATGCAAATTTCGAATCAATTGATACTGCTACTGTAACAGATTTTGATTTACCTGCATACTACGAACCATCACTGGGATTGTTCCGTAGTCCCAATGGTGAAATGCCTGAAATAGATGCTAATTTGTTATTGTCTAATCCTAAGTATCAGGATTGGAACAATCACCACAAGTATACTATTAATAGTGTTGAAATAGCCAATTCTGGTTTTGGATTTATTGTAAATCCAGACATATCAATAATTAGTACAGACACCACTGGGCATGGCGCTAATGCTAAAGCTACAATTTTTGTTCCTGCAGGATTAACATCTGGCAATATTGCAACAGTTACAGTTACAGACGTGGGTCAAAATTATACTAGTACTCCGTTGGTGGTTGTCAATGGTACTGGTGCAACCCAAACAAGTATATCGGCAGTTGGACATCATCGCCCGGCTGTATTAAGTCCGCGAATGACTAATAAAAAGATTAGAAAAATCAACACTACAATTAAGTTTGATAGGGTGCAATATACAAGCAAAGTAGTCGACTGGACTAAGAATACTTTTTATAGTGCAGGTGCATATGTAAGTTACCAAGGGCAATGTTACAAAATTAAAGGTGATGTTACAACGTCTAATATATTTGATAGAAAACAATTTGACGTAGTTAGTGTAGAAGAGCTTACTAACGCAAATGATCGCATAATGGCATTTTATCAGCCAACTTCTGGTATGGTACCAAAAATATTGTCAAGACTAATGACCGGTTTAGATAGACCGCAGACCAACGCTAATCTTGATGCAACCACTGATACATTAATATATGGCGGCGGTTTCTCGGGTGCTGCTATCCCGGCTGGTCAGTTTGTAACTGGGCAACACTATATAATTACAGTAGTTGGTAGTACTAATTTTACGCTAATTGGTGCAAGCTCTAATAAAATTGGATTGAGATTTACAGCAACAGGCCCTGGCGCAGGTACAGGATCTGCTGCAATATCTATTACTACAGATCAGTTTGGTAATGTAGCAGGTGTTAGCCCGGAAAATATTTCTGTTTACGGTGGTGCATTTGTTTCTGAAACGTTTAGCCATGCACCAGAAGAACTATTGCCGGGGATAACCTATGACTCACTTGGAATACGTGTATTGGCAACAAACGGAAATGGGTACCACCAACTTAAAGACATGTTAGATGCCACTATTGTGCGTCTAATAGAAACATCAAGGAACACAACGATAACAAGAGACTTAAAAGTTGACGATTTAACAATAACAGTGGCCGATGCAACCCTGTTGTTTAGCCCAAATCCGATAAACATAATTCCGGGTAAATTGTTTATCAATGGCGAAGAAATCCACTACTATACAAAATCTGGTAATACATTGGGGCAATTACGACGCGGGGTCGGCGGTACAGGCACACCGCTAGTGCATTTATCTGGCTCGGCTGTCGAAAATGCCAATGTTTTAACAAATAATCCCGACGGGAAAACAGGTACTCCGCCTGATTTATCTTAATTGAGTTTATAAACCACAAAAATAATATGATAAATAATGATAATACCCAGTCTGAATCGGACAATTTAAACAAGCCTGAGAAGGTTGAAAAGCCAGATGAACATCCTGGCATAGCTGTACAAGGATTTTTAAAGATCTTTGATCCAGAATCTGGTGAAGTTTTAGCCCAAGGGCGAGCTTAAAATTTAAAGGGCAGAGATGCAAACACAAGAAAAACTACAACCAAGTATACAAGGATTCATTAAAATATCTGACGTTACAGATAGTAATTGTCCCGTTGTTTTAGTTGAAAAGAAAAATGCTATTCACTATGAAAATATCAGTGAAGCATTGGCAATGAGCCTGGCCAACAAAGCTAGTAATTTTATTTCTGAAATGCATTTTGGGAATGGTGGTACTACTGTAGATCAGACAGGTATAATAACTTATTTGCCTACTAACGTAAACACACAAAATTCAGATTTATACAATCCGACGTTTTTTAAATGTGTTGACGATCTAGATCCAATTAACACCGACCCGCTAAGAAACAAAATGGAAATTCGTCATATCCCAGGAACAGTATACACTGACATCTTAGTTACATGTCTATTAGATTACGGCGAGCCAGCAGGTCAGTCGGCATTTGATAATACAGCATATACTACAGATCAATATGCATTTGACGAACTAGGACTTAAAGGGTGGAGCGCAACAGGAACAGGATTAGGAAAACTATTAACTCACGTTATTTTCCACCCTGTGCAAAAATCATTGAATAGATTGATTCAAATTGAATATACAGTAAGAATACAATCATTAACTAACTTAACAGGGGCGGCTTAATTATGTATTTGAATAAATGGTTAAATACTAATAACTTGGAGTTAACATCGTATGGCATATAATATAAACAAATCAAATGGCGATTTGTTATCTATCGTTGAGGATGGCACGGCCGACATAAACACTTCTAGTATTGCACTAATAGGCAAGAATTTCCCTGGCTATGGAGAATACTTTAACGAAAATTTGATACACATAGTAGAAAATTTTGCAAATGACGCTTCTCCTGCTAATCAATTAACAGGTCAACTTTGGTACCAAACAAGCACAGAACAATTAAAAATTTGGAGTGGTACCAGCTGGGTATCGGCAGGCCGTCCTAATATTGTCAATGATACAATTAGTGTCACGCCGCATTACTTAACATTTGTAGATGGCTATGGCGGCACGCCTGATTTTAAAGTTGCTTCGACTAAAGGTATAACTTACATACCTAGTACCGGAAACGTGGGAATTGGCATTGCTTCTGCAACGTCTAGATTGACAGTTAGTACAAATTCTGGCGCTACAGTATCTGCTGCAACGCCAAATACAAATACAACCGTACATGTACACGGAGAAAACGGAAAAAATCAAACAGTATTATTTGAATCCTATGGTGGCACCGGTATTGCTTATAATCAGGCCAATGCATCATCATTGGTATTTCGCAGAAACAACGGAACTGGTGTTTCGCTAGAAGCCGTTCAAAATAACGATATACTAGGAGTAGTGTCTGCACAAGGATACAACGGAACAGCACCGACAACTATTCGTGCTGGTATTGTTTTTAGTGCTACAGAAACATGGACCGCTGGGGCAAATGGTACAAAAATAGTTTTTCAAACTACTCCAAATGCCTACGTTGCTAGTGCTAACGCAATGAGCATATTGGGTAACAAAACTGTAGAATGCTATGGTAATGTTAATGTTGTTGGATCAATTAATGCCGCTGGGTCAATTAATGCCGCCGGCGATATTACTGCATTCTATACGTCAGATGCTAGACTTAAAACCAATGTACACACAATTGAAAATGCATTAGCTAAGACCGTTGCTATCAATGGCGTTACATTCAATTGGAATGAGCTAGCAATTGATAAAGATCAAACAGTCAGAGAAGCCGGTGTACTAGCGCAAGACCTACAGGCAGTATTGCCCGAAGCAGTTGGCGAAAGAGCCGACGGCTTTTTAGCTGTTAGATATGAAAAAATTGTACCGCTATTAATTGAAGCAATTAAAGAACTCAAATTGGAAATTGATGCTCTTAAGAAAAATATTTAAAAATTGAAGTAGGGATAACACTGTGACTTTACCAATTTGGACTACAAATCCCAATACTCCATTATCATTGGGTAGCATACAAACTGAATTTACTGGGGTAAACCCTATACGTCTCAGTGAGTACTATGCTACTCCGTCGGGATACGTTACTCCTGACAGGCAAGGGTATCCGTATGGAGTAGAAACTGCTATTCCGCTATTGGGAACACCACTATCGATTAGTAATTTTTACGGTGCTAGTGCAATTCCTTACGCCATCTACCCGGACAAATACATCTATAACGAAGGCGAAGTTGTTGTCTTTACTGTTACTGCTCCGGAACCCGACGGAAATGTTTTATATTGGACAATTGAGCCAGTATATGGTTCAACTTTTGGTCAAGCAAATATCATTATTTCGCCTTTATCCTTGCCCACTGGTGGCCTAAATGCAGCATACAATCAAACTATTACTGCCACCGGCGGCATTGGTTCGTATACTTACACATACACCAGAGGTGCTTTGCCAGCTGGGCTAACTTTGTTTAGCGGCAATGGTAGAATTGCAGGAACTCCAACGGCTGCTGGTAGCACAGTATTTTTAGTAAATGTTACAGACAGCGAGCTTAATTCAAATGTAAAAATATACACTATAGAAATAACTAATGTTGTTATTAGTCTATCGCCGGGTACCTTAGCACAAGGTTACAAGAACGTTCCGTTTACACGAACAATCACAGCAGCAGGTGGAACTTCGCCGTATGTTTTCTCAAATATTGGAAACTTGCCCGACGGTGTAACATTAACATCAGCTACTGATACAACTGCAACGCTAGCTGGTACAACTACTAATGGCACTTATACATTTACAATTAAAGCAACTGATGCCAATAACAATTTTGGTAATGTAACATATGCATTAACAATAAACGACGTTGGTGTTACAGTTGATCCTGCAACCTTATCATCGGGTACTGTTAATATACCGTATAGCCAAGTGCTAACAGCTACGTCTACCAATGGATCTGGACCTTACATATTCACTCTTGACGGCGGCACTACATTGCCAACTGGACTAACACTAACAGCAAACACAGGACTACTTGGCGGAACTCCAACTGTATCTGGAACAACATCATTTACAGTTAAAGCAACAGATTCAAATAACAACTATGGCACACGACAATACTCGTTAACCATTGGTTCTGTAACTATTGCATTGTCACCGTTTACCTTGCCGGCAGCATATAGAAATGTAGCATATACACCTTTAACTTTTACAGTGTCTGGCAGCGGATCACCACCGTTTACGTACAGCATAATATCTGGCTCGTTACCAGCTGGTATGACGTTAACTTCAAACGGCGTATTGTCTGGCACTCCATCGGCCACTGGTAGCTTCCCTGTAACTGTACGAGCACAAGATTATTATACAAACAATGGAGTTAGGGCCTATACCTTAGTGGTGGGAACGATTTCAATTGGATTTATTCCAGCATCAATGCCCGCTGCAACTGCAAGAGTTGACTACACCCAGGCAATATTAGCCAGTGGCGGGACTGCACCTTACTCGTTTGCTATAACCAGTGGTAGTTTACCCAGTGGTTTTTCAATGGGACCAACTGGTATAATAACTGGTTCATCAAATGTACCCGTTGTTAGCAACAGTTTCACAGTAACTGTAACAGACGCTAACGGTAACACAGCTGATAAAATTTATTCATTGTTAGTCAATGCAGTTTATATTACTATTACTCCAACAACCTTGCCCGATGGTGTCAAAACCGTAGCATATAGTCAAGCCCTTACTTCAGCTAACGGAACTGGTAATCCAGTGGTATATACTTACTCAGTTACCGCAGGGTCGTTGCCACCTGGCTTATCATTATCGTCAGGTGGCCAATTATCTGGTACCCCAACTGTTATTGGCGGCCCGTATAGCTTCACGGTTACATCAACCGATGCAAATTTAAACTCTGGCACAAGAGCATACTCTATTGCTGTTTCTACAGACCAATGGGTAGTAGATTTAACTAGTTATAGCCTTGGATCGGCAGGCCCGGCACCGTTTGCTGCTGATGAAAATACATCACTGACATTTACAATCACATCACCAAAAACATTAGCAGATGGTGTAGCTTCGCAATTGAGAATTATTGGACCAAAGACAACCGACGGAAGCGATGTGATATACGAAACTATTGACACGATTCGTGGTGCATACACTTACGACAATGGATTCACACAAGAATACAACATTACAGGATCTGCACTTACACTAGCAAAATGGATTGGTGCTCATTTATACAGATCAAATGAAACATTCACTGGATTGACAATTAATACAATAACATCGCAAACACGATACGGATTGTATAGAAAACCAGACGCTATGGGACTTGCATTTTGGACATTAAAAGCCGTTGCAATGGGATGGGCTGCTGCTAGTACGGCATTGGTTTCTGCATTTATGGAAGCCTCTGAATTGGTAGGTAATAACCCCAGTAACCCGCTCCTTGACGGAACTAGATGTTTAACTTCTAGTAAAACATTTGTGTCTACAGGCGGCACAGACTTTTATGACAGAGCCGACCATACAGGCAACACCGGAATAGCAACTGTAAACATACTGGCAGACAATCTATTAGAAGGCGAAGAATCCTTTGCGGTTGCTGTTTATTATAACAATGCTTTAGTGGCCAATTGGGGAAGGGTAGTAGTCAACGATACATCTACACCGCCACCGGCTAACATTTATATGAGCGGTGTTGCTACTACTGCACAAAGAGGCACGATATACACTGATCAAATAATTTTGTCTGGCACAGGCACTTCACCGTTTTTGTTTAGTAAAACTGGAGGGACTCTGCCACCTGGGTTAACTTTGGGAACAGCCGACGGAACATTGTATGGCAGACCGACTTCAATTGGTGTATTTGCTTTTACTATCCAGGTTAGAGATAACAATAACTACTATACACAAACACAATACACTATAACTGTTAGTGCAGCAACTATTACTGTGTCACCAAGTTCATTGCCAGCCGGTACTGCACTGTCGGTGTATAGTCAACAACTATCAGCCAGTGGCGGGGTAGGAACTTATGTTTACAGTTTATTGTCAGGCTCGTGGCCAGCTGGTGTTTCAATGTCCGGAAGCGGCCTGATATCAGGGACAATTGGGTCAACGGCAATTAGCCAAACTCCTACAGTTAGGGTGACCGATTCGTATAGTAACACCGGTGATAAACAATATGTGTTTACAGTAAATCAATACTCTTCACCACCGCCTGTGTCACCACCGCCTGTGTCACCACCCCCGGTAACGCCACCACCTCCTGCCTATGTACCACAAAACAATTTAACTATTATTTTAACTGGGTCTGGGCAAGGATACTACGACATGTATACTGATAGTTTAGGTAGAACAGTTTACTATTACGATAAGTCAAATACACTGCGTGTAGGAAAGTTCTCTGTGCTTGGTCGCTTAGAAGCTACAGCTTATGTAGCAAACCCGCCAAGTGAAATTACTTGGTCTATTGCGTTTGGATCACTGCCACCTGGTATGAGTTTAGTTCCGGCTGGGTACGGATTGCTTTCAATACAAGGCACTCCTACGATAACTACATATTGCCAATACAATGGCTGCTCACCATTTAGTGCAATTTATAATCCAATGGATCATTGGGGCGGACAGGGCAATGCAGGTGTGCCGTTTACGCTTAAAGCCACTGCTGCAAACGGAGACTATGGAATTACATATTGCGCAGCCTTTGTGTATACATTTGACGGATTCCTCACTTAATTAAAGTATAAGTATTACTATGCCAATAACACAATCAGATTTTACCCCTAGCACGCTAACAGGGACTGTAACATTAGCAATTAAAACTGCTACATTTACCAAAACTGTAACAGCAGATCAGCTGGCTGAAGGTAATGAAAAATTTGTCGCTAAATTAAGAAAAGACAGTACGTCTGGCACGGTAGTGGCTACATCAAATGTAGTCAGAATAAACGATACTAGCCAAGGCGGCGAAACTGTTCAGATTAGTCCTATAGCACTTCCTGTAGTTGGAAATAAATTAATCAGACTTACTTCGTATTCGCAACAACTAACAGCCACTGGCGGCGTTCCTGGTACCTATATATTTACATACTCGGGCACTTTGCCACCCGGAATATCAATGTCATCGTCGGGCTTGTTGTCTGGCACTCCTACTACCATTGGCGGCCCTTACAACTTTACGGTAACTGCAACTGATGCCAACACAGATTTTGGAGTACAACTTTATAGTGTTAACGTTGAGGGGCCCGGAATCTACTTAACACCTAGTACGTTGCCAAATGGATCACAAAATATTGACTACAAAACTTTAGCTGGTAATCCTTTAATTTTTTCTGCAACTGGCGGCGCTGCTCCTTATACATTTGATGTTACGCAAGGATTTTTGCCAGACGGGTTAACAATAAGTCCCAATGGGTTACTGTCAGGTAGACCAACTGCTGCTGGATCAACAGCATTTAAAATTACAGCAACTGATGCAAATGGTAACACAGGAAGCCAAACGTATACACTAGTGATAGTTGCTGTTCCAATTACTATTTCGCCTAGTTCATTAAATAGTGCTGCTAAACGTGTAGCCTATAGTCAACAGTTAACTGCTAGTTCTAGTAAAACAACTACTTATACATATACACTGTCTGCTGGAACATTGCCAACAGGCTTAGCATTGTCGTCTAGCGGCTTAATATCTGGCACAACAGTCGAACTTGGTAGCAAAACATTTACAGTTAAAGCTACAGATGCTGATGGAAGTTTTGGCACCAGACAATATACATTGTCTGTTAGTGATGTTTTTATTTTTATATCTCTTACTTCAGGCGGCACCAGCACTTCACTTACTGTTGCCAACAGATCGCCATACTCGGACACGTTCCAAGCAGCCGGCGGTGGTGGCCCTTACACCTGGTCGTACACCAATGGTACATTACCACCTGGCCTTATATTGAATACTCAAAGCGGAGTACTAAGCGGATCACCAACTTCTGTTGGAACATACAATTTTTCAATTGTTGCAACGGATAGTGCTCAAAATTCTGGTATTAAGAATTATACATATACTATATCCTCAGTTGGAATAGTATTAAGCCCGTCGACATTGTCGCAGGCTACAGTAAATGTGGCTTACTCACAAGCCTTGTCTGCTACTGGTGGAACTTCGCCGTACTCATTTACAGTTACAACTGGCACATTACCAACAGGTATTACATTGTCGTCGGGCGGCACTTTGTCTGGCACCTGTGGAATTTCAATTGAAAGAACATTTACAGTTACAGCTACTGACGCCAACGGCAACACTGGCACACAGCAGTACACTCTTGAAGTAGCATACCAAAGTTGGAACATAGATTTAATTAGCGTAAACGGTGGCATAATACCCGACTACCAAGTTTTTACAAATTCAACTAATCCAAATAATGCAACAGCAATTAACGAAGGTGAGTACGTTATGTACTTTACCGTTGTTGCAAAAAATGCAACTAATCTTGATACATTATATTGGAATCTATCACCTGCCCCTGGCCAAACTAAAATTGTTAATGCAGGAGATTTTACATTACCGTCGGGCTCAGGTATAGTGCCTGGTGTTGTTCCGTATGACTGGGGCGATTATGCCACTGAGTTTAATAGAACTGGAACACCATTGGCTATTGCTAAATGGATTGCCGGTAATGTATATGTATCAAATAGTGCTTTTACAACCAGTAGCGGAACACGGTACGGCATTCTCAGAAAGCCCGATGCCAATGGGCTTGACTATTGGGTTAGTCAAGTAATTAGTAATAGTTGGTACGTCAGTAATGCATGTACTATAGGATTCTTAGACGCATTTTTTGCAAGTGTGGCTGCAACGTCAGAAGCGTCGCGGGCGCTAACCAATGTTAAGACTCCTATTACAACAGGTGGCCTATACTTCTATGATAGACAGTATGCTCCGCCGTATACATTTGACTATGGGTTTAGTCAAGAGTTTAACATGACTGGCGCTGATTTAGTATTAGCAAAATGGATTGGTAATAATTTATATTTGTCAAATTCTACATTTACAGGTGTAAACGTAAATGGAACCACTGGCCAGACACGTTACGGTCTGTTTAGAAAACCCGACACTGTTGGTGTTTTGTACTGGACATTACGTGCTAAAGAATTAGGTTATAGTCAAAACGATACTAGATTGATCAATCTGTTTTTTACTTCTATTAATCTAACCGGCGGAGATGGTGAAACCAGAGCAACATCTAGTAGCAAGTCGTTCTTAGTTGAAGGTGGATCTACTTTTACAGATAGAGAAACATGGTCTGGTATTTCAGTCTACGGAGAGACTGATTTTATACGTGAATTTAATTTACCCGTAGATAGAATTACACTAGCCGAGTGGATCACATCGCAGCTTTACGGATCAAACAATGCATTTACTACCACTGGCGGTACAAGATACGGGTTGAATAGAAAATCAGGTGTTGTTGATCTAAACTACTGGGTTACTACAGCAACTTCACAAGGATGGGCTGCTGCATCACCTGCATTAATAAATGCATTCTTTAATGCTGTACAAGGTGACGACTTACCAAGATCACAAACTAATCAAAAGGAATTTTTGGAAGACAGCCTGACGTCGGGATCGGTGTTTAATGATCGGCCAGACCAATTGGCTGGTAGTGTAGTTATATACGATCCTTATACATATACCAATGGATATCAACAAGAGTTTGGCAGAACACAAGGCGAAACTGACTTTGCTACTTACATCGGCGAGACATTATACGCATCAAACACACAATTTACTGGCTTGACCATTGGCGGTCAAACTAATCAGACACGTTACGGGTTAAATAGAAAACCTGACCTAATAGGACTTAACTATTGGGTTAACTATGCTATCACTAATAATCTAGTTACCATTGATGACAGTGGCAGTCCTACTTACGTACTCACTGGACGTACTGCATTACTTAATGCATTTTTTACTGCTGTTAGTAGCATTGATCCTAGTAGGTCTTTATTAGCCGATAAACCATTTATTGAAGGCACAGCACCCGGCACTAAATTTTATGATCGCCCGGACAAATCTGGCTCACTTAATTTTGGCGCAATAGCAGACCAATTAACCGAAGGTCCAGAATATTTCATACTACAAGTTAGAACTGGTAGTACTGCTGGTCCAGTTGTGGCAACTAGCGATACAGTGGCTATTGTTGATACTAGTACTGCGACAGGTAATACATTTGGCGGCGGCGGAACAGGATTAACAAACTACACAGCAATTGTTAACGAAGGTGATACATTAAATTTCCAAATTTGGGCCCCTGGCACTATTCCTGTTACTACATTAACAACCGGAGGCAATGTACAGCTGGCAATTGTTCAAACTAAGAATGTTGATGCTACTGACTTTGTTGGCAATGTAGAACTTGTAACAGCCACCGCTGTTAGTGGACGCACCTGGACTGCATCAATTACGGCCAAAGCTGACAACAAGACCGAAGGATTTGAATACTTTACTGCTGCTGCAAATTGGGGATCCAATTTGGCAATAGTCACTGCTCCTGGCACTGTTGGAATACGTGACACATCAACGGGTTCGTCCTTTAAAATTTCTACTCAACCAACAAGCATCACCGAAGGTGATATTGGTACATTTACAGTTGACGCCATTGCTCCCGACGGTACATTGGTATATTGGAAAATTAATCATATATCAACTAACAATTCGGATTTTGTTCAAGCATCGACTCGTTGGGAAGTTATATATGCTTTTGCTAATAATTTAACGGCACCTGTGTCGGTTGGTAACGACACAGGGCAATTTACAGAAGATACTTTGTCATATTGGATGACAGTCGGACTTACATCTGGAACAGGATTTGATTCACGTATTGCTGCTCTCAGATCAGCCAATTCTGGCGCGGCAGCAGCCTGGGATGCAGCACGAGCATTGGACGCGGTACAGTCAAACGGTACAGGTTGGTCTGCAACAACCGTGGGCGCCCCTGTAATTAATTCTAGAGCTAAGGTGTTAAAAGCCTACTACGATAATCTAGAAGCAAAATTATTCCCAGACGAGAACAGCATCAGATATTGGATGTGTCATAGTATGGGCACTAATAATGCTACGTTTAACTCAACAGTTACTTCAGCAAACGACTCTGACCCTGGCGGCTATCTAGCCGCATTGACAGAACGTGCTCAATATTATCCACGTGCAACTCGTCCTGAAGTACTTTATGCTTATGCAGCTAATACAAAAACTGAATTGTTTCCGGTAGAAACAACCATTCAATACTGGATGGTTCACGGACTAGCAGGCTTCAATGATTTTGTTGAATGGTATAGAAATCAAAATCCATCGTATGCATCATCATGGGATGCTGCTCGTAGTGCCGACCTATTAGGTACAACCGGATCGCCAATACTTGCACTAAGATCTGATGTAGTAAGAGCTTATCAGGATAATCCAGATGCAACAATTTATCCTACAAACGCTCAGATTAGATATTATATGACCATTGGGCTTGCTAGTTTTGCCAGTGATATACAAATTTATAAGAGTGGGTCGCCGGTAACATGGGCTAGTGAAAATGCAGCACGAACTGCATTGGCCACCTTTGCAGGCCAGGCATGCACTGGCTCGGCTATTATTAATAACAATACTGCTAATTTCTCTATTAGAGCCAGAAAAGATTTACTAACCGAAGGCAATTTGCGATTTACAGTTAGCATTAGCAAAACTGCAGGCGGAACGGCACAATTTACATCGTCTGAAATTAGTGTAATTGACAGCAGCACTTCTTTGTCATCTACAGTACCATTTGATGCAACAGGTTACACCTATGGAATAAATTATACTCAAAGTGGTGTAATATATCTGGCTAGCGGATATGGATATCCATTGATATACAATCAAGCAGCGGTTACCGGACAACTGGCATTAACTTACGCTATTAGCAATGGTGTACCTGCTGTAACATTAGGAGGATCATCTGCACCAAGGGTGAGCTTTACAGTTACAAATAGTTCGGGCGACACTGCCTACTATCAAGTAATAGTTGAATACTTTGCACGTTCGCACATGGAGATTCTCCACACCCTGTCAGACAGCAATGGTATATTAGCATCAGGTAGTATGGAGTATCATAGAGATACTGGCCTTTCCGGCAGTGGCCAAGACATTGATAGAAATGGCTATTGGACTTACGAGCTTGTATGGACACTAATAGTAGAGCCCGGTACCGGTACATATTATGTTGGTATGTCATCTGTAAATAGTTATTCGCCAAACTACCCAGCTAAAACAACAGGTAACCCTGCTTATGAATTTGTTGATCCATCTGGCGTTAGAAAAGTAACAGTAAATCCATTGGTGTATACATATCCGGTTGGATATGGTTTCCAAACATGTTTTGTTTATGGATATACGGACAAACCTAGCTACCACGACCAGATAGATGAAGGTGCATATACAGCGGCTTTCCAAATACACACTAGTAACATTCCGGCATCAACTGTTTTGTATTGGAACATATACTCTGCACAAACATTGTCTGCTACTACAGCAGATACACCAGTAGCAGCAGATTTTACATCTGCTGTAACATCCGGAACGGTTGTTGTACAAAATAATTATGCACGAGTTGACTTTACCGCGGTTGCAGATCAAATAACAGAAGGACACGAGTTCTTTGTACTACAAGTTAGACGTGGCAGCAACACAGGTCCTATATATGCTACCAGCAACATAATTAAATTAGCAGATACTAGCACTGGCGCTAATCAAGACTATGTTGAATACTTTGTTGGTCCATCTAGTGTAAATGCCAATGAGACTTTTAATGTAGCAGTAAAAGGTGGCGTACCGAGTACACCATTTGTGTGGTCAGGCGAAACCACTGGAGATGGTACATTAGACGGATCGGGTAATTTTGCCTTTAATGGACTTTCGGTATCGGCCGGAACTTATTCTTGGACATTTGTATTTGATGCAACTGGCCACTCAAAGACTTATACAGTAACAGCGTTGGCCGGCGCCGCACCTCCACCACCACCTCCGCCAGCAGTGTATACACCAAATGTAATATGGGACTACCGTGGCAGCACTTATCTAATTCAAGGAACCTATAGTAATCATGGCACCAGCGGCGATTGGTATTCCACTGGCAACGGGTTACCGGGTGTAGTAAATTATAACCATTTTGAAAGCCAGACTCAGTCTGCATTATTATCTGGCACCTACCAGTGGACAGCAGCAGGGTCAAGTGCGATTAATGTAACATGGTCAAGTGCAGATACATACGGCCCAGCTTATGCAACTATTAGTGCGCCATATTCACAAAATTCCGATTGGAAAATTGAAGTGACATACTTTGCCAGAGCACACATGAATGTAACATTTAGTATTATACAGCAATATCTTGGCCCTGAGGTAATAGCAACTACCACTAGACACTATAATAGAAATTCAGGGTATGATGACGATGGCGCCTTTTATGGTACATTGGGATATTGGTTATATACACAAACTGTGTATGTCACTGCTACTGGAAGCGGCATCAATTTACTTGCTAAAATTCAAGGCGTAGACAACGGCGACTATAATTATCCAAGAAGTGGCGGCATACATGATTATCCAGATCCAATTGGGTTCTGGAAATGTACAGCTACGCAATATTAAAATTAAAGGACAAACAAAATGAATTACTCTATCAGAGCATTTGATAAAGCACAAGGTTGCTTGATTGTAGATTACGAAGGTATAGGACTTAAAACAGTTCCGGTACCGCTTACCTATATGGGATTGTACATCACAGGTGATCTACTTAGAGCACATATTGAAAACTTTATTCCTGCCGAATTACTAGAGCGTCAGCAACGACTAGCTGCGGGTATTCCTAATGTAGCAGAAATACAAGCATTGGTAACTCCGGTTAAAGAATCATTAGAGCCATCTTAAACAAAAATAAGTTATATCTTTGGGGTGTAACTTAGCTATAACTTTAAAAGAATAATTGTAGTTATTAGGGTCAATGGCTCGTTCCCACCTAGGCTTTTCTACAGCATGGTCCATGACCCACTGACCTGCTTCACTTGATTGCCACCGATAAAGTGGTTCTGCAGCATACACAACAGGATCGTCTGCCCATGCATCTACCGCAAATGTATGGACAACGATCTCTTCCATATGCTACTCCGAAACGTATTCTTCAGCCATTGGAAATATAGCAGCAATAGCTTTGGCGCAGGCCAAGGCTACCAATTGATGCTCTTTTTGTGTACCATTTGCACTACGCAGTTCGATAAAGTGAACCCAACTACGTAATGTACCATTCATATACAAACGGCTAACAGTATTACCTTCAGGGAGTATGGCACGAGCTTGTTCTTTAGCAATACCTTGTTCTATTGCCCATGAATAGTGCTCATGTACTAGATCTATTACCTCTTGCTGTCTACGGTTCCACTCGGCAATAATATCCTGTTGTTTTGTGTCATTAACGTCAATTTCTATGCTGTTTTGCCTATTCTTGGTGTCTTGTAAACGAGCTTCTCGCAGAACAAAGCTAAGATCCTTAGTTGGGTCTGCGTAGCGTTGACTAAACTCTTGGAAACTAAAACTACGATGTCTAAGTATCTGGCGAGCAATATCACGAGTGGTTTCAATTTCAACGCAGGCCGAAACCATTTCAAGTGGACTCCAGTGTGCGTGTTTAACCAGGTACCGAATAAGTTTTTCACTGGACTCAGTATTAAATTGATTGGATGGATTACTTACACGAGCACAGTATGCAATTAACTCTTGTGCATCGTTGATGCCTTGTTGTTGAAATGCAGCCGTAGGTTGTGAGTAGGAAACTAGATTTACGTTCATAGGTCTTTAAGTATTCGGTCAGTGATTGGTTGTACAGCTTTTGCAACATCGTCAACATCCACATAAAAGTCAACGTCGACGATAATATGATCCAAGGCTGTTAACCGTGAATCTAACATTTCTTCAATTGCACCAGGATCGTTTCCCTCTTCGATCAATTCCTTAACATCGATATTAACTACAGTTCCATCTATTAGATTTACATTAAGCGACCGAAGCAACGTAATGGGAATTTCATTTTTTTCTACATCTTTAAGAATTTTTTTCCATTGATCTCGAGGAGAAACATTAATCTTTTTTAACTTTGGGCGCGGCTTTTTTCTTGGTGGGAGTGGCATTTTTTGCAGTAGTAGGGTCGAGCGCAGCGGCTTCTGTTATCAGGCGTTCAGCTTCGGATAGTAATTGTTGGGCACTGGCTTTCATTGTTTCAGCTTGCCTAATTCTATCTTTGGCCAAATCTGCGTCACTTAATACTTGATCAATTGGTGCTTGAATAGCAGCAGCTTTACCCCTGCTGTTCTTTGGAGCGCCGACTTCTTTGACATCTTCCATGCCTTTTCTTTTATTAGAAAAACCTGTACTTGAATCTAAGTCAGCCAACCGTTTAACAGCTGCCTCTCCAGTCGCCATTTCTTTGAGAATGTTGTTTAACTCATCTAAACGAACTGAACTATTTGTTGTAGGAGTAACAGTAACTTGATTAGTTGGCACCTTTTTCATTAGACCATCGGTATGTAATGCTTGCAAACAGTTACGTCCGTCTGGCATTAAACTTCTAAATAAAGCGTCTGAAAAATTGTCTGCTTGTTGTCCCACAGGGCTTTCTAGTACTCTCATTACTTCATCATGATATGATCTGGGCAGCAGGTCGCTGTAGGCAACTAGACACATATGATCTTCACCTGGCACTTCTCGAAATAACAATACGACTTTTTTGTTGTTGTGTTTACCTATATGCTTATACATAATTAATTCCTTTGATTATTGTTCGGTGCTGGTATCAGTATCGGCTGCTGCGGCTTTTGCAGCTTGTGCGGCAGTTACAAAGGCTGTAATGCGATCATACAGCAAGCCCACACTTGACAACTCGCCTGGTTTCCACGCACCTCTTTGTGTTCCAGTTTCTAAAACTTGGATCATAGTTGTAAGGTCTTGTAGAGTTAAAGATGGGGGGCCAGGTGGCATCTCATCAGTGATGGCAGTTGTATTTGTTTCTTCGAGCATTGTTAATTCTCCGATAATAAACTTATTTAATGATGGGCGCCATCGACCGTTAAATTTTATAGATGAAATTTGTTGATATCTAGTAGCACTAATGCAAAGTAGGATGCTTCGCTATGAATTTCAAATCCGGCTCGTTTACGCATAGATAAACCGCTGCTACCTTCTGTGGGTCCAACTATATCACCAAAATAAAATCTACCATTTAGATGTTCAAATATCCAATTTGATATTTGATTAGGAGGGCTAACCAGATCAAAGTCCACAGCAAAAAAATGCGGTGGACAATGATCTAATTTGCGTAACCCGTGTACATTTAACGGGTTAATTTCAAACGAGTGTAGTGATTTCATTTGTATCAAACTTGACTTCGTCGGCGAGATCTTCTAAGTCAAGTCGATCTAGTAGATACGTATTAGCAGTTTCAATAAAACTATTCAATAGATGCGGTTGCCCGGTTATAATTGAAATTTCAGCAGAGCGAGCCAAATCATCTAAGTAACGCTCGCAGTCTAGCAGTTTAGTCTGCAGGTCTACAATTAATGTACGAGCCGCTTTAAGCCGTTTTACAGAGTCTGGATTTACAATTTTCATTTGACTGCATCCTCGTAGTAAGCCCAAATACCAAAAGGTGGTTGAGCAGATGGGTTACCTTTAATAATCCAAACAGTATCGCAATAGTTAGCATCACCCCACGATCCATTTGGGTAGCCGTCTGTGAACACAACCAATTTCTTGGGTTCAATACCATTTTCTTTCATAAACTCAAAGTTGGCTTCAAACAAAGTACCGCCGCCACCTGCGGGTTCATATTCGGAAATTAACTTCATGTTGTCTTGGGTGAACTCTTGCAGGTTATGCACATCTGTATCAAAACACCACACTTTAATATTATAGCCAGTATACGAATCCATAATACCTTGGATTTCTCCTAGGAATATTTTAAGTTCGTCATTGCCAATACTGCCTGACGTATCAATTGCTACACAGATATCGACCGTTTCGCCATACTTAGTACCTGGCAAGATAGCATCCATATGCCAGCCGCGACGGTTAACTCGCATAAAACTATAGTCGTCTTTGATAGTACTTTGGATTTGTTGCAACAACAATTCGCGCCAGTCAATGACCGACTCGGTCATGTCTTTAATCAGTCGCTTAACACCGTCTGGCAAATCATTTGATCCAGCAGCCTGTGCAGCCTGCAATACTGCTTCTTTGATCTCATCGCGCAGAGCTTTGCGTTCGTCTTTGCTTAATTTAGGCCGACCGTTGCCGTCACCATCTTGGTCGCCATCACCGGATCCGTCACCTTCATCTTCGTCAAGGTGTTCATCTAACATCTGCTCAACTAATTTTTTCAGATCGATTTTCTTTGCATTCTTATACAAATCGTCGTAGACTTCTTCGTAGCTCATGCCGCGATACTTGCGATCTAGTAGAATTGGAACAGTAGTAATTTTCTGCCCAATATTGTGATCTACTAGATCTTGATTAACGCAATAGTCAGCGGCAATGTTACTAAGCATCGGGTCGCGATTTTCACGGCGCCCCAAGTGATCGTATACCACATGCAACACTTCATGCCCAAACAGGAACTCGCATTCTTTTAAACTTAGGCGATTGATAAACTCGCTATTGTACCAAAAGTTTCGACCGTCGGTGGCAGCAGTAGAGCACCAACTATCACCATTGATTAATTTTAACCGTGTTGCCAAGTTACCAAAGAACCCAGCTCGCAATAACAAACCT
>Ga0214919_10000124_pt1 | contig 123079 bp, 92 predicted proteins | sample LL1503_MetaG_FD_177994 | JGI IMG/M metagenome (GOLD analysis project Ga0214919, IMG submission 177994) | Freshwater microbial communities from Lake Lanier, Atlanta, Georgia, United States - LL-1503 | ecosystem: Environmental > Aquatic > Freshwater > Lake | place: USA: Georgia | collected...
CAGCATCCGTACTAATATCCGTACTTAAATTAGCTGCTGCTTGCGCTCCTAAATTGGTTAACGCAGCAGCGGCTGTCGTTGCTCCTGTTCCTCCATTGGCTAAAGCTACCGTTCCAGTCACATTGCCTGCATCGCCTGTAATGCTTCCTGCGATTGGATTGGTTACTGTTAAGTTGGTCAATGTTCCCACTGAGGTTAAGGATGAACTTACCACATTCGAATTCAAGGACGTTCCTGTTAAGGTTCCTGCAGCGGCAGTTACCGTGATATCAGATGAACCGTCAAATGCAACGCCATTGATGTTTTTTGACGCTGCTAATTTGGTCGCTGTTGCTGCGTTACCTATTACATTCCCCGTCAAGTTTCCTGTAACATTACCTGTTAGGTTTCCTGTGACATTTCCCGTTAAGTTTGCCGTGATTGTTCCAGCAGTGAAATTTCCATTGGCATCACGTGCCACGATCGCAGAGGCGGTATTCGCATCAGTCGCTGTCGTAGCTGAATTGCTCACTTTGCCTGGAGTGGCTATCGTAGCTAATTTGGTATCGATGATAGCTGCCGAAGTTGAGATGTCTGCATTGACAATCTCGCCGTCTTTTATTTTGTCAGACGTTACGGCATTGTTGATGATTTTTACGGTTGTGATGGCATCAGCTGAAATGACAGGAGCTGCAGCTGTTGTACCCGATCCCGCTAAATCTCCCGCTAATTGTACCTTACCTGTAGCCGCCGTGGTAGCATTTGGTGCTCCAGCAGATAAACTGCTAGTTACAAAAGCAGTAGTTGCGAGTTTGGTTGAATTATCTCCGGACGATTGAGTTACGCCAGTCGTTCCTGTGGGTAAAACGGGGCTTCCTGTGAAGGTCGGTGATTCCAAAGGGGCCTTTAGATTTAATGCCGTTTGTGCAGCGGTGCTTACAGGTTTATCCGCATCAGCCGTGTTGTCCGCGTTACCTAAACCCACCATCGATTTGGTAATTCCTCCTACTGTTCCTGTGAAATTTGGTGAAGCTAAAGGGGCTTTGAGTGCTAATCCAGGTACGGTTGGTGCTGTGGCACTACCACCTAAATCTCCAGCTAATTGTACCTTACCCGTAGCGGTTGTTGTAGCATCAGGTGCGCCGGCAGCTAAACTAGTCTTCACAAATTCTGTAGTAGCGAGTTTAGTTGAATTGTCATTAGCTAATTGAGTTACGCCAGTCGTTCCCGTGGGTAAGCTCGGGGTTCCGGTGAAACTTGGCGAGGCCAAAGGTGCCTTTAAATTTAATGCTGTTTGGGCCGCAGTGGAAACTGGTTTGTTCGCATCCGATGTATTATCCACATTCGCTAGACCAACCATGCTTTGGGTAATTCCTCCCACCGTTCCTGTAAAAGTTGGGTTATTAATGGGTGCTTTTAAGGCCAATGAATTTGTGACATCGGTCGTGTTTGCTTTGAGTAATAATCCAGGTACCGTTGGTGCTGTGGCACTACCACCCAAATCTCCTGCTAATTGGAGCTTGCCTTTGGTTGTTGCATCCGCATCTGCTATGGTCGCTGAAGCAACTTGTGCATCTACGTATGTTTTTACTGCCTTTTGACTTGGGTAAAAGACATCAGATGTATTAACAGCACCTAAATCTGTCGCTGTAGATTTCCTTGAAACATCTTCTTTTAATGCCAATGAACTTGTCACATCACTGGTATTTGCTTTAAGTGCCAAGCCAGGGACCGTGGGAGCATCCGCCGTTCCGCCTAAATCTCCGGTTAATTTTATTTTTCCCTTGGTACTGGAGGAAGCATCAATGATACCGGCAGCGGTCGCTTGTTGAACAAAAGCTGTAGTCGCAATGTTCGTACTATTATCTCCTGGAGTTTGTGTTACGGCGATAGTTCCCGACGGCAATACTGGAGTTCCGGTGAAAGTTGGCGAGTTTTTATCCGCTTTTGCGTCGACTGAAGCCTGTAAAGCAATGCCGGCAGTGGCTTGTTGGACAAAGGCAGTAGTCGCTAATTTAGTCGAATTGTCTGCAGCAGACTGAGTAACTCCGGTAGTCCCAGTGGGCAAAACGGGTGTTCCTGAAAAAATGGGAGATGCCTTATCTGCTTTTCCATCCACAGTGGCTTGCAAAGCAGTTCCCATCGTTGCTTGATCCACATAATCTTTCACGGCTTTCACCGATGGATATTTGGTATTGGATGATCCGTCGGTTTGAACGCTGGTAGATTTATTGCTTGAGTTTTCTTTATTGGCCAATGCGGGTACCGTCGGGCTAGCTGCCGTTCCTCCCAAATCACCCGACAATTGAATCTTTCCTGATGCCAATGTAGTCGCATCAGGAACTCCACTGGTGGCCACTTGAGAAATCAACTGGTCAATATACGTTTTCGCTGCTTTTTGACTTGGGTAGGCTTGATCCGATGGATTAGCACCCCCTAAATTTGTAGCCGTCGATTTATTGGAAACTTGTTCCGCCGTACCCGTTAAATTACTTACCGTGGAATTGGTTGTATTAAGTTGTCCTTGTAATCCTCCGATCTGCGTATTTAAATTATTATTGGTCGCCGTGATTTGATTGCGGTTATCGTTTATCTGATTTTGTTGGTCCGTGATTTTTGTGTTTATCGTAGTAATCGAGCTCGTGTTTTCTTTAATAGCCATTGTATTCTCAGCTACCTTAGCATCCAAACTGGTGATACTTTGGTTGACAATCAAAAACGCTGCATCGCTACTCTTTTTGTTATCGGCAATGGTTTGATTCGCTGTTGCGATCTGGCTGCTATTGGTTTTAATGTCGGTCTTTAATGGGTCCAAATCCTTTGGAATTAAATAACCTGCATCATTTTTGAATTGACTTAAATTTGTGGGGGAATCCCGCACATTTTTATAATCTACTGATTCAGCAAACAAAGCGTAGGGGGAAAAATTTAGTTTTTGATTACTTACCTCCGTGTATTTTTGCCCGTTGTCGAAACTAACGGCTACCACCAAAGATTTTAATTCGGCATCCCAAATGATTGCATCAAATGTTTCAAAGCGAAGGCCAGTTTTGGGAACCCCAGCACCTATGGTGGTATTCACTAGTCCAAATTCATCCGTAGTTAGTTCTTGTGTTTCTTCATAGTCCACACCTTTTGAATTTCTAATGGTGAACCGAAGGGCTACTTTCCTATTCATAAGTGGCTGGCCTGTTACTGCAAACCCTGGTACTTCAATCGGGTTGGGGTCAATGATGACGGCTTGGTAGTTTAAGCCCTTTTTCTGGGCCAAACATGCAAATGAAATGGATAGAATTAAGCAAAAAGTATACGATAATTGACGCATAGTAACTATTTATTTAAAACTGAGATAGCTTAATTCCAATGATGAAGTTGGTGGGCTTAAAATTCAAATTTGTTTTTCCGGCTTGCTGCTCCCATGCTGTTTGGGTCACTTCGTAAGCAATAAATACGGATGTTTTGTCGGCTAGCCGTTTGTGTATGGAAATATTGTATCCATAAAAAAACTGAAATTTCGAGAACGTAGGATCCTCGGTAAGGGTAAAGTAGTTGTTGTCGCGCAGCTGAGTGCCTGCCAACATCTGCATTCCGGCGAGTTTGCCGAGCAAGGCGATGGAAAAACCACGGTATACTTTTAGTTCGGGTCCAAATCCGGCATGTATTCCTACGAAGCTAGTTTGGTAGCTTAGTTGTTTATTTTGCACATCACCTACGGCGTTGAGTTGGGTTAAATTGAGCCCAAGGTCATAGCGAAGAAAGCTAGCGATTTTGGCTAGTGTTTGATGATTTCCAAAAAAGATTGCCGTCTTAGAAAATTTTGAAATCATGACGGTGGTGTCAATGATTTCTTTGTTGTACGCAAAGCCTACATGCACGCCACCGTTCGGTTTAATGAAATTTGTCTGCGCGCCTGTTGACGTTTGAAATTTATAGTCGGTGGATGTCAGCCCCGCTTCCCATTTCCAATGCTGTGCTTGAAGTGATATGCTGATACATAACGCAAAAGCACATAAATACAGATATTTAAGCATTTTTAACGCGCAATCTTTAGAAATTAATTTTTACACGTTCAAAAGTATGTCAGTTAAATAATTTCTTAGCAGTGAAAAAAGAAGTAGATGTCCTGTTTATCGAAAACAGGACAAAGTTGTGTCCGGATTGTAGAGACGCGATACTTCGCGTCTCTACGTTTTCCAACAAAGGGGGATTATATTGTGACCCTTATAAATCTGTTAATCATGGGGTCCCGAGACCAGGAGAGGGAGCGAAACAATCTAAAGAACTACCTTAACACATGTTAGTGCTTTTTTTGTTACCTATTGTGAACTGAAAACACGTCATTAGTCACATTTTTGGTCACGTAAAATCAATATCATTTTGTGACTGTGTTAAATCAAAACACAGATGAAAACATTTTTTTGGATTTACAGGTCACGAGTTGACAAAATGGGTCAATCACCCATCAGCAACAATGAATCCTTCTTTGGCAGATAAAAAAATAACAGCTAGTCCAAAACAGGCAGCTAATTTCCAAGGAATAGAGTTATTGGATCACCTTATTGTATCAGCCAATAAGGATTTTTATAGCTTTGCTGATCAAGGGATTATTTGAATGCTAAAAAAAAAGGTTTTAAAACAGCTTTATTTGCTGCACAAGCTACATCATTTTGTATAGCTCGTATGGGAAATGTAGGGAAAAGAAAAGATTCATAAAAATAATCACTAATTTGCGATAAATATAAAACGATATTCAAGGTAAAGCATACTTTAGTTTGTCGAAGTACAATAATTAATGCTTTTATATTTCGCCATTACTCTATTAATCCTTTCCCTCATTCTTTTTTTTTACAATTGGAATGAGAACAAAATAGCTTTTTATTTAGGTGGATTTCTTGCCCTGATCGCATTGTACTCAGTGACATATTATTTCACAGCCATTGCAAAAGACCCTTTTTGGTTTGCAATCTTATATGCCAATTTTACCTTTTTAAACCTTGCGGCCGGCCCCTTACTCTATTTTTATGTACGAGGAATAATTCGAGATTCCGCACAATTACACTCAAAAGATGCCTTGCATTTTATCCCATTTGGCTTAAATCTTGTGGGCCTTTTGCCTCATATTCTTTCGCCATTTTCCGAAAAATTAGCGATTGCAAATGTGATTCTGGCCAATTTCGATTCGATAATTTCTGTTCAAATCGATTGGCTTGTTCCAATCGAAGTGAATTATACCATGAGGCCTTTACTCCTACTAAGCTATTCATGCTACTCGATGTATCTTTTATATAATTTCAAAAAACGTCAAATTAGCCATCTCGAATCATACCAATACCGCATTACGTTCCAATGGCTTTTTGCATTACTAACCATCACTATAATTTCAACTGCGTGTTACTTGTATTTTGTCATTGGATTTTTTAACGACAAACTCGATTTAGCCTTATTGAAATTGAATTGGGCAACCTATACAATAACTTTCACCCTTTTTTGCTTAACTATTTTTTTACTCTTCTATCCTCAAATTTTATACGGTCTTCCACATTTTATTTCTGAACAAGAGGATTCATCAACCAACTACGAATTTTCACTTGATAAAAATCTAGAGGAAAAATTTAGAGAACTTGCAGAGGCCATTAAACACTATATGGATATAGAAAAACCCTACTTAAAATCAGAATTCTCCCTCGAAGATTTAGCAGAAGCATTAGATGCTCCACGACATCATATTTCGTACTGTTTTCGCTTTATTTTTATGAAAGGCTTCACTAAAATACGATCAGAATACCGAATTTCATATGCCAAAAGGCTCATCGAAAATCCTGAAAATGATCATTTAAGTTATGAAGGAATAGGCCAAGAATCTGGATTTAATACGCGCTCACGCTTTTATGCTGCATTTCAAGAAATCGAAGGTTGCTCCCCAGGCGAATACCGCGCAAAACGTTTATCGCTATAAGACCAGCAAAAATCCTTACACGCTTTTTACTTGCCATGTAAAATCATTCCCTTTTTCAAGGTAATAGTAGCAGGTTTTGTATCGACAATGTCAATCTGAATTTTTGATCCATCGGGTTGCTCCTCATAAACAACACCTTTTTCTATGTATGAAACAACTAAATCCATTGCTTGGGAGCGACGAACTGCATTTCTTCCACTTATTTTTCCCACCTTAACCAAGAGGTTGGTTTGGCCTACATCCTTTCTAAATACTCTGTTGTTCTTTATAAGGCTAATATTAACAATACAATTCAGATATAATAATTATTTATTCAATCCTCCGCATATCATTTCTGTTTGGAGATATCCAGATTTTAGAAAATCATGCTTTAAATAAAACAAACTAATATAACGGTAGCAAGCAGCAAACAAACGAGCACAAGGAACTGATTTTAAATAACTTAAATCATATGGAGTAAGTCAAAGAAATGAGATATAATAACCTTGAGATGGTGTTGATCCGATTAAAATTTGATTGTATCCGTATCGACTCGGCCTTTGGGTACACCCAAATCAACCTCAAAAAGGATTTTTATAAAAATATTTTTCTTGTTGAATTTTCTCTTGTCGAATTTTTAATTGAGCTCCATTAGTCCATTCACGGATTTTTTCTTTGGGAACAATTAATGTATTTTTTCTTCTGAAGTAATAATCCTCTGAATTGGATGCGGATGGAATTTGATTTAGTTTATTCATTTGTTCCAAATAAATAGATTTCTTTATGGTGAAGCCTCCATTCAAAGAATCTTTATTTTGCACATCTTGCGCATAACAAACTATAAATAATACGGATAGAATATATGAAAAAAATAATTTTTTCATAATTTTTTTGGTTGAACTTTAGTTAAAATAAATATCCGTTTTTTAAAGTGGGGTCTGGGCTCCACATATTAACATGTTTTTAATTAAAAAAGGAATCATAAAAAAGAGACCCCATTTTCAGAGGTCTCTTTAAAATTCAATGATTATTTGTACCCTTTGATATTAATTATTCCTGTTGCATTATCTATTGTTCCAACAGCCCAAATTTGAAGCGTATTTAAGTAGGTAAATTCTTTATGAGAACTGAAAAGATTTATGTTTTCTCTCAAATCACTTATTGTACTTCCATTTCTTGGGGTAAGAGTACCTCCACCACTAATAGAAATTTTTTGACCACCATCAGTATTTATTTCACCATGTATATTTAATTCAAAACGTCCATCGGGGCGAAGATAAAAGTAGTCTACTAGTTTGTCAACAGTTCCCTTAAAACCTTTTCCAATTACTGTACCATTAAAATACGCATCAAATCGAGCTCCTCCTAGTGGGACAGCTACTTTACCTGAAACAGCATCTTGTAAACTGTAACCATACTCAGTCATGGAGCTCATTTTTAAATTTAATTCATAGACAAGTTCTCCAATTTTGCCATTCTCTGTTTGGGCATTTACAAAAAATACAAACAATAGTAGGCTGAGGGTTAATAATAATTTTTTCATGATTTTTTGGTTGAACTTTATTCATAATAAACACCCGTTTTTTAAAGTGGGATCTAGACTCCACATATTAACATGTTTTTAATTAAATAAGGAAGTACATAAAAAAGAGACCCCATTTTCAGAGGTCTCTTCTCTATTTTATCATACTTTAAAACATAAATTACTTAAGATTTACAACATCTTTTGTATCATAAATTGGCCACTCGAAAGAAATTTTTCCGTCTTTATTAATACCATAAGAATCAAAAAGAACAGATTTACCCACTTCTCCTTTTTTATTTTTCCAAGTAAAATCAACCCAAACATGGCCATACTTGCTTCCATCAGGCATTGTGACTACTTCATAAATAGCGCCCCCCATAGTTAAATTACCATCCATTAATTCTCTTTGTTTTTTGAAGCCTTCAATAAGTACTGGAATTTTTACACCCACCGTTGTATCAGTATTAGATGGCCAAATATTATGATACGATTTTGCAGTATCGGCATAAGTGGAAGCGTAAGTAGCCCAGTCTCCATTGGCAAATGCTGTAATACTTTTTTTAATTAAATCTACATCTGGACCCGAAGCAGTTACAGTTCCTGTTGTTTCAGTTTTTGCTTTTGTTTTTGTTTCTTGACTTGTACAAGCAATCATTGACGCTGACACAAGAATACTTAATAATAATTTTTTCATAATTTTTTTTGTTTAAAATATTTAGAAGTATTTAAAAGTGGAATCTCTCCACCTATTTTGGAAAGGTACAATAATTTATAACTAAAGTACTATTTTATAAATTTCATTTAAAATAAAACAAATCCCGACTGATTTAACGGTACAAAAAGCAAACAAATGAGCATAAGAATCTGATTTTAAAAACCGAAAATCATATTGAATAAGTTAAATAAATTGTAAGTGATTAAACTGAATTTGATTTGTATAAGATTTCATAGTAAATCTGTCTACTCGACCTACCAAATTCCTTTTCCCAAACGACCACACCCTTTCTGTAGGTAATTTTGTAATATTGTCGGATTAAACATTTTCTAATGAAAAAAATCTTACTCCTCATAGCGCTCCCCTTGCTGGCTCAGGCGCAGAAAATTGACAAAATCATTACGCGCGCAGAAACGGAGCGTATCGAAACCTATTTAGCCTCAGACGAGCTAGCGGGCAGAAAACCCTTTACGCCGGGCATTGAAAAAGCCGCAAATTTCATTGCAGAAGAATTCAAAAAGGCAAAATTGCAAAAGACCAACGAGACCTATTTGCAGACTTTCCCTATGTTTAAGTCCTCGCTAATTTCCGCTTCCATACGCATGGATGAAAAATCTTTAGAGGCAAAACAAATCGCGATTATTTCCAAAGAATCTTCGATTGAACTCGACGAAAAATCCGGTTACGAAGTGGCGAGCATTCAAGAGGGAGAAAATTTTGGCCAAAAAGCCTATCAGATTATGAATGCAAAAAAGCCAACCATCGCTTTCTTGCACGAAAGCTTTGCTAAATACATTCCGCGTCTGTCTGCCAGAGGACCGCTCAGAGAAACGCAGGCCAACATTATTTTCGTGATTGCCAATGCCATTCCTACGCAGTTTAAAATCACCGCGGCCCAACAAGTAGAACGTCTCGAATTAGCGAACGTCGTGGGAATCCTCCCTGGTAAATCTCGTCCAAACGAATACGTAATTTTCTCTGGCCACTATGATCATTTAGGAATCGGCAAAGCCGTGCAAGGGGATTCCATCTACAATGGGGCCAATGACGATGCTGCAGGAACAACCGCTATGATGATGTTGGCAAAATACTACGCCAAGAAGCGTGATAACGAACGCACGCTAATTTTTGCGGCCTTTACAGCCGAGGAATCCGGGGGCCACGGAAGTTCTTATTTCTCTAAGCAATTTAATCCAGACCAAGTGATGGCCATGTTTAATCTAGAGATGATTGGAACGGAAAGCAAGTGGGGCAAAAATAGTGCCTACATTACGGGCTATGAGAAGTCTTCCATGGGTGAAATTCTGAAAAAGAACTTAACAGGATCTCCATTTACCTTTTATCCAGATCCGTACCCAGACCAAAACTTATTTTATCGTTCAGACAATGCGACTTTAGCAGAATTAGGCGTTCCCGCACATACCATTTCTACTTCTAAAATGGACAGCGAACCTAATTACCACAAGGCAAGCGATGAAGTACAGACGTTGGACTTAGTTAATATGACCGAAATTATTAAGGCAATCGCTAAGAGTGCGTCGAGTATTATTTCAGGGGAAGATACCCCTAGCCGCGTAGACACGACCAAGCTGAAATAAAAAAAAAGCCACTATCCACCAAAATTTTGAATATATAACATAAAGATTATGTTAAAAATGAAATCATTGTATGTAGTTAAATTGGCCTTGACCATTTTAGTAATTTTTAACGCCTCGGGACAAACAGTAGTCGAAATCAAGGGCAATCAATTTTATATTAATGGCAGACCCACCTATCCAAATCGGTATTGGAAAAATTTAAAAATAGAAGGTCTATTAATAAACTCTCGTATGGTTCAAGGCATTTTTGATGATTTAAATCCTGAAACCGCTCAGTCATTTGCCTACCCCGACACAAAAAAATGGGATGCTAAAAGAAATAATCAAGAATTTGTTTCAAATATGCCCCTTTGGCATTCATACGGATTAAACTGCTTCACAATTAATATGCAGGGGGGTAGCCCAACAGGCTATGGAACTTCAAAATGTATAAATTCAGGATTTAATCAAGATGGATCATTAAACGCCGACTACCTGGACCGTTTAGAGAAAGTTTTGAAAGAAGCGGATCGATTAAAAATGGTGGTCATACTGGGATTATTCTATTTTGGACAAGATCAATATTTACATGATGAAAAAGCCGTTATAAACGCAACTCATCAAATGGTTGATTGGCTATTTGAGAAGAAATACAGAAACGTACTCATCGAAATCGCCAATGAGACAAGTGAAAATGGATCTTTTAACCATCCAATTTTATACCCTAACAGAATTCATGAACTAATTAATTTGGTCAAAGAGAAAAAAAAGAATGGATACCGATATTTAGTAGGAACCAGTTTTCGCGGCCTTACTGTGCCAACTCCCAATGTCGCAAAAACCTCCGATTTTCTATTAATTCATGGAAATGGAGGTTCAAAAACCGATCAAATTCAGGATTTAATTAACAAAACCATGGAAGTGGAGGGTTTCCGTGTTATGCCCATCATCAACAATGAAGATGATCACTTCGATTTTGATAAAGAGTCAAATAACCTGACAACCTCATTAAAAAATTATGTTTCCTGGGGATATTTCGATTATCGTCTCCGCGGGGAAACCAATATAATTGAAGGCTACCAAACGGTACCAGTAGATTGGGGTATTCATTCTGAAAGAAAAAAAGCTTTTTTTGAAAAAATAAAAGAAATAACAGGTGGATTCAAGAAATAACCTCCATCGGTCCAATTATTTAAAGACGACCCAATAAGCTCTAAATACATGTTAACATACAAATTCGTTACCTATATTTGAGTTTTAATATTTTGTTTTATCCTCTTTGAAAGGTAGGTTAATAAACGAATGAAAAAAGGCAGAAAAACGGATTGAAATTTTGAATAATTAACTTTATGGTATCTAAGTAATGAAAACTAACCTACATTTTTATTTTCGAGGATTCATTGGATTATGCATCATCATTCTTGCCCAAATGCAATCAGAAGCTCGTTTCTCAGTCAATCACATGGCGGATTCCAGTTCATTCAAACTATTCAAAGGATCTATTTTAGACAGTAAAACAAAGAATGAACTAATCTTTGCGAGTATTACCGTTTCCGGAACAAACATCTCGACCATTAGCAATACTGAGGGAAAATTCTCCATTAAAATCCCAACAGAAAAGCAGAATTTAAATCTTGTCATTTCATTTTTGGGATATAAAAATAAAGTGGTTCCCATCAAAGAATTAACATCTGAAAAAAATGTGTTGTATTTGGAACCCAGCAATACGATCCTTGAAGAAGTGGTGGTAAAAGTGGCGGATGCAAAAAATATATTTTTAGGGGTATTAAATAATCGATTACAAAATTATGGAAATGACCCCATTCAGATGACCGGTTTTTACCGGGAAACCATCCGAAAACGGCGTACCTACGTCTCCCTTTCCGAATCATTAGTTAAGATTCAAAAACAACCTTTTTCAGTAGGTTCGCAAGACGAAATCAATCTTTTTAAGGGTAGAAAAAACACAGATTACGCTAAATTAGACACGGTAAATTTTAAATTACAAGGGGGTCCTTTTTCCGCCTTATTCATTGATTTAATCAAATACCCTAAGTTTTTATTTTCAGAAACCGCATTCGAATTATATGATTTTAGTATTGAGGAAATTACCCAAATAAATGAAAACCAAGTGTTGGTTTTAGCATTCAAACAAAAACCAACCAACGAAGATCCACTCTACCACGGGAAAATGTATATCGATGTAAAAAGTCTTGCTGTCATAAGCGCTACGTTCCAACTAAATGTAAAGGATAAAGCCAAGGCAGGACTTCAATTTACACGTAAAAAACCTGTTGGCGTCGATCTTTATCCCACTGAAGTCCGCTATCAAATTAATTACCGACAAGAAAATGGCCAATGGATTTTTGCCTATTCCCGTGGGGATTTAACGTTTAAATTAAATTGGGACAAAAGGATATTCAACACGATCTATAGCACCACGTTTGAAATGGCCGTCACCGATTGGAAAAAACAGGACTTCAAAGAGAATCTAAATACTCAAAAATTGACCTCCAATGTAATTATCTCAGATAAAGTTTCCAGTTTAGCGGACCCAGATTTTTGGGGAGCCTATAATATCATAGAACCTGAAAAATCCATTGAGACAGCCATCCGAAAAATTCAAAGAAAAGCACTGAATGAGCTTTCAAACGATTAAATATTAGTTTTAAAGCATATTGATCAATTCCTTATCATGGCAGATAACTTTTAGAAAGTACAAACCAGCCGTCCAGATTTTATTCCTATTTTTATAAAATTATCATCGAGCCATGCAGAAATCATTTACTCTCATTTTGCTGTTTTTATCCTTCACGAGCTTAGCTAAGATCAATGGTCCATATGAGGCCCAGGCGAAAAGAGTGATCATTCACCGAGATGAATGGGGAATTCCGCACATATACGGGAAGACCGACGCAGATGCTGTATTTGGCCTGATGTATGCTCAATGTGAGGATGATTTTGCCCGAGTAGAAATGAATTACATTGAAAAATTAGGTCGAATGTCTGAGATAAAAGGGGAAAAAGAGTTGGCCTATGATTTATATATCAAATTAATCATTGACGCCAACGAGGCCAAAGAAGATTACAAAACAAGCCCTCTCTGGCTAAAAAAACTGTTAAATGCCTATGCAGACGGGATCAATTATTTTTTAAAGAAGCATCCTGAAATTAAACCACGCTTAATCACCCATTTTGAGCCTTGGTTCCCTTTATTGTGGACCGATGGTTCCATTGGCGCCATATCAACAGGCGACATAACAGAAAACGAAACGGCCCTTTTTTATGGTTTGCCAAAGCAAACAGCCCAAGTAAAATACCAAAACCCAGACGAAAAATTGACCGGCTCAAACGGTTTTGCGGTGGGGCCTTCTCTTTCGTCAACGGGAAATTCCCTCTTATACATTAACCCACACGTAACTTTTTATTTTAGACCTGAAGTGCATGTCAACAGTGAGGAAGGATTATCCGTGTACGGAGCGGTAACTTGGGGGCAATTCTTTGTCTATCAAGGATTTAATGCTTTCAATGGCTGGATGCATACCTCATCCCAAGTAGATGTGGCCGATGCATACGTTGAAACGACCCGAAATAAACAAGGAACCATGGAATACCTCTTAGACGGAAATTGGATTCCATTTAAGACGAAATGGATTTCCCTCGGCACACGTAGAATTAAAACGTATTACAACCACCGAGGTCCCGTTTTAGCCGCTAGAAATGGAAAATGGATTTCCGTACGCTCATATAATCGGGCCAGAAAAAGTCTGATTCAAAGTTGGCTCAGAACGAAATCAACCGGTTTTGCCGACTTTAAACGCATCATGGAAATGCGTGCCAATACCTCAAACAACACCATTTATGCCGACAACAAAGGAAATATAGCGTATTGGCATGGTAATTTTGTGCCTCGTAGAGAGCCTTCTCTAGATTGGGGCCTACCCCAAGATGGATCTACCTCCAAGAATGACTGGAAAGGACTTCACCCTTTGGAAGAAATCGTGCACAGCTATAATCCCAAAACGGCTTGGATTCAAAACTGCAACTCCACTCCTTTTACTGTTTCAGGTGCATCTAGCCCCAAAAGAGCCAATTACCCTGTCTACATGGCGCCAGATGGAGAAAATTTTCGCGATCGCAATGCGGTACGTTTATTTTCCCAAACCAATAAATTGGACTTAACGTCTTTAATCAGTCTGGGATATGACCGACGGTTACCGGCTTTTGAGGTATTGATTCCATCCCTTGTACAAGCGGCTTCCCAAGAATTGGATTTGACAGAGGTCGTGAAAGAATTAAAAAATTGGGATTTCAATGCCTCCTCGTCCTCCATCGCGCAAAATTTGGCCGTTCGTTGGGGTCAAAAAATCATGCCTAAAATTCCCAAAACCAAACTATTTGGAGGTGAAACGGATGTTGTTAAAGACATCGAAAAATATGCACGCTCAGGTTCAAAGCAGGAAATGGTCCAAGCCCTTAGAGAAGTGATGGCTGATTTACAAAAGGATTTTGGGACATGGCGGTTGACTTGGGGCGAATTGAATCGTTTCCAACGGATTGCCAACAAAGATGTCAATCAAATGGATGATGAAAAGCCAAGTATTGCAGTACCCTTTACTTCCTCCGCCTGGGGCCAGCTACCCTCCTATACAAGTCGCTCGATCCAAGGATCAAAAAAATGGTATGGCGTGAATGGAAATAGTTTTATTGCGGCAGTAGAATTTGGCCCTAAAATAAAGGCCTATTCATTGTTGGCAGGTGGTGAAAATGGAAATCCTAGTTCCCCTCATTTTTTCGATCAAGGCCAAATGTATGCGGAAGGAAAATTCAAGGAGGTCTATTTTTATCGATCCGATGTAGTAAAGCATGCCGTTACTTCCTATCATCCCTAAATTTTCTTACGCACTAAAAATCAAATAATAGGGTATATTTTATTAAAGAGCTTGTTCCAGCGCCCTAACCTTATTTATCGTCCTCCCAACGATTATATTTCAGATAGATCCTCAAAGTCTACATAAACGTAAGGCCCTTAACAAATAGACCAAACTCAGGTTTCACCCCACCGTAATCCACCTCAAAAAGGTGGATTCCTATAATTCATGGATTAAAATTCGTCGGAAATGATAATTACAATTTTCTCATTATATTTATCTACCTAAACCTCATTACATGAAGATCAAAGTCATCAGTCTAATTATTATTCTTTTACCTATTTATGTAAAGACTTCAGCGCAAACACCGGCCAACTTATTTAAAGTGGCCACAAGATTCATCAAAACGCTTTCCAGTGCGGAACAAAAATTAGCTATCTATTCTTTTGATGATAAAAAAAGGGTGCTTTGGACAAATTTGCCCGTGGGCCAAGTGCCTCGACCGGGCATTCGCTATGGCGATTTATCAGACTCAAGTAGACTCGTGTTTCATCGCGTATTAAGTGAGACTTTAAGTTCGCAGGGCTATTTAAAAACCACTTCCATCATGCAATTAGATGATATATTGAATGTTTTGTATCAAAAAGCTTTTGATGATGGGAAAATAAAGAAAGAATTACTTACGATGACTCAAAATCTTAAATGGGATCATGGCAATTATTATATTTCATTTTTTGGTATGCCGACGATGAATGGAAATTGGAGTTTTAATCTAGGCGGTCATCACATCGCATTATCCATGACAACGGATGGCAAAAAAATCAGCGTATCTCCGTATTTTATTGGCACCGACCCATCCGAAGTTAAGTCGGGAAAATATGCCGGATTGCGCGTACTGAGCAAAGAGGAAGATTACGGATTTTTGTTGGTGCACTCGTTGAATGAAGCCCAAAAAGCAAAAGCCATTTTATCCCAAAGTATCCCCAAGGATATCATTACGAACCCCAAAAGTAAGCAGCGAATTGATACGTTTGATGGCATCTCAGCAGGAGAATTCAATGAGGTTCAAAAAGCCTATTTGAAGTTTACGATCCAGGAATATGTCCACAATTTTGAACATGAAAAGGCCCATGAAATTTTAGAAAAAATGGAAAAATCAGGCTATAAAAACATGTACTTTGCATGGATTGGCAGTTTAGAAAATGACAAGCCCCATTATTACATGATTCATAGCCCTGAATTCTTGATTGAGTATGACAATGTGGGATTTCAAAATGATGGCAACCACATTCACGCAATATTCAGAGAAACGGGAAATGATTTTGGCGAAGATATACTTAAGCAACATTACAGCGAGTCCCACAAATAGATTGTACAAATACATCAACCCCCAAAAATAAATTTATGAGCGCACATTGGACTAAAATTCTTCACACAGTTAACGTTTCAAAATTGATTTTAAACCTACCCGTTTTATTTTTCACCATGGTTTTTAGTTCATTACAGGTAGCTGGCCAGTCGACCGTCAAATCCGTTTCTCTTTTTGATGGAAAAACCCTCAAGGGTTGGAAAACGGTGGATCCAACGCATGAAAAGCTATGGTTTGTGACTGATAGCGTAATCAGAAGCGGGGATGGAATCCATAAAATACCTGCGAATACCTATTTGCATACCACTCGGGAATACGGTGATTTTGAATTCCGCTGCCTTTTCCGCTTATCGGGTGATGCCAAAACAGGTTTGATCAATAGCGGTATTCAATATCGTTCGGTCGTTGAGGGAGGAAAAATGGTCGGATATCAAGCTGATATTGGAAATGGATATTGGGGAGATATTTATGATGAACATCGCAGAGGTAAATTGGTCGGCGGAGATCTCAGCACACTCAAACATCTCCTCAAGGAAGATGGTTGGAATAGCTATATCATCCGTTGCAAAGGCAGCCTTCATGAACTTTACATTAATGGGGTAAAAACCTGTGAGTACATTGAAAAAGATCCCAAAATACCTCAAAAGGGTGTTATTGCAGTTCAAATTCATAGCGGAGGTGTAGCCCAAGTGGAATTCAGGGATCTGACCATTTCTGAAATTCCCTGATATTTAAAGATCTAATTCTATTGATTTTATTTGTTAAGCCTTATATTAAAATGCCCGAACCTAAAAATTTATGCGCTGTTTTTGATAACATATAAAGAAAAATTATGAAGCTTATCCTTGTATTCATTTCTGCCTTGCTTTTATCGAGCTTTAGTCCCCAATTATTTGCTCAATCAAAAAAAACTCAGTCGGTACGCACGCAGATTTATACACCCGAGCAGGAGCTTGCCGGATTTAAAGTTCCTGAAGGCTTCGTTATTGAGCTCGTTGCCAGTGAAAAAGATGGATTGATTAATCCGATCGATCTTACTTTTGATGATGCGGGTAGGCTCTGGACTCAGACCGCAATTATGTACCCTTTGGACCCAATCGCCGACATCCAATGGAATGATTTGCTAAAACTCATGGATGACCCAGAAGCGCAGAAAAATCACCCGAACTTTAAACGGATATTGGATCTTTATCAAGGAAAAACAAAAGGTGTGGACAAAATTCTTGTGTTCTCTGACCTTTATGGCAAGAATCCCGTAAAAACCAATATTTGGGCGGATGGGCTTACGATTCCCATGAGTATTCTACCCTATAAGAATGGAGCTTATGTGGTGCAAGGTTCTGAACTATTTTTCCTGAATGATGCAGATCGGGATGGGAAAGCAGATCAACGAACTCCCCTACTCACGGGTTTTGGTTTTACGGATACCCACACGATGGCGCATGTTCTCATCCGAGGACCCGGCGATTGGATTCATTTCAGCCAGGGAGCCCTGAACAAAAGTGGAGTGTCTTCATTAAAAAGTGATGTCAAACTGAAGATTGATTACAGCAAAATCGCCCGCTTTTCCTTGGATGCAAAAAAACTGGAATTGGTCAGTTCTGGCCTTAATAATATTTGGGGCTTTCAGCTTCGTGGCAATGGGCAGTGGTATGGTTCTGAAGCGAATGATTTGGGGTATTCGGTTGCGCCCATGGAACCCGGTACGGGTTTTCCAGGTATTGGCAATGAACGGCTTAGTCCTTATCAGCCTTTCATGCCTACTCTTCACGAGTTCCGAGTAGGCGGAACAGGAATATCGGGAACGGCATTTGCTGATGATGCCTCTGGATCCTTTCCCGAGGAATATAAAAATGTAGCGTTTCTAGCAAATCCCATCACCAGTTCGGTCAACGCCGTTCGGATCGTCCGTAATCCGGATGGTAGCGTTACTGCTAAACATTTACCAGACCTGCTGACATCCGAAGATGACTGGTTTCGCCCGGTTAATATGGAATTTGGACCAGATGGAAGCCTCTATATTGCGGATTGGTACAACAAGATTATATCCCACAATGAACTACCGACCACACACCCGGATCGAGATAAGTCGCATGGCCGTATCTGGCGCATCCGTCATGTGAGTCAAAAACCACGTGTTATCCTTGATTTCAATCAGGTGAAAACAGAAGAACTGGTCAATTACCTCAAATCACCCTCTATTTGGGAAAAACGTGCTGCCTGGCATCAGATCTCGGATCGCCCTATTTCTGAAACCAAGACCTTAGCTGCGGATCTTATGGCCATGGCTTCTGATGAATCCCAGGATGAAGTCACTAGAATACATGCTTTATGGTCATTGGAAGGAATAAAACACTATGATGCCCAACTCCTTTCTTCGCTTTTAAAGTCCCCTTTGCACGATCTTAGGCGTGAGGCTATTCGTTCACTAACTAGCTTTTCTTTACCCCCGGCGCAAATGGCCAGTTCATTAAGAGAGCTTATCGAAGACAAGAATCCAGCTGTTCGTTCCCAAGTCATTCGTACCCTGACAGAAGCCGGCGGGGCTGACCGATCGGTGATCGACATTTTGGTTCGTGCCTGTAAGCCTGAAATCCAAGGGAACACCATGGGCGGGGCTTATGAAAGAAAATTTGAACGTTTCCTTGCCCGCAAGGCGCTCGAACAATATTCCGGAGAATTACAAACCTACCTAAACGCTCCGATCGCCAAGAATATTTCTATCGAAAATATTTTATGGGCTATCCAGGCATTACCGGCAAGTCAAAAGGAAATTGCTTTTCTGAAATTTTGGCCAGAATCTACTCTCACGACACTCGACGAATCTACGTTGATAGCCATCTCGGAAATGCTAAAAAACAAAGAGGTATATGAGGCGGTGAAGGGGATCATTCAAAATCCGCTTAATGCCGTAAATGTTGTCAACATCGCCTTGCAAAATCAAGCGCGGGTTCAATCCCCTGAAATGGCCAATATGCTTTTGGCCCCTGTCAACACATTGCTGCGGAGTGAATCGCAGGCCACCATAGACCTGGCGCTGGATGCGATTGGGCGATTTAAAATGGATCAATTGCGGGAGGCTGTTATTTCCTTAATTAATGACCAAACCCCAGATAATACATTGAAACTCGCTTTGAAAGGATTAGAGATTAATCCTAAAGCCAGCCAAGAAGTTTTTATGCGAATTGTTCAAAATAAAAAATTAAGTTTCGAGGTACGAGCAGCCGCGCTGAATAGCCTTTCAAAAGCGAATCCTACTGAAGGAGAGCTAGCTTTACTGAAATGGATTCCTGATCTGCAAGCGACTGAAAAAACAGAATTGGTCAGCATTTTATCCGGCTCAAGCCAGAGTGCTGCTGTGTTAATGAATGTCTTTGGCCAAAAAGGCTTGGATTTGTCGGCCTTCAATCTTTCTTCAGCAGAACGCATTGTCAACACCCATAAGAGTGATCCACGTGGCCAGGTCATTATAGAGGGAGTGAAAAAGCGTGAAGAGGAAAAGAAAAAGGCATTTGAGGGGGATCTTAGTCGATACATGGCCATTGCTAAGAAAAACGGGGGGAACCCAGCGGAAGGAAAAACACTCTTTCAAACGTGCCTTTTGTGCCATCAAGTTGGCAATAAAGGACAGAATATTGCCCCGGCCTTAGACGGCTCCGCTTCCCGCGAATATGAAGCACTACTTACGGCTATTCTTAATCCCGACGCAGCTGTAGAATCTAGTTATGCGATATACCGGGTGAAGAAAAAAGATGGCCAAAGTTTGGAAGGTTATTTGGTCAACAAAGATGCCCGCGGAACTACCCTGGCATTTATGGGAGGCAGTCGAGTATTTATTGAAACAGCCAACATCCAAAACCAAGGTTTTCTGGGAGGTCGATCGTTCATGACAAAAGGCTTGATTGATAATTATACGGATAAACAAGTGGCCGATTTGTTATCCTATATACGGACATTAAAATAATGAACTGACGATATTTGTGACTAACAGAATCCACCCTTTAAGGTGGATTTTTTTATGGAAGAAATAGACTAGGCCATTTCTTGTACAACAGGATTAATTTGAATTTGTCCTCCGATGGCTCTTAATACCTTCATAATAGTCTCAAATTGAGGCTTTGAACCATCCGATAAGGCTTTATATAAGCTCGGACGACTTAATCCCGTTTCATTAGCAATTTTTGTCATGCCAATTGACTTGGCAATATGTCCAATCGCTATAATCATATCAGAATCATTTCCTTCAGCCAATACAGAATTAAGATATTCCGCAATCATTTCATTACTATCCAAATAGTCTGCTATGTCAAATTTCGAAGTTTCCATTTTTTATTGCTTTATCCTTTTTAAAATCTCTTTTGCCTTTACGATATCTTTCTGTTGGCTTGACTTATCTCCACCGGCGAGCAGAATTATGATTTTACCATCCAATTCTTTGAAATACACTCTATATCCCTTAGCATAATCAATTTTTATTTCGCGAATTCCTTCTCCAACAGGCTCACATTCACCAAAGTGTTCATTATTCTCAATTTTTTGAATCCGAACCAATATTTTTGCCTTGGCTCTTAAATCATTTAGTTTTCTAAACCATTTATCAAATTCGTCTGTTTTTTCAATTAGATACATTTGATTAATTGTCTTCAATTGGATACAAATATAGTTAATCACAAAACAAAAACAGTATTTCTCAAATAGAATTTAACAATTAATTCATTTTAAATTCGACCTTTCCCTGGTTAAGCCGAATAGCAAAAAATAGGCCTAAAGAATATCACTAAAAATACCATTTTGAATTTTGGGTATCTCATATTTAATTTTCTTGCTGCATCAGGATTTAATCTAAAAAAATCAGATCATCTTAGTAAAGAATTGTAAAAGAAAAATTGCATTATTTTAACTTTATTTATTAATTTGGTAAAGACTCTATGAAAATTATTTAATCAAACTTTATGAATCGTATTAGCCATTCCCTATTTTTTCTTGTATGTATATTAGGCCAATTTCAATATTTATCAGCCCAAGTACCCGACAGGGAAAATACGATGGTTGTGGAGGTTAAATCTAAAACAGGTAGGATTTGGATGGATCGAAATTTAGGAGCGACAGAAGTGGCGAAATCAAGTTTGCAATCCAGTTCATTTGGGTATTTATATCAATGGGGTCGTTTTTCGGATGGGCATCAACTGAGAAGGTCAAGAACAACGAAAAAAATGTCCTCGACAAATTCACCAAGTAATTCAGAGTTCATACTTTCCACAAAAAGCCCAAATGATTGGATCAAGGTCCAAAATGATCAATTATGGCAAGGTGCCAAAGGTATCAATAATCCTTGTCCAGTAGGTTTTAGATTACCCACATCTAAAGAATTTGACGAGGAAATTGCTACTTGGATTAGTAAAGATGCCAAAGGAGCCATTTTATCTGCACTTAAACTTCCTTTATCGGGATACCGGAGCAATGGCGATGGGGAAGTGACTGATACTGGTATTAATGGGGATTATTGGACGAGTACCGTAGAGGATAAAAACGCTCGAGGACTTTATTTCGATTCAAAAAGTGGAGGTACAGATAAAGGTGGAAGGGCCGTCGGCGTTTCTGTCCGATGCATCAAAAATTAATTTTTTAAAGGGCCAAAATCCCTACCCATAATTCCTATTTAACCGTTAGCGTTGTTCCTGAAATTTCCACGATCAATTTCGTAAGTCCTTTAGTCGCTGGCCCTGAAACCAAAGATCCATCTGAACCAAAGGCTGACCCATGAGCCGCACACGAAAACGACGATTTTGTATTGTTGTAATCAACAGTCGCACCTGCATGAGGACAAACAGAAGAGACAGCTAAAAAGCTTGAAGCTACATTTCCAGTGGCTATACGAATTAAAATAATCCCGCTTTTAGAAATAAAATCATTCACCGCTCTCAACTCTGAATCCAATTTAACCGTAAACGCATTTGAACCAGGGTTTGCTACTGGATTTGTACTGGGAGTTGTGGAAGTATTAGGTGTGGGTGCCTCATCTTTTGAACAGGCAGCAGCTAAACAAGAAACACATACAGCGGCTAAACCACCAGAAACCGAATGTAAAAATTTTGATCGTTTCATTGAATTTTATTTTGTAAAACAGATTGAATTAAAATTTGTTTAATAAAATAAAATCCTCTTTTAAAATTTGAAATTAAAAATCGAAAGTATTGTTGAATTATTTTTTTTCCCTCAGCTTATCGTATTCTCTTTGTTCTAATGAGTCCACTTCAAACACGTAGGCGTTTAAATATTGGATTCCCAATCCTAATCCCCAGCCTAACATGGGCCAAATAGGCCACGGAAAACGCTCATAACGGGATAATTCTGGCATCGTTAAAAACCAAATAATCCAAAGAAATGGGATCACGAGCACATAGGCACTCAGACTTCTTTTAAATTTCGCGCGCCTTTTGGCGACTAACCATAATTGTTGATCTGCACTTTCCATGATATTGAGTTTTTCAGTTTCGAAATCGGGAGCATACAATAAAGCCAAATTCACACCGAGCACCTCGCCTATGGCATTCAAGGAATACAGGCTCGGCTTTCCTTCATTGCGCTCCATGCGCTGAACGGTTCTAAGTGCGATTCCACTCTTTTCTGAAAGCTCGATTTGAGTTAAACCTTTCGAGCTACGGATTTCTTTTAATTGTTCTCCAAAATTCATGGTGCAATTTGGGCTTAAATTACCAAGAAACAAACGCCATTTTGATGACTTGTTTACGCCATTGGTTAACATTTGAATTTCAATCATATTGTTGGGTCACATTACAAAACATTTTGAATTGTATCAGGGTTTAACATTTTAAACGGAAATTCTCGTTGATGAAAGGCGTAAAAAAACAACATTTACCATCCAAAACCTGCCCAGTTTGTAACCGTCCTTTCGCCTGGCGTAAGAAATGGGAGAAAAATTGGGACCAAATCATCTATTGCAGTGAAAAGTGTAGACGCAGCAAATAAGTTCTCCGACGAAGATATTGATCGAATCATTCAAATGGCCTGGGAAGATCGTACGCCTTTTGAGGCGATAAAATTCCAATTTGGACTGCAAGAAAAAGAAGTGATTGAATTTATGCGGGCCAATAGTAAATTATCGAGCTTTCAGATGTGGCGTAAGCGGATGTCAGGCAGGAATACGAAGCATTTACAAAAGCGTATTTTTTCTGATCCCCGTTTTAAATGCACGCTCCAACGAAGCATCAGCATGAACAAAATCAGTAAAAGATAGTGGATTTCCCAACCAAGCTCGCCGATGTCTACAAACGAATCGATGCCTTCGACCCGGAGCACTATGCGCGAACCCGGAACTTTTTAAATGGAGGGGTTTCCTACCTTTCTCCTTATTTATCCCGTGGATTTATTACAGTGCCCCAAGTGGTGGAGCGATTAAAGGAACGTGGAATCGGGATAAAAGAAGCAGAAAAATTCATTCAAGAATTAGCTTGGCGCGAGTTTTATACGCGGACTTGGTTTCAGAAAGGGGATCAGATTTTCGAAGACATTCGCCACCCGCAAGAAGGTGTAGAAAACCAAGGAATTCCTGAAGCTGTGCTCAAGGCAAACACAGGAATTCAGGCAATAGATTCCCATTTAACTCATTTTAGGGAAACTGGCTACCTGCACAATCACTTGCGGATGTACTTGGCCGCTATCATTTGCAATATGGGAAAATACCATTGGCGTGAACCTGCCGACTGGCTTTACTACCATTTATTGGACGGCGATTTGGCAAGCAATGCGCTTAGTTGGCAATGGTGCGCAGGTACATTCAGCAACAAACCCTATTTTGTGAACCAGGAAAATATCAATACCTATTCAGGAACAAAGCAAAACGATACTTTTTTGGATTTTGACTATGAGCATTTGCCTACAAATTCAGTTCCGCAGGCCTTGAAAAAATCCGAGAAATTAAACCTCGTTTTTACCCCACCTGAAACTAAGGCCCTCGACTTACAAGACAACTTACCCACTTTCATTTACACACATTATACATTGGATCCCACCTACCACGTAGGAGAGGATGGAAACCGAATATTGGTCTTAGAACCGAGCCATTTCAAAAAGCACGCGATATCGCCAAAGACGCTGAACTTCATCCTGTCTCTTGGGGAGAATATTCCTGGCCTACAGGTGTATTACGGGGAATATGCAGATTTGTCCGTACAAGGAATTTTTAGAGATCATCCCATCAATGCCCATTTCAAAGGAATTAGGGAGAGGCATCCCTCCCTGGCTCCAGATCTGGTAGGTGAGTTCCCTAGCTTTTTTTCGTTTTGGAATAAGCTAAAAAAACGATTGGATTAAAGATTTTTTTTCGAAGAATAATTACTCTTTCCAGTCGATGGGAATGACCACTTCATTTTTTCTACCCCAAAATTGGAACGGCGCATTATAGCCTAAAAAAGTATAGTCTCCCGTAACCTTAATGCCTTTTTTTTGAATTATTTTTAATAACAAATCTCGCTTCTCTTTGATGGATTCATCATCCGCATATCCACCAAAACGAATAACTGCCACATATTGAGGACTTGATTTCACGATATGAACACCCGCATCTTTGGGTTTAGGCAAATCAGATTCCTTGTATTTTTCAGGCATCACAAAACTCATCGTTGATCCCTTGTCGCTCATCTCCATTCGAACAGGTGCCGTCATGGAAATACTTTTTCCTTGGTCATTGCCCCCAAAAATATACCCGGCTAATTTCCTGAAGCCACTACTGGATACCGACTTATAATCGGTCCCTGAGCTATATATTTTGGCAAATGTAGCTGAAGGGTAAAACCTGATTTCAAATAGAGCATCCTTAAGTACTAGCCTGTATTTTTGGTTTTCCGTTTTTAAATTATTGCTCAGTAATTTATACGATTGTATCATAAGGAACAAAAAGCCGATACTGGCAATGATGTAAAATGTTTTCATCTCAAAATATTTTATAGGATCCGTTTTATTGAAAACTAAATTTAGATTTTATCCCATAGAAATAATCAAATTTTGAAATATTATTTCATGTTAAAGAGAACACATTCCCAATGGGAAGCAGAGAAATTAATTTAAGATTCTTTTATTTTACAGGATAGGTATTGCTAGAAGGACTTTATAATGCCATTTGAAAAATAAACAATTCCAATATAAAGTATATTCTGTTCAAATTTTTCTGTCGAATTTTACTTATTTGAATCACTGTATCGAAAGCCAGTGCAAACTATTCAATACAAATTGCTTCCAATCATAAGGCTTGACCTGCATGCCGGCATACACTTTTTTGTCCTTGCCCATGTACATGGAAGTAAATCCATTGCAATCTGAGAGCGCAATTAATTTCCCTTTGCCGACTGGCCCAGCTAAACCTTGCGAATTTCCTTGGTCTAAAGGACCTAAACCTACCCATTTGCCTACTTTGGCCGTTGGGGATAATGGAAGAAGATTGACATACCCTTCCCCTTTAATCGAACTGCCGCCAAAAGTGGCCAATTTTTTAATTTTCTCAGAGGAATTTTTTCCATCCAAAACAGGATGTTTTGCCTGCAACAGACCATTTTCTTCGGTATATTGGACCACATATTTTAGTCCATACGAGGTATCATAATGCAAAGAATCCGACACCATTCCCACACTCGAGGATATTCCAAACTTATTCAATAAAGGGGTCATCGCCGCGTCAATCGGCGGATGTTCACTTAACATAATTAATGATCCTCCTTGGCTAACCCAGGCATGCAACTGATCCATTTCATCTTGAGTGAATGTAATCAAATTACCCACTTCTTTTTTTGTCCCAAAAACAAAGGGCAAAGCAGGTGTAATGAGAATGATATCAAATTTGGATAAATAGTTTTTTGTAAAGGGCAATGAATCCATCACGGGTTTATATCCGTCTGAAGTCGATAGGTCAACGAAAGCTTGAATTAATCCCCATTTGGCAATAAAATTATTGTGCCCGGCGTCGATTAAAATGCTAGGGCCTTTGTTTTTTTTATACGCTGGGCGTAAGACTTTTGAATCAAAAGTCGTGTCATTGAACATTTGCGCTTGAAGGCAAAGGCTTGAGAGAAGGAAACAAAAAAGGAGTATTTTTTTCATCTAGTTTTACTTTGATTATGGCTAATCAAGCCAAAATAAATGAGTCAGGTTCGAATATAGCAAATTTCAACAATTTGATTGGACCCAAAACACCTATTTACTCTCCCTATTTTTCTTCGCACTGGAAAGAATATACCCCTTGATGTTCGAAATATCTTCGTCACTTAAGCGACCTTTAAATTTAGGCATCCCTTTAGGTAGGAAAATTCCATCTCGAACAATTTGATGAAAAGCGCCCATGATATCTGGGTGAGAATAGGTTAGATTAGGAATGACTCCTCCTGTATTGTTCGCAGAAAGCGTATGACATGGACCACAATTTTTACCAAATAAGCTGGCACCTTTGGCTATTTGCGCATCTGTCGCCTCAACAGGCAAGGTCAAATATTCCTTTTTAGCTTCCTTTTCATACACGGGCATCGCCACATTTTTCCCAATAGCAAATGTATAAACCGTACCTGGGTTAATCTGTTCTGTATTTTTACCGGACAGTCCAGATACTCCGCCCCAACCCACGGCGATGGTTACATATTGAACCCCATCTACTAAATAGGTGATCGGCGGTGCAATAATTCCAGTACCTAAATTTTTGGACCATACGACCTGACCCGTTTTAGCATCCAATGCATTAAAATCTCCTTCCGCATTTCCTTGAAAAACTAGATCTGAAGTGGTTAAGACGCCTGAATTCCATGTAGTTTTCTCAATCTTGCTCCAAACTTCTTTGTTTTGCACAGGATCCCAAGCGATTAATTTTCCATAAGACTTTGGACCCTTGGGATCTGTATTGGTTGGGTTATCCGGATTACTTTTATTACCCGTACTCCAATGGTCCTTATCGTAAATAAAATCTTTCTGATTTCCGTGCGATGAAGAACGCTCCCTTGCAGGAATATAAACTAACCTAGTTTTCGGATTAAAAGCCATGGGTTGCCAGTTGTGACCCCCAAAAACACTTGGGTAGACTTGCTCGTTACTTGTTACATAACGCGCATTGGGGTTTTCTACAGGTCTTCCGGTTTTCATGTCAATTTTCGAGGCCCAGTTGACATACACATAAGGCTCCGCCGACAACAACTCTCCCGTATTTCGATCTAACACATAGAAAAATCCATTTTTCGGAGCCTGCATGAGCACTTCACGTTTTTTCCCTTTTATTTCCAACTCGGTCAGCATAATTTGTTGGACCGCCGTAAAATCCCAAGAATCCCCCGGTGTCGTTTGATAATGCCATTTCAATTTTCCAGTTTCTGCGTGGATAGCCAAAATAGATGAAAGGTAAAGATTATCTCCGCCACCTGGACTTCTAATTTCTCGATTCCAAGGGGAACCATTTCCAGTACCTACATAAATCAGTTTTAGTTTAGGGTCATAAGCAAAAGCATCCCAAGCCGTTCCGCCTCCGCCGTATTTCCACCATTCCCCTTTCCAAGTTTTGGCTGCGACTTCCATTTCAGGATGTTCAAAACCTTTCGCTGGATTTCCTGGAACCGTATAGAATCGCCAAATTTTCTTTCCTGTCATCGCATCATAGGCCGTCACATACCCTCTAACCCCATATTCAGCTCCACTATTTCCAATCAACACTTTACCATCCATCACCCTAGGCGCACCGGTAATGGTATACGACCGATCATGCGATACAGATAAAACCTCCCACTTCTTTTTTCCTGTCGATGCATTAATGGAAACTAATCGTCCATCCAAAGTACCCACAAAAATATTTCCTTTATACATGGCCACTCCGCGATTGACCACATCACAACAAGCTTTTTCGCCAAATTCCTTAGGCACCTGTGGATCGTAGGTCCATAACAATTTTCCTTTCCTCGTATCGATGGCATACACCGTACTCCATGGCCCACTCAAAAACATGATTCCATCCACAACCAATGGAGTGGCCTCTATCCCCCTTTTTGTACCTAAGTTCAAACTCCACGCTAGCCCTAATTGGCCCACATTTTCCTTGGTAATTTGGCCCAATGGACTGTAACGTTCCTCCCCATAATTTCGACCATAGGTAAGCCAATCACCTGAATTATCTTCGATCGTAGAAATTTGTTTGTCCTGAACGGCACCCACTACTTTGGCAATGTGCAATGGACTTCCTGGTTTAGATTTTTCAACAAAAGCGATGCTTGCTAGAACTAGAATAATGGCAGAAAAATAGAGTATTGCTTTTTTCATTTCGTTAATTTTTTTAGAGTTATGTCGTATTGAAAATTAAGGGGCTAATGGATTTATTAATCAATAGAACCAAAAATTGCTTGTTTTAAAGATAAAATTTATTTTACCTCTACATACCAAATCGAATATCAGTATCTAATTAATACTAAAATAATAGTTATCCTTGGAAAATAAAAAAATCACCCATTAAAAATTGATTAAATCACTCGTTTGAATTCAATTGTAAATCGCAAATAAGAGATTCTTAAATTTTAAGGGAGTATTAGGCAACCGGATAGTCCAGGAAAGAAAATTCTCAATTAAAATGAATTTTTAATCCACTTTTTCAATTTCAACACTAAATGGCAAGATCATTTTACCCTTAATCAAATAGTAGGGGATCAATTCGCCATTTATTTCTGGGAGAGACACATTTTTCATCTCAATCACATCCGTGTTCTGATCATTCTTCATTTGATTGATGATCGTATTTGTTTCCAAATACATGTCTCCATGGGCTGCGACCGGATGGATGAATTTGAATTTAAAATTATAGCGTCCCTTTAGAATATTGACATTCCATTTTCCAAATATGGCTTCTTGATCCCATAACCCTCGGGAACCATCTGCATCATTTCGATTCAAGGTCAAAGGGTTTTCCATTTTCGAGCCAACGATAATTTTGGGAGGGTTGATCAGATTTTTTGATCGAATTAAATCCTGGTAAATAAGATCTAATTCGGTTTTCAGTTTCATGGCAATAGCTTTATTTTCCTTGACAATATTGTGTATTTCTTCTGGATCATTTTTCAAATGATACAATTCGAATTCTTCGATGGAAGCGTTATAATTCGTTTGGCCGACCAATTTATATTCCGCCTTCTGAATGGCCATACTATTGTAAAGTTCAGGATACTTTCTTGTCCAGTAACTAAACATAGCACGATCCGACCAATCAACCTTTTTGCCTTTCATCAGGGGAACAAGGCTTTTACCGTCAATTTTACGATCCTTGGGTAAATCTACATGACACAATTCCGAAAGCGTAGGCAGCACATCAAAGTGAGCCGACATCGTTTCAATCACTTTACTTTCCTTCGTCAACGCTGGATATTTCAAGAAGAAAGGAACTCGGGTCCCTCCATGATAAACCGACCCTTTTTTATCTCGCATGCCCGCCGTAAAACGTAATTGCTGCGGACCATTGTCCGTCATAAATATCACAATGGTATTTTCTTCAATTCCCAAATCCTTGATTTTTTGAAGCAATTTGCCAATGTTATCGTCTATGTTGCTGACCATGGCATAGACCTTTCGAGCGTCTTCTTTGTCCTGTTCGCTCATTTTAAGGTGCATTGGATTTTTTCGTTCAAATTCAATGGACGGGTCTGTATTTTTGTACATCTGATAATAAGAATCAGGTACTTGCAAAGGCGTATGAGGGGCATTAAAAGATAGGTAACAGAAAAATGGATTGCTTTTGTTTTTTTCAATAAACTGGATGGCATTCGCTGCGAAAATGTCTGAACAATACCCATTAAACGACTCCTTTTTTCCATTTTTCCAAAGGACCGGATTGAAATAACTACTGTCTTTTTGAAAATAAGTCGTTACATCCCCTACTTGGCCCATCCCACCAGAAAGGTGCATTAAGGTCTCATCAAATCCCTGGTCCATGGGCCGACTAGGAAAATTATCCCCCAAATGCCATTTCCCAAATAATCCTGTGGTATAGCCTGCCCGCTTCAAAATTTCCGCAATCGTAATTTCATTCGAAGCCATTATCGCTCCCCCATTATAGGTATCTCGTATGCCGGTTCGCAGTGAGTAGCGGCCAGTCAGTAAACTTGACCGAGTAGGTGCACAAACAGGAGAAACATGGAAATCACTAAATTGTAAACTCTGCCTAGCAAAGCGATCAATGACTGGCGTCTTGATGATTGAATTCCCATTAATTCCTAAGTCGCCATATCCCTGGTCATCGGTAATAATTAAAATAACGTTCGGGTGTATATTTTTTTGGGCTATGCTCGCAGAGGAGAACCCGCAGGCCAGTATCATCAAAAGGAATTTACGCGTATTCATCAGCATCGTTTAGGTCGTCAATCAATAGGATTTTTCGCAATGGGTTAATCGAATATAGCAATTAATTCATTTCAAATAAAACAATTGTATCAAATATAAAACAACAGACAATACCGAACAAGGTCCTGATTTACACCCGACTACATCATATAAATGAGTAAGAATCCGATAGCCATTCATGGGTAAATGATTCGGTAGATACCGAAACTAAACTCATTCACTATTTCAAGTAAGGGCCCTTTTTGTTCCAGCCAACTTCCACATTTGAAATCCACCAGGTTTTCCCTTGATCTTTATTTCCCTGATAAAATAAATAGCTTTTACTGCCCAAATCGAATATATCTGGATGACCTGACTCACTATAATTCCACTCCCCAGTTTTGCCATTTTCCAAAAATGGTTTTTTGAAAAGCCGTTGCCACGAATAGCCATTTTGACTCGTCGCTACGCCTATTTGTTGCGGGGAATTATCATAAGATCCTGCATAGAACATATACAAAATACCATTTCGCTTGATAATAGAAGCCGCCTCTATGCACTCGCCTTCCCATTTTTCTTCAGGTTTTAAAATTGGGGCCAATTTGGAATGATGCGTCCATTCCGCTCGGTTGAAATTTGTATTTGCAGGTGCTGTCGCCACGCCGAGCATTTGGATTTTAAAATCAGGATCCCTCGTGGCATAATACATATAATATTTGCCTTTGAATAGAAATACTTCAGCATCGATGGCCCTCCCACAATTCCAATCACCGTCGGGACGGAATATAGGATTAGTCGAGTTTCTGACAAAATTATTAATACCATCCTCTGATACGGCATGGCAAATGGCATCATTTTTTCCATTCCCATAGGTCTGATAAAAAACATGGACTTTCCCTTTGATCACCAAAGCACTAGGAGCACTAATTCCATTTTTTTCATAAGGCTCTTGGACCCTTAAAAAACCAACATTCTTCCAATGAATCAAGTCAAAACTTTCTGTGATTTCAATTTCCCTAGATTGACTCCCCTTCACGGGCAAAACGGAAGAGTACATTAAATACCTTCCTTTAAATTGGATGACATACGGGTTCTTCGAAAATGGCTTACCCGTTCTACTGGAATCAGCATACATCATTTTTGGGGCCTTAGCCTTCGATTGGCCCAATGAAATTTCGTTGTTGAATAATAAAATGGCAATGCTTAAAACAAGGAAGGATTTTAAATGAAATTTCATGGGCTAAGTTAACAAGCTAATATAAACTTCATGTAAGCATATATGTTATGATCGTGGTTCAATTTTATTTTTTCTTAGTCACCACTAATGTAATATCATCTGGATTAGGTCGGCCTTGCATCCACTCATCCACTGATTTGACTAATGTATCAATAATCTCTTTAGCGGACAAATGACAAGAATTTTGAATCAAACTTTTCAATCGATCATAATCATATAGCTCATCGGCTAAATTGGGTGCCTCAGGTAAACCATCTGAAAATTGAACTAGTACATCTCCTTGGCTGAATTTTCTTTTTTCCAGCACATATTCTTCGTCTCTTAAGCTTCCTAATGGCAAGCCGTTGTTGGAGAATTCCTCGAGTAATCCATCTTTAGCATTGTAAAAATAAATAGGAGGCATGGCAGCAGAACTTAAGGTAATTTCATTTTTACCAAACTCTACTACATTTAAACTCATTCTTAAAATCCCTAGGTCAACTTTCTTGATCACAGAATTTAATCTGTTCAACATTTGATTGGGCTTTAAGGAAGCCAATCCATTCAATGCTGTTTTTGTGACTGAAACCATCATACCTGAAGCAACTCCATGACCCGTAGCATCCCCGCAAACACTAATGAGCAAACCACTATCTTGATTAAAAAAGTCATAATAATCACCACCCACTTCGGTCGAGGATCGAATGTAGGTCGCAATATCTAAATCAGCTCTTTTAGGCAAGTGCTTGGGCAACAAACTATTTTGTAAATCTTGAGCCGCTTTTAATTCTTTGTTCTTACGATCATCTTCTATTTTTCGAATACTTTCCTTTTGCTTATTTCTATTGTAGATATATAAAGCTGAAAAACTCAAAATAAAAATTAATGCAAAACCAATAATAAATTTATTCTTTTGGCTTTCTTGTTCCGCTTTTTCCTGCTCCCGAATGGATTCATTGAGTGAGATATTGTCAATATCATTGATCTTATTTTGTTGGGCTAAAGTATCTTTTAGGGCGGAAGTAATTTGTAAGTACTTGAATGCACTATCGAATTTACTTTGCTGCTTATAAATCTTAAATAATAATTGGCTTGAATTTAAAACAACCTCGTTAAAGGAATTTTTAATTCCCAAATGATGGGCAAGATTGGCATAATAAACGGAGCTGTCTATGTTTTCTAAACCAAAGAAATCGTTTGCTGCACATACATAAACTTGAGCAATATTTTTTTCTCGTCCCGATGCCTTTATGAACTTTAACCCTGTATGAATATAATATAATGATTTTTCATATTCTTTTTTATCTAAATGAGTTTTGGCCAAGACATAATAAATATAAGGCCATTTGTTTTTTTCAGGAATACGCAAGCCCCATGCACTATATTTTAAAGCAGAATCCAGTTCATTGATTCTCATATATGCCTCGCCAACTAACCCGAGCAAGGTTCCTTTACTAAATGTATTTGATTTAAAATTTCCTGAAATGATTTCGGGTTTAATGTTTTTAAGCAAATTTTCAACTTTTGTTTTACTCCCCATATAAGCATATTCCATCATGATCCCAAAATCGTCAGATGGGCTAAATATCCCTATGGCTTCATTCTCTTTTTTAACTAAAATTGCATAGTATAGTGAACGGGAATAATTACTTTTTGACCTACTATAAACGAATCCAATGCCAGAATGGATTTGTGGTAAAAATTGATCATAATTAAATTTCAAGGCCATTTTTTCAGCTAAAGAATAGTAAATAATGGCACTATCAGCCTTAGAAAATCGATAAATATCACCTAATCGAAATAAATAATTTGCCTTGTCTTTTGATTCTGGCATCGATAAGATTATACGAACACTATCGCGTATATCTTTAATCTTGTTTGTTGCTTTTGCACCAGACTTTTTATCCTGAGAAAATGAGATTTGCAGGATGCCAATCAAGAAGAATAAAGCTAAAAAATACTTTTTCATGTGATTATCTAATTTGCTTATGAGTACTAAAGTATACGTTTTTTTTTAACATTCAAACTAGATTCAGGCAATGCTTACGGCTTTTTTAATTTCATTGGAATACCTGTCAAATACTTTTTCAAAGTGGCCATTTGACCTATATGCATGCATTCATGTTGCACCAAAATGGCCATTAAGCTAGCATTCGATTTATCTTGTTGAAGTGGGAATGAGATAACTGAATCCTTTTCCCAGAAATCAGCATCAATGGTTGAAAAACTAGTGGCCAATAAGCTTGTGGCCTTATCCCATTCTTGCTTTATTTCTACCAATGACTTTAAATCATCTGATTCAGCATAAGGTCTGAAATTCTCAAACAAACCATCAAATGGATTACTAGCAGGGGGATTACCCATTAATGCAGAAATTTGATACCTGGCCCAAGTGACATGGGCTGCTAACCACTTAATGCTATTCGTATTGGGCGATAAGTGTTGAATCGCTTGCTCTTCCGTCACGCCTTCAAGGCAATTCGAAAAGAGACTCGTGTTGATGCTGAAAATGTTAAAATGTGCGTTGATCATAAGAGTTTTTTTAAAATATACATATCTTTTTGATACAAATAAATGAGTACAGAATTAAATTTGCTTTCCTAAACGAGATTTCAACAGGTATCATAATAATCCCTTTGGGAAACCCTACCTTTTCTTTTTTTTTTGTTATTTTTATCCTTTCAAAAATCGGTAATCTCGAAATTAAGAGTTCAACGATTTGATTAAACAACCTATTTAAATCAACATATGCGTAACAATCGTAGAAAATTTATTCAACAAGTAGCCTTAGGTGCTGCGGGAATCAGCCTAGGAAACATTAATTCCGCCTTTAGTGCAAAGAGTTATGCTCGGATCATCGGAGCAAACGACCGCCTAAACGTCGCATTGATGGGATGTGGCCGCCGAGTGAGTGCTTATTATGCTGCACTAAAAGACAAAAATAACAATGTAGACGTAGCTTATATCTGCGATGTCATGAAAAAGCAACGGGAAAAGGTAGGTCGCGATTTGCAAGGTAAAGTGACGGGGGCTGCTAAATTAGTGAATGACATTCACGATGTTTGGAATGACAAAACCGTCGATGCGATCTTTAATGCAACTCCGGACCATTGGCACGCGCCAGGTACTTGGATGGCGATGCAAGCCGGCAAGCATGTGTACATCGAAAAACCATGTAGTCAAAACCCACGCGAAGGCGAATTATTAGTTGCCTTTCAAAAAAAATACGGCAAGGTAGTCCAAATGGGTAACCAACAGCGTTCAGCCAAGGAATCCCAAGACATCATTTCTGAAATTCACAAAGGGGTCATCGGCGATGTTTATAAGGCAGTAGCCTTTTATTCCAACGAGCGTGGCGAAGTGCCTATTGAAAAAAAGGCTCCTATCCCTGAAGGATTAGATTGGAATCTATGGCAGGGTCCCGCACCTCACCAAGAATACACCGCAGACACCTGGGATTACAATTGGCACTGGTATGGTTGGCACTGGGGAACTGGCGAAACGGGCAACAACGCCACGCACGAATTAGACGTTGCGCGCTGGGCACTCCAAGTTAAATATCCAGAACACGTATATGTAGAAGCAGCCAAAAGACATTTCAAAAATGACGGTTGGGTGATGTACGACACCATGGATGCCACTTTCCAATTCCCTGATAATAAAGTTATCCAATGGGATGGCAAGAGTCGTTCAGGTTATAAAACCTACGGAAGCGATCGTGGAACGATTATTTTCGGTAGTGAGGGAAGTGTATTTGTCAACCGAGAAGGTTATACGCTTTTTGACCGTGCAGGAAAGAAAATCAAAGACAGTAAGTCCAAAGGATCTGAGGCAGGAAATACCTTAGGCGGTGGTGGCGACATGACCGACACACACGTGGCAAACTTTTTCAACGTGATTCGGGGTAAAGAAAGCAAATTAAACTCGCCTATAGAAGAAGGTGCGATCAGTCAAATGATGTGTCATTATGCTAATATTTCCTACCGCATAAATAAGTCATTCAAAATAGACACGGCCAATGGCCATATTTTGGACAAAGATGGCATGAAGCTTTGGGGACGTGAATACGAAAAAGGCTGGGAGCCAAAATTATAAATAATGACAAAAAGAACGTTTAGGTAGATGGACAGTTTAAACTCCCATTTGCCTAAACGTTTTTGATTATAAGCTAAGACAAGGTATCTAGTTGCCACAATATTCTCTCAGGATTTGAAACAACATGGGCATTGACCCTGCACGATGATGAAAAACAAAACCTATTCAAACGGCCAAAAAACACTTGAGCAAACGGGAGACCTTTTGACCTACTTTTTCAAGAATGGGAAAATAAAAGCCAAAGGACAATCCGTACATGAATTGATGGAAGGAGAATGGATTTTTTACCGCGAGACAGGCCAACTATGGCAATTGGGTAATTTTAAAGGAGGACAGAAACACGGTCCTTGGGTCAGATATGACAAAAACGATACGGTAGAATACCAAGAAATTTTCCAGCATGGAGTTCAGCAAAAAAAACAGTAAGCAATTTATTGAACAGGCTGTGTGATTATTTCAGATAAATGCCGGAGCAACTCAAAGGTATATTCCCCCATATTAGGTCCAAACCAACCCATCGTTTTAGGTTCATATGAGTCCATGTAAAAGTATTTTCCTGGAATAATATAGCCGACATAACTCCCATTAAAACTAGTGACATTTGCATTAAACCCTTTGGTGGCCAACCCGTCTTTTAGTTGGCGCGCAAACTCCCCGCTGAAGTCACATGGTGTGGTAAACCAGATTAGGTTACCAATTTTAATGACTTGCAAATACACATTTTCTGGCAAAGGCATTAATTTTTTACTAAGCCAAGTAGAGAAATGCAGGTTGGTCGTCAACCGAATGTTATAATCCGGCAAGTCCATTTTCAAACTCATCGTAGACATGTCAATTTTATCTCTAAGCTCCACCTTAGCTAAATGAAACTCAAGGCTATCGGCCAGTGATTCCCCTATTTTCTTAGGCTTTTCAAAGCCTTTTCCTTCCCCAGATGGACTTTGGCTGCCAACCGAGCCTCCACAGAAAATCGCTAGGTCAACAGAGCTCTGTTCCATTTTTCGTTGCCAATAGCCCGGATAATCGGCACTGAATTGCATGTTATCTGCGCCAATGGTTGTAGCATGGGCCCCAAAAGAGCCAATCACAGCCTTTCGACCCGCTTTTTGCTGTATTGAAATAAAATTGAAATCGTTGTTTTTAGTCCCCGTCTCGCCGATGAGCCTATTGCGGGTATAAGGAGCTGCATTAAAATACCCATTTCCAATCCGAGCAGGTTTTAAATCGGAGATTGCAGAGGTGACGGCCTGAGCGATTTGCTTCACAAGCCATTGGTTTATATGTGGATTTGCTTTCCCAGCAAATTGTTCGCCAATGAATCCTGGACCCCAAGCCCCAATACTTGAGTGCGTATGCGATGCGGAATAAAATACTTGGCTACGTTGAATCCCTTTTTTCGCGAGTAATAAGGTCACATCGTCAATAATATTAGGGGGCATAATTAAAATATCAGCTCCTACAATGACCACCAACTGAGTACCCACTTTTATCGCGGCGGCCTTCACAAAAATACTATCATGAACACCCGTAGCACTTTTTCCTTTGCGCGCACCAAAACCCGCCAAGGGTGCCTCTTTAAATTGGCCCACTTCGACACTATCCCTCGAATTCCCTACACTAGGCGTAATACTTACTTTAGAAAATCCTGCTTCGACGAAATCATTGCTCAGGGTACGTTTTTTCTGTAAGCTATCTAATCGAGATGATGTGTTTTGATAATAACTCGTTTTAAAATAAGGGGTATGATCAACGCGACAAGAAATTAAAAAAAATAGCATTATAAAGATGCTACCTAATATGCTTGCAAAAACAAGCGTAATTTTTATACTTTTTTTCATACAGGAATTTGAATTAACACTGATTTTCTAACCCAATTTAAAACATTTTGATTAGTGAAAAAGACGAATCAATTTTTATAACGGACGGAATCGATTACACAACACAAGCCCGCTTGGAATACGACGAGGGCCCCCGTTCCATACCAAAACCATTCCCCTCCTTGCATTTTTGAAATTCCAGCATCAATAGCTAAAGATAAGCCTGCACCCGTTAAAATCAAACCACCCGCCGACTGAAGCAACCATCTTAATTTAGTATTTTTTTTCATATCAAATATTGAATACGCTAATTTATACAAACCTGAATTATTGCAGCGCATTAAAAGAATATTTATATTTGAAAATATGAAGTTGAACAATTGAGTGATCAATTTTCCGCTTCGCTCTAAAACCTATCATTCTATGATGAAGAATCTATTATTAGTCATCCCCTTGACTATTTTCATATGCTTTCATGCGCAAGCAGAAGATTATAAGGCTTCCATGTTTGGAATAAAATCCAATGGAACGACCATGAATACCAACTCGATTCAAAAAGCCATCGATTTTATCCATGAAAAAGGTGGCGGCCGACTCGTATTTTATGTGGGGCGCTATTTAACCGGAACGATCCAACTCAAATCCAATGTAACCATTCACTTGGAGGAAGGGGCGACGCTGGTCGGATCCACCAACATCTATGATTACAATATCAATGGACCTCATTTCTCGTCTCTAGTTTCTGCCTATAAAGCGGAGAATATTGGATTAACGGGCAAAGGCGTGATCGATGGACAAGGTCGGGATTTAGCTTATACTCTGTTGGACCAAGTCCAAAAAGGAGTGCTTAAAGATGAATTAGCCAACGACCGTCCCGCGCTTCGCAGGCCTAAAGGCATATATTTCCGTGAATGCAAAAACGTAGAAATTTCAGGCATCATGGTTAAAAATGCCGCCGAATGGGTTGTGGTGCTTGATCAATGTGAAAATCTGAAAATTGACAAGATCACGGTCGACAGCAAAGCTTTTTGGAACAACGATGGAATCGATATTGTCGATTGTAAAAATGTGGTTCTTAGCAATTCATTTATTGACGCAAGCGATGACGCCATTTGTTTTAAATCGCATGATCCCACCAAACTTTGCGAAAATGTGGAGGTGCGTAATAATGTGGCTAGATCTAGCGCGAATGGTATAAAATTTGGAACACTTACGTCAGGCGGGTACAAGAATTTCAAGATTGTCAACAATAAAGTATATGATACCTTTCGTTCTGCGATTACCATCGCCACGCCCGATGGAGGAGTGATTGACAATATTTTTGTCGACAGTTTGTATGCTTATAACACAGGAAACTCTATTTACTTAAGAATCGGTGCGCGTTGGAATAAAGGCCGAACAGGTTCTATGAACAACATCACCATTCAAAACATGTATTGTGAAATCCCCAATTCAAAACCAGATGCTGGAAGAGAATATGAGGGACCCATCGAAGACCTTCCACGCAACATTTCACCTGCTAGCATCGTAGGTTTGCCTGGACAATATATTTCAAACGTAACCCTTCGCAACATTCAAATTGTCGTGCCGGGAAATAGCAATTCAACGTACGCCTATCGAGGCATTAAGCCCGCTGACTTAGATAGTATTCCAGAAATGCCGGCTGCTTATCCGGAGTATTCCCAATTTAAGGAATTGCCTGCTTGGGGATTTTATGTCCGACATGTCAAAAATCTAACCATTGACAATGTAACATTAACGGCACAAGGAAAGGAATACCGACCGGCCATCGTCTTAGATGATGTGCAAGGAGCCACTTTTTCCCAAATGAAATACATCGAACCTGAAAGCAGTAAGAAGAAACAAGTACATGTGTATAAGTCTTCCGAAGTATTGCTCAAGAAATAACCGACCCTACCTATGATCTATAAAAATAAAATTATGCTATTGTTTTTCTTGCTTTTGGGCTTTCAGCTCTCAGCCAAAGATTATGTAGCCACGGAATTTGGTGTTAAAAATGACGGCCTCACGCTGAATACATGTTCCATTCAAAAAGCCATTGATTTCATCCATGAAAATGGAGGTGGTAGGCTTGTATTTGAATCCGGAAATTATGTGACTGGAAGTATTTATTTGAAATCGAATGTGACGCTCCAATTGGATTACGGTGCAACAATTTTGGGATCTACTAATCCATTCGATTACGTTAAGGATAAGAAGATTGGTTGGATGTCCATGATTTTTGCCGTCAACCAAGAGAACATTGGTATTACAGGGAAAGGGATCATCAACGGTCGAGGATTTACTACGGCAAATAATATGGTTAATTACATTCACCGGGGTGTTTTTGTCGACCCGCTGAAATATGACCGTCCCAATGAAACCAATCGACCCCAAAATATTTATTTCCGCGAATGTACCAACATCATAATCACGGACATCACGCTGAAAGATCCCGCCAGTTGGAACCAAACCTATGACCAATGTAAAAACCTGTATGTAGATCACATCACTGTAGACAGCAAATCCTATTGGAATAATGACGGAATCGATGTAGTAGATTGCGATGGAGTAGTGATCAAAAATTCCTATTTTGATGCAGCGGATGACGTGCTTTGTTTCAAATCGCATTCAGCCCAACATATGTGTCAAAATGTAGTGGTGGATAATTGTGTCGGTCGGTCTAGTGCCAACGGACTGAAATTTGGCACCGTGTCGCGTGGGGGATTTAAAAATTTCAAGGTAACCAACCTAACCATTTTTGATACCTTTCGATCGGCCATCACTTTCGCAGCGGTCGATGGAGGTGAAATTGAAAATATTGTGATTGACGGGGTGCGTTCCATCAACACAGGGAATGTGATTTACTTGAGGATTGGCGATCGCTGGAGCAGTGGAAAGAAACCCTACATGAAAAATATTAGTATCTCAAATGTATATGCGGAAGTACCCTTGGGAAAACCCGATGCGGGGTACAATTTTGAGGGACCGATTGAAGACCTACCACGCAACATCTCCCCAGCCAGTATTGTGGGTTTGGTTGAAAATAAGATCCAAAATGTGACGCTTAAAAACATTCAAATTGTGTACCCAGGAAATGGGAATCCCTTGTATGCCAAAAGGGGATTGACCCCAGCTGAGCTAGATGGTGTTCCTGAAATGCGAGAAGCTTATCCAGAATTTTCACAGTTTAAGGAACTTCCAGCTTGGGGATTTTATGTCCGTCATGCGGAAGGAATCACATTTGAAAATATCACATTCACAGCTCTTAAAAAGGATTACAGACCTAGCGTTGTCTTAGACGATGTCAAGAATGCCACTTTTTCAGGTCTAGTGGTGAATGAACCAGAGAGCGTTGGGAAACAACAAGTATTCCCTTACAAGACCAGTAACTTGATTATTAAATAAATACACAGGCTCTTCGAATTATTTCAAACCTAAATCGGCGAGCGTATAACATCAAAAGAAATGCAAAAATTGTTCTTAAAAATATGTTTATTCATGGTCATAAGCCAAGGGGCTTTATGCGCAAAAGACTATAATGCTTCCTTATTTGGCATAAAATCAGATGGTGTAACCTTAAATACACCCTCCATTCAAAAGGCCATTGACTTTATCAGTGAAAAAGGCGGTGGTAAACTTAAATTTTATGTAGGCCGATATTTAACGGGCAGCATCCAATTGAAGTCAAATGTGACGATTGAATTAAATGAAGGGGCTGTGCTGGTTGGTACCCCATCCATTTATGATTATGTTGGAGCCAATGGAATGAAAGCCCTGATCGTTGCCGATGGCCAACAAAATATCGGAGTTTCGGGAAAGGGTGTCATTGAAGGACAGGGACCGGCCGTATTAGAGCAAATCGCTAAGCAAATTCAAAAGGGATATTTACAAGAAACAATTTCACAAGCAAGTCCTGCGTTGATTGCCTTGACTAATTGCAGTGGCATCAACATCGAAGGTTTTAATTTGCAAAATGCCTGTGGAAATGTCATTGCATTGACGGCTTGCAAGCAAGTCCGTTTGGCTGGGCTTAAAATAAAAAGCACGTCCAACAAGGAAAGCAAAGGTTTAGTATTTTCTAAAGTAGATGGAATCAAATTAGAAAATCTATTCATTGAAACGGTACAATCAGAAATAAAATCAGATGGATTGTCGACGAACGTTTCAATGGTCAATTGCCAATATGCCTCAGGGAAAAAGTTGATTTTTAAAAATTAATGCACCGACAAATCTTTTTGAATTGATTCATTTTCGTGAGTAACAATTTCAGGGAAGTAAACTTTTATTTCTTTTGATACACGCGAACATAATCCACTTCCATGCGGTTAGGAAATTCGGTTTGGGAAGGATCTCCTCCATTCATACCTCCCATGGCTAAATTTAATAGCATGTAATGGGGCTGCTTGAACGGATTAAAACCGCTTCCATTTTTGTTGACGACTTGATCTAACGTTACTTTATTGAGCAATTGATTATCACAATATAGGGCAATGAATTCCTCCGTCCAATCCATGCGCCACACATGAAATTGCTTTGACCAGGCGATTCCACCCAATGAATCCACTTGAAAGGTATTGCTGAACCACTCTGGTTTTTGGTTGGGGCCCAGGCAAGCGATATTAGCCAATAATTTACCACGGTAGTACTCCATGATATCGATTTCGCCATTTCCGGGCCAACCTTTTTCAACGCCTAATGTCCACCAAGCAGGCCACATTCCTGGGCTAATATCGATTCTGGCTCTCAGCTCAAATCTTCCATATTGCCATGTTTTTTTTCCTCTTGTCAATAAACATGAAGAAGTGTACTCAATATTTTTTCGTTTCCTGCGCCAGTCATTGCTACCTTCTTGATAGCTGGGATTTGGTTTTTGTTCTTTTCTTGCCTCGATCACCAACAACCCATTTTTACAAGTCGCGTTTTCTGGTTGGTACCATTGCAACTCCTCATTTCGAACAAAGCCCCGCTCATAATTCCAATTTGTGCTATCAGGTTTCCCCTCTAGATTAAACTCATCGGCCCAAGCCAAAGTATACCCATCTTTATCTACTTGATTGCCAGATAAATGTCGACTGCATGCCACAAAAACAATAAATCCTGCAAATAATAAAGAGATAATTCTTGAATTATTCATCATGGAAAAATTTATAAAAAACTACTCAACTACCCAATGATATGAACCTGAGCCCAACTCTGTTTGGAATTCATTGGCTGAAGCAATGAACTTCACTGGTTTTCCCCCTTCCGTAATTTTTGCACCTTGAGGAATAAGTAACCTAATATGGGCACTGGTATTCGCAGGAATTACAAAATCATAAGTAACCTTATTCCCTTCTTTTTTCCATTGGCTACTGATTTTACCATAAACGGTTTCAACAAAGCCTTTGGCATAAGTGATTTTTCCTGAAGGATCGGGCGTAGGTTGTAAATTAAAGTGTTTAAAACCAGGAGATTTTTCATCTCGTTGAATGCCTAAAGACCAGGTATACATCCAAGCTGCTACCGCTCCGAACGAATAATGATTAAATGAATTCATGCTATTATTTCCACCAAACCCATTTTCTTGCGTATAAGAATTCAAACGTTCCCAAATAGAGGTCGCACCATTTGCTACTGAATATAACCAAGATGGATACGTTTTTTGCGTTAATAATCCATAAGCAACATCATGTTGACCATTTACGGACAAAGCCTCGCTAATAGAAGCTGTTCCAATAAATCCAGTCATTAATGAATATGGCGGACGTGCTACCCCTTCGTCATCTTTGTTAGAACGCTTAATCGTCTCAACTAAATTTTGCAGTGCAAATGGAGTATTTTGTTCATCATAAATCCCCAACCCCAAAGGAATCGCATAAGAAGCTTGGGTATCCACCAATTGGCCTTTATCGGAAACGGGAGGAGTAGCCGGGGCTGCAGGTGCTGCCCCCGGAGGACCCATGCGCGCCGCGCGGACGCCAGATTTAACACTTTTATGGCTCATTGGATCAAGGTAAATTTGGTTTACCGCTTTTTTCTTTGCCTCATATTGTGATGTATATTGTATTTCATCGTTTTTATTCCCTAAGATAGCCGCCACTTTAGACATAATTTTTAGGCTATATGCTTGATAAGTCATCCAAAAAAGGGTATTATCATTTTTATTGTTTTCTGGACTCAGCCAGTCACCCAAAGGACCTTCATTTAAAATGCCATTAGCGGGATCCACTTTGGTGTCCAAAAAGCTCATATAGCGTTTCATTGCCTCATAATGCTCGGCCAGCATGGATTTGTCCCCGTATTGTAAATAGGTTTCCCAGGGAATCACAATACCAGCAGTTCCCCAAAGCGTTCCACCAAATCCACCGCCCATCGGCGCTACATCCGTAAATCGGCCATCTGCTCTCTGAACATCACGCATGCCGAGTAAATGTCGGCGCATGAAATTATTCACAGGTGCCATCATGGTGGCCGTTTTAGAAAATACATTAATGTCTCCACTCCAACCCATTCGTTCGTTCCGTGCGGGCGTATCGGTAGGAATAGATAAAAAATTACTACGCATGGACCACGTGATATTCTGCCATAATTTGTTGACCATAGCGTCAGAACTCACATATTCAGAACCAATGTGATCGATCGACGAAAGCACCAATCCTGCCACTTGGGCTAATGCAGGTGCCTGTTCGATTCCTGATATTTCCAAAAACCGATAGCCATGAAATGTGAATCGAGGTTGGATGTACTCGTCACCGCCCTTCAAAATATATACATCCTGTGCCAAAGCCGCACGAATATTTTCCAACATAATCATCCCTTTTTGACCGGCATATTCCGCTAAATCTGGGTAAAGTACTTCGGCAAATCGAAGGGTAATTCGTTGGCCTGCGGTTCCATTTTTAATAAAAATCTTTGGAAAACCCACCATATTTTGACCCATGTCATAGACAAAAACACCCTTTCTAGGTTCGTTCATGGATTTCGCTTGGAGAACTTCACGTACTTGAACGCGATCATCCAACTGGCCTACTAATTGCATTCCATCAAACTTAAGTGCATTTGGAACATTCCCTACAAAAGCAGTTCCTTCTAAAGAAATTTTTTGTGCGGGCTTCCAAGCAGTCGACTTAAAATTCGTCGTAGACCAACCAGCGATCGCGGCTTCTTTTTGGGCATCATACACTTCACCTTGGAAAAAACTTCCGTAGCGAATTGGGCCATCATTAAAGTACGTCCATTGATCAGGATTGGTGGTGATTATTTGTTCCGTGCCATCTGTATATTGAATGACTAATTTGGCTAACAACGACTGTCGATCGCCAAAAAAGTTCCAACTATCCCCGCTAAAGGTGATATTTCCACTCCACCAGCCTTCGCTTAACCAAGCGCCCCAAGCATTTTCTCCATTTTTAATTAATGAGGTAACATCAAAAGTCTGGTATTGATGCGTTTTATTATATTGGGTTAAACCTGGATTGAAATAATCCTTTCCTACGCGAGATCCATTCAAATACAATTCATAAATACCTCTGGCTGTGGCGTAAATTCTTGCTTTTTTAATCGTCTTTGAGTTGGTGGAAAACTGTGTTCTTAACATAGGAGCGGCAAATCGACTAGGATCCGCGGTAGCTAAAACTCCATTTTGCAATCCATCCACTTGAAACTGTTTGCCATTCCAGGCAATTTGTGAATTAGTAAATAATGTGGGGTTTTCCTGTGCTGAAAATAATGCATTTGAGGGATGACGGAAATTTTTAATAATTACGTCCGAGAAATTGGCTTTTTGGAGGGGGCCAACTTTAAATCCAATATGAGACAACATAGGAAAACTAATGTAATTATTTCCCCGGCCAACTGGATTTAGGTTTAAACCGGATGATCCTCCTCGGCCCGTTGACCCTGCGGGAGCTCCATTAATTTTATGCTCAGGATCCAACTGGTCTATATAAAAATCAAATACCCCAAAATTACATTGCGCCAAAATAATATGTTTTTGATACGCATTTGAAGGGTTTACTAATTTTCGTGAAATTTTAAATTGGGCCAATGGCTTTTGCGCATTGTCCTTTTTATCATATCCTACCCGATAAACCTTTAAAAAAGCAGTACCAGTATCACTCAATGAAACATTTGAAATATCGAATTCAAGACTTACATAGGATCCATTTTTGCCCGACTCGACATCCATGATATTTTGATTTTTTGTTTGCAAACGAGGATCATTCGCACCAAAAACAAAAGCAGCTTTCGTTGACTTGGAGGATTCATCCAATTGGACCCCAAACTCAATTTTATACATCGACAAATAATGGGAAGATAAGGGTAAATCATGTTCGCCAATCCACTCAGCGCCATTCCAGGAATTTATTTGACCGGACATTAAGCCCGTCTCAAAACTGGATGTAGCTATATTTGACACCTTTTTTTGATTCCATACTTGAACTTTCCATGTATATTTTTCCTTCGCTTGAAGAGCTGTTCCTAAATAGGGTATGGCTAAGGAAGCATCAGACGCAATTTGCTGGCTATCCCAAACCATTTTTTTCTGACTATTCTCAACAGTAATTCGATAGGCTGATTGCTTTTCGCCGCGAGCAGCAATGCCCGACTCCATTTGCCAAGAAAATCGTGGATGCGCTTCATCTAAGCCTAAAGGCGCAGATTGATATTCCACTTGGAGATTTTTGATTTTAAATTGGGCCTCTGCAACAAATAGGGTTCCCAAAAGCAAGAGCGATACCGATAAAAACAATTTCATTTTCAAGATTTTTAAATTAGGAATTCAAAAATCGAATATATTAATTTCAAAAATTAAAATTTAGATGAATGGGTTAATTTCAGCGATATAAAAAATTGAAAACTAAGCCCTCGCCGTTCCAGGTTTTTGCATCAATTCATGTAATTCTTTAATATGATTCGCGTAAACCCCTCTCGGGTTCGTCGAATTTTTAATGCAAATGGAAGCCGCCTTGCCTACGATTTCACCCATCATTCCACAGGTTTTCATCACACGCACAGGACCCAGTCCCGATTTAGAAACGCTGATGCAGCGACCTGCCATGAATAGGTTTTTAATGTTACGGCTATACAAGGTTCGATAAGGTGCCCAATACACTTCTCCGTATTGATATTCAACCCCACGGGTATAATCAGCAACAAATTCATTGTTTTCAAAACCATTTTTAAATTCCTTTTTAGGAGAATGTAAGTCCACATGCCAGGAACAAGGAAAAGCAGGGTCTTCAAATTTCCTTTGTTTTTTAAAGTCTTCCGCATCCAAAATAATATCCCCCATCAGTCGGCGTGATTCCCTTTTTCCAGCAATAAAAGCAGACCATCCCAAACGGTGTTTCGGATACATTTTATCCACATTTTTAATCACATCCCAAGCGCCATACATCGCCCTGAAATTATGATCACGAATCATTTCGATTTGGTTTACCTGATCCTTATTAAACCCACTTTCCCAATACCACATGTTAGCAAACGACTGCAATCCCTCCTTCCCAAATGTCTTCACCCCTTTTCTTCCTGGAAAAGGTTTATCTGATAAATCTAGCGCCCAAGGGCAACGTGGGAATGGCTGATTATAATCCCCAATATCGCATTTAAGCGCCAATGCACTCTTGTCTTTACATTCACAGGCCAGCACCTCTTCTTTATTGGTCGTATCAAGAACATTAAACAAATTCGTGCTACCCATTAAATTCTCCACCTTGTATTCATAGTCGGCCCCTGCCTTAAACCCAATGGACGCATCTCCGGTACAGTCGGCAAATAACGTACCGGTCAATCTATACTGACGGGAGTTAAGCGTGCTTTGAATCAAAAGAGATTTGATCACCTCGCCTTCCGTTTCCACTTTAATCACGCGGTGATTAAGTAAAAGTGTAATGTTGGGTTCCGATTTAACAACTTGAATTTTACGCGCATCGTCATAATATTGAGCTCCCACCCCATTTAATACCTCTCCATTTCCCTTGACGATTGGAGGCAAAATTTCATTAACGATGTCCCCTATATGTGGGAACAAATCTTTGTTGGTATGCCCCTCCGGCCAAACCCTTACTTCCGAACTTCCATTTCCGCCCAGCACCGGTCGGTCTTGAATTAGGGCCACCTTAACCCCATTTCGAGCTGCCGCGATGGCCGCACATGTTCCGGCTAAACCTCCACCTGAAACAATTAAATCAAACTGACCTCCATCTTCTGGGTTTTCGGGCAAGCCTAATAATTGGCGACGGAATTTGGTCAATGCCGCTACGTCGTTGCTGGGTTTAAATGCTGGATCTTTGCAGAATAAAATGGCTTCACAGCGACCTTCAAAACCGGTTAGATCGTGTAAGGCCAATTTGGCTTGTGTGCCAACTTTCACCATTCCACCATCATGCCAGTGCCAAGTGGCACTTTTCGTTCCGAACGTTTCTTTGAGCGCTTTGCCATTGATTTTTAGTTGGAACTTTCCAGGCGCACCTGGAGCATTCCAAGGAGCGACCCAATCTCTAGTTCGCACCCATACTCGGTAAGTCCCGGCTGCAGGGAATTTAATTTCTGTGGTGGCATCTTTAACAGGTATGCCTAATCCATGGGCTAACAAATAAGGAGAGCCCATTTGCTCCATGGATTGCTGGTCTAATTCCCAGCCCCCATGATTCGCAAATTGTTCCGCCTCCACAAAAACGAATTCTTGCGCAGCCGCTTTAGATTTATTTTGAGCTAAAAGTGGAAATTGGCTAGCCAATAAACAAAGGCTAGTATTGCCAACAAAACCCATAAATTCTCTCCTTTTCATACGATTGGTCTAATTTTTCAATATAATAAGCTCCTCATGATTGCGTTCGAAAAGGTTTTAATTTTTCAGCATGCAAAGCAAACACAGCGTTCGAATTTAGCATTTAATTTTTTTAAAATAAAAGATTTTGATTACCCAATCAAAGCTAATTTGATAAAATTTTGAGGATACTAAGATTTTGAACTTGAACAAAAAAGGGACGAAATGATTTTATTCAAAATTTCGTCCCCATCTTTAAAACTGATAACAATGATTATCTAGACTGCTTCCCAGGATACAAAATAGTTTGAATCCGATCGATGCAATCCTCTAAATGATATACAGTTTCAGTATCCTTGTATTTGATTTTGGCTAGGTTGATGGAGGCCAACAATGCCTTTAATTCTCCACGGACCGTCGACCGTACATCTGATTGCGCGACAGAATAATATTCTCTGTTGGTCGGCGAAGGAACCATTTGTTCGGTCAATAAATACTTCATCCGCTCAATGTACGCCTTTTGTAAATTTCTTCTAAATACCTCAGGCTTCGCTCCAGACGCAAGCTCGCTCCATAAGCCTACGCGTAAGTCTTTACAAAACTCCACCGATTTATAATAATTTGCCTCTGAATGCGAACTATTATCCAATCGGGCCAAGGTTTCAAAACTCAACAAATCGTTTAAATGAGTTACCTGTAAACCTCTGATTTTTTCATTATAGCCCATCATTTGATGCGTCACTACTTCCTTGTTGATCAGCCAAGCCACATCCGAAAATGCATGGTCCAACAACCATTTCATGGCCGTTTGTTGTTTCGCTTTAGGCACCACAATGTAGGATGGGACTTGTTGGTTCGGTTTCGAATAACGCTCATAATATCCGCCAACGCTAGTGACTACATGTCCTACATATCGAAACCAAGCTGTCAATAATTCATCATTCACCTCAATCAAATCATCGTAATTATTAGTCTTCTTACTCGTCCAATCCGCCAAATTCTTAGCCACTACCTTCAAGTTTTTCATGGCATAATTTCCTGCTCGAACGGGATCATTTCCTATATCCTCTGTCTGAGAGCTTGGATCAAAAGTGGTCCCCTGATTTCCAAATCGAAATCTTAGATCACCTGCTTTGGCTTCAATCCACTGATTTAATGTAGCCACTTCGTCTTCCGGATTTTTCACATTTGGCAATATTCGATACCCCCAATTCACCGCATAATCATCATAAGGACCCATTTTACGAATGTAACGAACCCCCTTATCTTCTGGTTGAGCGATGTAGTTAAATCGAGCATAATCCATGATCGTTGCCGAAATACCCTGCGTTTTAGTAAACTCCGCATTTCGATAATCTTCCACCTCATACGAACTGCTGGCCCCCATATTATGTGGAAAACCCAATGCATGTCCTACTTCGTGCGAGATAACCATTTCCATCATTTCGCCTATATCTTCTTCACTCGTTTCAAGCGTTCTAGCTTTGGGATTAGACGCAGCGGTCTCCACTAAAAAACGATTACGGTACGATCTTAAGTGATTGTGGTACCAAATAATATCACTTTCAATAATTTCACCTGTTCTAGGATCACTGACACTTGGCCCCAACGCATTTCTTGTGGTACTTGCCACATAACGAATCACTGAATAGCGAATATCCTCTGGTGAAAAATCGGGATCCTCTTCTTTCGTCGGGGCATCCTTACAAATAATGGCATTTTTAAAACCGGCCTGCTCAAATGGTTTTTGCCAATTTTCGACTCCCTTTTTGATATGCTTTCTCAACTTCTCTGGAGTGGCCGGATCTAGATAATAGACAATTGGTTTAATGGGTTCTACGAGTTCCCCCCTTTTGTAGGCCTCCATGTCTTTGGGCTCTAATCGCCATTTACGGATGAAGGTTTTTTGGTCTGACTTAAGTTCTTCGCTGGAATAATCGTATTGTTTTTGGGTAAACCAACCAACCCTTTGGTCAAATAAACGAGGTTTCATCGGATTTTCAGGCAATAAAATCATGGATTGATTCATCTGAATGCTGATGGACTCCGTGTAGGCTGTCGACGAAGGTTTAGACGCCGAATAGGTAAAATCCTGAACCACTTCAATGTTCAAAGGAAATGACTTCACGGAATGAATGAAACTACGGCTCGGATCTAAGCCTTTCACTTTATGTGCTTCTCTCAAAGAAGCATTCAAACCGCTCATGGCCGGTATGTCACTGTTATAAAATTTAGTCACGTCAATCACCACATTTGAAGAATCCTTGCTATACGTTTCTATGTCAAAGGCATACAAAGTAGGCTCATAATTATTTGCCTTCACCGAAATACTAATGGGCAAGGAATCATTGGCCACCGCGGCATAGGATTTAACTTTGATCAATATTTTCTCTTGGAATTTTTCCCAAACGACCAACTGCTCATTCGTGGAAGTACCGGCATTAAAATAGCCCCCACCCAATCCATTAGGGATTTTTGAAATTCTACTCACGAGTAACATATCCTTTCCGAGGTATTTTTTAGGTATTTCAAAATAATACTTATCCCCTACTTTATGGGTAGAAAAAACGCCTTTTTGAGATTTGGCTTCTTTGGTAATGACCTGATCGTAGTCTTTCGATTTCTTTTCTACTTTTTTCTCAGCAGCCACTTCCGCTGGTTTTACGGGATCCTTGACTGGAGTTTTTGAGGTTTGAGCGACAGATAGGTAGTGGGCACTTAATAAATTGATAATCCAAAATAGTCTTTTAACGTTTTTCATGAGTTATGTTGATATACAGGTGTTTATTTAAGGACAAATTTTCTGAAATAAATTTTCAATTTCAGCATATTAACTTTCAAAACCCAATTAGGGGTAATTTGTTTTGTACAATCAGTTTAAATGAAATCATGTACCCATATCCGTTTTTGGAACAGCAATTAACCTAGATTTAATTTTTAAAAAAACATTTTTTTATAAATTTAGGCTTTCTAAAATTATCACCTTTAAAAAAAACCATCATGAAAAAATCTTTCATTATTTTATCCATGTTACTATTGGGTATCAGCATCAACTTATCAGCTCAGTATACATCCATCAAATTAACTGCCGCGAAAGATACCATCCACTTAGGAGATGGAGGTAGTGGCATTACAACAAAAGTTTTAACCTTTAATTATGACACTAAAACGGAAGCCGCATTTGCCCAAGCATCCATGGAAGTTCATCATATTAACCCATTTGATCTACCTGAGATTTATGTGAATGGGAAATTAACGCATGCCAACATATACTTCCCATCGTTAGCTGCGTCAACTAAATTTCATTTCTTCAAAGTTAAAGGGCTAACTGATTTAGTTGTAAATTCTCCTGTAGGAAATGACCATGCAAAGCTTAGCTTTATTTTAACTACGCAAGACTTAGTCGCTGGAAAAAATGTCATACGTATTACTATTGGCAACAGAACCATCGAAAACCTAGACGATTTTTGGATTACGAATCCTAAAATTGAAATGAGAAGTAAAATAGCGAGTGACACATTCTCTGACTACTCAAAATAAATCTCACTTGTTCTAAATATAAAAATCCACCTATTCGGGTGGATTTTTTTTAAGCCTATCTGTCAAAAAATCTATTTGGGCATCGCATGCAAGAGCTCCATCCCTGTTGAATACCTGGGTTGAAAACCTTTCCAAGGCTTATCATTGGAGTTTTTCTGAACATCCAAATACTTCATGTAATCCAATTTTTTCAAATGAATCCCCAAAAATGCAGTTACAAAATGTTGGTTATTATTATTTAACCGGTACTCATTCCAAGTGGGCTCCGAGTAATGATTGTATTCACTTGGACTAACACCTTCCGCAAACGTTTCCGCAGGTGGTGGATTGGGCGCGACATTATGTCTCGCATTTTGGTAGGTCAACAAATACCTGTTTGCATTAATCGCCCCCTCATAAATCGCTTTGATTCCATCCTCGTAGCCAGAGACATCGTCTAAACTTCCGGCCACAAAAAACGTGGGTGTCTTTAAACCCTTTAATCCTTCTTTATCCCACGCTCCTCTTTGCATACCCCAAGGAGCAAAGGCAACTACCGCTTTAATTCGAGAATCCAAAGAAGCCTGGTATTCTGGTTGGCCCGCCATACGCACTCGAATCGCATGACTTCCTCCAGAAAGTACCGCAAAAGTCGAATCCATTTTGGGACTATATCCTGCACCCGCCACATTTAATACCCCATATCCACCCATGGAATACCCCACAATTCCCGTATTTTCTACATCCACGATTCCTGATAAAAAATGCTTGCTCCCTGGACCAGAAAAACCAGCCATTTGATTTAATACAAACAGCACATCCTTAGATCGATTTAATAAGGTACTTTGGAAAGCTGCCCGGTCAGAATACGTAGATTCCGTATGGCCAATCGACACCACTATATAGCCTTTGGATGCTAAATTTTCAGTCAGGTAACTAAGCAATAAACGAGAGCCTGGATATCCGTGAGATACAATGACCAAAGGATATTTACCTTCTGAGCGATCGGGTTGCGCATCTCTCAGCGCACGACCCAAATACGTATAAGGAATCAAAGGTCGCTTAGGGTCATTGAAAAGCCCTAAAGTGGATTTATACGTTTCCAATGCTTTTTGTCCCGCAGGAATAACCGCTGGATACCAAACTTCCAACGTAAGCGAACGGTCATATGATGGATCCACGCCTGCTTTAGATTTTAATACGTCTACTTGATTTTTATTCACCACCTCCATCGTTCGGACACCCACCGCATATTTGCCACGGGGCGCTAGTTCAGGAGCGTTGGGTAAAGCATCGCCCACGATAAAATTGGGTGAAGGCAATTGGGCCCACAATGGATTTAGACAGCAAAAGCCGATCAATAGCAAAAAAGCAATGGATTTTATCTTAGATGAATTGTTCATTTAATTGAGTTTTTTTGTTTAATTAATCTTGCTTAAATTGTTGTGGATGCGCTTCGTCAAAATTGGTTAAGTCTTGGTAAAACTTGGCTACACGCAGAATCGTTCCTTCGTCGTAAAGCTTCCCTACAAAAGAAATGCCCGTAGGAAGTTTTGTTTTTGAATCAAATCCATTGGGTACACAAACTACCGGATGTCCGGTTAAATTCGTGATGGCAGACTGATTTCCACCACCCCGGGAAGGACAAATAATCGCGTCAAATTGAGACACCACGGCATTCACTTTTTGCATTAATAGATAACGGTGTCTTTGAGCATTAATATATTCCACGGCTGGTACAAATCGGGAGGTCCGAAACTGGTTAGGCCAGTCCGATTTTGTTTGTCGGGTCAATAAATCATCCACATTGTTTCGGGTTAATTCGTCAAACTGAGCTCCACATTCAGCACCTATCACCACATCCATGATGTTAAAAGGATAGGCCGTTGAATCTGGAAAATCGACGGGGATGAGTTGGACCCCCTGCTTTTTCAGCAAAGAAATAACCTTCCATTCATTCCTGGTCGTATCCTTAATTTTATCAAAATAGTTTTTGGCATATCCGATTTTCATCCCTTTTAACGAACGGTTGGCATCATAATTAAATGGCCGATTGACCGCGGCTAAATCTTGGCCATCAGTTCCATGAATAAAACTAAAAACAATGGCCGCATCATTTGCGGAGCGGCAAATAGGACCAATCTTGTCTAAACTATAACTTAAAGCCATCGCACCTGAACGACTTACACTCCCGAAGGTCGGCCTCAAACCCGTTGCTCCACAAGTCGTAGAAGGTGAAACAATGCTTCCCCAAGTTTCTGTTCCAATTGCAAAAGGAACTAAACCAGCCACTGTGGCTGATGCGGAACCGGCCGATGAGCCTGATGAACCATAGGATAAATTCCATGGGTTTTTGGTTCTTCCTCCGTACCAATAATCGCCCATTGCCAAAGCCCCTAACGAAAATTTCGCGACTAAAACCGCACCTGCGTCACGAAGTCTTTGGTATACATAGGCATCCTCCTCGATCCGCTGATCTTTATAAGGCGCCGCACCCCATGTAGTTTTAGTCCCTTTAATCGCAAACAAATCTTTTAATCCATAGGGAATTCCATGAAGCAAACCGCGGTATTTTCCAGCCGCGATTTCGCGGTCGGCCTGCCTCGCTTGCTTGAACGCGATCTCCTCTTGTAAACTAACGACACATTGCAAAGCATCCCCGTGTTTCTTAATGCGTTCAATAAAAAAGCGCGTTAAATCGAGCGATGTAATTTGTTTCGATTTGATCAAATAAGCTAATTGGTCAATCGAATAAAATGCCAAATCAGATTTATTTGCAGGCAATTTAGCTATGGATTTAGGCCAAATAATCGGTCTTTGTTTTTGGTCAAATTTCATTCCCGGCAGCGCAGGATTTTGCCAAAGACTTAATGGGACATTATTATTTAAGCTTAATTTATGCATCGCCTTGTAATTGGCCAAATTATCAAGTACATCAGAATAGAGCGTATCTAACTCTTGGCTTGTAAACTCAAGGTCAAAAACACGTGCGGTCCCTTGAAGATCTGATTTTGTTTGAGCTAAGGCAGGAAGGCAACAAAGCATCAAAAACAAGATTTTTTTCATGTTTTGGACAAATTTGATTTTGATTAAAAAATTATGGTTGGGATAAAAAACTAGAAATTTGTTGGTTCATATCTGGGATTTTATTTTTCATAACATCCCAAACAATTTTATAATTCACTCCAATGTAATCATGAATCAACCTGTCGCGCATTCCAGCTATGTTTTTCCATTGAATAGAGTTCCATTTCACTTTTACATCTGCTGGTATTTTTTTGGTAGCTTCTCCTATTATCTCTAAACTTCTAACCACAGCGCGCTTTAATGTTTCGTCTTTAATGAAATCGTCAAATAACAAATTCTCGCTAACTTTTATCAGGTACAAACATTCGTCTTGAATATGCTTAAGGTATTCTTTTGAGTCCTTAGACATATTGCACTTCATCTAAAATTTTAGGTCCAATATATGGGCTTAAGCCATTTTTGGTAACAACCTCAATTTTTTCATTTTTGAAAATGTGCTCAAATAAGTCATAAACTGCCATAAAGTTGTCAAAGTTTTCCTTTTCAGGCTCAAAATCAATCAATAGATCAATGTCACTTTCGCTAGATTGCTCATTATTGATATGTGAACCAAATAAGCCAACATTACGAATACCGAATTTCCTAAGCTTTTGCTTATTCGTTCTTAACGCATTTAATATGTTGTCCTTTGTTAACATCTAATTTTTTTTTAAATATACATAATTGGTATTCTGAAATCAGGAAAATGAAAAATTTGCATGAAACAGAGTCAGCAATTAATTAGTCTATGCGAATTACATCGTGCAACTCATATCCGCTCCACAGCATTGAGGTGATTTGATTTTACCTTCGCATGAGCGGCAAATAGAAATTTGAACTTGGTTCCCATCAGGTAAAGTCAACATATCATTTTCTAAAGGTTGATCACATTTTGCACAAGAAGCATTTACTGCCATTCCACAAGATTTACATTCGTACGTAGCCATAGTATATTTTTTTAAAAATGATTGACAATGATTAGCCCATTTGTTGGGGCAAAACTTAATCTTTAAAATTAGCAAATAATTTATTTAAAAAATACTCCTCATTTTAAATAATGTATAAACTTTTAAAATGCGTGTTTGTTTCTGGATTTTAATACTTTTGATTCATTAAACGTGAACCCCCATGAAGTTCAAAGCAAGTATCTTGCTCTTATTTATAGGCCAATTTGCCTTAGCCCAAACAAAATTGGTTTTACTAGGAACAGGTACACCCTTTGCAAACCCTGATCGGTCGGGGCCAGCTTTAGCTATTGTGGTCAATGGGCAAAGCTATGTGGTAGACGCCGGACCCGGGGTTGTCAGAAGAGCTAGTTCTGCTTTTGCTAAGAGTATTAATGGTTTGGACGCATACCAACTAAAACGTCTGTTTATCACACATTTGCATTCGGATCATACGGCTGGCCTGACGGATTTCATATTTACCCCAGCGGTTTTAGATCGAAATGCACCCTTGGATATTTATGGCCCCAAAGGCATAAAATACATGGTAAACCAATTCATGAAGGCATTTAAAGAGGACATAGATATCAGAATTCACGGATTGGAATTTGGCGATGCAAATGGATATCAGGTTAACGCACATGAAATAAAACCCGGACCTATTTATCAGGATTCATTGATCAAAATCAAAGCGTTTAAAGTAAATCATGGGGCTTGGAAAAATGCATATGGATATAGATTTGAAACGGCGGATAAGGTCATAGTGGTTTCAGGAGATTGTACTTACAGCGAATCGTTGATTGAAAATGCCAAAGATTGTGACATTTTAGTGCATGAAGTTTTCTCCATGACAGGATTAGAAAAAAGAGAACGACGGTGGAAAAATTACCACAGCACTTTCCATACTTCCCCGGCCCAGTTAGCAAAAATAGCCAATACAGTCAAACCCAAATTATTAGTACTAACGCATCAATTATTTTTCGGGACTAGCCCAGAAAACTTGTTGAAAGAGGTGCAGGAAAATTACCGAGGTGCGGTAGTCAATGGAAATGATTTAGATGTTTTTTAAACATTTCCATTGACTACCTAATACAAATAGCCTACTGCTGAATACAGCGAATTGAAAAAATGAATTACTTAACCGGCGCAGCAAATCCGATCTTCGCCAAATCGTCAAAAAGCTTTTGAACTTTTGAAATCCCCTTGGAATCATTTAGGTCATAATACCGGTATACTTCCATATCCGTTTTGTGTATGCCATTTTCCTGAATAGCACCCTGAGATTTATATTCAGAAATCACCCAATCAGCTACGATCTTATAACTTACTTTATCATTTTCCTTAAAACGAAATGCACGATTCAAGGTGAACGTTGGCGCATCTGCTTTTATTTTGGTCTCTGGATATCCCTCTAACATGCTAAATTCCATCGGTTTGCTCGTGGCATTCATGGGAGAACCGGCTATGACAATGGGCTTGTGAGGACCTTTAAACCTTTGAATCGCTCTTAAAGCCATTAAAACAGAAGTTTTATGATGCCCATGCTGACCTGCGTGTGGAAGCATCGTGATAACAAAATCATAGTCACGGTCGGCCAATAAGCGATCCATTCTTCTTTCGACATACGGGATATCCCAATTTTTTCCAGAAATATAAGGTTTTGGGTCCGTCGTGTACCAATCGTCCGGTTGCTCCATAAAATAGATATTACGAACTCCCATGATTTTACCGGCATTCAAAATCTCTTGCTTTCTGAGCATCGGCAAATGGGTACGGGCTACAATGGAATCTGTTAAGTTCAGGCCATAGTAGAGAGCGCCCAATTGAGAATCGGCAAAGCCTCCGCCTCCGTCGGTCATCACAGCCATATCCACCGTCCCTTTCATTTCATGGGTAATCTTAAACATGGTGACTGAAAACCCAGTTTCATCGTCGGGATGGGCTGTGACCACTAAAACTTTAGGTCCTTGACCGAATAAAGACAAGGTCATTAAGGAAAAAAGTGCTGTGAAAAAAGTGCGTGTACGTTTCATATATATTTGAGTTTTATTTTGGTATTATTTGGCGTTGGCCAATTGATGTATGGTATTTTGAACAAGGCCATCGATCGATTTCCCATTCTGGCCCATGAGTTGATATTTTATTTCCATCCCCCAAGTCGGCTTAATCGCAGGAATAGTCAAAAAGATCGATTTCATATCAGGCCCTAATGCTGCTTTTTCCACCTGGATGGTTTTTTCATTATGATGCTTGGATCCATATTTTCTTGATCTCAAAAGATCCCAAATCTTAACTTGATAATTAGTCAGATTAGAAACACTCGTAGAACTTAATGGATTTGCAAAAACCAACTGAATCCCTTTGTTGGTCGCATGAATTTCCAATGGCACATTGACCGGTTTATTGGTCGGTTTTATCCGATACAATCCACCCAATTGAGATTGTGTAGAACCCCAGGCCGATAAACCACAAAGGTACAATTGGCCATCTTGCGAATTAAATCTTCCCCGCATAATTCCGGTAGAGAATCTTGGCATAGGCAATTCTACAATTCCTCCCTGCAACTGGCCATTTACTTTTTCAAATGGAATTACAAAAACCTTTCCATACCCATAGGAAAAATTCAAGAGTTTTCCATGTAGGGATCCCCATGCGGGACTATCTACCCATAATAACTCCGATGGAGATTGATCTAATTCTCGATCCACCCAAACAAGCGGTTGCTCCATACTTGCATTTGAACTATCTGGATGAGCATGGTAGCTGAACATATTTCCATAAAATCCACCTTTATTGACCCAGTTGATACGGTTCATCGGATTCCAATGTCCCTCTTGGTCTGTGACAATAAAACTACCATCTGGATTTATACAAACCCCATTCGCCGCCCTAAAACCTGTGGCCACGATCTCTGTTTCTAACCCGTCTTTGCTTACTTTAATTAAAGTTCCATGCTGGGGTACTAATGCCTCCCTGGCATGACGAGCGCTTTTGGCATAATAGAAATTTCCCTCCTTATCCGTCTGCAGGCCCATCGCAAATTCATGGAAATGATCTGTTACCTGATGGTCATTGTTGAAACTCTCATAAAAATCAGTTTCCCCATCCCCATTAAAATCGTTCAACCTAACTAATTGGTCCCGACAAGTCACATAAATCACTTCGTCGATTACTTTAATTCCAAGTGGCTGAAATAATCCAGAGGCAATGCGTTGCCATACGAGTTTACCCGTATTATTGGTAAACCCCTCTACTTTCCAAACATCTCCATCCGTGGCGCAAACCACTCCCTTGTTTTTATCTTGAAAGAAATCAATCCCACTTAATCTTAATTGGTTTCGCCAAATGGGATTAAAAGGCGGATTCAAAACATCTACTTGGAATGCCCCCTCATCAGTTCCGGCAATAATATCGGTGGTGATTTTTTCGGGATAACGTGCTAAACCTCCTCGAGTAAACTCTGACAATGAAAGGGGATCTTGGCTTGCTTGAGCCCAAGAAACAAGGCCATTCACGGAGGACTTAGCCATAAATAATTTCACTTTTACGTCTGCCTGTACAGAGACGTTCATCACAATAAAACCATCCTCTTCGGCTAAAACTGCGCCAGTTCCTTTTATGGCAACCGAGGTACCTCTCGGAGCCACGCGCATTTTTAAAGGATTTGGGGATTTAGTTATATTTAAAGTCCGAGTAAATACAGGATTATTCTGCATCATTTCCATACCAAACATCTCCAATACAACGGAATTGCCAACCGTATATTTAATTACTTCCTGATCTCCATGTTGATAAATACCTTTATAATGTGCCCATTCTTTAGGCAGCGGTCCAAAACGTCTTTTGTCGCGAGCCATGAAGCGAAAATCCTCAAAAGATCCTGTGAGCGGGTTAGCCCAACCAGGTCCCACCGGATTTGAAAAATGTAGATCCCCAACGGTTCTTGGTGATATATTATGTTTGCCATTGAATAATATGGCTTCCCAATCGATGAATCCCTCTCCTGTCCACGCACCTGCGACTCTCAGCACATCATGATCAAACATCATCCAAGCTTTTCCAGCAGCCACGCCCCCTTTCCCAGGATCCAAACGTATCGCAATCCCCTTATAGGCAAAGTTTGCATGGCCAAAATTTTCATCGGGAAGTGGTGATACCGAACCACCCGATCTTTGTCTGGGAGCCGCTCCCAAACCGACTAACTCATACGTATTGATTAAAAAATTGCCATAATCCATTTCAGCCCAAGGCTTAAATACTTTAGGCAAGGGTCCTTTTGACTCTCCTTTTGGCAAACTATTTACATATTTTTCATCCCATTTCGCCAATGTAACCGACGAATTTTTAGCAATAAAATTTTGCTGGATGTAATGAATGACATCATATTTTTCAACGGGCGTTAAATGCATTTGGGGAGGCATAGAACCGAAGCCTTTAGTAATCGTTTGATATATGGCATAGGAATCATGGCCATATTTAAAAGGCTCTGCCCAAAATTTTCGAGCCGAAGGAATGGTTCCTGGTTCTACGGGCGTCCCGTGACAACTTAAGCAATTGTTCTTGTAAATAACCTCTCCTCGGGTCATCGACTCATCAAAGTGATCATCAATCGCCAGGATGAATCCTTTATGGTCCAGGTCCTTTTCGTAGCCGGGTAAATCCAGATCCGATAGGATAAATCGACCTTTTGCTTCCGTGGATTTTTGCTGAATGGACGAACAAGCACACATGCCAATCACGAACAAAGAACAAAAAATAGCCTTAATTTGGTTTATCATGGGACACAAGATTTTAAACACCGACGCGCACCTTATTTTTTAACTGAATTTACAATTTCGAAAACTCCTTTACCAATAAATTAGTGATCATTTTATAGCCTTTATCGGATGGATGCAAACCATCAAATGTTACATCGGATGCCTCTACTGGATACGGATATTCATCCGTTTCAGGATTAAAGGGCACGTCGATAAAATCTGGATATTTAAAGTCTTTGTACTCGCTGCTTAGTGGGTCTTTTAACCGCTTAAACTTAACCAAATGTGCATGGTCCATCTTTTTTGCATGGTATAAATCGACCACAGGCATATGTTCAAACCGAGCTATATCCTTCACAGCATTCGCAAAGCTTTCTAAATTTTGGCCCTTTTTATCTCGATAAGAACCATAGGCATTGTTTTTGAAATTGTTGATGTAGACGAAGTCCACACGCTGCATCGGCGTGATAAAAATAATTTTGGCATTCGCATTTAAAGACTTTAGTTTATTCACGATAATTCTAAATGAACCATGTACCGTCCCATTTCCTGTATTATTTTCATAATCAGAAAACTCGCCCAAAGGCTTTGATCCCCACCAATCATTTGTTCCTAAAAAGATGGAATACACATCCGCCTTTTGAATGCCTAGATTTTCAATTTCGGTGGCAATTTTGATGGCGGTCCAACCATTATGTCCTTGATTCACAAAACTAATATGGGGCATTTTTTCAACCACCCGAGTCATGTAGCCTTTGGTCGTTCGGTTTCCCGTCTCATTGGGATGATCATTTAAATAGGTGATGGAATCTCCAATGGCGACCCAAGTGATATTGGGGGGCGCAAATGAAAATTGGACCCATACGAGGCAAAGGAGTAGAATAAGTTTTTTCATCATAGGTTTTCAAAAGCAATAAACTGAAAATAAAACAAAAATCGGGCCTCAAATTGAAGCCCGATTTTCATTAAGAAGCTTTAACAATCGCAAAACTCTGCTCCATGTCCGCCTTAATGTCATCGATATGCTCGATGCCCACAGACAAACGCAAAGAGGCTGGTTTTACTCCCGCGGCCAATTGCTCCTCATCACTTAATTGCTGGTGCGTCGTAGCCGAAGGCTGAATGATCAATGTTTTGGTATCCCCCACATTGGCCAAATGGCTAATCATTTGTAAGGAATCCACAAATTTGGTCGCTGCTTCTTTTCCTCCTTTGATTTCAAAAGATAAAACAGCCCCAAAACCTCTCTTTAAATATTTTTTAGCCACCGCATGATTTGGGCTACTTGCTAAACCTGGATACATGACCTTGGAAACCTGAGGATGTTGCTCAAGCCACTCGGCGATTGCCAACGCATTTTCTGTATGGCGTTGCACGCGAAGTGACAAAGTTTCTATCCCTTGTAACAACAAGAATGAATTGAACGGAGATTGAGAAGATCCAAAATCACGTAGGCCTTCCACTCTTGCACGAATGATGAATTGAATGTTGCCAAATGGACCACCAATTCCAAACACGGAATTAAACACTAATCCATGATATCCTTCAGATGGTTCCGTAAACTGAGTAAACTTACCATTGCCCCAATTGTAATTTCCTCCGTCGATAATCACACCACCGATACTCGTTCCATGTCCACCGATCCATTTGGTTGCTGACTCAACCACCACATTGGCTCCATGTTCTAAAGGTCTAAATAAATATCCACCAGCCCCGAACGTATTGTCAACGATTAAAGGCAAATCATGTTTCTTAGCAACCGCTGAAATTTTATCAAAATCAGGCACATTGAAACTTGGATTACCGATTGTTTCCGTATAAATGGCTTTGGTATTTTCATCGATCAAAGACTCAATGCTCGCCGCATCATCTCCTTCCGCAAATCGAACTTCGATTCCCAAACGCTTAAAAGCTACTTTGAATTGATTATAGGTACCCCCATATAAATAGGACGAACTCACGAAATTATCTCCCGCTTGTAAAATATTATTCAAGGCGATGAACTGAGCCGCTTGACCAGAAGAAACAGCTAAAGCCGCTACTCCACCTTCTAAGGCTGCCATGCGTTTCTCAAAAACATCAGAGGTCGGATTCATAATCCGGGTGTAAATATTACCAAATTCCTTCAAGGCAAATAAATTAGCCCCATGCTCTGAATTATTAAATACATAGGATGTGGTTTGGTAAATAGGAACTGCTCTTGCTCCAGTGGTTGGGTCTACTTCTTGGCCCGCATGAATTTGTAAAGTTTCAAATTTTTGATTTGGTAATGACATAAGTTTAGGATCTTAAAATTTTAATTAAATTCGAAAAGGTTAAATTTATAAAAAATATAGTCAAAATGAATTTTTCCAGTCAAATTATAATGGCTTTTTTTAAGACCCGAAAAATGAACCTCAATAAGTTTTTAAACATATCCCCATATGGGGCGCTTTGGATTTTAATGGGACTAAATGTAAGCTTTCCCACAAATTCTGTAGCTCAGAAAATCACCTTAGATCCACAAAAAACATTTCAGACCATGCATAGCTTTGGCGCGTCGGATTGTTGGTCCATGGCGATGGTCGGAAAACATTTCCCACAAGCAAAAAAAAATAAAATCGCGGAATGGCTTTTTAGCCAAGAAGTAGATGCACAAGGAAATCCAAAAGGGATCGGTCTTTCCATGTGGCGATTTAATATAGGGGCTGGTAGTACGGAACAAGGAATTCAGAGTAAAATCACCAATGAATGGCGACGGTCAGAAAGCTTTTATTCGGAAGGAGTTTGGGATTGGAAAAAGCAGGAAGGCCAACAATTTTTTCTGCAAGCAGCAAAAAAATACGGAGTACCCTATACGTTGGGGTTTTTAAATTCTTCCCCAGTCCAGATGACCAAAAATGGATTGGCGATTGGCTCTGGAAAATTAGGCGAATGGAATTTCAATCCAGACAAAATAAATGAGTGGACGGATTTTCTGTATCAAGTTTCTGCGCGATTCAAATTCAATTACCTAAGTCCATTCAATGAACCCCAATGGGACTGGGGTCCGGGCAAAAATGGCAAGGCTTCGCAGGAAGGAACGCCTATCAATAACTCCGATATGGCATGGGCCGTTCGAAAACTAGCGGGTCAATTTGAAAGCAAAAACCTCAAAACGAGCATCGTCATTCCCGAGGCAGGGCAGATTGATTATTTGTATCAGAAAAATTCGAATCGGAAAAATGTCCAGCAAGACAATCAGATTGAAACTTTTTTCAGTCCCAAAAGCCCACATTATTTGGGCGATTTGAAATCCGTAGAAAAATTAGTCTGTGGCCATAGTTATTTCACCACCTCGCCTGAATCTTTATTGATCAAAAAACGAAATGATCTCCATATGGAAGTCGAGCAATACAAAGTAGGATTCTGGCAATCTGAATATTGTATTTTGGGTGAAAATGCGGGAGAAATTAAAGGTGGAGGGGTCGATTTAGGCATGAAAACGGCCCTTTATGTGGCCAATGTCATACATGCCGATTTAGTCAATGCCCACGCTTCCTCATGGAGTTGGTGGCTTTCCGTAAGCGCAAATGACTTTAAAGATGGTTTGATTTACATATTTAATCAGGATCAAAAAGGGGAAAAAGACGCTAATAAATATGACGCCGATTTATTTGATTCAAAATTGCTTTGGACCTTAGGCAATTACTCGAGATTCATTAGGCCTAACATGCAAAGAATAGAGGTGAATATCGATCAGGAAAAATGCAAGATTTCTGGATTTAGAGATAAAAAGAAGGTCGTTTTAGTTGTAGTCAATCAAGGAGAATCGTTTAAAGCTGAAATCCCTGAGGTAAAAACCAACAAAAAAATAGATGCTTATACGACTTCGGAAATGAAGAATTTAGCATACCAACAAATAAATGCAACCCAGATTCAAATTCCCAAACAATCTATTGTGACCTTAGTATTTGACATTAAATAAACATGTTGGGTATAATTTGACCACATTTGTCTTTTACATAAAACCTATCCTATGAAATACATTCTCTTATTCTGTTTACTCATTTCCAAGCCTATATTCGGCCAAATTCCATTATTAGAATCCAAGGTTTATTCAATTGACGAGCGAACGATCAAAACGAAATTTGGTTCAACCTCTTCTGTTTTCAAAGGCGAAGGAGATGCCCTGAAATTACAAGAAATGAATCTGATACGGATTGGAGAAAAGAAAAAATACCGAGTAAAATCATCGGCTGATCGAGAACATTTTTTCATTCTAAAAAATGGAAATTTAAAAATTAGCTTAGGCGATAAAGAGCAGGTTTTGCAAGTCGGCAGCATGGTGACCGTCATGCCTAAGGACCAAATTGTTTTCGAAAATACGGAGGACGCTATGGCTGAACTTTACGAGATGACCTATTTAGCGAAATCACCCATGAATGAAGAGAGGGGGATTAAAGCGGGTGGATCCTTTATCGTTCCTTGGGAAAGTGCCGTATTTAAACCGACGGCTAAAGGCGGGGGCCGACAGTTTTTTGATCGAGCGACTGCCATGTTGAATCGTTTTGATATTCATGTGACGACTTTGAATGTAGGCCAACAAAGTCACGATCCACATACGCATGTCAATGAAGAAATCATCTTGATGATTGACGGCAATGCGGAAGAAAGGATTGGAGATAAAAAAGAATTAGCCAAGCCGGGAGATGTCATTCGTTTGGGATCCAAGGTATTACATAACATCACCAACGTAGGCAACAAACCTTGCCAATATTATGCCATTCAATGGAATTAAAAAAATATAAAATGAAATCAACTACTTACTTTTTTGCTTTATCAATCCTTATACTACCTTTTCTTTCATCAGCCCAAATCAAGGCCAAAAAGACCAATGTTTTATTGATCGTTGTGGATGACCTCAACACGAGTTTAGGTTGCTATGGAAATAAACAAGTCAAAACACCGAACATAGACCGATTAGCTGCTATGGGCGTGATGTTTGATCGAGCCTATTGCCAATATCCATTGTGTAATCCAAGCCGAGTTTCTTTTTTGAGTGGAAAAAGGCCTGAAAATACAGGCGTTTATGTCTTAAATGTGCCTGCAAGAAAAGCATTACCCGATGCGGTTTTATTGCCCCAATATTTTAAAAACCAAGGTTATTATACGGCTGGAGCAGGAAAGGTTTTTCATAATGCGAAAATGAGCGATGATTTATCTTGGAATTACTATACCGATGAAGCGAGCGTAGATGCTGAAGAAAAAGCGGCGATTGATACCCGCTATGGAGGAGGAGATGGAAGGCCAAAAGCGTATGTGTTGACCACTGATGGGAGTAAAACTAGGGATGGTTTAAACACTCAAACCATTAAAGATTTGTTGGCCGCCAAGAAAGACCAACCCTTCTTTTTAGCTGCGGGATTCCATAAACCACATTTACCTTGGACAGCACCTAAGAAATTTTTTGATTTATATCCCGTCGACAAAATCCAAATTCGTGAAGATCCAAAAATGATCAATATACCGGCAATAGCCATGCAAACGGAATTATCAGGATTTGCTCAACCCGATTCTAGAGCAGCTGCCATACAAGGATATTATGCGTGCATATCCTTCACAGATGCACATGTGGGAGAGTTAATGGAAGTATTAGACCGGGAAAAATTATGGGAAAATACCGTGGTGGTATTAGTGGGTGATAATGGTTTTCATTTAGGTGATCATGAAGGATTATGGGCTAAATTGAGTGCCTTTGATGCCTCCACGAGAGTGCCTTTTATTATGGCTGGCGCGGGAATTCCGCAAGGTAAAGTGCTAGACCAACCGGTCGAATTGCTGGATTTATACCCCACCCTGCTTTCTTTAACTGGTGAAAAAGATCATTCGAAATTGGATGGCAAATCATTGCTTCCCTACATGCAAGGCAAGAACAATTCATCGGCTTATGCCAAAAGTCTTGTTTTTCACTATGACCCAAAAACAAAATCGGACGTCATGGGACAAACCCTGATACATAAAGATTGGAGATATACTGATTGGGGAAAGGGAGAAAAGGGATCTGAATTATACATCAGAAAAAATGATCCATTTGAATTCGTGAATCGGGTACAGGAAAAGTCCTTTTTGAATTTAAAAAATGACGCACAAAAAACAATTCAATCGGGACCCATTCCTAAACTAGGGGAAAGTAATCGCCCTAGGGCATTATTAGAACCCGGGATGGTTTCCAATTAACTTTTATTCGCTGATATACAAAACCTATTCCTTATGACCCGTTTAGCCCTCATCTTGGCAGCTCTTTTTGCCTTTGCTTCGTGTACCCAAACGTCAGAAACAGTCTCTCATTATTTCAGCTATCCAGATACTTTGGAGGCTGCTGGGATTAAATTAATTCCCATCAAAACGCCCAAAGGCACCTTTAATGTATGGACTAAACGTTTTGGAAATAATCCCAAAATCAAAATCTTACTCCTTCATGGTGGCCCCGCTATGACGCATGAATACATGGAATGTTTTGAGACATTTTTCCAAAGAGAAGGATTTGAATTTTATGAATATGACCAACTCGGTTCCTATTACAGCGATCAACCCAATGACACCACACTCTGGAAAACCGAGCGCTTTGTGGAAGAAGTGGAACAAGTCCGAAAAGCCATTGGTGCCGACCAATCCAATTTTTACATCGTGGGGAATTCTTGGGGCGGAATCTTAGGCATGGAATATGCCCTGAAATATCAAAAAAATATGAAAGCGCTACTCGTATCCAACATGGTCGCGAGTGCTCCGGAATATGGAAAATATGCCGAAGAAGTTTTGGCGAAACAAATGGACCCAAAAATACTCGACGAAATTAGATCTATCGAGGCTAAAAAAGATTTTGCTAACCCAAGGTACATGGAGCTGTTGATCCCTAATTTTTACCACGAGCATATTTGTCGGCTTACCATTTGGCCAGACGCTTTAAACAGATCATTTAAACATGGGAACACTGCCATCTACACGCAAATGCAGGGACCTAGTGAATTTGGGATTTCTGGCCTACTTGCCAATTGGGATATTAAAAATCGCCTGAAGGAAATTGCTATACCTACGTTGATGATCGGTGCTAAATATGACACCATGGACCCAAAGGCCATGGAAGAACAAAGTAAAATGGTCCAACATGGTGAATATTTGTATTGCCCAAATGGAAGCCATTTGGCGATGTGGGATGATCAAAAAACCTATATGAATGGGGTGATTTCGTTTATCAAAAAAGCGGATCAGGGAAAATAATGCAAAAAAGATGGATAGAACGGCGTTTGTGGATTAATTTTCACGTGCTTTAACTAAAATCCACCGTCAATAAATCTTTGTAAAGCAAGGTTTTAAAGGAACGCAAGTTGCCATAAGTGCTATTTGAGCTGCAATAAGCCGTTTGACCTGATTCTATCCCAAAGCTATTGCCATGGTTCGCGCACTTAAATTTATTGCTCTGAAAGGTCCACTGATTTTTACTTCCCAAATGTGGACAGCAATTATCAAAGGCTAATAAACTTGTATCACTCTGTCTAAGCAACAGCACCCCATTCTCTAAATCATTCACAAAATTTGTAGCTGTCAACAACTTGGAATAAGTCGCATGCTTCAGGTTGAAATATACCTTATTTTGAATGAGTAAAAATCCCGCAGTACCAATCGACTTCATTCGATCCAAATAATCTTTTTCCTCCTGAGGAACGATTACTGCAGCTTCCTCTTTTGCGTTATCACATGAATCTAAAAGAGTGCTTCCTATAATGGAAAGCACTAAAGCCGGACATGTCCTTCTGGTAAATTCTCTTCTTTTCATAGATAAAAAATACGACCGTTAAATCAGTTATAACATTATTTTAAAATAATAATTTTATATTTGAAAAGATTTAGTTCTGATGCAAAATACAAAAAAAGTAGACTTAGTAGCCCAGTTTCGCAAAGAAAACGTCGATTTCTCAAAAATTGAACAGGCTCGCGCATCGAGAACGATTGTTAATACCGGCCTTGAAGCATACACCGGAACCTGGGGAACCGCTCAAAAGAAACATCTGTTAAATCGTGTTTTAACAGGTTATGCAAATAGACATTTAACGGATCTCAACAACCTTACTCTACAAAAATCCTTAGACTTAATCTTTACGCCCGAAAAACAACCGAGCGTTCCGGTCAATGACTACGATTATGAAATCACGAAGGAAGAAACGGAAAAACAATTACATTTTTATGTAGAACCGGGAAAAGAATATGTATTTGTACCCGAGCCTAATAATGGATCTCCATGGCCAAGACATCAATCTCTCGATGCATGGCTATTTAAAAATATGGTCACTCAAAGTACCTCGGTGCACTGGCGCATGGTATTCTTCTTGCATAATTTATTAGCAGCAGGAAAAGGAAGTGTCAAAATGTTGTATCAACACTACATGACTCTTTTTAACACTTCCTTTGAGTCATACAAAACAACGATTTACAAAATTACGTTGGATCCAACCATGTTGGATTATTTAAACCTTCAAAGCAGTCAGAAAAACAAACCTGATGAAAATTATGCCCGCGAATTACAGGAATTATTTACAGTAGGAAAAGGACCTAATTCACAATATACTGAAGAAGATGTCAGTGCCATGGCTCGCTTATTGGTAGGCTGGCAGTTTAGTTGGGAGAGTATTAGGAAAACAACAGGCCCTATCACCAACATGTTCAATGACTGGAACCACGATACATCAGATAAACAATTCTCAGCTTTTTATGGCAATCGAATAATTAAAGGTCGAAAAGGTCAAGATGGCAAAAAAGAATTAGATGAGGCGATCGACATGATATTTAGTACGAATGAATGTGCTTTATATCTGTGTAGGAGGCTTTATCAATTTTTCTGCTATCCCATCATAGACGATACCGTGGAAAAAAATGTGATAGAACCTATGGCCGATTTATTGCGTAAAAATAATTTTGAACTCATGGTTCCGCTTCGCGCTCTTTTAGGAAGCGCCCACTTTTTCGATACCTCATTTTATAATTCCATGATCAAATCGCCCGTTGAATTTATGTTTGGGTTTTATAAGGAATTTGAGATGAATTTATTCAACACGGGAGGAGGAGATATTCCGAAACGATTTTCTGACTCGTTGACCGCTAATTTTTACAAGTTTAGAAACTTACAATGGGAAATGAGCAACATAGGATTGAACTATACAGATCCTCCTAGCGTATCCGGTTGGCCTGCCTATTACCAAACCCCCGTTTACGATTTATTTTGGATCAATTCTGACACCATAGCTAAAAGGTCCAATTCAGGAAATGGCCTTGCCAAATGGGGCGCATATCTAGGCTCGGGCGACACCAAAGGAAATGTACACTTACAAATAGACAAAATTAAATTTGTCAGCAGTTTGAAATCACCTGATAACATAGACCTTGTCATCGACGAAACAGTAGAAAGAATTATGAGTGCCCCTATTTCGGCTAAGGCAAAAGCACGCATTAAATCCAGTGTCTTAGGAGGAAATGCAGCGACGTATTATACGCAATTATATCAGTCACATATGAGTAAACCGACCGAGGAGACTAGGTCGACATTAAGTAACCGATTAGAAAATTTGTTTGGTGCCTTATTCCAAATGGGAGAAATCCACTTGTTTTAACATGAATAGAAGGAAATTTATACATCAAATGTCACATGCGGCCGCCTTGCCCGCATTGTTTTCTTCTATTCCCTACGAATCCCTCGGCTTCGGTTCACAATCCGAATTAGCTCAAACCGTGGCCGAAGGAAACATCCTAGTGGTCATCGTTTTAAGTGGGGGTAATGACGGATTAAATACTGTTATTCCGTTGAATATGTTGTCTAAATTGAATAGCATTCGGTCAACTGTCATGTTGCCGGACAACAAAATATTGCCATTGGAAGGTACGGAACTTGGACTTCATCCATCCTTAAAAGGTTTTCAATCCTTGCATAAGGAAAATCGATTGAAAATTGTGCAGTCGGTGGCCTATCCTCAGCCAAGTTATTCGCATTTTAGGTCGATGGACATTTGGGATTCAGCTTCAGATGCCTTGAAATACGAGAATAGCGGTTGGGCCGCCCGTTACCTAGAAGCCAAGCATCCTAATTTCCCGGAAGCCTACCCTACTGAGCTATTCCCTCATCCATTGTCCATGGAAATTGGTTGGAATTCTTCACTGATGTTTACAGGAAAAAGGTCATTCACCAGCGTGGTGGCTTCAAACCCAGAATCTTTTTATGAGATCATTAACGAGTTTGACAATGTTTACCCTTCGACACCCATCGGTGAGAAATTGAAATATTTGCAGCTCATGGCTAAGCAGTCAAATGCCTATGGAAAAGTGCTGAAAGAGCAATACCAAAAAGGTACCGACTATGCATTTCCTAGAAGTAATTTAGCAGACCAGTTGAAAATTGTCAGTCGACTTATTTCCGGAGGCTTACAAACTAGAATATATAAAGTTCAGATTGGCGGTTTTGATACCCATAGTGCGCAGGTAGAACCAGGAGATAAAACGACTGGAATGCACGCAACTATTTTAAAAGAAATAGATGAGGCTGTGGCTGCATTTATGAAAAGCCTGGATCAAATGGGCAAATCGGATCGTGTGTTAGGCATGTGCGTGTCGGAATTTGGCAGAACGGTTCATTCGAATGGAACGAATGGAACAGATCACGGTACAGTCTCACCAGTTATTTTGTTTGGTAATAAAGTGGATCCAAAGGTGGTTGGAAAAAACCCAATCATTCCCGACAACACGAACTATTCCTATGAGCTGGATATGCAATACGATTTCCGTCAGGTTTATGCATCTGTGATGAACCAATGGATGGGAGGCACCAAAGCATTTACCAAAGAGATTTTATTCAATGACTTTACTCAAGTTCCCATCATCCAGTCGGCCTACATCGATTCCGACGAAGATGGCGTTCCCGATATAGTCGATAAATGCAACGATACGCCAATAGGTGCTTTGGTTGATATTAATGGCTGTGAAATTTTCACGTTGCCTTCGAATAATTTCAAGGTGGAAGTGGTGGCTTCCACGTGCATAGGGGCTAATAATGGTTCCTTAAAAGTATCGGTTTTGAATACCAACTATACCTATTCGTTAACCGTCAAAGGACCTAACAAATACGAAAAACAAGTTAGTATGCCCAAAGGAGTGGCAAACAGCGTGTTGAATGGCTTGGTTTTAGGTGAATACAATATGGTCTTTACGGTGGAAAATATAAAGAATTTCCAACAAGCCTTTGATGTAAAAATCACGGAACCGGCACCTTTAGTAGTCCAATCGACCATCGACGCAGGGAATAAATCCATGAGTATCCAACTGGGCGGCGCCACTACTTATTTGGTTAAAATAAATGAGGCAAGCTTTAAAGTGACGGAGTCCAAATGGTCTACCGCCTTACCGGCTGGTTTGGTGAAACTACAAGTGAGCACTGATTTAAATTGCCAAGGCATTTATGTAGAAGAGTTTTTTGTTTCAGAGTCGGTTAATGCATTTCCAAACCCAACCACCGGACCTGTTTCATTGAATGTGCATGGAAGAGATCAAAAGGTGGATATCTCAATCATCAATGCTGCGGGCTTACCTGTCTCAAATCAAAACTACCCTGTTCCTTCCTCAAGGTTAGTCGGCTTAGATTTAAGTACCTTTTTTGCGGGTCTTTATTTAATTCGGGTCCAAGGGGAAACCGTGGATCAAACGCTAAAAATAATTAAGCTATGAAATATCTAGGCATTTTATGGATCAGCTTATTGATGTTTGCTTGTTCAAAAGGGGGCGAAACGATCACGCCAGCAGTAATCGTTGTGCCTCCACCGACAGCCGCGTCACTTACCTTGCCGACCAACAACACCGTTTGTTATGAGGGAACTAATAGTTCGAGTTTAACGTCCGATGTTTCTTTTTCTTGGGCTACGGCAAAAGATACAGATGTATATGATTTAGTAATTACCAATCTAAATACCTTAACCAATACCACAAAATCAGTCAATAGTGAAAATAAAGCAACTGTTACGCTCTATAAAGGCACACCGTACCGTTGGCAAGTTATTTCGAAATCCAATAAATCCAAAGAGACGGCAAGCAGTGAAGTTTGGAAATTTTACTTAGCAGGAGATGGAGCATCTACCATTGCACCATTCCCAGCCTTGATTATTGCCCCAGTCAGTGGCGCAAGCGTGACTCCTAATGCAGGAAAAGTCAATCTTATTTGGTCAGGAGCAGATGCTGACAGCAAGGTATTAAGTTATGAAATTTATATGGACACTGACCAAGCTAAAGTTTTAAATAGGCAGGTAGCACCGAACGTCACATCCAATTCTAATCTATGGGTAACGGTTAAATCGGGCTCTGTCTATTATTGGTCTGTAAAAACCAGTGATGGGATTTTAAGCTCCTATACGATTCCGTATAGCTTCAGAGTTAATTAAAAACGAATTATTTTCTTTGCTTTTTCCAGTAACCATTTGAAAAAATGTACTATTTTTTTGATAAGCAAATAAATACCCCTTAGTGCAATCGAAGTTAGAATGGACTGCCAACCGTAGCCGAGTAGCATGCCAATCATCAAAGCCAACGCTAAGAATTTTCGAGCGGGCATATTTTTTAATGTTTTTTAGAACTGTTGAAAAAAATAAGCCCAAGAAGGGCTTATTGGTAATTCGACTTATTTTTTTTGTCTCTTTTTTCCTCTTTCTTTTCCTTAGGAGTTTTAGTTGCCTCCTTCTTTTCGGATTTTTTTGAATTCATCCCTTTGGCCATCGTAGTATCTATTTAAAATTAAAAAACAATTGAAGTGGAAAGGAAGTAAAAAAAATGGTATGCTCAAAATTTTTATTATATCGAGGCCATTTAATTTTTAACAACCTGGCTTAATCGGACCTCTCTTAAATCCAAAATAGCTCCTTTGGCAAATTTCGTTTGAGACTTAAAGGTTATTTTTTGTATTCCTTTATTCAATTTAATCGTTCCTACTTTCACTAATTTATACGTTTCCCAAGAACCGCTCCGAGCCACAATTCCTTTCAAATGAGCCGAGGAACTAAACAAAATGAATTGCTTTCCAGCCTCTAAATTATCCACAGAATACTCGATGCTTGCCTCATAAATACCTGTTTCTGGTACTTGGACCTGCCATTCTACTCGGTCTGCTGCCGTAAACCAGCCATAAGCTCGCCACTCAGGCATGTATTTTATTTCGGGGCCAATCGCCTTCCCCTTTTCAGCACTGAGCCTCAAGCTACCATTTTTATCCACTCGAACTAGGCTTGGCTGAGGAGCTGCATTAGCCGATATTCCAAAGAAAAGCCCGTTGAAAAAAATCAATAAGAGTCCCGTTTTCATCTTTATTTAGCGTCTTTATTAAACAATTCTAAGGCTTCAATATCCTTATATTCAATCATTTTTGCCTTGAGTTCCGACTTCAATTTCTTGATTACTCCTGCATAAGCTTTGTCGCCATACAAATTCTTCATGTTTTTAGGATCCTTTTTGATGTCATATAATTCCCATGAATCTTGAGGGCCATAAAATTTGGCCAAGGTGTATTGGTCTGTACGCAATCCAAAATGCGGAGCCACGCTATGAGGCTGAGGGTATTCATAATAATGGTAATAAGATTTATTATCCCATGATTTATTTGGATTTTCGAGCAAGGAATAAAACGATTTTCCTTGCATTCCTTCCATTGGTTTTACCCCTGCAATATCTAAAACGGTAGGAGCCCAATCGACATTCGAAACGACTTGTTGGACCTTAGTCCCTGGCTTAATTTTTCCAGGGTATTTGATCACAAAAGGAGTTTTCAAGGACTCTTCATAGATAAAGCGCTTATCGAACCAACCGTGTTCTCCCATATAAAAACCCTGATCAGAGGCATAAATAACCACGGTGTTTTTAGACAAACCTGTTTTGTCTAAATAATCTAAAAGCTCTCCAATATTACGGTCTAAAGAACGGGCAGTGGACAAATAATCACGCATATATCGTTGGTATTTCCATTCCACTAATGCTTTACCCGTCAAATGCTTCTCCTCAAATTCCTTGGTAACTTTATTTTGATAGTACTCATAAAAAGCAGCTTTTTGAGCAGGCGTAAATCGCTTGTAAGTCGGGTTGGTGTAATTAGCATTTACCTTCAAATCTTGACCTAACACCATCGTTTTATCGACCGTCATATCTTGGTCACGCGCGGCAGGCCTTCCTTCATAGGTGTCGTAAAAATTATCCGGAATGGGGAAAGTCACATCATCATAAGAACCTAAATCTTGAATGTCTGGAAACCATTCTCGGTGGGTGGCCTTGTGACCGACCACCATAAAAAAGGGCTTGGATTTATCTCTTTGGTCCAACCACTCTTTTGAAAATTTCGTGATCAAATTCGACACATAGCCTTCGTATTGAATTTTTTCATTGTTTTTATTGATGAAATCTGGATTGTAATAGAAGCCTTGACCAGGCAAGACATTTAAAAAATCAAAGCCATGAGGAAGAGCACCTAAATGCATTTTTCCGACCCAAGCCGTTTGATATCCATTTTTTTGCAAGGCCTCCGGGAAAACCGCTTGGTCTATATTAAACACTTTTTCATTCACCTTATAGCCGTTCATGTGACTGAATTTTCCGGTTAATAAGGTAGCCCGACTAGGCCCACAAATGGAATTGGTTACCACGTTATTGTACAAAATGGCGCCGGCCTTGGCAATGCGGTCAATGTTAGGTGTTTTGGCGATTTTACTTCCATAAGCACTAATGGCCTGAGAGGTATGGTCATCGGAAAATATAAAAATGATGTTGGGCTTCTGGCTAAATGCAGCAAATGTGCTAAAGACTAAAAATAATGTGAGTAAATTTTTCATAGCATTTGGTTTAATTGATACGTCGTAACGTTACTAATTTTATGTCAAGGTCATTGGCTTTGAGCAAATTTTGGCTCATTAATGTAAGCATGCCCTTCCGTGGTTTCAAATGAATGGTTCCTAAATTCAAAGATATAAAATCTTTGATATAAGATTCATCTTGATTCATTTCTCTCCAAAATCAAATTATTTTTTCTGATACACCTTCACATAATCCACCGAAAAAACATCGGGAAAAACCGTTTTACTTATATCGGCCAAGACACTTGGAATCTCCATGCTTAAAATCAAGTATTCAGGAATTTGAGAAACCCCAGCGGAAACTTCATAAAACTTAAGTCCATCGATGTAAAAAGAATAGGTTTCATGCGTCCATAATAATCCAAATGTATGAAATCCTGAACTAACCCCCTTCAGGTAACTTTGCATCCCCCGGGTGGTTTGTTGGCCCGCCCCATAAGGTCCCCAATGCACATTATGAGAAACAATGTCGGTCCCTAATTTTTTAAAAAACTCCATGATATCCACCTCAGCTCCATATATTTTAGGGTCCGTTCCACCGGCCAATTGCGGGGATTGCAACCAAAAGGCGCCCCAAACACCCGGAGAATTTTGAAGTTTTGCTTTGCACTCAAAATAGCCATATTGCGGCATGAATTTTCCTTGCGTTCCGACCGCACTAATGAGAATTGAATCGTTTCTTTTCAAAGCATATAAATTCAAAAAACCGTCTTTGACTTGGATCGCCTCACTAGACACATAGCCGAGGGCACGCTTTCCTAAGCCGCGGGGTTTCCATTTCAACGTGTCTAATTGGCTTCCGTTAAATTCATCTTCCCAAACTAATGAATACCCATGATTGATTGGATTGAATTTATCGGTCGATATAGGACCCTGAGCAGGTCTTTGTGCCAAAGAAAGCTGAATTCCAAAGACACACAAAAGCAATACAATAAGTCGGACTAATGTCAAATTGCGCATTCAAAATTTAATTTTAAACTCAATTTATGGCAGCTCAGCCAAACGGATGTTGCGGTATTGAATCGACATAGTGTTTCCAGGATGCAATTGAAGACCCACAGGTCCTGAGGCAGGAATTGTTTCAGAAGTATAGGTCATCACTTCCACGCCATTTAACCAAACGGTATAGGTTTTTCCCTCCATTTTAATTTTCATGGTGTTCCAATCGGTCGGTTTGATTAACTCCAAAACCCCCTTCGCTTCTACTGGATATCTAAGTTTTGGAATATACGGAGAACCCGTTAAGTCTCGTTTTAATGAACCTGAAATACCTATTTGTATTTGGTCATTTTCTGAACGCATCCAAACACCCGAATCTACCACCCCATCCCCTAACAAATAATCTGCCTGAAAAATGAAATTAGTGTAGGTCTTCTCCGTCCATAAATTACTTCCTTTTCTTGCCGCGTTATTGCGCACATAAAGGATGCCTTTCTCGGCGCGCCAGCAACTTAAATCTTCAGGTAATTTCCAACCATCGAGGTTTTTACCCGTGAAAATCTTTTTTAATTTGGGTTCTTTGGCCAGAGATGTTTGTTGGAAACTCAAAAATAGAATGGCAACAATGAGTACATTTTTCATAGCAATGATAGGTTTTAGGTATACGATTCATCATAAATTTTTTCAAGATATTTTTTCAAATTAACCAATAAAAATGGAAAACGCATGCTTATTTTTTGATTCTTTCTTCGTGCAACTTCTTCCCCATGACGTCATAATGAGTCAAGTATAAAATGGGTTTTTGTTGCTCATAAACCATTTTAATTCCAAGAAAACCACCTGCTACACGAAGAAACTGATGCTCAGGTCTTTTCTCATTTGGGGGCCAACCCTGCGCATGAAAGTCACTAACAGGCCCTGATCCAAACTCCATTAATCCAGTCGACGCATCCTTTGAAACATATTGCCAATGCCGATCGCCATTGACAACAATGGCCTTTTGGCCCGATAATAATTCCCTCGCCCAATCCCCTTCTGTTTTAAAGGCAAGATTTGAATGATTATCAGCCTTAGCACCCCGATCAGGCCCTACAATAGGCGTAGGAGAAAAAATAATTTTATAGGTCGCGTCTGATTTTTGCAGCGTATTAATTAACCAATTTTTTTGCTCTGTCCCCCAGATTGTTTTAGATGCACCATCTGGCATATCGTTATTGCTTCGATATTCCCGCCCCTCTAAAAACCATAACTGAACATCTTTCCCCCAGCGCAAAGTCCGGTAGGGTTTATCAATTAGAGGTACATTTTCATGCCAAATTTTCAAGCCATCCGAAAGTGCCAGTTGGCCAAAATTAGCCGACCCAGGGTGTACGTCATCAGCTAATAAATCGTGGTCATCCTTCAACATATAGACAGGAGTAAATTGATAAAATGATTTCAAAGATGGCCAAGCGTCCATGGCATGCCATTTATGCCGCGCTTTTTCCGGCGTATTGGCCATAGGCCCTGGCTTATCATAATATACATAATCCCCTGTTTGGACAAAAAGATCCGGCTTTAAAAGAGCCATACTTTGGTAGGTATGGAATCCTTTCAACGAATCATCATGGCTCCAAAAATATTGGCAAGTAGACGTGGTCAGGTTCAATTCCTTTTTATCATACATACGTGGAGCCGTCGTGAAATTTCCAGCTGCTTGCTGAATTAAACCCTTTTCGGTCGACTTTCCTTCCAGCCTAACTTCATATTTCGTATTGGGCTTCAACTCCTTAAAGGAATAGAAAACAGTAAAATCCTTCTCCGGACCGGCTGCCAACCAGCCACTCGAAATTTCAGAAGGTCCTGATTTTAGGATGATTCGGACCCAACCTGCTTTTCCAAGAACCGCGCCGTCCATCTTAGCTATGGGCATGTTTTCATCAAAGTCAATCGGATGCCTAAAAACCTGTTTAAGCCGCTGATGGACCACTGGATTTGGTTTTTCCTTTTCACACAAACGAGTCCAAACGGTCGCATGGTCAGAACTTAGCTCGCTGACTTTAAAGCCCGTCGTGAAATACACTTGCTGAGCAGCAATTTTGACATAAAAAGCCAAAAATAATACAGTGAAAAATGAAAATCGTTTAAAAAACACCTTCATGAAAACTCGATTAAAGAATCAAATTAAAGAAAATTGGCACGCTGTCAAAAACCCAAATATCCCAATTGAAAACCAATTTGAAAATTGTATTGGATATTGGGTAATAAAAATCAATCTTCCCGATCCCTAAATACGCGAGATCGAGAAGATTGAAAACTCAAAACTATTATTTGACAAATTTTTGCAACCAGTTATTTTGCTCCCATAACATGTGCAACAAATTTTCTTTCCCTCGGTAACTATGCGCTTCATAAGGCAAGAAAACAAAACGCGTAGTTCCTCCATTGCCCTTAATAGCAGCATATAAGCGCTCACTATTGATCGGATAAGTACCCGTATTGTCATCCGCTTCCCCATGAATTAACAAAATGGGCTCCTTGATTTTATCGGCATAACTGAATGGACTCATTTCAAAATATAATTTGGGTGCTTGCCAATACGTACGGTCCTCATTTTGAAAACCAAAGGGGGTCAAGCTTCGATTGTAAGCTCCGCTTCGAGCGATTCCCGCTTTAAACAAATCCGTATGTGCCAGTAAATTGGCCGTCATAAAAGCTCCATAACTATGGCCACCTACCGCCATGCGCTTGCGATCTCCTACACCTAATTCCGACAAATAATTGATCGCTGCCTCCGCATTCAACTTTAATTGCTCGACAAAATTATCGTTCGGTTTTTTGTCACCTCCAGTGGCTACAATAGGCATTTCGGCATTATCTAAAATGGCAAAACCCTGAGTGACGTAATAGATGGGGGAAGCCCAACTTAACGTGGTGAATCGATCCTTGCTTCCTCGAATTTGTGCCGCATCAGCAGCCGAATTAAATTCACGCGGATAAGCCCAAATCAATACGGGCAAAGGACCATCTTTTTCTTTATTATAGCCTTTGGGTAAATACAAATCACCTGTTAAATCGACTCCATCCGCTCGCTTATATTTTATTTTCTCTTTTGAAATACCCGCTAAGCCTGGATAAGGATTGACAAAATTGGTAATTAGTTGGTCAGCTTGCTTAGTGATCAAATGCTTAATGTAATAATTAGGAACTTCTTTTTGTGATTCTTTCCGTGTTAAAATAATTAATTTGTCTGCATCAATCACGTCTTCCACTTGCTCAAAACTTCCTTCAGTGGAGCGCCAAATGATTTCATTTTTTTTCGAAGCCAAATCAAACTTAGACAAAAAAGGTAAATCCCCTTTGGCCGATGAACCTACCGGATTATTCATGAGTATCTTGGTCCCATTATCGGTTGTTTGAATAACCGATCGGCCAAAATTATTCTTCCGGTAGACAGGCATTCCGGGACTATTATATGCATCTGTGAAGTTGCGTTCGTACAAAAGCTCAACACTTTTTGTGTTTGAATTATACCGACTTACTCGGGAACTTTGTTTTGCGCGGGAAACTTCAGTGATCAGCGCTAAATTCGCATCGCCCCATGTCGTTCCTGCAAATCTTGATTTCGTCTTAAATAACTCTTTTGCCTCGCCAGTAAACGGAGCAGAAAGACTGTAAACAGCATCATGAAATTCAACCGATTTCTTAATCAAACCACTGTCTAAAGGCATAGCCCAAACAACTGTAGAAGCTTCATCATCCCTCCACTCAAAGTCCCTAGGAACATTTTGCGTATTATCGTACCCAGAAGGGACATTTTCGGTTGATGGGAGCTCAGCTAATACCTTGACCATTTTTCCTGATAGGTCCATGATGCCAACGGTCGTGGGAAATCCATATGCGGTCACCACATAGGAGAAGGGTTTTTTCATGGTCCGAGTCAGTACATAATTTTTATCGGGAGATAAAGAAAGCGCACTGAACATATCCGCTTTGCCTAACCCTTTTTCCTGCCCATTTTTAGACAAGATCAATTGAGCCTGCGCATAATACTCAAACAATTGTTCATCATAAGGCGATTTAATTAAGTCCTGATACGTAGGTCTTGGCGCTGCCTTTCCGATGTTTTGTTGGATCGTAGGTCCTTTTGGAGTAATCGGTTTTTTAGGTGCCCCCGAAGCAGCATGGATGATGGATTTATAAAGTATCGTTTGATCGTCTACCCATACATACGCATTCCCCATGATATTATTCAGCGGTTTTTGATTGACTTTGGAAGCTTTCTTATTGGCCAAATCGATCACATATAAATCGACGCGATCAGACTCAGTTTGCAGAAAGGCAATTTTTTTCTCGGAAGGACTCCATGAAATACTTGAAATCAAAGGGTTTTTAGGCAATCCTGTAATCGCGAAACTTTGATTTGTTTTCACATTTTTCAAGGATAGACTATTGATAAATAACTGCCGACTTTGAGAAAAATTATTGGGATTTAAGCGCAATCCTGCGATTCGGTTTTCAGGTTGGCCTAACTCCTCCACCGTAGGATAGGAATTCCTCTCGCTCAATAACATCCATTCCGCTTTACTGTCGATTCTGATACTGGGAGTTGGTTTTGCCAATAATAAATCGGCGATTGCTTGAGGAGGTTTTTGATATTCTATGGCATCTTGGGCAGAGGCCGCTAATACAACAAATAGCAATAATGAAATGATACGTAATAATGTTTTCATTTTGATTGATTTAAGGATGCTTCAATATAAAAAAAGGTGGCTAATAAATTAGCCACCTTTCCCATTATAATTAAAAATTTATAGAGGATTTTGTACAATGGCCGTGTTGGAATTGATCTCACGGCGAGGAATTAAGAATTCCCATCGAACATCACCCGGTGCCACGTCATACAATAAAACGACAGATGCGATATGGTTTGCTCCATTACGATTTAATGGCGCATTTGTACGCTTCAAATCTAAGAATCGGTGACCTTCACCCCACAATTCGATGCGGCGATGAAGTAAAATCTCATCTAATAAAGCAGTACCTGTTTTCGTAGATGTCACATAATTAGCATCTCTCGTCTTAATGAGCGCACTTAGGACAGTGGCTGCTCCAGCATTATCACCTAAACGAACTTTTGCCTCTGCCTCGATTAAATACATTTCAGCTGCACGCATGTAAGGCACATCTCCCATAGCAGACGTAGATGGAACACCTGGCAAACGGAATTTTTGATTTAAAAATGGTACACGCACACCCCCTGGAGGAATAACTGTATTCGCTGCCGTCGGAGTTCTTACCCACATGCTGGCACGAACGTCGGTTGGTGAAATTTGATTATACAACAAACTATTAATCGCCTTTGGATAGGTACGAATAACCGTAGAGTTGTAGTTACAAGAAATATATGAATGGTAACCACCGAAATACTCTGTTTGGTCCTCTAAGTGATCAAATCCCCACATCCATTCTGGATTTGTAATATCTTGAAAGCCATCTGTATATTGAGCTGCTGTCATAGGTAAATAACCTGCACGCGCCTCAGCTGCATATTTCGCAGCATTAGCCCAGTTTTGCTGAACCAAAGCCACTCTTGCTTGTAAACCCTTCACCACATTTAGATTAATGTGTGATTTATTTGCCCGAGCAGAGGTTAATAAAGCAGCAGCAGCATCTAAGTCCTTATTAATTTGTGTATAAACATCTTCTACCGTATTTCTAGCTTTTCCTTCGGTCGTCGGTTCTAAAACTAAAGGCACACCTAATTGGGCATTAGGTTTTGCTGCAGCATCATAGCGCTTGCCATACAACTGAACTAAATTGAAATAACTAAATGCACGTAAAGCCAAAGCTTCACCCTTTAACGTATTTTTTTCTGATTGAGGCCCTACTGCTTTATCGATATTGGCTATTCCGATATTGGCATTTCCAATAAATCGATAATACATTTCATAAGGAAATTGAGAAAGTACGTTGACGTCAGAACGGTGGGCGGTCCAACGAGTTTCCCCCACATGCCAAGAAGCGGCCGTGGTACCAATCACCATGTCTTCTCCTAAATGATCTAAAATAATCATCATCGCAGGATGGCCAGAATGACCTTGTGAACTTAAATAACGTACTACAAATGAGCGATATATACCGTTAATCGCCGCAGCTGCATTTTTCGTCGTTGAATAGGCAGCACCCGCATCGATACTTGCCGTAGGGCTTGCATCCAAGTAAACTGTTTCGCATGAAAAAGAGATCATGCTGAAAACAAAAGCTAAGAGAATTAATATTTTATTTTTCATGATTCCGAAATTTATAAAGAGAATGAAAGACCAATAACCAATGATTTAGCTGGAGAATAGACATTGCTTGTTGTTCCTCCAAAGTTTTGCTGAACATTCATTCCACTTCTTTTTGAAAGCATAATGAAATTTTCACCACTCAAATACACTTGGGCATTATCCATTTTTAATTTACGAGCCAAGGTTTTTGGTAAATTATACGATAAGGTCACAGAACGCACATTCATGTAACTTCCATCGATCAACCAACGATCTGATGCAGCATCAAAGTCAGAAGTTCGACCGTTATCCATTCTAGGTACATTCGTGATATCTCCTGGATTAACCCATCTCTTTAAGATGTCCACATGTTTGGCGTTGTGATACCCCGCTCCCATTAAACCTGCATAGGCCGCATCATAAATTTTACCTCCTAATTGGTATACCATTAAAGCCGACAAAGTAAATCCTTTGTAACGGATTGAATTCGTTACAGACCCAGTTAAATCAGGAATAGATGTTCCGTTATACCAATATCTTGCATTCGCAATGTTGTTGGTTAACGTATCACCAGTAGGCGTAATTCTTGAATTAGAAGCTACATATGAAATCGCACGATACTCAGCGACTCCATTTTCTGGATTCACACCTTTGTACTCACGCAACCAATAATCATACAAGGAAGTACCTTCTTTTAACTTTTTAGTTCCATCGATGATCTCCTTACTTTCGGCAGGCATTTTGGTAATTTTATTTTCCAATTTGGTTGCATTTACATCAATGTTCCAAACGAAGTCTTTCGTTCTTACTACATCTCCGCTCAACTGAATTTCAAATCCACGGTTGTACATCGAACCGATGTTTCTTGTTTCCGTTTGTATACCTACTGATAATGGCAAAGGAACTGCAAAAATCAAATTGGTCGATTGGCGATCAAAATATTCAATGGAACCATTGATGCGATTTTTAAATAATCCAAATTCCAAGGCTACATCAAAAGAAGTATTTGTTTCCCATTCTAACGTTCTACTTCCTAAACTTGATTGTAGAATACCTGGCTCAGTTGCGTTATTCCAACCTAACGCATATAATGGTTGCCACGCATAATTACTAATTCCACCATCGTTACCTGTTTGGCCATAAGAACCTCTTAATTTCATGTTATCAATGAAAGTCAATTCCTTCATAAAATCTTCTTGGTCTAAACGCCATGCAGCAGATGCTGAGTAAAAAGTACCCCAGCGCTTATCTTGGTAAAACTTAGAAGATCCATCGCGACGAGCTGAAAACGAAACAAAATATTTTGAATCATAGTCATAATTCACACGAGAGAAAAATCCTTCCACTCGGCGTAAATCATACTGAGAAGTTAAATTAGTAGTTGTAGTGAAATTGATCAACTCATAATTTCCATCCAAAATTTGTTGGCTTCGAGAACCATCCAAACTATTACTAACTAAATTGTAATTCTCATGCCCCACTAAAGCATCCACATTGTGCTTGCCAAATGAATGACTGTAATTTAACAATTGGGATAAGTTGTAATTGGTAATATTTTCAAACGTGTTTTGCGCACGACCTGCTGGCGCACCATCTCCGATTTCTGGATTTCCAAAAACAACGGTATTCGCATTCGTGATATCTAAACCAATCGTATTCGTGAATTTGAAATCTTTCAAGAAAGTGATTTCAGCAAAACTACGACCTCCAAAAAGATTTCTTCTGAAGAAGTTCTCATTCAATTCTGTTTCAGCCACTACGTGACGGCCACCGTATTGAGGACGGTTAGATAAACCTAAAGCACTTAAATTACCATAATCATATCTAGTCTTTCCATTTTCCAACTTCAAAAAGCTTCCTGGCTTGGCCGGATCATACGCATATACTGGATAGATCGGTGCCATACCCCTTGTAAAGAAGAAAGGATTGACAAATGAGGTTCCTCCGTCAGCCGTTGATTGATTCGAAGTGGTCATCGTAGTCGTCATATTGGCTCCCACTTTTAACCAAGAATTCATCTGATTATTTACATTTAGACGAGCTGTAAAACGATCATAATCCGACTTGATTTGGTATCCTTTATCATTTAAATATGAAACTGAAAAGAAATAATCAGATTTGCCATTCGATCCAGAGAAATTTGCACTCACCTCATCACGTACTCCTTGACGCATGATGGCATTCTCCCAATTCAAATCATCTGCACTATAAATTAATTTGGCCGCTGGATTTAATTTTCCATCGGTTCCCACTAAAGATGCGAACGGTACGTCATATACGTTATAGCCTGTACCGACAATTGCACCCAAACCAGCAGATGCCGTAGTGTTTGCCGTTGCAATAGCCACCGGACTAGCCGCACGATACGCTAAGTTGTTTCGATTCGATTCCCACATTAATGGATAATAATCAGCAGCACCTACACGATCGTACTCAGGAAGTGCACGCGTGTTAAAACCTTTGGTGTATTTAATGTTGATTGAATTCTTCCCTTTCGATCCTTTTTTTGTGGTCACCATTACCACACCATTCGCAGCACGAGCACCATACAAAGCAGTAGATGCCGCATCCTTTAAAACCGTTATGGTCTCAATATCATCATTATTTAAATTAGCGATACTCGCAGAAAAAGGAACTCCATCCACCACATATAAAGGCGAATTGGATGAAGAAATAGAACCAAAACCACGTATACGCACATCAGGCGAAGAACCTGGTTGGCCCGATGTCGATGTAGTCGAAACCCCTGGCGCAATACCTTCTAATGCCTGACCTATATTGGTAATAGGCCTAACCGCTAATTTCTCTGCTCCAATTTTAGCAGAAGAACCTGTAAAAGATGACTTTTTAGCGGTACCAAATGTGGTCACAACCACCTCATCTAACGTTTCATTGGCTGCCAATAGTTGAACATTAATCACCGACTTAGTACCAACTAAAATCTCTTGGTTTACATACCCTACATAAGTAAAAATCAATGAGCTTGAAGAGCTTGCATTAATTTTAAATGAACCATTCACATCAGAATTCGTACCTCGACTCGTTCCTTTGATGGAAATAGTTACACCAACCAACGCCTCACCGGCATCATTGGTTACTTTTCCTGTAACCTGTCTTTCTTGGGCGTACATTGGACTCAATGCCGCAATCCAAAGAATCATCAATAACCGTAATTTTTTCTTCATAAATTGTTTTTTGAATGTTAATGAAAGAGTTAAAAAAACAAATATAAAAGACTTTTATTTATGATAGTAACACTATCATAAATAATTTCTTTATAATTAGTTAAAATAAATCTCAAATCTTAACTCACAAAAAACAAAAAGGTTTTAAAATTTTAAAAAAGCATGTTTGATTTTTTCACGTTTCCAAGTGTAGGTGATGTGAATGCGGCCATCGCGCGTTTGAATAATGGCAGGATAGGAGAATTCTTTCAATGGTGTATTTTCTAATTCACCTATTTTAGTCCAATGTGTCCCATCTTTTGACGTGGAAACCGCTAATATTTCGCGATCCCCTTCCGTTTCTTTTGGCCTATTTCCAAGTGGATTATGCACCAAAACATGTAGGCCACTTTTCAAGGTAATGGCATCAGAACCCGAGTTAGGATTTTTCAAATTCGTCTTTTGCAAAGGGGTCCAAGTATTTCCCTGGTCCGACGAATAGGCCTCCATAATAAAACCCGTATTGCTTCTGCATAGTAATTTCATGCGGCCATCGTGTAGAAAAATCACACTGGGCTGAATGGCTGAAAACATTTTGCCATCATTTAAGGCTTTCGTTTTTTTCCAAGTCCTGCCGCCATCTTTCGTCATTTCAAAATGCAATTTATCCCCAGTATCTTCCGAACTACTTGGACATAAAAGTGTACCATCAACTAATAAGAGTGGCTTGTTTTTGACTGGCCCCAAGATCCCTTTGGGTAATTTCTCCGCCGCAGACCAAGTTAGCCCCGCGTCTTTGGAACGTTTCAGCATTCCCCACCATTGAGATGGCTTTGGACCCACTTTATAAAATAATAATAATTCTCCTTGAGGCATTTGGAATAGGACTGGGTTCCAACAAGGATACTGGACTTTTATATTTTGAATTCCGTCAGCTACTTGGACCGGAGGAGTCCAACGGCCTTGAAAATTTCGACTTAACCAAATACCCACATCTTTATTTCCTTCATCACTACCTGCAAAAAAAGCAGAAACTAATCCCTTTGGCGTTTCTACAATCGTAGAAGCATGACTAGAGGCAAAAGGTGCCTTAGTAAAAATGAACTCGGATGGTAATTTCTGAGCATAAATACTCAAGCTAAAAATCAAGCAAAATCCCATTATAAATACCCTCATCCGATGCATCAAATTTATGATTTAAAAATGCGATCCATTAAAATCCACTTCTCCCCATTTTTTGCCCATGGCAAAGGCTTTTGAAATTTCCACATCAACTCCTCCCATGCGGCAATCTTAGGATTAGTCGCATCAAAGGCGGCTTTCTTTTCAAAAGTAAACTCATCTACCGTTTCCAAAATCATGAACATCCGATTCCCCGTTCTAAATATTTCAATATTTAACACTCCCGCATCAATATCATGTTGGGTTACCTCGGGCCAAGCATTGCCCTTGGCATGATATTGCTCATATTCTTTAATTAATGCTGGATCATCCACGAGATCTAAAGCCAAACAAAATCGTTGCATACATTATTGATTAAAATACTGATTAAATGATTGTATTGTTTGGGTCGCCGCCGCCTCTGAATTAGGCCAAGCAAATGCCTCCGCAGAAACATACCCCATGTAATTTATTTCGTTTAATACCTTGGCCACCTCCCTGAAATCCGAATGTCCATTTCCCACCGGACGCCTATTGCTATCCGCAAAATGTACATGGATAACCAAATCACCTGCCGCCTTGATACTCGCCGACATATCCGCCTCCTCGATATTCATGTGAAATAAATCGGCCAATAAACCTACGTGCTGTATTTGGCGTGACTTTAAAAATTGAACCCCATCGCCAAGCGTATTGATTAAATTAGTCTCATACCTATTTAAAGGCTCATAAATTAATTTTACCCCCAAAGATGCCGCATGTTTCCCTAAATGAATTAGTCCATCGGCCAGCCATTGCATCGCCTGTTCCCGTTCCACCCCCGCTACTACATTTCCTTGCATCGACCCGATAATCGCTGGCGCCCCAAAAGCAGCTCCAAAGGTGATCATCGACTCGATAAATTCCATGGCTTTTTTCCGAATGGCCGCATCCGGATCTGTTAAGGTCAATCCATGGATCACTTTTCCTGCACCGGTGCCAACAGCCGCTATCTTCAAATTATATTTTTCTACAAGTGTTTTGGTTTCTGTCACATCAAGGGCGTCAGCAGACGCAGTAAACAATTCCACCGCATCAAATCCCAAAGAAGAAGCATGTGCCAAACTTTGTTCTAAATCATTCCAATAAATCCATGGACCGGCCGTAATTTCAGGCACCAAAGCAATCGTTGCACAGGATTTTATCATCTTTTTATCGGTCAAAATCAACCATTATTTTCGTTATTCCCTTCGCATTAGCGGCCCAATCTGCCAAAGCAGCCCCCGCATCATCTAATGAAACTGTTTTTGAAATAACATCTTCCACAGGAAATTTTCCCGCCTCTAAATAGGCAATCACCTCCGGAAATTCATCCGTGCAATTCCGTGATCCTAAAATTTCTATTTCCTTACGAACAAAAATACCGGTATTAAATTCCACGGCTGATTTGGCATACCCGATGCAAACCACTCGGCCCGTATAAGCCACCTCATCCACTGCGGCCCGATACGTTGTCGCATTTCCCACGGCCTCAATAATTACATCAGGCCCATCGCCATCCGTGATCCGCATCAATGCCTCATGCAAATCTTCCCGACTCGTATTAATGGTATGTGCGACGCCAATCTTTTTGGCAATGTCCATTTTGGAATCATCGATATCTATAGCAATCACCTCCGCTCCCCGATTGACTGCAGAAGCAATCGCTCCCATTCCCACAATGCCACAACCGATCACTGCAACCCGATCTTGACTACTCACTCGGCCACGAGCCGCCGCATGAAAACCCACGGTCAATGGCTCCACTAAAGCCAATTCTTTTAAACTAAGTTTCTCTGACGTAAATAAATCCTGCCAATGAATCGCGATGTACCTTGTCATTGCACCAGGCCGACGAACCCCCATCGTTTTATTATCTTGACATGCATTCCTTCGACCCTTGCGACACGAAATACATTTTCCACAATTTAAATAAGGGTACACCGTAACCTTATTACCTAATTTAAATGAATCAGGCACTTGACTTCCCATTGCCTCAATCGTCCCGCCCACTTCATGGCCCAAGACATTGGGATATTCTTGCAATTCAAAAAGTCCTTTGAACCCGTTTAAATCTCCTCCACAAAATCCAACCATCCCTATTTTCAACAAAACCTCTTCAGGTCCTATGCTAGGTTTCTCAATTTCACGGATCTCAGTTTGGCCAATGGCCGTTAGAAATAATGCTCTCATTTGATTTATGGGCGAGGTATGTTATTTTCTGGCCGACCTTCGAACCACATTACATTTTTAACAGGCGCAATGACCGCGGCCAACTCATCTAAAATTCCTTCTGGGATTTTAAAATCTAACGAAGCGATGTTTCGTTGGATAGAGGTCAGTCGGCACATCCCCACAATCGTGGTAGCAATATCAGGATGATCCATGGCGTAACGCATCGCCACATCACTTAAACGCACTCCATATTTTCGACAGATGTCCAATAAAGCGGGTTGGATCGCCAACATCTCCTTCGGGGCATTATGCCATTCGGGAAGTGCCGCATCAGACAAAATCCGTTGCATCAGCGGAGCAGCATTCATCAAGCCAAACCCTTTTTCCTTCGACAAAGGAACTAATTCATCATTAATTTCATCCTGAAGCAAATTATAATGCGCCCAAGAAAGGACCGTGTCCAACTCCACTTGGCGCGCAATCTCAGCTAAATAGCGAACAGGCAAACCCGTAATCCCAATAAACCTAGCCTTGCCTGAAGCTTTGATTTTTTCAATCGCTGGCATCGCCTCATTTAAAATTTGCTCTTTGGTCACAAATTCAATATCGTGCAATTGGAATAAATCTACATAATCTGTTTGTAACCGTTGGAGCGATTCGTCAATGCTAGCCATGATTCGCTTAGCCGAAAAATCAAATTCGCGCAAATCATACCGACCACATTTAGTCGCTAAAAAAATATCTTTTCGCTTTCCCTGCAAGGCTTTCCCCAAGCGAGTTTCGGCTAGCGTGATTCCATAAAAAGGGGAAACATCAAAAAAATTAACTCCATGATCGATGGCATAATGAACGGCATTCTTGCCTTCCTGTTCGTCCACGACATCAAACACATTTCCAAGGGGAGAAGCTCCATATCCTAAAACGGAGATGAGCTCATTAGTCTTACCTAATTTGCGGTATTCCATATTAATTTCAATGAGGTTAAATAGGTTTAAACAAAGATATTGATTTTTTTATTTTGAAGCGCCTTCTGAAAAATACAAATTTACCTTTCTGTGCATGGTGTAAAGTCGGAACCCATTCCCATCCTTTAACACAATTCCACTCGATTGATTGTTGCCTATAATCGGATTTCTTTCATACTTTTTCCAATGAATCAAATCGGAAGAAACTGCGATATTCGTGGACCACTCATGCCAATCTTTAAACGCAGATGCATGATAATATCCATAATAAAGGCCTTTGTATCGAATCACTTGGTTCATAGCTACGGCAAAAAGGTCATAGGAGTCCGGCCCCATTTTGATGACCGGCTCATCCTGGACATTTGTCCATGTTTTTAGGTCTTTGGAGGTGGCTAACCAAATTCCCAAATCATCTCGTTCATAAAATAAGTTCCAAACACCTTTGGCTTTTATAACTGTTGGCGTGCCATAAGCACCCTTTCGAATAGGGCTTCCATCCACATTTCGAATGTCTAAATTTCCTTTTTCCCGCCAATGCACACGATCCGTTGAGACCAACATGTGAGCTATGTCTCCCTCACCCTCTGCAAACATGTAATAGGTTTTGCCCGATTTAACTACACACATATCTTCTACCCATTGGCCCGGCTTAATCGTTTCCTTGGAAAAACGATCCCAATGAATTCCATCTTTTGAAGTAGCATAGCCCAAAAATTTGGTCGTAGAGGCAGGCGAATAACCTGTAAACCATAAATGATATTTTGGCCCCTCTTTTAAAATAAATCCACGCTCTCTAATTTGTTTATCCCAGGTATCAAGATTCGTTCCTGTAAAAACCGGATTTTCAGGATAGGCATTAAAATTCACTAATTCAGAAGGGAAAGTTGCTTGGGCCAAAACCTGCAGGCTGGTCAATGTCAACCCAACGATAAACAAGCAAGTGATTTTTTTCATTTTTAAAATTTTAAATATAGGTTTAACTGACCATAAAAAACGTTTGATAAATGTAATTCTGAATAATAGGTATCGTCTATGGTGGTCGATGTAGACGTTTTATTTGGCAACGTTACCGTAGTTGTTTCGTTCGTGTAAATGGGATTTTTAGGCATGGCAAAGGTAGGAATGAAACTTATTCCCATTTTTTTAGTCTCAAAGGTGAATGGAACCGCAATTTCATACGTCATAAAGGTAAGCCCTGGATTTCTAACAACCGTGCTGCTAACAATGGTGGGTTGGTTTACCGGGGAAGGAACTTTCCCTTTCAATCGCGACCTTGTATTTGTATTTTTTATATTGGTAAACCCTTCAAAATAATTTAAGGTACTATAAATCGCATATAAACTTGGGCTGATTTGAAAACGTTTATCCTCATTGCCCCATTCCCAGGTCCTCTCAATTCCAGGACTTAATCGAATGTCGGTCTTTCCTGTCCCAAATAATGCATCAGCCCCTACATTAAGCTCACAAAACCCTAAATCTTGATTTAAAAATCCACCTAAAACGTAACTTAAACTTCCGACAAAAGACTCTGAACTTCCATTACTGATGTATTTGGTTCCGTTTACACCACCAGAAAAGTTTTTATAAATATCAAAATCATACGAACCATTTAATTCAAAAAAATCAAAGCCATTGGCCACTCCATTATTTAAAAAATATAATTCCGCGCTGAGCGATAATCCATTTTCATGCTGAAAGGTTAAAGAAGGAATAAAATAAGGTGCTTTCAATGAATCCGATCGACCATTATACACGTAATTACTTAAATAATTCATCCCTGCTGTAAAAGTAAAAGGGCGGGTTTCTGTGGAATCGAGCAAAGAAATTTGCGAAAAACCCCATAAACTGCTGAACAAAAAGATAATTAGAATTAAAAAACGTTTCATCATAAATTAATTTTTAATAGGAATGCCAGACCAAAAAGTTTTTGAGGGTAATTTTTCGCCTTTCATCACCAAAGATAAGGCACTAATGCTACAATTTTCTTCAATATCGGTATCATATAAAATAACGCTTCTAGCGCCAATGTTGGAATACGCTCCTATATAAACGGCTCCCATTTTCATCACTCGGTCTTCAAATAAATGTGTCTGAGGCCCGCCATCTAAATTAATGGCGCAATAATCTCCCATAGACACTAAGTCGAATTCAGTGATATCGGTAGAATCCATATAAACTCTTTCGCCCATTTTGACACCCATCAACCTAAAAAATAAAGGTAAAAAAGGAGTGCCTTTGATGTATTCAAAAAGAAAAGGAACGGTCAGTGATTCATACATGGACGTTATGGCCTCTGTTCGCCAAACCTGCCAAGTCCACATGGGATATTCCGCTTTTTTGTAACGACCAATAAAAAACCATTTGAGCAAGAAAGTGAATAAAAAAATAGGTAATGCCACTAAGCCTAAATAATAAAATGGGAAATATAAAAATACCTCATGCCACTTCTGTTCCCTGATCAGGTCATCTGTATAGGCAATGAACAAAATACTGACGCTCAAAATAATGGATTGAGGAATTAATACGCGAATAAATTCAACAATACCCCGACTCATCTTTCGAGTCCAATGCGGCCGATACGTTAATTCAGCAGGATAAATGTCACTTTTTTCTCGATTAGGCAGGCCTTTTGACGGACTACCAAACCAGTCGACATAAGCTTGGCTCTGTAGTTGGTCCGCTGTCGGAGGCACCGAAATAACCCCAATCAACATTCCATCCCCTAAGGAATAACCCTGAGGAATCAGTGCACTATTGCCCACAAAACTTCGATTTCCTATACTTGTCTTATTTAAATAAAGCATTTGATTTCTAACTTCAGATTCACCGATCACCACATCATCCGCAATAAAACTTTCATCCCCTATTTCAAAAAGAGAATGCGTCACATTAGTCGCCGTTGATATTTCAGTATTCTTCCCAACTTTCGCCCCCAAAGATTTATAAATCCAGGATATAAATACGGTGGCAAAAATGGGTTTAATGACGTTTAATGACAGACTAAATAGGGCATCCAAAAACCACTTAATTACATACGTTTTGCTATAAATTGAATATCGCCCCGGAAGAATATGCTTTTGAAATATTCGAGTCAAAAAAACCAACTCAAAAATAAAGAGTAGAATGTAAATGAAAGAAAAAATAGGCGTCTTAAACAGATAATAAAACGAATACCAATCCGCCTCATTATCCAAATAATAAAGACTAATGATCGAAGGTGCCAAGGGCAATAAAACCAAGATGGGAAAGGCAAATATCAAGGCCATGAATATGAATTGAAAAGCGATTTTTTTCTTTTTAGAAACAAAAGGAACGGGTTCTTCTTGAGCTCTCAGGCCTATATTTTGCGCGGGACTACCTCCCCAAATTTCATTTTTGCCCACATTTTGGCCTAAAGTCAATAAGGAAAGATCCTTAATCTCCCCTTTTTCTGCTATTTGGCAATCCCCTGAAATGACTGAACTAGTGCCAATGTAGGCATGATCCGATATGTTGATTATTCTAAGTTTCAACCGGCCATTCTCAACCCAAGCATTGTTTAGAACTACATTGGAGCTAATAGTTACATTCTTCCCAATGCTGACTAAATCTTCAACCCCTATTTCAAAATTACTTAACTGGGTATCTTCTGAAATTTTTACCCCGAACCACCGCAAAAAATAAGCATAAAAAGGCGTGTTACTCAACAGCTCTTTGGGCAATAAGGAAACCAACCTTTTTTGAAGCCACCATTTAAAAAACACAAATCCCCATAGTGGATAATCGCCCGCTTCAAATTTTCCAATAAGCAACTTTTTGATCATCCAAATTAAAACGCCTGATAAGGGAACAACTGTGCAATAAATAAACACGGCAATTAATAGCGGTAACCAATGACTTTCTAATTGCTCAATGGCAAAATAATAACCAAGAAATGGCAAAAAGATCTGGGCGGCCACGAGCCCGAAAATGAAAAACAAAGAAATACTTTGCGCGGCCCAACAAGCAAAATAGGTGTGCGAATTCGTTTTTTGAAACGCCTCAAATTTATTGACAGATTCCTTTTTTGATTCCCAATGTGAAACCAAATTTTGCAAAGGCCTTTGTTCATACACATCCATAATGGAGATTTGTTCCAAACCTTCCAACTTCCGAACTTCGGACACAAACTGGGCGGCCAACATAGAATAACCCCCTAAATCAGTGAAAAAATCATCTTGTAATTCGACTGTTGATCCAGGAAAGAGATCATTCAATATCCCCATGATAGACTCATCCCTGCTGGAATCCGAGTCGGAAGAAATGGCAGACACAATACTAGGATCGGGTAATTTTTTCTTGTCCACTTTACCGCTCGCCAGGTGCTGAAATGCGTTCACCTCCATGAATAAGGAAGGAATCATGTAATTGGGCAATTCCTTGTTTAATTCATTTCGAATACCTTTTTCATCCCAGGGATATTCCTTTTTAAGAATGACATAAGCGACCAAAGAATCCAATGACTGGGCCTTTTTTAACACCACAACGGCTTGTTGGACCCCATCAATGGCATTCAAATGCGCTTCGATTTCACCTAATTCAATCCGATAACCCCGCCATTTAATCTGATCATCTTTTCGGCCAGTCACAAAGAAATTGCCTTCTGAATTCATTCGACCCATATCACCAGATAAATAAATCCGATCCCCAAACATATCGGATAAGCTAGTCGGCTTATTCAAAAAAACTTTTTCACTTAAATCGGGCCGTTGAAAATACCCCTCACTAACACAAGGCCCACTGATTACTAATTCTCCTTCTTCGCCAACATCCAAGAGTTCCAAAGATTCATTGACAATCGCCATACTGTAATTAGGCAATGGTTTTCCTATGGAAATTTCATCCCCTACCTGCAACTGAATTAAAGAAGAAGTCACCGTGGTTTCAGTTGGCCCATAGCTATTTAAAAAGGTTAAATTTCTGGACGCCCATTTATCTAAAATGTTTTTATTGCAAGCCTCCCCACCAGAATTTACTAAACGAAGACTCGGGATATGAACGTCTAATATGGATAGCAAACTAGGAACTGCGTGTAAAATAGTGACTTGATGCTTATTTAAGAATTCATGTAAAACATCAACCGATTTTGAAATTTTAGAATCTGCGATGATGAGTTTCGCACCTGCTAAAAAACCTAACCAAGTTTCCTCAAACCACATATCAAATGAAACAGAGAATCCTTGATAAATCACATCACTAGCTTGAATCTGAATTTGACTATTTTCGGATTTGAGTAAATGCGCAATTTGATGATGCTTAATGGGAATTCCCTTAGGCTTCCCCGTACTTCCGGAAGTAAAAATAATATAGGCTAAAGAATTTGATTGAGCATGATTGTGCGCCTTGTTTGTCGACAACTCAGTTTCTGAAAAAGATAGTGAGGTAAGCCTTTCATTCAAATTCTCATGAGTCACGCAAAAGCTTACATTAAAATCTAAAAGCACTGATTCTATTCGCTCCTTTGGCGTATCAATATCAAACGGAATGTAAGCCGCACCCGCTTTTAATATGCCTAAGATGGCTACGTGTAATTCAATCCCCCTAGGCAAATACACGCCTAAAATATCGCCAGCACCTATATTTAATTCCAATAATCTTTGAGCTACCCCATTGCTTTTCGAATTCAATTCTTGATACGTACAAGAGATATCTCCAAAAACACATGCTGTTTTTTGGGGATTTTGCTGAACTGTTTTTAAGAAAATTTCGATCAGGGATTCATTCGCCAACAAAGAAGAATCTTGATTAGGAAAACTTATACTCTTTAAGAGCATGGGTAATTATTTATAGGTTTAGAATTTTAAAAATATAAAATAAATAGCGGAGTCAATTAGAACGCTTTGGTTTTTTAACTTCATTTAACAGCCATTTCTAATTACTTACCGGTAAATCTCAACAAGACCAAATTATCTAAGATCAAATTGCTGGACCAAATAAACGAAGCTCCAGAAAACTGTGGACTGAAGTTTGTGTACGCATTTTTAGGACCAACGGCATTTTCGGTAAATAAGCTAGCGGAAGGCCAAGAAGTAAAATCAAAATCAGTCGCAATCCAATTCGATGGAATTGCCCAATGCAAAGCATACGATTTTAACCCCGCGGAAGAGGTCGCTTGGCAACCTGAGGAATTTCGGGAAGTTCCGGTTTCAGTTACGCAATCGACCGAGGCTAAAGGAGCTATATAAAAGGTTTGAGCTTTCCAGCTAGCATTCGTCACGGTACCATCACTAAATTTTGCAATAAAACCGGCATCGCCAGGGTGATTCGCATCTCCCCCATTCAATTCAGTTCCCAAGCCTAAATTCTCTTCCCAATCGACTACTTTGATCGCATATTTAATAGGACGTTTGGCTTTAAATTTCACAAATGATGAGTTGAAAGGGGTGAAAGGGACTGCGTCTACACCTACCAACTTCCCATTCACGTAAAGTTCAAAATAATTATCTCCGTATATATATCCTGTAATGGTCTCCCCGTCTGAGTCGATAATGGTTGTCGGGATTTTAGCGGTATCCACCTGTGCGATTGATGAAGGAGATTTAGCATTACACTCATTGAATAAATCGGGTAGTTTATTCGCTGAGCTGAAACTGTTTTCAGCTGGCAAAACCCATGATTTAGCATCTGTTGAGAGTATATTTCCCACCGCAGAGACTCTTCCCCCAGAGCAGGTGTACAAACTGCCGACAACTGTCGTGCCTATTCCTTGGGTAATCGAACCTGTACCCGAATAGGTTTTTGTCGGCGTAACCGAGGTGCCTGTCGAAGTTGTAGTGGATACTTCTGTTTTCTGGCAACCCCAACACATCATAATCATGGCTAAAACAATCGCTTTTTTCATCCTATTTTTTTTCATTTCCCTTGACCCCAAGCGTTCCAAGATTCCTTGTTGCTCACTAATTCCCTTAATTAAAATCCCCTTCAAAATAATCTTTGGGAATTTTATTCCAGACTAAATCATGCTTTGATAAATATTGTGACCAATTAACCTGTAGTCCAACCTTCGGCTGACCCTCTATTTTTCCAAGGACCGTTAATGTATTGGCTACGATAAAAACAATACAAATGAACTTTTGAATTTTTGAGTTCATTATATAATAATGTTAATCACTAAGTTAAAAATGCAATGATTCGAAGAGTCGAACATAAATGGAATGGGTTAAATGATCTAGGCAAATTGGAATTCAAGGCAAAATAAAAAAATAAAATCAATTAGAAATGATTTTAAAGGATTGAAAAGATCAGATCAATTAATATATTGCTAATTAATTGTACTTACCAAATACATATAAACCTATCGTAACATGTTAAAAATTAGCTTCGCCTTAATTTATGGGCTACTTTTCTTTTGGGGAATTCATTTTTTCGATTCTTCGTCCAAGCAAAATAAAGTAAATGCCGTTGTCAAAATTGACACATTACGCAATGCCGGGTTTTGGCCTGGTGAGTTACAAGTTAAAAATTTCACGAGTGGCGATCTCACGCCTTCCCCTGCTTGTTTGGCCGTTGCCGCAACTGGCGAGGTATATGTAGGAGTAGACAAAATTGGATCATTGGGGAAGACTCCCAAAAAAGGATATATCTTAAAGCTTATCGACAAAGACCATGATGGAAAAGTAGATGTGAGCACACAATTTGCGATGGTTGATAATCCACGTGGTATCATTTCTTTGGGCAACAAAGTATATGTACTTCACACGGTGTTCTCTCCAGAAACGGGAAAAGCTTCTGGGATGGATTTAGTCGTTTTTGAGGACAAGGACAATGATGGAGTGGCTGATGGCCCTTCTTCTCCTTTAATTGAGCATATAAGTTCTGTTAAATTCCTTCAAAGCAGAGGTACAGACCACTCGACAAATGGAATTCGCTTAGGAATTGATGGTTGGATTTACATCGCGGTAGGCGACTTTGGTTTCCATGATGCCGTGGACCGTTCAGGAAAAAAATTAACTATGTTAGGTGGAGGAATCGTCCGAGTAAGGCCGGATGGTACTGAAATGGAAGTCTATACACACGGAACTAGAAATATTTACGATGTGGCGATTGATGCCTACATGAACATATTTACGCGGGATAACACCAATGATGGAGCCGGCTGGAACATTCGTTTTAGCCATCAGATTCAATCAGGTGAATATGGATATCCCTTATTATTTAAGCACTTTACGGAAGAAATTCTTCCTGGTTTAGTCGATGTAGGTGGAGGTTCCGGTACGGGGTCCTTGTTTATGGATGAGCCGACTTGGCCTGCAAAATACAACCAAGTGCCCATGATGGCGGATTGGGGAAATAGCATGTTGTACATACATCGTGTTACTCCTGATGGAGCTAGTTTTACTCAAAAGGATGAAACCTTTATTAAGTTGGCACAAATAACCGACCTTGATGTGGATGGCTCGGGCCAATTATACCTTGCGGCGTGGGATGGAGCAGGATTTTCTGGAAGTCCAACCAAAGGATTTGTAATCAAAGCTGTGCCAAAAGGATGGACTTACAAAGCATTTCCTGATGTGAAAAAATCTTCCTTGGCTGAGTTAACAGACTTGTTGAAATCCAATAGTGCGGTGGCCAGAATTACGGCCCAACAAGAACTATTGGGTAGAAGCGCAAAGGATGCCGCATCCATATCTTGGAAATTAGCGGCAGATAAATCTCTCCCTCTGTATACAAGAGCTACTGGAATATTTACGTATGCACAAGCAGCGGACCAAAAGGGATTAGTAAATCTTGTTACTTTAGTTGCAGATAAAAGCGTTAGAGAATTTGCGTTAAGAGCGATGGCCGATAGAAAAACGAAAAGCAAATTAATTCCATTAGCACCTTATTTGAATGGATTAAAAGATCCATCTCCGCGCATTCAGGTTGCCTCGGCCATTGGTTTAGGCAGATTAGGACGCAAGGAAGCGATACCAGCTTTATTACAAGTAAAAGTTCCTAACTCATTTGTGGCACCTCCCAAAGATAAAGAAGGTCCACACGCCACACCTAATTCGGCCATCATTCCATCTCACGTAGCGGTTCAAGCCTTAAGAAGTTTAGATGCCAAGAAAGAAAGTATTGCAGCATTGGGTACGAAGAACGCTACGATTGCTTTATGGGCGATGCGTTATATGCATGATCCGGTTGTTGCCAAGGCACTTATTTCTACATACAATAAGTCAAAAGAGGCTAAATTAAAATCACAGATTTTAGAAACAGTCGCTCGTTTGTACAAAAAAGAAAATTTCTATGAGGGCCAATATTGGTGGTCGACAAAGCCAAATGGACACGGTCCTTATTACAAGACGGCTGATTGGGAATCAAGTCCAGAAATAAAAGATTTCTTCTTGGCACTTTGGAACAAATCATCCGATGCTGAAAAAATAGTCTTAGCTGATTTAAATGAAAAGCATCAAATGGAAATCGCTGAGATGGCCGGTGCTGCTCAAAATATGGTAGCCAAAGAAGAGGTGAAAGTTGACCTAGAAGCCATTCGTAATAAAAAAGGGCAAATCGGAAATACCTCCATTGAAGACATCATGTTAGCTATGGTTAAAATGCCAGGCAATTCAGCCGCAGGTAGAGCTTTATTCAACAAGCAAGGCTGCGTCGTTTGCCATAGTTTGAAACCCGGAGATATGCCAAAAGGACCTTACATGGGGCAGATTGGTGCGATCATGAATAGGGAGCAAATCGCCGAGTCTATTTTAAAACCCAATGCATCGATCTCACAAGGATTTGCAACGGTATTAATTACGACCAAAAACAAGAGAGAGTATATGGGATTTGTCACCAATGAATCTGCTGAAAAATTGATCTTAAGAGATATCACAGGGCAAACAACTACGATCAAAACGGCAGATATTTCCAGCAGAAAAGAGATGGAAACATCGATGATGCCGACTGGCCTAGCCAATGAATTATCGTATGAGGAATTTGCTTCCTTAATTACCTTTTTATCTGAGCAAAAGAAATAATAATCAGTTTATTGATTTTAAATAAGAAAGATCCGGCATTGTCGGATCTTTTTTTTGTATCTCGAATAGATATAATCTCGTCTTCCATAATTGAAAAATCTTTCAATGAGTTGTTTTAGAAAATTCATTTAATTTTAAGATATTTGCCTTTACTAAAGCTTTAAAAGCTTAATACAAACCTATTTTTAACGAATGAAAATCAAGTCTACGACGAGAGTTAAAACACTCCTTATTTTTGCTATTACGACCTTAGGAATTAGTTCATTTATTCCAGGCATAAAGCCCATTCAAACTATTTCAAAAGCCATATCGACCATCGCTAAATTAGATACCCTCATTCAAGTGAAATTGCCAGAGGGCATAGACCTGAATGATGAGGTTTGGAAAGGTATTGATATAAGCCCTAAAAATCCGGTTAAATCACTTTCTCCGGAGGAAGAGGCCAAAATGCTATTATTGCCTCCAGGGTACAAATTAACCCCGATACTGACTGAACCGGCCATTGAAAATCCTGCAGAAATAACGTTTGATGGAAATGGTGCGATGTATGTGTTGGAGCTTCGGTCTTATATGCTGGATGCTGATTCTAAAAATGAATTAGATCCGATCAACCGAATTTCTCGTTGGGAAGACAAGAACAACGACGGGATCTATGAGAGTGGAACCATTTTTGTCGACAATTTGATTTTTCCTCGATTTGTATTGCCATATGGCAAAAACTGTATTTTGACTATGGAGTCAGATGCAGATAATGTCTACAAATACACGGATACCAATGGAGATGGAAAGGCTGATAAAAAGGAGTTGTTTTCCACGAAATATGGACGTTCGGGGAATGTGGAGCACCAACAAGCCTTCTTGTATTATGGCATGGACAACTGGCTTTACAGTACGGTAAACTCATTTAGAATTCGGGAAACGCCGGGTGGAATTATTCGGGAAAAGACGGGGTACAACCGGGCTCAGTGGGGTGCTACCCAAGATAATGATGGAAAAATGTGGTTTCAAGGAGGAGCCAGTGGCGTTCCATCTTACTTCCAATTTCCCATTCATTACGGCAATTTCGAGGTACCTAATCAATTTGAAAAAGGATTTTACATCCCTTACGGAGAGGCGATGCATTTAGCTGACGTACAAGGTGGAATGACTCAAGTGAAACAACCGGAAGGTTCATTAAATCGGGTAACGGGTTCCGCTGGAAATGATATTTTCAGGGGACATCGACTACCAGATGCTTTAAAAGGACAGTTGTTCTATGGTGAACCTGTAGCGAGAATTGTGCGCCAAATAAATCCAGAAAATAAAGAAGGCTTAACTGTCTTAAGCAATGTGTATCAAAAAAATGAATCTGAATTCATTCGTTCGAAAGATCCACTTTTCCGCCCGATTGATATGGCGACTGCCCCAGACGGGACGATGTATATTGTGGATATGTACCACGGAATCATCCAAGAAGGAAACTGGACTGCTAAAGGTTCTTATTTAAGAACTAAAATTGACCAGTTCCAAATGGCAAAGGTTACGGGATTTGGCCGTATTTGGCGATTAACCTATGAAGGGCTAGAGCGGGATAAAAAACAACCCAACATGCTTAATGAATCTAGCAGTACGCTCGTTGGACATCTATCGCATCCTAATGGCTGGTGGAGAGATATGGCCCAACAATTAATCGTTTTGCGAAAAGATGTATCTGTAGGACCTGCCTTAATCACGCTAGCTAAAAATTCGAAAAATGAGTTGGCCCGAATTCATGCGCTATGGACTTTAGAAGGTTTAGGTATTTTAAAAGCAGATTTGGTTCAAAACTTAAGCAAAGATTCAAATCCTCGCATGCGCATTCATGCCATGCGTGCGGGTGAAACTTTATACAAAGCAGGTGACAAATCGCTTGGCATGATGTACCAAACCTTGTTAAAAGATTCAAATACAGATGTATGCATCCAAGCGATGTTAAGTGGGAAAGTGCTTCAGTTGCCCGACTTAGATGCTCAATTGAAAACTGCGATGACCACCCATTCAGCGGAAGGGGTAAAATTGGTCGCCACTCAAATTATAACACCAATAAAAATGCGAAATGCAGCTCCTATAGCTGAATTTAGCAAAGAGCAAAAAGCGATTTTAGAGCGTGGAGAATTAGTTTTTAGTGAATTGTGTTCTCAATGCCATGGAAATAATGGCCAAGGAAAACCGGAGGGAAATGGCAAGTTTTTTGCCCCAGCCTTAGCGGGATCATTGCGCTTGCAAGGACATCCAAGTTATGCCATTCAGGTGTTGTTACATGGTTTGGAAGGACCAATACAAAAGAAGACTTATTCAGGTGGAATGATGGCTCCGATGAAGGAACAATCGGATGAATGGATATCCGATGTATTATCTTATATCCGTACCGGAATGTCAAATGAGGCGTCTTTCGTAACACCCCAACAAGTTAGCGAGGTTCGTTCGAGGACCAAGAAGCAAAATGGTCTGTACAAATTTGACGCATTATATACGATGATTCCGCAGGAATTAAACGTTCAAGATACTTGGGAAGTAAAAGCCAGCCACATTAGCAACAACCGAATTGGTAGTAAGGGATCCCCTAAAACGGCTTTCACCTATGAAGGTTGGTCTACCGGCGAAAAGCAATCCAAAGGCATGTGGTATGAAGTGAAATTCCCTAAAGAAATCATGTTGTCAGAATTACAATTTAATGCCCAAACCATGACTCCACGAGGGTACAAGCCTATTCCTAATGTGCCTAATCCGTCCGTATCCACGCATCCTAGAAAGTTTACCATTGAAACCTCATTGGATGGACAAACTTGGCAAGTAGCCAAAACGCATGTTGCTGGGAATGAGGGAAATAATCAAATTGCTTTCGCCAATACAAAAACAAAATACATGCGAATCGTTTTAGAAGAGGCTGCTAGTCCTTCAGGTGATGATATTCCATGGATGGTTAAGCAAATGAAGGTTTTTGGTATTCAATAAGTACGAACTATTTAGCGTTGAATTTCATGAAAAAATATGTACTGCTTAGTTTACTATGTAGCTTAGGAGCCTTCAATGCGTTGTGCCAATTAGACCTTAAATTAAAATTTAAGGTAGCTGATTCACTACGAAATTCATTTCATGAAGGAGGAAGAATTCTAATTCATCTGACTAAAAAAACGGGTACAGAACCTAGAAGCAAATCCGAAATGACGATTGGATATACGGCCAATACATGGGATGCCAAAAAGGAACTTGTTATTCAAACAAAGAATAAAGAAGTCAATGTCTATGGTTTTGAGAAGTTGAAAGTCAAAAAGGGTGACATGATTTATGTGCAGGCAGTTTACAAGCAAAATGAGAATGATGGGCAAGAAAATGTGGAAGGCAATTTAAGTTCGCAACCAGATTCGTTCAGATTAGGAGATAAGATTTTGAGGCCTTTGGTATTCCAACAAACCATACAGGCTCCAAAGGTGATTGATCATCCATTAGTCAAAACAATTAAAATCACGAGTAAATATTTAACCGAATTTTCGGGGAGACCAAGAACGATTAAAGCCTCTATTTTACTTCCCTCCGACTATTACGAAAACCCGGGAAAAGTGTATCCCATTTGTTATCGGGCCCCCGGTTTAAATGGGCGCTGGCATGCGGTCAACAACCTTATTTTAAAAGACAAAGAGTTTTCTGAATTGTGGTTTTCAAAAACGGGGCCTAAAGTCATTTATGTTTTTTTAGATTCCATGGGACCCTATGGGGACACGTACCAAGTAGATTCCGAAAACAACGGACCTTGTGGGAAGGCGTTGACTGAAGAACTGATTCCAGCGATTGAAAAAATGGTGAGATATAATCCGTCAAATAAAATGAGGTTTTTAGCGGGATGTTCCACAGGGGGCTGGGTCGTGATGGGCCTGCAAATTTTTTACCCTGATTTTTTTGATGGCGCATGGTCTTATAGCCCAGATCCATTGGAATTTGAGCATTATGGATTAATCAATATTTATGAGGATGATACCATATTTTACAATAAATACGGATACTTACAGCCTGGTAATCGGAATATCTATGGCGAACCAACCCGGTCGATGAAAGATTGGATTGAGAATGAAAATGTAAATAGTCGGACAAATAATTATTTGATTTCGGGTGGCCAATTTGGAGCATATAATGCGGTATTTGGCCCCAAAGGGAAAGATGGACTTCCCTCATTCATGTTTGATCCCAAGACGGGAAAAGTGGATAAAGAGATTGCGAAGCAATGGGAAAAATATGATTTGAAGAAGTACTTATTGGCCAACTGGCCAACGATCGGCCCTAAATTGCAAGGTAAATTATGGATATGGTCAGGAGATTGTGATGGGCTTTTTTCAAATGTATCTACGCGGTTTTTCAAAGAATTTATAGACAAGACAACGAATCCAAAATCGGATGCACACATATCCTTTACGGCCATGGCGGGGCATTGCCAAGAATGGAATGATGAAGATGTGATTAAGATGATTGCGACTAAGGTGGGAAAATAAAAATCAGTAAACTTCTTTCATAACTGCGCTATTTTTAGCTGACGAAATCTCTAGTGTTTTATTGATCTTAAAGTTTTGATCACCTAACAAATACATATCAAAAGTCCCAGGGGTCATTTGCTGGGTTTGAATTTCAAATAAGCCAGATTGGACTAAATAGTTGCCAGTTTTGATAAAATTCAATTTACCATTTTTATAAAATTGAATGGGACAAATATATTTTTTGCCCGTCAATTTATTTTCAAAAGAAATATACCAAATTTTACTCAAGCCCACAGGAAATGGAAAACCTGCAATTTGGTACATGAAATGATTATCTTTAGGTAAGTGATGGGAAGTATATGCTGAAATGTTAAGCGGAATTATTTTAGTCATATTACTCACCAGTGGCATAGTAAAATTAGGCTCCTTGATTTTCCAAATATTTGAATGATACGAAGGAATCAAAAATTCATTGGCTAGAAATACAAATTCAGGATCTTCGCTAAACATCATTTGATTACTTTTCCAATTATAGGAATCAGCTATAAATAATCCCTTTTTTTGAAATACTATTTGGGTGTATTTAAAATAAGCCAAAACGGGGAAGGTGATTGCAAATACAAATATTAATACAAGCGTTCGCTTGTAATTAAGTAAAAAAGGCAATATAACTATATATAAGCAGGTAATTAGAAATGGGCTAAACATCTCGAATCGGCCGCTTACTACGATTCTATTCGCACTTCTTACTAAAGCAATTAAAAAAATTGCCGCAGCCATGTAGCTAAAAAATGAAAGTAAAATAATTTTTTCTGAAGAAAGGATTAAGCGTGAAAATACCCCCTTACATACAAAGTATGAATAGGTTGAAAAAACGATAATGCCTAAAACTACTGAAAATAAAATGCCCTGATTATCGAAAATGGTAAAAATTGCTCCAAATAAGCCAAAAAATGTAATAAAAATATTATAAAAATTCGTACTTACTTCGGCAATATGACCAGTGGGACTATAAAATAGTTTATATAATAAAAAATATACCAGCAAAGAAATGATGACTCCAATTAATGCTTTGTATCTTTTTTGCAATAAAAATGAAAGACCTACACTACTAATTGCGAATAAACCACTTCCAAATGTAAATGCAGCCATAAACATCAATATAAATGTAAAAGATACAGACTTACTATCTGTTTTAATTGAATATTTGATAGCGAAAAAAGTTAATAATGAGGTAGTAATATGATATAAACCTGCATTTGCGGAAGTTGTCACATCATGAAACTGCGGTTGTAAAATCAGCAATACCACTGGAAGAAAATAGATTAAATTTAATTTTAGTTTTCGAAACTCCAGAAAAAATAAATAGACAATTACAAGAATTTGAAAAGTATTTAGATAAACGAAAAAAGTAAATGAGAGAGATCCTAAGACCTCATAAACGATTAATACAATCAAACGCACCACAACTACAAAATGATCGTTATCTAGTTCAAAAAAGGTTTTTATTAAGTCAAGAACGGAAAGATCCTGTGTTTTAAGTCTATAAACAAAACGAATCAAATCGACATCATCTTGAAATGGAAAGTCAATAACGGACCAAAAGATAAATGTGACAAATAATACAATGGAAGTGGCAATGGTTATGATGCCAATATATGTTTTTTGTTGACTCGAAATTGACATCATGCAATGGTTAGTCTTTATTCAAAATTATGAACATTAGGTATTATAATATTCAAGCAAATTGAATCTGTTTGCAAAGCTAATCATTGAAATAAATAAATCACATAAATATATAATTCAAATCATATAAATCATAAGTCAACCATAATTCTTTTAAAAAACAAAATTTAATCGCTCAAATAATTTCATTTACCCTATTTGTTCTTGATTTTTGCTTAACACTAGCAATTACACATTGGAAATAGTCATTTTAGGAGGAGGAGCCGCCGGATTTTTTGCCGCCATATCAGCAAAAAAACACTTTCCACAAGCACATGTTCGGGTTTTTGAGAAAACGTCTAAGTTTCTAGGTAAGGTAAAAATCTCAGGAGGTGGGCGTTGCAATGTTACAAACGCTTTATCAAATCACCGATTATTATCCGAAAAATACCCCAGAGGTGAGAAATTCTTGCGAAAAGCTTTTGAGCAATTTGATACAAAAGCGACCATGGAATGGTTTGAAAACAGAGGTGTTCCATTGAAAACCTATCCAGACCTTTGTGTTTTTCCGCTATCAAATGAGTCTCAAAGTATCATTGATTGCCTGTGGAAAGAAGCAAAAACCTTAGGGGTTGAATTGTGGACCTTGCGCGCCATAGATAAAATAATGCCTTTAGAAAATGGATTTGAAATTAGCTATAAAGAAGTCACTGAAAAAGTAGATCGGGTGATTGTTACCATTGGGGGCCAACCTAAACTAACGGGATTTTCTTGGCTAGCTGATTTAAACCATAACATTATCCCACCGATCCCTTCCTTATTTACATTCAACATGCCTAAAGAACCCATTCGTGAACTGATGGGCATCGTGGTAGAGCAGGCAGTGGTTCGAATAGAAGGTCAAAAACTATTGGGCAAAGGCCCTTTATTAATCACCCATTGGGGCATGAGCGGTCCGGCGATTCTACAATTATCGGCTTGGGGAGCGCGCATATTGGCCGAATCAAATTACGAATTTAGCATTTTAGTAAATTGGCTTAATGAAACGAAAGAAAATACGCTTCGGGAAACCTTGGTTAAAGCCATAAGTGCACATGGCTCTAAAATGATTTCAAATCTAAATCCCTTTGAGATACCGAATAGACTTTGGCTATTTTTATTGGAAAAAAATGAAATTAATCCAATCACCAGGTGGAATGATTTAGGTGCAAAAAATACCAACAAACTTGTAAACACGCTATTAAACGACCGCTATATCGTCCAAGGAAAAACGACCTTCAAGGAAGAATTTGTCACCGCTGGAGGAGTAGACTTACAAGAAATCGATGTCAATACCATGCAAAGTAAAATCCACCCTGGTTTATTTTTTGCCGGAGAAGTGATGGACATCGATGGAATCACAGGAGGATTCAATTTTCAGTCGGCCTGGACGACAGGGTATATAGCCGGAAAACATGTGGGCAGTTAAATAGGTTGACAGGCAACTAAATCCCGTTTTCAGAAAACTTAATTTAAGAATTCAAAAATTTAAAATATTTTAGCGTAATTAAATTAAAATGAAATCCATTCCTAAAATTTTCATCATTGAAGACGACACGATAATTTGCCAAAATATCGTGTTTTTTTTATCGCAAGAGGGCTTTAATGTGAAGTATACCTTATCCAGTGTAAACGCATTAAAAACTTTGGAAGATGATATTTTTGATCTCATCATTCTAGACATTAACATGCCAAAAATTTCAGGATTTGAGATATGTAATGAATTCAGAAAATTGAATCAAGTCACCCCCATTTTAATGCTTACTGCATATGATGAAATTGAAGATAAAATAAAAGGATTCGCCCTAGGAGCAGATGACTATTTAACAAAACCATTTTTTATGGAAGAGTTATCTTTGCGAATAAAATCGCTTTTAAAAAGAACCAAAAAGTTATACAATGTAGATGAAATAATTAAGATAAAGGATTTAACCATTAATATGGCGACCAAAATAGTCGTTCGGTCTGGAAGTGAAATAAATTTAACGCCGAGAGAATTTAATTTACTACTCATGTTAGTTCGGTCAAAGGGGAAGATTGTTACCAAAAAAGAATTGAATAGAACAATATGGGAAGGTTCGCTGGATGAAAATAACAATACGATTGAAGTATATATCAATTTTTTAAGGAAGAAAATAGATAAGCCCTTTTCAACACAGCTTATAAAAACTAAAATAGGTTTTGGGTATTTCTTGGATGAATCATGAAAATAAGGCAACGCATTTTAATTAATTTTTCAATCTTATCCATCTCAGTGATTGGATTCGCTTTTTTATTAATTTTTGCTGTTTTCTCTAATTACAGAAGAGAGGAATATCAGCAAAGAATGAAAGATCATACCATTTCAACGATAACCAATTTATCGGAAGCAAAACAAATAAGTCATGATGTATTGCAGTCCATGACTAAACTTAACATAAATAAACTATTTAAAGAGCGTACATTATTATTCAACGCAAAAAAGGAATTAATTTATTCCAGCATCAATGATACAAAAGTTGAATTTTCCTCAGAAATTTTAAGGAACCTAAGTAAAGAGATTCCGTTGTTGGAAAGCCACGAAGGAGACACGGATATTGTAGGGGTTTATTTCATTTTTAATAAAGAAATATACTATGGAATTACAAAGGCCTACGATGCCTTTGGCTTTTCCAAATTAGCTTTTTTAAAAAACACCCTTTTTGTGCTCTTTGGAATAATTTCAGCGATCATTCTCATTACCTCTTTTCTACTATCTAACCAGATTACGCAACCTATTGAGGCAATGGCAAGATCGCTTAAAAATATAAGTATCCATGAAGAGAACCAGTTTTTGCCTATCCCAAAGGGCCGCGATGAGATTTACGTTTTAACCATACGATTTAACGAGTTAATGAAGCGTCTGCAAGATTCATTTTCATTTCAAAAGCATGCCGTACACCATATTTCCCATGAACTCAAAACACCCATTGCTATTTTAGTCTCTAATCTTGAGCGATTGGAAAGCGAAAAAGATCAACTTAAACTATTGGCTGGAATTAAAGCGCAAAAAATTGATACGCATTTACTCGGAGAAATGGTCAATGCTTTATTGGAAATCGCAAAGGTTGAGACACATCCTAAATTAAGTTTTCAACAAATCAGAATGGATGAATTGGTATTTGATGGAGTCTCAGAAATGAAAAAAATCTATCCTAAATTCAAATTTGATGTTCAATTTGACAAGGATATTGATTCATCCAACGGGCTTTCCGTTGAAGGGAACTTGCGACTCTTGAAAATGGCCATTCAGAATTTACTGATAAATTGTGTCAACTATTCATCCAATCATCGAGCAGAGATTTATTTAAAAAATCTAAGTGGAAAATTAATTATTCAATTCATTAATCACGGAAAAAATATATCGAATTCGGAGATTCCCTTTTTATTTCAACACTTTTTCAGGGGTGAAAATAGCCAAGGAAAAAGGGGCTTTGGGTTGGGATTAGTCTTAGTCCATAAAATCATGGCCCTACATCTTGGTGAAATTAAATATGAATCTTCAGAGTTTGAAGAAAATAAATTCACGCTAATTTTTGATAAAATTAAAAATTGATTTTAAGGTTATTTTAAGTTCGAATTACTCAACTTCGCAGCTGTAACACAACACTATGCGAAGTAAATATTTCATCATACTCTTTTTAATTTCAATATCTGCTTACTCGCAAGTTGACACACTTGCACTCACCATTAAACAAGCAGATAAACTATTTTTAGCCGCCAACTTCCAATTAATGGCTTCTGCCATGAATGTTGAAGCTCAAAAAGCACAGGAAATCCAAGCGAAACTTTTCCCTAATCCTGTTTTAACGGCAGATTTTAATGCCATCGACCCTGAAAACGAAAGGTTATTTCATGTAGGATCTGGAGGCCAACAAAGTTTACAAATTGAACAATTGATTCTTTTAGGAGGTAAAAGAAAATCTCAAATTGATTTAGCAAAAACATCCACTCAAATGGCTGAATTAGCCCTGCAAGATTTGATGCGGCAATTGAAATTCCAACTCCACACCGGACTTTTTTTAATCAGTCAGAAACAATTATTAGTCAGCAAATACGATAAGCAATTGAATCTTTTAGATGAAATCGTTTCTGCGTATGAAATACAAATACCTAAAGGAAATATCCCATTAAAAGATTTGGTCCGATTAAAGGGCGTTTATCTAAATTTAAGCAATGAAAGGGCTGCCATTTATTCAGACTATTTTGAACAAATGACGAAGATTCAAACTTTATTGCAAACCAAAAAGATAGTCTCCCCCATCATTACAGACTCAGAGATTCGATCGTTCGTTTTGCCGATTAATGTAAATGATTTATTCAAAGAAGCGATTCAAAATCGCCCAGATCTTTTAATGAGTCAGAAGGACTTGACTTTTGCGCAGCAATACTTCACATTACAGCAAAAATTAGCCAAACCCGATATTACTTTATTTGCCTCATATGATCAAAGAGGAGGTGCCTTCCAGCGCCAAGTTAATATTGGATTCGCCATTCCTTTAACGTTTTGGAATAAAAACCAAGGAAATATTAAATCAGCGCAGGCTCAAATTCAAACCAAAAACTATGAATACGAGGGTTTAAAAAGTCAAGTAATCGCCGAGGTGAATGGTACTTATTTACAATACCAACAAACGATTAAGGAATATTTGAAAAACTCAAAACTTTACAACGAAGATTTTGAAATTACCTTAAAAGGAATGACTGATAATTTTCAAAAAGGAAATGTAAGTGTATTGGAATTCGTTGACTTTTTTGAATCCTATAATAATGCACTATCTGAGATGGCTCGAAGCAAAATTCAATTAGCCACTTCCATTGAACAAATAAAATTAAGCACAGGAAAAGAACAATTTTAAAATGAGAAATAATACAATCATCCTATTCGCAGCACTTTTAGTTTTGGGCTCTTGCTCAAAAGATAAAAAGGAAAATGAGCAAGCCGTTGCGTTTCGATTAAGTGATACAATGCTATCCAAATGTGAATTTGATTTAGCAGAAGAGAAGGAAGTTAAAAATGAATTAAAGCTGTTTGGTAAAATTCAAGCTGATAATAATAAAGAAGCACAAGTTTACTCCATTGTCGGCGGAAATGTGGTTAAAATCAATGTTGAACTAGGAGATTATGTGAAAAAAGGTCAGGTACTTGCCGTCATTAGAAGTGGAGAGGTGGCAGCCTATGAACGAGATCGATTAGATGCCTATGGAAACGTAGCCGTGGCAGAGAAAAATTTACAAGTTGCCAAGGACTTGTTTAAAGGTAAATTATCCTCCGAAAAAGATGTCATAGCCTCTCAAAGGGAATTAGAAAGACAGCAAGCGGAGTTGACTAGAATCAATGAAGTGTTCAGTATTTATAATTTGAAAAAAGGCTCATTATATAACATAACAGCTTCTATGAGTGGATTTATTGTTCAAAAAGACATAAACTTTAATGAACAAATTAGGGCGGATAAGTCGGATATTTTATTTTCAATCGCAGAAATAAATGAAGTGTGGGCCATGGCTAATGTAAATGAAAGTGATATTCCCCTCGTAAAAGTAGGCTTTAGCGCTTCTGTTGCTACATTAAGTTACCCAGATGATGTTTACATAGGGAAAATTGACAAAATATTTACTGAAATTGACCCTGATACAAAAGCAATGAAAGTACGCGTTAGAATCCCTAATGCCGACTATAAATTGAAGCCGGAAATGAATGCCACGGTAAAAGTCGCTTATTCTGAAAATGACAAAATGATTGCCATTCCGTCTTCTTCCGTAATTTTTGATAAAAGTAAAAATTGGGTCATGATATTTAAAAGTAGATCCAATATTGAAACTCGTTTAGTTGAAGTTCATAGACAACTTGGAGATGTTACCTACATTAGTCATGGACTTTCAAAAGGAGAAAAAGTAATCTCTAAGAATGGAATGTTAATCTATGATGCGTTAAATGACTAAGATGAAACTCTTGCTGTTATACCTTTTAATTTTGCCAATGATAACTTTGGGGCAATCAGATAGTATTCCTCAAAAGTATAGTCTTCATTTCCAGCAGACTGCCATTAATCAATATCACGGGGCCTTTGCTGCCAAATATTCTGGCGATAATAGTTTAATCAATGAGGAAGAAAATGCAATGTCATTGACCTCTACCGTATTTTTTGATGTAGCATTGTGGAAAGGGGCCAATTTCACTTTTAACCCGGAACTCTCCGGTGGAAAAGGACTTTCTCAGGCCAAAGGATTGGGGGGATTTACGAATGGGGAAACCTTTCGGATTGGTAATCCAGAACCTGTCGTGTATGTCGTACGTTTATTTGTCAGCCAAGACTTTGATCTAAAAAAGGAAAGAAATTTGAAAATAGTTGTTGGCAAATTCGGGCTAGCTGACTACTTCGATTTTAATACGTACTCGCATGATCCCAGAGCTCATTTTATGAATTGGTCGCTCATGGCCCAAGGAAGTTGGGATTATGCAGCTAACACCAGGGGTTATACTTCTGGCATTTATGCGGAATACGTACATCCTAAATTTCAAATTAGAGGAGCATTTGTAGCCGTTCCTACCTCGGCCAATGGTCCTGATTTGGACTATCAGTATGATCAGTCGAACGGGATCAACTTAGAATTAACAAAACCTTTCAAAATTAATTCAACTTATTCTGGCGTATTTAGAGTTTTAACCTTTCGAAATCAAGCTGGCATGGGAAATTACGATCATGCCAATAAAGAAATTAGTCCTAGACCCGATATCACAAAGACCCGAAGTCCTTTTCGAACAAAAGTTGGGATAAGTTTTAATGCCGAATTAACCCATAGTGACTTATGGGGTGCCTTTGCCAGATTGGGTTGGAATGATGGTCAAAATGAAACTTGGGCCTTTACTGAAATAGACGCAGCAGCATCCCTAGGGTTTCATTTTTATGGTAAACTATGGAAAAGACCTAAAGATTTTGCTGGAGTGGCCTATGTTTCCAATGGATTATCAAGTTCTCATCAGACTTATCAAAAAATGGGTGGAAATGGTTTTATGATCGGAGATGGAAATTTAAATTACGGACAAGAAGGTATTTTAGAAGCTTTCTATTCCTATGAAGTTCCAAATACGCGAGTCACCCTTTCGCCCGATTTTCAATATGTGATCAATCCAGGATACAACAAAGACAGAGGGCCTGTAGCTGTATGGGCACTTAGAGTACACACCGAATTTTAAACAACCGAAATGAATAAATTCATTAAAAACTTATTAGCGTTTTCTCTTAAAAATAAATTCTTCACTTTTTTTTGGGTGAGTATCTTGACTTTAGGGGGAATTATCAGCTACATAAATATTCCCATTGAGGCATTTCCGGATGTAACCAATACCCAAATTATTGTAGTAACTGAATGGAATGGTCGAAGCGCCGAAGAGGTAGAACGATTTGTGACCACTCCCATAGAGATCGCGATGAATAGCGTTCAGCGAAAAACAAACGTTCGGAGTATTACTATGTTCGGACTTTCGGTGATCAAAGTTATTTTTGAAGATGATGTAGAAGATTTTTTTGCCAGACAACAAGTAAACAATCTATTAAATACGGTCAAACTACCCGACGATGTGGAGCCGGATGTTCAACCGCCTTATGGGCCAACTGGTGAAATTTTTAGGTATTCCCTTCAAAGTAAAGACCGAGATTCTAGGGAATTATTAACCATCCAAAACTGGACGATTGACCGCCAGTTAAGAGCTGTACCTGGCGTAGCTGATATTGTTGCCTTTGGAGGAAGAGAAAAGACTTACGAGATCGCCATCGATCCTATAAAATTGCAGAAATATGACCTCACTCCGTTGGAACTTTATACGGCTATTACAAAATCCAATTTAAATGTAGGTGGGGATGTCATCGAAAAAAATGGGCAGGCATTCGTTGTCAGGGGAATTGGACTCGTAAAAACCATCGAAGATATTGAGAATACCATTGTAGATAATAATAATGGAAACCCTCTTTTAGTTAAGAATGTAGCCAATGTCATTATCAGCAACATGCCTCGCGTAGGCCAAGTAGGATTAAATGATAATGACGACGTGGTTGAAGGAATTGTCGTGATGCGTAAAGGAGAAAATCCCAGTGAAGTATTAGAACGATTGAAAATCAAAATTGAGGAGTTAAACGAAAAAGTTTTGCCCAAAGATGTGAAAATGGTCACCTTCTATGATCGGGATAATTTAATGGCCTATTGTACCAAGACCGTTATGCACAACTTATTAGAAGGTATTATTCTAGTAACCCTGATTGTATTTATCTTCATGGCTGATTGGCGCACTACATTGATCGTGTCAATCATCATTCCACTTGCCTTGTTATTTGCATTCCTATGCCTAAAAATGAAAGGTATGTCGGCCAACTTACTATCGCTGGGAGCCGTAGATTTCGGTATTATTATCGATGGAGCGGTGGTCATGGTGGAAGGATTATTTGTGGCATTAGATCATCGAGCCTCCAAAATAGGTATGCCTGCCTTTAATAAATTGGCCAAAATGAGCTTAATTAAAAAGACTGGTACTGGCTTAGGAAAAGCCATTTTCTTTTCTAAATTAATTATCATTTCTGCCTTATTACCGATTTTCGCCTTTCAAAAAGTAGAAGGGAAAATGTTCTCCCCTTTGGCCTATACCTTAGGATTTGCTTTACTGGGAGCTTTGATCTTTACACTTACTTTAGTTCCTGTATTAAGTGCCATTCTCCTAAACAAAGATGTTAAAGAGAAACATAATTTTTTCATTGATTTCATGAATCGAGTTGTAGGAAAAGCATTTACTTGGACTTTTTCTCACAAAAAAATTACCATTTTATTTTCAGTTGCCTTATTTGCTTTTTCTATTTTTTCTACGCGTTGGTTAGGCTCTGAATTTTTACCCCCATTAAATGAAGGAGCATTGTGGGTAGAAGCAAAATTACCTATGAGCACATCTCTGCCTGAAACTGTCAAAATGGTCAAGGTATTAAGAAATGAATTACGCACGTTTCCAGAAGTAAACGGAGTGCTTTCCCAAGTAGGAAGAAGTAATGACGGTACAGATCCTAGCGGATTTTATTACGTTCAAATGCAAGTCAATTTAAAACCGAAAGAAGAATGGAGCCGTAAATTAACTACCGATGGATTAGTCAACAAAATGGATAAAAAGTTGAAAAACTATCAGGGCATCAACTATAACTATTCGCAACCAATCATCGATAATGTGGCAGAAGCCGTAGCAGGAATGAATGCTTCCAACGCTGTGAAAATTTATGGAGATGACTTGGGGAAATTAGATGAAATTGCGAACCAAGTGATTAAGCAAATTAAAGACGTGGAGGGTGTAAAAGACGTGGGGATACTTAGAAATATAGGCCAACCTGAAGTGAGTATCCTTTTGGATGAAGAAAAAATGGCTATTTATGGAGTTACGAAGGCAGATGCCCAAGCGGTGATCGAAATGGCCATCGGAGGTAAGACAGCCACTTCGAAATATGAAGGCGAAAAAAGATTTGATATCCGATTGCGCTACGCAGGGGAATACCGTAAATCAGAAGACGATATTATGCGATTAATGATCCCTACCATTAAAGGAACCAAAATCCCATTAAAGGAAATTTCCGTACTTGAAAAAACAACTGGTCCAGCATTTATATACCGTGACAACACCAAGCGGTTTATTGGCGTAAAATTCTCCGTTCGTGATCGCGATTTAGGGGGTACCATAGCTGAAGCGCAGAGCATGGTGAAAAATAATGTCAAACTACCCGATGGATACACCGTAGGATGGGCAGGGGAATTTGAAAATCAAGTGCGAGCCACGACCCGCCTAGGGCAAGTAGTACCTATCAGTTTATTGCTGATTTTTGTTCTCTTATTCATCCTTTTTGGAAATGCAAGAGATGCAGGATATGTATTAATTAATGTGCCATTTGCGCTTATCGGTGGGATTTTCGCATTGCACTTGACAGGAATGAATTTCGGGATATCTGCTGGAGTTGGTTTCATCGCCCTCTTTGGTATTTGTGTTCAAAATGGAGTAATCTTGATTTCTGAGATTCAACACCAAATCACGGTGGAGGAAGATTTGCCTACCGCTATTTTCAATGCGGTCAAATTAAGGACTCGTCCAGTGGTAATGACGGCCATGATGGCCGCCATCGGTTTATTACCAGCAGCTGTGAGTACGGGCATCGGTTCGGAGAGTCAAAAACCTTTGGCCATTGTGATCATTGGTGGCCTAGTCACTGCGACTCTATTTATACTCCTCGTTTTCCCTTTAATCTATCATAACTATTTAAAGAAAAGAGTTAAAGTCTAAATCAATCCTTCGGTTCATAGATATAATCCGAAGGCAATTCTTTTCCCATTCGATTTTCTGACATTTTACCATACAATTCCACCGAATATGGATCAATCAATTCTCCATATTGATTAAAAAAAATCTGTGAAACAGGCATGACTTTGGAACTTTGCCTAAAATTATAATTGTAATCAACCGATAACATCCCTTTTAATTCCAACAAAAAAACAGTTGAATCACTAGTGGGCCTAACCACTTCATCCGCTTTAAATTCAGGTACAACGCCCATATACTTACGATCCTTAAAATAATAGGCATAAAAGCCCTCTTCGGTCAACCTATTTCGATACAATGCCCATAAAAAATGTTTGATAGATCCCTGAAAAACCTCCCTCCGATTGGATTCCCAGCGCTTCTGTTGTTTAGGAGAACTGGGTTTTAAGGGTTCAAAATAGCCACTTGCTTTAAAACTCATGCGGCTAATCCCTTTTTGAAATTCAACCAAAAAGCCTCGATATAAATAACCCAAATTTCGATTTTCAATCATCAAGGGTTGCTCAGCTTTAGCGGTCAATATCTTTTTCTCTTTATTATAATCCACATCGATGACCTCTCGGTTCATGATTTGAATCTCGCTCCTAGAAATATCCCGACCTAAAAATTCATTTTCAAAATCCCTAATCGATTTATTCCACACCTTATCTTTTTGACCCTTCACCCGAACTTCCATCAAATCCATCACATTTTCATCCAAACGCTCAACGAGGTTTTTTAGGTCGGAATCGATGCTTGTCAACTTCATCGATGTCTTAAACCCGACCATCGATATAGAGAATTTATAAATGCCTTTGGGAATATTTTTGAGTACAAATCGGCCATTCACATCGGCTTGAGTCCCAATCGATGTACCGTTTAAATAAACATGGGCAAATGGGACAGGGGCGCCTTCTAGATTGTTTTCAATGATTCTACCCGCGACCGAAAACCTTTGTTGGGCTTCTACGCTGAGTGAAATCGTTAAAAAAAGTAACGTAAATAGGTAAATCGAATATTTCATCAGAATCAATTTATCAAAATTATATGGAATTTTCTAGCTTAAAAACGATATTTTTGTCATCTAAACCTATTGCATGAAAAAATTATTCTTCATCCTATTTCTAGGAATTAACACTTTACAAGCACAAAATACATCGACCATCTATCTGGATGATTTAGATGTCAAAAAATATTCGGAAGGCATTCAAAGCGTAGTAACCAAAACCAATATGCGTGGCGATTCCATGCTCATTAATCGGAAGCATTATAAACACGGAATCGGAGTAGAATCCACCAGCGTTATTCCTTTTTACCTCAAAGGCCAAGCCACTTCTTTTTCCTGCATCATAGGAGCTGATGATAAAGCAAATAAATTCATTCCACTTACCTTTTTCATTTTAGGCGATGGAAAGATTTTATACCAAAGCCCCGAAATGATTCAAGGCGATCCATCCATTTTTGTGGAAGTAGATCTAAAAGGAATTCAAAGAATGGGGCTTTTAGTCACAGGCAGAGGTAGTGGATATCCTAAAAATTTAGGCGATTGGGCTGATCCAAAAATCACATTAACCAAAGGCTTTATTCCAGAAAAAATTCCCAATGCTGGCAATAAATACATTTTAACCCCTCCGGCAAGTCCAAAGCCACGGATTAATTCCCCCGCTCTTTATGGCGCAACTCCAGGAAACCCAGTATTCTATACCATTTTTGCCTCAGGCCAAAAACCCATAGAATTCGATGCCATTAACCTTCCAAATTCCCTTACATTAAATAAGAAAACAGGTATTATCACAGGAAAAATAAACCAAAAAGGCAATTATAAAGTCACATTGCAGGCAAAAAATGCCTTAGGGATTGCGAAAAAAAATCTCGAAATAAAAATTGGTGATACCATTTCCCTCACGCCGCCTATTGGTTGGAACGGCTGGAATTCATGGGCCAGACTCATCGACCAAGGAAAAGTTATGGCCTCCGCAAAGGCGATGGTCAACAAAGGACTGAGAGATCACGGTTGGGCATATGTCAACATCGACGATGCGTGGCAAGGAAACCGTGGTGGAAAGTACAATGGCATTCAAGCCAATGAGAAATTTCCGACTTTCGCGGCTATGGTTGATTCTATTCACAGCATGGGCCTTAAAGTTGGTCTCTATTCTAGCCCTTTCATCACAACATACGCGGGCTATGTGGGTGGTAGTTCCCCTATTCCGACAGGCATTCTGCCTGATTCCATCAAGAACAATAAACGTGCTTGGAGGTTTGTTGGCCCCTATAGATTTGAGGAAAATGATGCCAAACAATGGGCCGAATGGGGAATCGATTATTTAAAATACGACTGGCGCATCGAGGTGCCTTCCACCATCCGAATGCAACATGCATTATTGAAATCAGGAAGAGATATACACTTTAGCATTTCTAACTCGGCTCCTTTTGCGAATGCCAGCGATTGGGCTAAATTAACTAATTCATTTCGAACAGGTCCAGACATTCGAGATAGTTGGACTTCCCTATACATCTCCGCTTTTACATTAGACAAATGGGCTCCTTACAGCGACCATGGTCACTGGCTTGATCCAGACATGATGATCATCGGAAATGTAACCACAGGATCTGAAATGCATCCCACCCGATTAACCCCCGACGAACAATATAGCCATGTCAGTATTTTTAGTTTATTGGCCGCACCTCTATTAATTGGCTGTCCAATCGAGCAGTTAGACGATTTTACAATGGGCTTATTGACCAATGATGAAATTATTGAGGTCAATCAAGACCCCTTAGGAATTTCTGCTCGGCTTGTACTAGAAAAAAATGGGGTACAAGTCTGGAAAAAACCTCTTTCCGATGGCTCATTTGCCCTTGGATTTTTTTACACCGAAGAATTTGGTAAAACTCCTCAAACCTATTTCCACTGGGAAAATGAAAAACCGATTTCAATTACTGTCGACCTGAATTCCTTAGGACTTAAAGAAAACTATATGCTACGCGATGTGTGGCAACAAAAAAACCTGGGGAAAATTAAAAACCAGGTATCCATGAGTATTCCCCACCATGGCGTAAAATTTTATAAATTAAGTCCCGTCAAATAGATTTTTAACGTGAATTTTGAACTAAAACCTATGAAGAATTTATTCCTTGCCTGTATATTAACCTTGTCCCTAAACACATTGGGGCAATCACAAGATCTGGCTAAAATCACGGTTGACCTTTCGAAAACCCAGGAAAAAATGAAGCCCATTTATGCGTGGTTTGGCTATGATGAGCCCAATTACACCTACATGAAAGATGGCAAAAAATTGCTTTCTGAAATTTCAGCCCTAAGTCCAGTTCCTGTGTATGTCAGAGCACATAGCTTGTTGGTGACTGGCGATGGTGTTCCCAATTTAAAATGGGGATCCACCAATGCCTATACCGAAGATGCACAAGGAAATCCAATCTATGACTGGACCATCATCGATAAAATTTTTGATACCTATGTTCAAAGAGGCATGAAGCCTTTAGCCCAAATCGGATTTATGCCTGAGGCGCTTTCCACCCACCCTGTTCCCTATAAACATTTTTGGAAACCGGGCGACAACTACAATGACATATACACGGGATGGGCCTATCCGCCAAAAGATTATAAAAAATGGGGGGAATTAATCTACCAATGGGTGAAACACAGTGTGGCTCGTTATGGCAAAAAAGAAGTGGAAAGCTGGTATTGGGAGGTTTGGAATGAACCCAATTCTGCCTATTGGAAGGGAACGCAAGCAGAATTTTTTAAACTCTATGATTATTCTGCGGATGCGGTTAAAAGGGCATTGCCAACGGCTAAAATTGGCGGAACAGATATCACAGGAGGCGGAATGAAATTCCAAGATGCGTTTTTAAAACACTGTTTATTTGACACCAATTATGTGACGAAAAAGATAGGCTCGCCATTAGATTTAATTTTATTTCATGCCAAAGGATCCCCCAAATTAGAACAAGGAAGAGTCGTCATGAGCGCTAGGGCCCAGCTCAAGAATATTGAAGATAATTTAAAGGTGATCAGCGCATATCCCCAATTAAAAAACCTGCCCATCGTCATCGGCGAATCAGATCCTGAAGGTTGCGCAGCTTGCGGCATGGCCACAAGTCCTCAAAATGCCTACCGAAATGGAACGATGTATTCAAGCTATACTGCAGCCACTTTTGCCCGTAAATATGAATTGGCAAAAAAATACAACTCCAATTTATTGGGTGCCGTAACCTGGGCCTTTGAATTTGAAAACCAACCCTGGTTTTATGGTTTCAGGGATTTAGCGACCAATGGCGTAGACAAGCCCGTCTTAAATGTATTTAGGATGTTTGGTAAGATGGAAGGGGATTTTGTCGAAGCAAAATCAGATCATAGTTATTCTTTGCAAATGGCCTTAGACTCAAGTTTTAGAGGAACAAAAACGGATATAGGAACGCTTGCCACCAAAAATAAAAACTCGGCCTCCATCCTGGTTTGGAATTACCACGATGTCGATAAAAAAGGAGAATTTTCAAAAGTTACCTTGGAAATATCAGGCATTAAATCCACCTCGGCTAAATTAACGCATTACAGAATCGATGATTTGCATAGCAATAGTTATGAGGTTTGGAAAAAAATGGGGTCGCCAAAGGAGCCAACTACTGAACAAATTTCAGCGCTTGAAAAAGCAGGCCAATTGGCCCTAGTGAATCCTCCCCAAAAATTAACGATTACAAAAGGTGCATTAAAACTAGAAACTGAATTGCCCCGACAGGCCGTCGATCTGTTCCAATTAACCTGGCAATAATTTCACAGAAAAACCCTAGGAAGAAAATCAACAACTTCTTCCTAGGGTTATATTATTTTTTTCGTCCGACTCCAAATTGGTCTCCAGCTCTTACCGCCTTTCCCTTTTCAAATTGAATTTCAACCACTTTTTCACTAGAAACTGCATTGTGAAACTCATCCTCTAAGTTCAATAAAACCCTTCTAGTTTTAACATCAACCACCTCGCCGCTAGAAGGATAGGCGAATTTTCCATCCAAACTAAACGTAATCCAACCCGGCATATCTTTCATCGGGATCGTGGTTAATTGCTGGTATGGCGCGACCGCCGAAAACACATGCAAGCGCATATTAAACCCATCACATAACCAAATTTCTTTTTCATCTGGAGTCAAGCCAATGCCATGACTCGGATTTCCGTGTCGGCGAACCGGCCCCTTATTCCAACCTTCTACCACCAAGCTGGCTAATTTCCTGCCCGTTTTCAAATCCCCCACTTCAAAGCCTAATAAACTATCGACCGTTACAAAACCTAATGATTCATCCTGATTTACGGTAAATGGCCGAACATAGCCTAAAAAAGGACCCACTTTCAAACGTATTTGATGCGTTTTTGTATCGGAGACGTATAACCACGGATTTCCTATATCGCCCATATAAACTGAATTTCCGGAGGAACCATACACCGTATTATGCGCCCGTTTAAACCCATCAATTTTCTTAATGATACCCCCCGTTTCGCAATCAACCACATTCCAGAAATTTTTCTCCAGAGATGGTAAATACATCGTTTTGCCATCAGTTGAAATGGACATGCGGTCGCAGCCTCCTACAAACTGGCGTTCCCAAATCACTTTTTCAGTCGTCAGATCAATGCGCTGCAAGGACTCCAACGTACTCACATAAATGCTATTCAAAGGAACACTCACGGCGACTCCTTTGACATTGGACGGTTTCCCGTTGGGATGCAAGCCTTGCGTTTTAATTCTTTTGACAAATTTATGTCCATGGTCCATATCGAAAACTAAAATCCCATGTCCTCCATACCCCAAGTAATCGCGTATTCCTGGCGCTGCCACATATAAATAACGATTTGCTTTTAATTGTTGGGCCACGCCATGAAAAGCGAAAACCGTGATCATTAGTAGACTAAAAATGTATTTCATTTGTATGATAGGTTTTAATATGTGATGTGAGTTAAAAATAAATTAACAATTTTCCAATTTTCAAATTTTGAGATTTCTTATCTTTATACATAATGTCTAAACCTTTAACATGAATAAGTTTTTATCTACCCTCATTTTGGCATGTATGTGCCAAATTACTTTCGCCCAAGTACACAAAGCGCCCGCCTATCCGTTGATTGCGCATGATCCCTATTTCAGCATTTGGTCTTTCTCGGATCAAGCAAATACCTCCACCACCAAGCATTGGACGGGGAATGATCAGTCGATGGTCGGTTTAATTAAAGTAGATAACAAAACATATCAATTTTTAGGTGCCTTACCGTTTCCAATCGAATCTATAGTACCAATTGCAGAAAAATCTCAGCCCATTGAATGCGTATATACGGAAGATGAACCTGGCCAAAATTGGATGAATGAAAATTTTCAAGGCATTTCATGGAAAAATGGAAAATTACCTTTTGGAAAAGGGGCAAACAATAAATGGGCCACGTCTTGGCCTTCCAAAAATATTTGGGTTAGGCGTACATTTGAATACGAGGAAGTCGATATAGATAAATTGATACTCCAACTAAGACACGATGACGATGTGG
>Ga0214919_10000125_pt1 | contig 122747 bp, 97 predicted proteins | sample LL1503_MetaG_FD_177994 | JGI IMG/M metagenome (GOLD analysis project Ga0214919, IMG submission 177994) | Freshwater microbial communities from Lake Lanier, Atlanta, Georgia, United States - LL-1503 | ecosystem: Environmental > Aquatic > Freshwater > Lake | place: USA: Georgia | collected...
ACAACTAAATAAAATATTACCTCGGTACGTATCTTTATATACAACACGATCAGAAGGTAATCCCTCTCGTGAATTAAAGTACATACCTCTCACACTTGATACATCTGCTTATTATAATACAGAATATCGACAAGGACCAGCGAACACATCTCCTAGAACATTTCAAGGGGAAGAGTATAAGGGAGAACTTTTTGGAACTGTTCACTATTATCAAAATACACCGCTTGGAGGGAAAGAACAACCAACAGTAATTTCAAATATTTATGGTGAGAAAGGTTGTATACATTATTCATTTTCTGTCACGCTTACTACAACTGATACAACTAAAATGTTGGAAGATTATTCTAAAACATATAATGATGAACCAACATTTTATAATTATGTTTACTCTTTTTTGAAATTACTTCCAGAAACACAGTTTATTGATCTAAACACTATAAAAGAAAAAGCTTATTCGGAAAATATAAAGGCTCAAGATATAATAGATGAAATGAATATCAAATCATTAACACCTATACCTAGTCCATTTTCAAAAGTAGGTGATAAAATAAATACTACCGGTCCTGCTATTGAGCCAGGGAAAAATATAATATTTATTGAAGATTCTACTATTTATGAGGTGAGAACTATACCACCACCACCTAATAATTACACGAGAAGTTATATTACTACATCAATTGATAAAAGTGATATAATTACTATAAATATAACTGAACCATCTGTTATTGTATTAATAAAACCATCATGTAGTTCATTTAATATTGTATATAAACCATATCAAATGCCATTCTGTGGTGAAATGGTAGAAAAGCCTGTATTTAATATACCACCGAAAGCATCATCTGAATTATTTGGTTTTATACCTAATATTATAAAAATACCTGATACTACATCTCGTACTACTATTATGGCAATTATTTTTCTGTTTATTGTAACAGGAGGTTTGGTTGGATATACTTTTAACGCCTTATTAGATTTATTATGAGACATGAATCTTAATTAATATGCCAAAGCAGCGTTACCTTCAAAAATTTTAAGGTATGTATAACTCAATGTAAATATTCTAATTTGACCTTGTTTAAAATAAGTATTAAAATAGGTATTGTCTGTATTATTATAACGACCTAATGTCACTAATAAATCTTTTGAATTAATATATGTTAAATTAATAGTTCCTGTTGGTTGTACATTTTCTGGATCTAAACTAAAACTATATGCATTAATACCATCTGGTGGTGTATTGGTAAAATAATAATAAGGTTGGAGATAATTATAAAAATATGCATCCCTTGGTTGAAATTTATTCTTTCCATTTATCTGAAATGAAGATTGTACGATAGGGTTATCTGTCCTGTTAATAAAATTTCCTGTATTAAACCAATCTATAATACTTATTGTATAAATATCCATAAAATTAATTTGATCAGGTGTAGATTGTACAGTAGCAGCATTTATCTCATCAACAGTATATGACATATCTTCCATTGTAATAGTATTTTTTGTTAAAATAACATTATCTGGATTTGCTTTCGCAATTATATCACCATTTTCATATTCGGCAAATAAAATAAGAGCATTTACTTTTGATGCCAATGTTTCCAAAATACTATTACCTCCTACTATAGTGGATGGTACTTGTCCAATATTTACAAAATTTACTCCAAAATTAATAATTGGATTTATTGGATCGTTACAATCTAATCCTTGACGTGTCGCTAACCATACTATTTTAGCAAATAAATCACGTGTCACATCCCACTTATCATCGTATGCCCATGCCAAGTATGGCGTTCTAGTATAATATTTATATAGATTGGCAAACCATATCATATATTTACATGGTTTATCAAATGTTAAACTAATTTTAGTAGTTTGAGCAGTTAAAGTATCGGTCATATCTTGTACTTGTTCTATTAGGTATTCATGATTATTCGTTTGAAATAAATTTCTTTCACTATTTTCCAAATAAATATAATCAACTAATAAATATCCAGAAGCAATTGTAGGTAAATCAGATGATATCGGGGGTGTTATTCCACTATAATTAATGATATCGGTAGCATTTTTTAAAGTTACATTTATTTGAAATTTTTGATTTTTTAATGAACAAATTGGAAATGTAGAAGTTGATGTTTTACAAAACCAAAAATTAAGTGGAATATATAAATTATAAGAAGGATGAACAGTATTTAATTGTTTTAAAACTGGTGTATTTCCAATCATTGTATTATATCTTTCTTCATGACTTTGATTTGTATATAAATTATGATATGTATCAATCCAATCAAAAGTATGTATATCAATTGTACTTTGTCCAATACTAACTGTTATATTATCTATCATTGCATGTCCTAAACGATCTACATAACCCCATAATGCGTTTGATGTAATTTGGTCTAATGTTATAACCAAAACTGCTTTTGAAATCAAATCACCTGTTTGTTCTAATGTTACTGTAGCAGTATCACCGAAATTAATGGAACCACCATCAAAAGTAACTTGAACTGTTTCTAAAGAAAAATTAGTATATCGCATATATACTTTTTTAAATAATGTAATTTCTGGATTACCAGTAAGATAAGTATCTTGGGGTCCTAAAGACGATATTTGTAACAAAGCTCCACTCATTAATATAACATATAAAAAACTGTTTAAACAATTAAAAATTATAAATTAATTTTGCACTACCATTTTCAACTCTAAGAATATTATAAGATAGAGCGAATACATCAACCACGCCATTACCATTTGTATTTAAATTTATTGTACAACTATTTAAATGAGAAAAATTAATAAAACCAGATGGTTCTAATTTTTCCGGGTATAAAGCAAAACTATATGCATTTATTCCCAAATCAGGTGAACCAGTGTGACACGAATAAGGTACAATATAATTAAAATAATTATTATTTCGAAAACCAGATGAAAATACATTTTTTGAATTAAACTTAAATTGTACACTATTTACCATACTACTATTATTATATGTAAAATCAGTAAAACTATCACCATTCAAATTATTATTCTGAACAACCCATGCTAATTCTTTACATGGTAATGTAAAAGGTAAATTCAATGTTTTTACACCACTTGATATTAAATTACGTTTACTGTGTTGTGTTACTTCGATCAAGTATTCAATTGGTTTTTGTATAATATTTGTTTTTTCTTGATTATCCAAATATATATAGTCTACCCATAGATTCACATATTCTAAATCACCACTTGGTATTGGACCGGATTGAATACAATTTTTTTTACTCTGAAAAAAAATTTTAAGAGTAATATCCTGATTATCTCTTATTGCACAAATTGGTATCGATAAACCTTTATTCCTACAAAATGAAAATAATAATGGAATAATTAATTTATGCGGAGAACTAGCATTTAATCCATCTGATATACCATCATTTCCTTTGGTTCCAACAATTTGATCCAAAATATGTTTCTTATCAATAGTGTGTGTTAATTCAGTCCATATATGAGACCATAATCCATACAATCTATCTATTAATTTTTTACCAATATATAATTCTATTTTATTTATAAGGTTAAATCCAATTCGATTAGTCCAATAGGTATTCGTTAGAGTTATATCATAGGGTAATATTACTTCTAAATACATTGATGAAATTAAATCAGCGTCTTTCTTTATTGTAACAAATGACATTTTATTAAAACCAGGATTATCGACAAAAGTTTGTACAATCGATTCCATACTAAAATTAGTATGACGATTATATACCTTCATAAAAAAACTAATTTCAGGATTATATGTTAAATGTATATTTTCAGCACCATAAGATACTAGTTGCATTAAAGTTCCTTTCATTTAATATTAATATAATATATATATTAATATTTTAATTGATTATATTAAAAAAATTACAATTTATTTGCAACAACATGTCTGTTTTAATAATTCTGTATCAAGATAACATCTTTGCCCCTGACATTTACAAAATACAATGATAAAAAAGAACATTACAATACAGAATACAGCAACACAAGATGATATTATTGAATCCATATTATTAATTGATTTACTATAATTTGTATTATTTATACTTTCCAATAAATTGATTGACGATATGGTTGTAGTATATGTTGTAGTCAGCGTGGTGGTATTAATTATTGATACATTTTCTCTAATAGGCATAGAGAGTACACAATTAAACACAAATAATAATATATAAAACATAATTAAATAATATATATTTAGTATTTTATCTTGGTATATTTTCAATTTTTTTAATAAAAGAACATTACGTCTTATCTGTGAATCATTTTTCTTAATTCATTTTGAAGGAAATTTATTTTAACTTGGGTTGTATTTATTAATTCTAAATATAATTGGTATCCATCATTATAACATATTGTGTTTGTTTCTAAAATCAACGTTTTATAATTACTAATTATATTATTACCTGTATGAAATCCAATTCCACCTACGGGATATAATGGATTTTCACTTAAAATGTCACTTAGTATTTCTACATTCGTGATACCACTTGATATATCATTTAATATATTGATAATCATATCAAAATTATTTTCATCTAAATACATATAAAAATTATTCATCAATTGCAGGTTAGATAAATGTTGATTCAATGTATTGACAATTTTTTGTTTAAATAAGCACATTTCTATTAATATTATATTGATATAATATTAAAATAAATGAAAATCAATTTTTTAGACTGGTAATCAATTATCGGCAATCAAAGTAATATACAATCATTCTTTAAACACAAATATCAATATTTATCCACCTATAAATTAATTTGAGTAAGCTAACCCACCCATACCACTGGCAACACGGAAAACGTTGTAACTCAAAGCGTAAACAGAGAGAGCAAAGTTGGTAGAAGTACCAGGGACAAGAAAAGGGGTAATGTTAAGATTGACGTTATCGATACGAGACAAGTTGCAGGAACCAGAAGGTTGGTGTTCTTCGGGTTTGATGGCGAACGAGTAGACGTTGATTCCCTCATCGGGGTATCCACTAAAGTGTTGGTAAGGTTGAACATAGTTGAAGTAAGCACCAGATCGTTCTTGGAATCGATCTTGACCATTCAACAAGATCTTGGAAGTAGCAACAGTGTTAACACCACCTTCGGCATAAGTAAAATCGGTAAAACTATCCAAATTATCCAAAGTATCACCATCAGTAGTATCTCTCATAACCCAGGTCAAAAACTTGGTAGGATGGTTAAAAGTAAGACGGGTAGTGTTGGTAGTTTGACTAGACGAACTAAAAGAGGTATCTTGAGATTGAACAATTTCAATCAAATATTCGTGGGGTTTTTGGGCAAATTCCTTGCGTTCATCAGTGTCAAGGAAAATGTAATCAACCCACAAGTTAACATTCGACAAATCTCCAGTGCCAGTGATGGAAGAGGCACCGGTAGACAAACATTGAGTGCGAGTAGAGTAAGTAAATCTGATTTCAACTTCGTGGTATTGAAGAGCAATCAAAGGTAAAGCGAGACCAGGGTGACGGCAAAAGGCAAATAACAAGGGAATATTCAAAGTTTGGGAAACACTGGCATCAGAGCCATTGGCAGCTCCGGCACGATCAGTTGTTCCTACCAACTTGTCCAAAACACTCTTTTGGTCAGTGGTGTGAGTCAATTCAGTCCAGATGTACATCCAGTTAGAATAATGTCTGTCAATGATTTGACCACCAACACGGAGTTCGACTTGGTTCAAGAGACGAAATCCGACACGATTGCACCACGATTCAGAGGCACTGAGGACAGGTAAAGTGACTTCAAGGTAGCATCGACCCATCAAATCACCATTTCTGGAAATACGACAAGTGGTAGCATTACCAAAAGCACTGGTACCATTCATAGTTTGGACCATCGATTCCATGGCAAAGTTAGTGTGTCGGCGATACACGGCTTTCCAGAAAGTGATAGTGGGTTCAGCAGTTAGATAAACATCTTGCGCACCATAGGCGACGAGTTGCATAAGAGCTCCGGCCATTATATATAATATGATTTAGAAAAAAAATTTAATAAAAATTATAAATTAATAAAATTTCTATATATTTTTTTTTTTTATAATATTTTTTTATTAAATTAATATTTCTATATAAAATTAATATTTCTATATATTTTTTATAATATATTAAAATTCTTATATATAAATCATATGTGACGACAAATATAATAAAATTATGATATGTATTAAATTATATGCGTTTATTTATTATACGACAATCTTATAATAAACATAATGATATGATATAATTTAAAGTATATCTATTATCAATATATATATGTCTAATTTTAGAATCAAAAAACAAATTACACATAAATTCAATATGAAGGATTCAAATACTTTAGAAGTTAAACATAGACAAAAAATAATGCAGATTGAAAATAAAAAAATATCTATTGATAAACTACAAACGCAGTTAAATCGATTAAATGATGAATTATTTATAATCAATGGATTGAGAGATAAAAATAAAACAATAGATTTAGAAAAAAGAGCAAAAATATTAAATGAAAAAAAAAAAATAGAGGAAGAAATAGATATTATTACCAATAATATAGATGAAATTAATTATTATGATTTGACAGGAGATTTATTAAATGAATATTATGACATCAGAGATAATAAACAAACTTTAGAAATAAAAAATATATTAGATTATTTATCACAGGATAATAAAACAGTTAAAAAAACAAATACAAAAGCAAATTTATTTGAAAGATTTTGTCAAAGAGTAGACGGTGTTAGAGTAAATAAAGATGATGGTACGAATCGTATTAAATATTGTTCATATTGTAATATAGAAAAAACATTAAATCAGTATGAATCATCGTATATTTGTCCCGATTGTGGTGATATGGAATTTGTAATACTCGACGAAGATACGCAGATTAAAGAATATTCCCCATATCGCCGTATTAATCATTTCAAAGAATGGTTAAATCAACTTCAAGCAAAAGAAACAACTGAAATACCCGATGATGTATATGAAACAATTGTAAATGAATTGCGTAAATATAAAAATACAGATATATCTATTATAAATAGAACTAGAATGCAAGATATCTTGAAAAAATTAGGTTATAATAAACTATATGAACATATTCCTTTTATAATAAATAAAATTACAAATGTACTACCTCCTAAAATAGACAGAGATACTGAAGAAAAATTTATAGATATGTTTACTATAATCCAAGAACCATGGGAATTATTTAAACCTCCTAATAGAAAAAATTTTCTTTCATATCCTTATGTGTTGTATAAATTTAGTGAATTATTAGAAAAAGATGATTTATTGCGTTTTTTTCCAATGCTACAACCACAAAAATTAATGGAACAAGATATTATATGGAATAAATTTTGTAAATATTTAAAATGGGAATTTTATCCAACCACATAATTATCTCATTATTATATATGGAAAAATTATATTATAATAAATATATGAAATACAAGAATAAATATGCTATCTTAAAAGAGAGCATATTTAATAATATTCCTGAGAATCGAAAGGTACTTTACGATTCCAGAAATAAAAACAAATATATGAAATTACTAAAACAATTAGGAGGAAATCACTGTACTGATAATTTTCAAAATAATTATAATGTAAAAGTAGATGGTGTCGATAAATCTGTTTACATTGGTATGACTAATTCAATTGATAATAAAATAATTGATACCCCATGTAATTCTGAAATTTTTAATACATTATATACTGAATCTAAAACATATTTAGATAGTTTATCATTTTATCAAAATTTTATATTATGGATGTACACGATGGGGTCAACTGCTAGAATTATAAATAGTTTTAAATTAAATAAATATACAGTAGATGATTTATTTTCAGATAGTATAACTGAATATGTTGATACTATATTGGATCATTTATTAAAAGTTATATTACAAATATTTATTTTTAAAAACAAATTTAAAATAGATGTGAATGAAAAAATAGATAAAATTTATGATATATTAATAGAAAGAATAATTTCTCATTTTAAATCTTCTTATAAAAAATATAAAACACTATTAAAAAAATATAAAAATGATGGTACAGCAATTAGAAATGAATTTGATGAATTTATAAAACTAAGTAATACGTTTGAATTATTACAGGGACCAATTAATATTATTAAGAAAAAAGAAATTTTAAATAATATGAGTAATATAATCTTTGATAGGAAGTATCTTTATGAATTTTTCTTACAACTTATTACTGAAAATATAAATAAAGATATAGTATCGACTTTATTAACTGAACTAATTGCTGTTCTTGACACTATTACTATTAATGCACCTAAAATAACAACATGTATAAAATTATATAAAACAGTTAAAAGTGGTAATATTAATTTTGTAATAGGCGAAGAAACTAAACAACTGGTTATCAATTCTGTTACATGTAGTAGAGAAACAAATATTGGTATGTTTATTGGATCAAAAGATAGTTGTTGTATGCTCGAAATAGAATGTAAAATAGGTACTCCTATTCTATTTTTAGATTATATGAAAACAGCATATGGATCAAATATGTATGAAGTAATATTACCTCCAAATGTAATATTTAAACCAATTTTAACAGAAACAAAGGATATATTATCTTATCGATTTAATGATAATATAAGCGACATGAATAAATTAGATGGTATTAAACCATTTATTGAATTAACGTATAAAAAACCATATGTAAAAAAAATTCAAATATATTTAATAGAATGTTATATGTAATATAATGTTATATGTAATATAATGTTATATGTAATATAATGTTATATATAATATTACATATAAACTATTTAAAACATTAGATAGTTTATAATATAATGAGTAATCTAGATAATTTGTCTAATCTTCCTAGTAATATGAAATACGTATGTTTATCATTTTTAACTAGTAAACAATATTCTGTAACAGGTGTTAGGTTTGGTGGTGCTTTTGAAACATACGACGAAGCATGTAAGCATGCTAAACAAATTCAACTATTAGATCCATATCATAATGTATTTGTAGGAGAAGGTGGTAAATGGTTGCCATTTGACCCTGATCCTAATTCGGAAGCAGTCAAGGATTCTGAATATGCTAATGATAAATTAAATGAAATTATGAAGGGTCATAAAGATAGTCAAGAAAAAGCAAAGGTTTTTCATGAAATGAGAACAAATGAAAAGATAATTGATAATATTAATGAGAATATCAATCGACAAAATGAAAATAAGACTGAATTGAGTAAGAAACTAAGTAATGCTAAAACTGAAGATGAAATTAAGACATTGACTAATGGTATCGATAATATTGATGAACAAATGAAGAAATTGGAATTAAAGTTAAAGGAATGTAAAGAAACTGAAGATAATTTAAAAAAATTATCTGAAAATCCTTTACCCCTATATAATAATCAATAAAAAACAATTATTCTTTTACTTTTTCAATAACAAATTTAGAATCTTGTTTCTTTTTTGAGATTAAAGATGATTGATCAAATACTTCTATTTTTTTATTCCAATCTTTATCGTATTTTTTATGATGAAATTTCTTATATATTTTAGATCCCATTGTAAAATCAGGTGTATCTTTTGCTTTATACCAGAATACTTTTTCAGTAATATCTTTTGAATGTACACGATTATTTATTACCATACATCCATAATTTTCAGTCAAGTCTAAGAATACTTGTTGGAATGTATTAAAATCAGGAAACATACCAGCGTAGTGATCATATAATCTTTTCCGATTAGATATAAAATCATCTGCTAGTAAAAAAATATAATCAAAATTACTTCTCATTTCAGGTGGTATACCCAATGGAAATTGCATAGTGAGAATAAATGATAAATTATGATGTCTACCATTAAAGAATAACTCAGATATGGGTTGCTCTTTAACCCAAGAACCTTTTGAACTCATACAATCGTCCATTATAAGCATTAATCTAGGATCTTTGCGTTTTTTCCCATCTTTTACTTTTTGTTCATTGTCTTCGCTTAAATATGATTGTCTTTTATAGATTCTATTTAATATAGTATTATCGTATTCATCATAAATAAAAATATCTGGAATAAATTCAGAATAAAATTTATTTAATTTTTCTGTCTTGCTAATTGCTACGGTAGTTGGTATATCTCTTTTATGAAATAGAATCTCTCTTGTTAAATAACTTTTACCCGAAGCGCGTTTAGCAATCATTGCAATAGTTACATTATCTGGCATCGATTTAATATCAAATCTTTTTATTTTTAAAGAATGTCCTCCGTACTTAATATCTCGTGTAGTCATTAATTAGTCTTAGAAATTAATCTCTATTCAAGTTAATTCATCGTTTAAAAACTAGGTAATGATAAATCTATATCTAATATTTTGTTACTAGGTAAAATACATGAATTTAAGTTATATATAAATAATATTAAACATACAACAATGAATGGTGTTTTTACCGTATCATATATATATTTATATATATTTTCTGATGTTTTTTCTTTTTTAATATAAGGATATTGCATCCATATTATTAATATAAAACTAATTATAGAGATAATAATAATTATCATTATAATCATTTTAGATTTTTTTTCTATAATAATATAATGGAACCTAAATTAATATTAAAATACATTTTAATCGGAATTATTACCTATGTAGCTATTAGATATATTCCAACAACTACATTATTACAGGAAGACATTTTAATAATATCTTTTATAGTATCAATTGCTTATGCCATTATAGATACTATAATGCCTTCTATTACAAAGTGATGTAAAAACAAAAAATTTATTTAGAATAATGAAAGTAAAACTTATTAGTTATTCTAAACCACATGATAATAATCAAAGTATACAAGATTTAGTTGCTTATTGTGCGCGTGTTTCGAATCCATCTAATCAAAATAATACTGATACAAATGAAAAATTAATTCGTTATCTTATTAAAAACCAACATTGGTCTCCGCTTGAAATGGTAAGTATATGTTTGGAAATTGAAACAACTAGAGATATCGCTAGGCAAATATTAAGACATAGATCTTTTTCATTTCAAGAATTTTCTCAGAGATATGCTGTTGCCGATTTAGGTTTTGAATATAGAGAAGCAAGATTACAAGATACTAAAAATAGACAAAATAGTATAATGTTAGAATCATCAACCAAAGATGATGAATTAAGAGAATCATGGCGAGTTCAACAAGAATTTATAATAGATTCAACACAAAATGCTTATAATTGGGCACTTGAAAATGGAATTGCTAAAGAACAAGCACGAGCAGTTCTACCAGAAGGTATAACTGTATCAAGAATGTATATGAATGGTACATTACGATCTTGGGTACATTATATACAATTACGTTCATCGAATGGTACACAGAAAGAACATCGTGATATTGCTATAATGTGCGCCAATGTAATTGAAACAATATTTCCACTAATTAAAGAGTTTATATATTCAAGTAATTATTAAAAAATTTTTCTCTAGTTTTATTCTTATTATCCCCTAAATTAACAGTATCTCTTTTAATTTCACTATTTGAAAAAATATCTTGATAATTATCACCATTATTATTTATAATAGACTCACTTTCAGAATCTAAATTTTTTAACAATTGATTCTTAACCTTACTATCAATACCAATAGAATTAGTCATAGAATGATGTGTGTTTTGCATTGATTCATTTATTATTTTTTTTAATGTATCTGATGTTTTTTTATCATTAGATACTTTGTGTGTTTTATGCTTATCCTCTTTAGATAATTGAACAAATTGTTTTATTATATTATCATTAGAATCTGATAATTTAACATTATTATCATTTATTATATTTAATATTTTATTATTTATATCACTTGTTAATCCACCTCCACCTCTTGAATTATCTTGTTTTGTATTTTTTAATTCTCTAATTAATCTATCTTTAATATCACTAGATGAATTAATACTATGTTTCTTATTAACCACATTTCCTCCATTCATATAATTTTGTGGTGGAGGAAGTATAGGTTCTTTTGTTTGTTCCGGTTGCGACATTTGCTCTGGTTGTGCTATTTGCATAGGTTGTGACATTTGCTCAGGTTGTGCTATTTGCATAGGTTGTGCTATTTGCATAGGTTGTACTTCTTCTACGATAGGGATATTTTGTTCTATATTAGTATTTAAATAACGAGAATCTAATTTAATATCCAATAATAATGGTATATTATATAGTTCATTAATATCTAATTGTTTTGTATTTTTTACTTTATCACCTAAAAATTTTTCTAATATAATACCCATTGGTAATAATCTTCTCACAGCATTATCAATACATATATCAATTTTACACACTATTTTATTATAATTACGTTTAATTTCAAGAGATGAATAATCATGATAAAATAAAAATGGATCCATCCAAAAAACACGAGCACATTCAATATAAATATAATGAATAAAAGTACCCATATTTAATTCACTTATAATATCGTTATCAATATCAACACCCAAAACTTGTTGATTTATTTTAAAATACGCTTGTACTAATTGTACAAACCAAGGATATTGTTTGGTTTTTAAATAAATTCTGGTTAATTCTTTTTTAATAGTAACATCCGACCAATCTTTAATATTTGATAAAAGTGTTTGGAATAGTTTTAAAATTAATATTTCACTACTATTGTTTTTTGCCTGACTATATATATATATTAAACCTTCATATATTAAGGGAATTAATATATTTTTAATTTGGCATGCGAATTCTTTTTTTAATTCAATAATTAGATTTATATTCATCTATATAATTAAATAGAAAATATTAAACTAATATTCTAACGAAATATTTATATTGTTTTTTCATAGGGAGAAAAATTTGTATAAAAATTATCAAAACCTCCAGTTATACCATATTTATCATTTATCATTTTATCAAAAGCATCTGTACCCATTTCTTGTTTAATCGCAATCATTTTACTCTTCATTAATTCTTTTTCTTTCTCATAACGATCCATTACACTCGAGTCGATATCAGTTCTTATATTTAAATCATTTAATAATTTATTATAATGATCTTGTGTGAACATCATATTATACATTTTATCTAACGATTCTGCGACTAGTTTTTTATTATTATAGCAACTATTGGGAGGTATAGTAACATACTTATTATATTTTTGTAGAAATGGTGGTTTTGAATAACATTCTTCATCTTTGCAACATTCTTTTAGCATGTTTTTACGACTTTCGTCCAAATTAATTATACTTTCTGTGGTATACTTATTATTAAAAAATAATATATATAGTACTAGTATTACTATTATAGTAATCAAAACTATTGTAATAAATGTCATTAAATATCATTAGATTTTAAATCTATAATAATTTATATGGAAATATTAAATGATATTGATTTGAATTATATCAATAAAAAGAAACAGAGTAATAAAAAAATTAATAGTAATATGAACTATCGTATTAATTTTGATAAATTAAATAAAAAATTATTATATCTTAAAAATAATAATAAAACTGTCTACTCGGCAACATATAATTTTTATGGAATAGTAAAAGATGATATGTGGATTTGGGCTAATTCAATTGATGGTATAAATGATAATATTATTAAAAATATACATAAATTAAAAAACATGAATGAAATGTTTAAAAATCACAATATAAAAGAATTAGATTTTTATTACAAATTATTAACTAATAATATGATTAAGATTAGACCTAATAATATTAAACAAATTAATAAATTATTAATGTATCTAAATAATGATATGATTATCTTTAATCCTGTGAATAAACACGATATTATACAATTTATTGGTATTAATAAAATAATAGAAAATTATGAATAAATTCTTAGTTTATTATATTAGTTATTTCTTTTTTCTCTTTTGTTGATAAAGTTATAAAATCAATAGTTTTATCAATCTTCAAACATAATTCTAAATCTTTAATATCAATATCTTTTTTATAAGTTTTTAATATATCAATAATCTTATGAGATTCTTTATTTAAAATTAAATGATTTGTTATTTTACACAACATTAATATTTCATCTATAGATTTATTCAATATAATTTTTTGTAAATTATTTATATTCTTTTTATTAATATTCATCAGTGATGTTTTATTCAAATCAGTGCTAAATTTAATATCAGTTTTAACTAATTTTTTATCAGATTTATTAATATGAAATGATGTATTATAACATGTATAGAATCCATGAATATTTTGTAAATACCAATTTTGATCAGTATATATACTAGTTTCTATATTATCTCCAATCGATAAACTATCGCTAATTTCAACCATTTGATTTAATTGATCGGTCCATTTTTCTTTATTTTTACTTGCAAGTACTTTTTTATAATAATTTTCATTTATCATAAGAGGAACTAATACTTTATCAATTTCATATAATTTATATATTTGTTCAAAATCATAATTATTATTAATAAGATTTAATGATGTTTCATATAACCCCAAATCAATGTCTTTCATGATAGATCTTTCGATAAATATAGTTATATCAGTTATATTTAATGTATTGAAATTATAATGGTATTCTTGTAAAATATTTATTAATCGACGAATATCAAACTGTGTAAACTGGATTAATAGTTCAACACTTTTATCATCGATAATTTCGATTTTCTCTGTTGCGCATATTTTTTTAATAAATTCGATTAATTCATATGTAGATGGTGAATAAAAATTAAATTCCTGACAATATTTCTTCAAATCATTAGTTAATTTACTATGATTTGTATTTGATATAAATATTAATGGAAAACTTTTTAATTTAGAATTAATTTTATAAATATTCAATATATATTTTCTTTCACTTGCCAATGATATTGATTCAGTTTCATCAAATACCAAAGCAATTTTATTTTTGACTGATGATATATTCATTTTTGATTTTATAGAATTATCATAATTATAATAATCATCAAAATCTAAGTCTGATCTAAATGATTTAATTTCATCTGGATATATTATCTTGTATTCATAATTATATCGACTTAATAATAATTGTACAGATAATGTTTTCCCAATACCATGTTTACCACTTATTATAACACTACTATTAGAACTCTGTTTAAAATTACTAATCCAGTTATCTAATTTACTTATTGTCGATTTGTTTCCAATAACCTCATTTATATTATTCGGACGCCATTTATTAATCCATAGATCATTTTGCATGTTCTTATTAATATATAGTAATTTAATCTTTAGAAAATATTATTCATTTTTTTATCAATTCATTTTGATATATATAATACTTGTCTCATAATATAAAAAAAATATATAGAAATATTTGATAAAATAAATTTATAAAAAAAAACTATAAAAAAATTTAATTTTAGTTTAATTTTAATAAATATATAAGATTTTATTTCTATACTAGATATATATATGTCACGAAGATCTAGATCATCCCACAGAAGTGGTAATACCGTTGATATGGAAGTATCTCATCTTTTTAGTTTAAAAGATAAATCTCAATATACAAATGCCTTATTAGCACTCCGTCGTAAATATAAAGATGAAGATTTAGTTAATAAGATTCAAGAATTATTTATTAGTCGTCACAGTAGTATTGTGAAAGGAGCGAAAAAGTTTGCTGATGCTATTCGTAAACGATATGGTAATTCCAATATTCCATTTCATCAACTTTTAGCAAAAGCACGCGCCCATGCTAAGAAACATAGTTTGTCTGAAAGTGAATTTGCTGAATTTCATCGTATATACGAACAAGAATTATCCGGTACCGCTCAACAAAATGAAGTCGTTATTCCTGTTACTAATCTTATGAAAGTTCTTGGTAATATTACATTTGGACAAGATGATAATTTTAACATCAATGAAGAAGATTACAGATATCTCCAAGATATTTTGAAACTTCATGAAACCTCCAAACCACTTCACGCTCAAACTCTTCTTCAATCTTTGCAATACACCGACTTGGCCTCTCAAGCACTCGGAGGTGTCGTTGATGTAAGTAAACATAATCCCGGAGAACACGTCCACCCTGTTGTTGCCGCTATGTTCTTACCTAGAATTGATTTATTTGAAAATCATTTTCTTTATGCTAATATTTCCAATATTGTTAAATCGAGATACAACAAAGAACCACTTACCACTAGACCTGATTACGAATTGTTTTACAATTTAGTAACAGATCCTAATGATGTGGTTTGTGATAGTCGTACTCCTGTTGCCGATTTATTAAACAGATGTCATTTACAAAATCATCTATGGAACGCTGTTCTTCATTTAAGAAACGGTCAAGTATTTAATTCGTCTTTCCGCGAATTTATTACTGCTGTTGATGTATGTCGTCTTAATAAATATGATAATCCCGATTTGGTATATGGACGCCATGATGGTACTATAATTAAAAGAATTTTGTCGGCATTTTCTTTCCGTCCTACTACAGTTGCCACTTTACCCATAAATAATGTATTTGCTACTAACCCTTACGCTCAAAATATGCGTCCAACCGTTACTTCTATTCCTATGATAAACATTCGATTAAATTCCTACCAAAATATGACTGCTCGTACTATGGGTGGTGCTCCAATGTTAGGTGGATTAACTAATTTGAAAGACGCATTGACACAAGCACAACCATTTATTGAAGGGAATATGTTAGTTCAACGTATTTCGGATGTTATTTATTCTCGTCAAGTTTTAATCTTTTATGTTGATAGACGTGCTTACCTTTTACAAGGTGCCATGCCATTTAATTTGGCTCGTCTTCCTACTGCTATTGCTGGATTTGAACGTATTAATGATACTGAAATTAATTATGATTTGGAAATACCAATTAGACCAACATCTGCATCTAATGATAAATTTACTTTGAGAAGTGTTGTTGTTGCTGAAACAAACTCTTCTGCTGATGCTACAACACCCACTAATATTGTTGTTGGAAGTTCCACTTATATCTTTGATTATAGTGCTGTTCCAGCATCCCTATCTGGTAAACCTATTCCTGCTCCAAGACCATTGGCAGTAGCACCACCTGGTACTCCTGGAGGAACTGGTTTATCTGGTTATAGTATGGCAGGCGGTGCCTTGACACCTTCTCCCCTTATGGCAAGCACTAAAATATTGCATTATAATCCTGGTAATGCTTTTAAACAAAATAAAGCAGTTATATATGATGTCAAGAAAACATACAATGAATCAACTAAGACCTTTGTAGATACTACTAGTAATGCACTTGACAAAATTGCCAAACAAGGTGTTGTATTTATATACCAAAACAAAGACTATAAACAATCCGATGATCGATTATTAGGTTTGTAAATTATATAATATACAAAATTCATAAATTATTAAATTATTATTAAAAATAATAATTTAATAAATATATAGAAATTTATTTTTCTATACTATTTTATATGTCACGAAGCTCTCGATCATCTCAAAGAAATGGTAATACCGTTGATATGGAAGTATCAAATCTTTTTAGTTTAAAAGATAAAACTCAATATACTAATGCCCTATTAGCACTTCGTCGTAAATATAAAGATGAAGAATTAGTTAATAAAATTCAAGAATTATTCATTAAACGCCATGGCAGTGTTATAAAAGGTGCTAAAAAGTTCGCTGATGCTATTCGTAAAAGATATGGTGATTCTAATATTCCATTTCATCAACTATTAGGAAAAGCTCGCGCTCATGCCAACAAACATGATTTATCTGAAAATGAATTTGCTGAATTTCAAAGAACTTACGAACAAGAATTGGCAGGTACATCTCGTTTTAATGAAGTTGTTATACCTATTACTAATCTTATGAAAGTTCTTGGTAATATTACTTTTGGTCAAAACGATCATTTTAATATTACAGAAGATGATTACAAATATCTTCAAGAAATCTTAAAATTATATGAAATGTCCAAACCAATTCACGCTCAAACTCTTCTACAATCTTTACAATATACCGATCTTGCATTACAAGCAACATCTGGTAGGATAGATAGATCCAAGCATAATCCAAGTGAACATGTTCATCCCGTTGTTGCAGCGATGTTCTTACCCAAGATTGATTTATTTGAAAGTCATTTTTTGTATGCCAATATTTCTAATATTGTTAAATCAAGATATAATAAAGAACCTCTTACAACCAGACCGGATTATGAATTATTTTATAATTTAGTAACTGATCCTAATGATGTAGTATGCGATAGTCGTGCTCCGGTTGCTGATTTATTAAATAGATGCCATTTACAAAATCATCTATGGAATGCCGTTCTTCATTTAAGAAATGGACAAGATTACAATTCATCTTTTCGAGAATTTATTACTGCGGTTGACGTATGTCGTCTTAATAAATATGATAATCCTGACTTTGTATATGGTCGCTACGATGGAACTATTCTTAAAAGAATATTATCTGCCTTTTCTTTTCGCCCAACAACTGTTGCTACATTACCAATGACAAATGTTTTTGCAACTAATCCTTATTCGCAGAATGTTAGACCAACTGTGACATCTATTCCTATGATCAATGTTCGATTACATTCATATCAAAATATTACTACTAGAACTCTTGGTAGTATTACTGGTATTGCTGCCCCCGGACCAATTAGTCTAAAAGGTTGTTTGACTCAAGCGCAACCATTTATTGAGGGTAATATGTTGGTTCAACGTATTTCAGATGTTATTTATTCTCGTGAAGTATTACTATTTTATATTGATAGACGCGCTTATCTATTAGATGGTGCTATGCCATTTAATTTATCTCGTCTTCCCACTGCTATTGCCGGATTTGAACGTATTAACAAATTCCCAGTTGAACTAGATATTAAGATGCCTATTAGACAAACAACATCTAATAGTGATGTATTCTGTTTGAGAAGTGTAGTAGTGGCTGAAACTAACGCAGCAATCAGTACTGGTACTACAACAGCAACTGATTTGGTAGTAGGAAGTTCTACCTATATTTATGAATATGATAGTCCTATGAGCAAATCATCATTCACACCTGATAGATTATTACACTATAATCCCGGGAACGCTTTCAATCAAAATGATTATGTTATGTATGACGCTTTTACTAGTGGAACAACCAGTGGAATACCGATTGCTGGGGGTAATTCACAAGTCGAAGCGGAGAAAGCGATTAAAGAACAAGGTATTATTTTCATATACCAAAACTTTAAGTTTAAATCATCTGATGAACGAATGTTGGCACTATAAATAAAAAAATATTAATTAATTAAAATAATATTTTTTTAAAATCCAAATAAAGATGAAAATGATCGAAGATCTGCTTTTCTTTTTGTACTTTCATTGATAGGTAAATCATACGGTGTCAATGTATTGTTATAATCATTTATATAACGAATTTGTGATAGTAAACCGGTGATTATTGTAGGTATAACTTGTCTAAGTACCTCTCTATTTAATAATTCTACCTCTATATCAGCACATTCCTGATTTTTTACATTTTTAAAATATATATGTCTCATTATAGTAATAAGTATATGTTTTTGTTGAGGTTCGATTAACATCTTCTTATTATAACGTTCAAATGTTATTTCCAAAACATTATCAATAATACGTTTATTTATACTATTTATATTATTGTCAGAGAAAAACATGTATGATATATCATTTGGTTCACTATTAATTAAATTTGATACAAATTCATGTTCATATGTAGTTGGATTATAATTATTATATTCTCTAATATTATAAATATTATTATTATTAGTATTTATATTTTCATATGTCATTAATATAAGATAGATTTTATAATATAAATTGTATTTTTATATTTCTTTTTAATTGAATGTATAAGTTTCAATCAATGTATCCTTAGTTAATCGATATGATCGTTCACTTGTTTGTAATATAGTTTCGGCGTCTGGATAATATACAATACTATGATTAAATACATCCATTGATTTATTTTTTACATATATTGTTTTCTTTTTACCACTAAAACCAGGTGTATCGCCTATATATACACCCCATTTATATTCATCATATCTTTCTTGATACACTATTAATTTTCCATTAATAGTGTTAAAATCAGGTGCAATATTTGGATTCAAGTTATCACGTTCTGATTTAGTTAAGAGGGTTCCTACTCTATTATGAAGAAATTCAGGAAAGCATTCTATTAGACAATCTATAATTTTAGTTTTAGTACTAGTTGTAAAATATAATTTATTCATTAGATTCATAATACTTGTATCAGGTAAAACTATATTATAATCCCTTTGTAAACGTCCCAAATTAATTGGATCAATTAGTTTTCTAAAATCTTCTAGTATTAATTTTTTATAGTAAGATAAATCATCTTTAGATCGATCAGTAGGATGCGTTGGATCTACAACAGCAGGGTTATCCCAACCATTTTTTTTATAAATTGGACTCATTATTTTAAAAACTTGTTTATCTTCTGGAATTACAACAGTTGGAGTATCGGGTATCAAATTTTTACCAACTATTTTAAATTTTATACCAGGTATAACTGGTAATAATGGTAAGGATCCTTTATAAGATGTAGTTGGATCAATAAATCTAGAATCTATTAATACGATATAACCATAATTAGGAATATAGTAATCAATATTATTAACTTTGTATACCCAATGTCCAATATTATTACTATCACTAAATAAATCTTTTATAAATATATTATTTTCAATACTAAAATCTCTAAAATAAATATTTTTTTCTTGTAATATTGCCATTGCGTAAGTTAATTGGAATAATATACTTCGCCATACATCTGGTGAATGAAATCCAGTAGATGACATTGTATTTACAGCACCTGCACTTTTATATATGGGGCACATCCATTCAACCATATTATAATTTGGCGATTCGGTTAATACAAGCATACTATTTCCAGAATCATCATCTAAATTAACTTCAAATGTAGCAAGACCTGCTTTGGGTTTTTTAAATACCAACATATTATTATTTATTTGACTAGGATCTAACAATTTATTTATTTGAGAACTATATTCATGTGATCGCTCTATAGTTCTAACTCCTATATGTTTCTTAATTAGATTATGAATAGCATTATAATCTATTTTTGAAATCTTATCTAATTTATATAATATCATTGTTATAAAATTTGGACATATCTTTCGATCTACTATATCTGTTTTTATGTAATTATAATATTTAATTTCACGTCTAACATCAAAATTATCACATGTAATATTACTACCTAAATTTTCACAATATTGTGCTGCGTAACTTAATTTATATATACGTAAATTTAAACCTAAAGCAAATCGAGCAATATCAATTGTTTGTGTAGTAGGATTGTAACGAATGGGATAAGTTGCATTATAAATTAAAAAATTCAATGGTATGGAAGCATAAGGATTACCTTTAGATTTTGTTGCATATGATGGATTATTACCTAATACAAATGGATTAAATTCTAACAATCTAATAAATTGTAATAATGAATTATCACTAGGTTGTACGGTCATTTCTTCACCATCATTGCGTTTTATAATCGAATTACGCATAAAACTAATTAAAGCAGTTCTTTCATATACACTTGCCATTGAAAAATTATAGGGATCTCCAGGTAAAGCGTCTTCATATATTTTACTCAATGTACTACTATGTAATGTGGAATTACCCAGATTAATATTATATACTTGTTGTAATGGTATTTCATTCACTCTATCAAGTGGTTTCATATATGGAAAATAATTTATATTATCAGGAGCATATACAGGTGGATATATTAATTTATCATCCAAATTAATAAAAGATGGATTTGTATATTTAGGATGCGTGTGACCGCTATTCGCAATAGGAGGTGCTGTCATTGCTGTTTGATATATTTTTTGTTCAGCAATTACAGGTGCTTCACTAATGTTAGGTTGTCTTACTTGTCTATTATAATCGGATGATTGATATTTAGCATCAGTATTATATGGTTTTTGAAAACTATGTTCAGGTTTATGAAATGATCGTTCTGGTTGTTTTTCATATGGTTTTTGATATGAGTGTTCCGATTGTTTTTCATATGGTTTTTGATACGAGTGTTCCGATTGTTTTTCATATGGTTTATGATATGAGTGTTCTGAGTGTTTTTCATATGGTTTATGATATGTTCGTTCGATTTGTTTTTCATTGATATTAGGTGATTCATTATTTATCTTTCTAGTTTCTGGATATGTTTTATTAAAAGGTTTGTCATTCGTATTATTTATATTTTCTTTTACATAAGGTCTATAAGGTTTTTCTGTTTCTTCATTAACATTATCACGTCTTTCTGGTTTTATATAAGGTTTATCATTTTCTGGTTTAACATAAGGTCTATATGGTTTTTCATCTGTAATTTTAGGTACATCATGTGGTTTATCAAATTTAACATAATCTCTATCAAATGTCTGCTTTTCTTTCATAATAAATGGTTTTTTATATAATGGATTCATTGAAATTTCTTGTGTTGCTATTGTAGTTTTTTCAAGTGGTTGTTTAGGAGGTGGATTTACTGTAGGTGGTTCCATTTTAATTATTCTTTTATTTTCATTTGAAATATATGGTGAATTTTTTACTTTATTGTAAGGTGGTTTATAAAATTTACTCCCACCTTTCATCTCTTTACTTGTTTTCCGTGGTTTACTAGTATTACTTGTTTTCCGTGGTTTACTAGTATTACTTGTTTTCCGTGGTTTACTTGTTTTCCGTGGTTTACTTGTTTTTCGTGGTTTACTAGTATTACTTGTTTTCCGTGGTTTACTAGTATTACTTGTTTTCCGTGGTTTACTAGTATTACTTGTTTTCCGTGGTTTACCCGTTTGATTACCTAATATTTCAATATTCGATTCATCGGTATTAAATAGAACTTTTATTTTTTTCTTTTTACCCATATAATAATCAGATTCGTCTATTGTTGTTTTTTCTTGTAATGGTTTATCCATATATTGTTTAAAATAATCATGAGATAATAACTCAGCAGGTGTAAATAATTCTTCATATTTTGTCATATACATATTATTTTTTTTTGTTCTATATTTTTTTGGAATAACTATATTTAAAAATTCAGTTGTTTCTTTACCAAACACCTTAATCATTTCAATTAAATTATTTAAGAAAAAATGCAAATCAAAATAATCATTTTTCTCTTTCATATCTATAAATGGTATCATCATACTACTACTATAATATGATGGAATACATGAACCAAAGAAATTTGTTATTTTAATATCAAAATCATTATTGGTAATGTAATAATTCACATCATTAAAATCATATTGTTCTACTTTATTTGATTCTTTTTTTATATACACATAAATATTATTTGGACTCAATATATTGTGTCTAAATCCTTTATACTCTTTTTGTAATATAGCAAGTGTGAATATTATTTGAAATAATAATTTTCTCCATATTATATCTGAATTATCATTATGAAATGTACCAGTTGTTTCTAAAAATTCACTCAATGTGACAGTTTTAAAAAATTGTTCTTTTATTCTAATTGAAAATATATTAGATATTGTGTTATTTTCTATCATTTCATGGTAATTCTTATATATCATATCATATGGTTTCAATATATTGGCAATACGTTGAAAATCAATATCTATATTTAATATTGGTAACATAATATGACGTGTTTTTCGATTTAATACCATTTTACTTAAAATATATGAAAATAATGAATCATTATTATTCATACTATCTATCATGTTAATTTCATCTAATGTCTGATATGGACTGATATAAAGTGCTGTTGACAATCCATCCGTATAACGTTTTAAAATAATCATATTATTCTCAGTGTCATTATTCATCATTTTAAATTTAGCATTGAATAATTCAGTTATAATATCTAATTGATTTGATGAATTATTATTCTCTATTTTAATATCATCTAATTCAATTTTATCTTCTTTAATATTATAAGATTTTATATTATTATTATATGATTTAGAATAATTAAAATCATACAACATATTAATTTTAGTTTCAATATTATCCATATATAATAATACTTATATTTTTATTTTAGGTATAAGATATATGAGTTAAGCGGAGAAACTTGTTACCCACACCTTTTTCATAAAAAATTGAAATTTTTATTTTATTTAAATACATAATATCAAATTTGATTGTATTAAATATGTCTACTATCAAAGTAAAAACATCTAACGATTTAATAACCCCAAAATTATCGGGCAGTTCATTTGGACTAGGTGATTCATTTGTTGATTCACTGATACCATTTGAAGATACTGAGATGTATCGTCCCAGCATACTATATGAAGTGTGCCTTATACCAGAAGAGGGTGAAGAATATTATGTTACTACGTGGTCACATCAAGAAGGTGGTCAATTTTTTAGTAAATATACATTCTCCTATGTTGGTAAACATTTACGCAATGAGATCGATGGCAATGATTGTTATTCAATTTTCCTAATTTCTGAAGGAAATGAAGTTAAAGTTATTCATCAACCTAAAACTGCTTTTTATAATGTTAAATCAGGTACAAATATCACAAAACGCAGTATTGAATCGAATATTGCCACAAAATTGGAAGTAGTATGTCGACCACAAGAAGGACGTTATTATTTTCTTACAACCTTTACCGAGGAAACAGGTCAGAACCTAACCAAAAAATATTTTACTACTAACCCACTAACCTATCTTGGACGATATACTGGTGGTCGAAGTGAAGGTTGGGGAGATGATATGAAAAATTGGGAACATTTTATTAATGATGATGGCAAAGAAGTTATAATAGAATGTTCTAGAGTAACAGCATTTTATCATATTTATTATATACCAGTAGTTCGACCACCTAGAAATCCTCCAGTACCATTACAGACACGTTGTTTGCCAGCACCAGTTTCATCATATGTTTTATCTGAGACAATGAAAGAAAACGCCAGACTAATTTGTCCAGCGTGTAAGCGTGTTGGTCATCGTATTCATACTTGTCCAGATGAAATTGCAAAACAATCATATTTTGATGCTGAAAGAATAAAAAAATATGGTAAAGAAATTGTTGTCACAAATAAACCAGTTGAAGGAAAATATTATGAAGCAACTTTTTTAACTCGAAAAGATGGTCATTGGTCTAATGAAACATATTATACAAAAGAATCTACTCCACGTGAATACGCAGGTAAATATCTGCGACGCAAACAATGTGGTTATGGTGACAGTGCTGATCATTGGGCAATCTTTTTGAGAGATGGTAAAGAAATAGAGATTGAATATGATTATGAGGGCAAGCGGGCATTTTATGAAGTTCCAGCGAGAGAATAAATTTATAAATTAATATGTGATAAATCTTTTATTGTCTTTTTATTGTAATAACAATTCATAATATAAATAATTTTAATTAGATACGCTTCCATTTGAATAATATATCGTGTACCTTGTGCTATCCTTAGTTCAAATAACGAAGTTGTTTCTATAATATTGTATCGTACTGAAATATCTGGTATCTTTTTTATAAATAATAACATTAATTTTCTAATAATTAGATGAAAATCAATATTAGTAATAAATAGTATATATAATAGTTCTCGTATAGTTTTTATAATTTCTAACATATTTTTGGAAGAATATTTATCATTAGTAATTATTATATCAACTATTCGATCTAAAATATCAGTCCAATTTGTTTCATCGCTCACATTAAATTTTTTCATCTCGAGCATCCATATTGTTTTATTTATATTATTTTCCGCTTTATTTAATATACTTTTCATTTCTTCTAATGATAGTTTAATATTTTCTTTTATAGAAATATTCATTATAATATTCATTATCATTATATCGGTCGGCAGAGGTACTCTAATTACCAAACATCTACTTTTCAATGGTTCGTGTATTTTAGATAATTGATTCGAAATGAAAATAAATTTACAAGTATTTGCATATTTTTCCATTGTTCGACGCAAAGATGCCTGAGCATAATATGATAAATTATCTATTAAATTTATAACTACAACTTTAAACAATTTCTTATATTTCAATATTGATAAAATTTCTATTTTAGCATAATCTTCTATAATTTCTTGTATCAAATATTTATCAAAACCATTATTATTTGGTTCAATAATAATATGATGATTTGATTGTTTAATCATTACTTTTGTTTTAACATTGCTATAACTATTAATAGTATATTCAACATCCTGAACTTTAATTGCATTTTTTCCATAAATACTTTCTAATAAATTTTGCACAATATATTCTTTTCCACAACCTTCTGGACCATATACAAGTAAATGTGTAAAATTAGCATATTTCCATGTCCCGCGTTCCATATTATTTATTATATTGTAAAATTCATCATATGGTTTTTTCACAATTATATCTAAATTTTTATAGATAGTATTATGTACATTAAATGATTCTAATAAATTATCTAGGATTTTCTTATGAATAGCAATAATATTGGAATCCTGGTTATATTTATCAACTAAAAACATTAATATTATTACTAATATTCCGCTTAAATCAAATCAAATCAATTTTTATTTAACCGTCTATTAAAAATGAGTTAAATGTCCCTTAACAAATCCAGCAAGTAAAATATCTTTTGGAAAATTATTCATAATACGATAACACATCTCTCTTCGAACTATATAATCATTTGATATATATATATAAAGTCCCCATTTTAGTGCATTTATACAAATCATTTCTGTTCGTAATTCGATTGAAATTTCTTCTATTATCAAACCATTTTCCAAAACTTGTGTTTCTAAATTTGACATATTAAATATACAATTAATTATATTTCTCTCTTTAATTATCATATAATCCTTAATGATTATAGAAATAAGATCTATGTAATCAAAAAATTTGAATTTTAATAATATTATATATTAAATACAATATTATTAAATTGATATGTTTACTCTTATTAAAAAATCTTGTCATCAACCTACTATTAATACTAATTGTATTTCGTCTAGATATTTAGATGTATCTCCACGTTTCCATGTTTTACCTCAATATAATGATTGGTATGTTAAATATGATGATTATATGCCAGTAGAATATAACCGTCCGTCATTTTTTTCCGATAAACCTCCAGTGTGGGCAGATCCATTAGATCCATCAACAATTGATTGGAATGAAAAAACTCGTACTATTTATGGAAAATTTAATTTTACTCCTGATGGTCGTCCGATTAATCCAGTGGGAAGAACTGGCGTATCGGGACGCGGAGTATTAGGATGTTGGGGACCGAATACTGCTGCTGATCCTCTATTTACACGTTTTAAAACAGATAGTGATAATAATAATATTCTTATTAACGGTACACCCATTTTACAATTTATTGCGATTGAGAGGAAAGATGGCGGTGATAGTAGCGATAGATCATTCGCCCTACCTGGTGGAATGGTAGAAAAAGGAGATTTAATTCCTACCACAGCAGCAAAAGAATTTACAGAAGAAGCACTTGGAGGATTATCGGAAGAAGAAAAAAAAATTATTATAAAATCTCTCGATAATATAATTCAGAATGATGGATACATTGTATATGGCGATCCCATATTAGGTGGTTATGTTGATGATAGAAGAAATACTGATAACGCCTGGATGGTAACTAAATGTTATCATGTTCATAGTAATACTATTTTTAATAATTTTAAATTAATAGGAGGAGATGATGCTAGACATGCTTTTTGGTTAGACTATCATCCTAGTTATACTAATTTTAAACTATATGCAACACATGCTGATTGGGTAAAACAAGCGTACTCCAATTTAACACAGATAGATTAAATTTATTAATAGACAATGTTCTTTTATCAATTGATAAAAATACATAGTTTTTGAACACAAATAAAAATTGATTTTATATATATTTATAAAATCAATCATATACATTATATTATGCTATGTTACTTGATAATGATAAAAATAATAACAAGCAACATCCTAAAATTTTACAATATTGGATTACAAATGAATTATCACCTTGTATAAAAGAATCCATTGTAAAAATAATTACATTAGATAATAATACTAGTAAAAAAAGTAATAATAAAAAGAAAAAATAATTATTATCTACGGTTGGGTCAAAGTTATGTATTTTTTTAAAAAAATTGATTTATCCATATTTTATATCATATTATAATTGTATTAATGAAAGGTTTAAAACATGTTAAAAAAATCAACGAAGAAACCGCGATATTCGCTCAATTGATAGAGAATTATTGTGAAAAAACTAACAAAGAATTAATGAAACAAGTAATGCAGTTAGTTAAAGATATTGCTTTGGGCGAAGGATTAGATTATGATATGTTGAAAAAAAAATATATTAAAGGGTCCAAACAGGATGATATTGATGAAGATAATATACCGAATAATATGTTTGTAAATACAGAAGAAGAAGAAACTATTTTAGATAAGATTATATTTCATAATACAATATATTATGTGGATAAAAAAAATGGAAATATAGTATATGATACTAAATCTAATATTATTGGGAAATTTCAAGACGGTAAAGTAGTTAGTAATTGAATTAAACGTAATATCATCATATTATTCCAATCAGAATATTTATTAGATATTTTTTTTTTAATACTATTTAATTTATTTAATTTTATAATATCTAAAATTTCATTCATGTCATCAAACCCACCTACTAGTAATGTTTTTTTATTATATTGTAAATAAACTTGAGGAAAAGTTCGTATTTCATCTGTTTTGTATTTTTCTTTATCCATGTATTTAATTCTTTTATATTCAATCGGTATTTTATATTTATTCATTAATATTATTAAATTTTCACTATATGGACATCCTTCTAATACATTTGCTTTTAACGAGTACATAATTTATTATATTATAATTATAAAGAAAAAAATCTATTTTCTTCTAATAACATGGATATACAAAAATATTTAACACCAGGATTATTAGAATTATATGCAAGGGGAGAAGAAGATAATAATATTACTGGTAATCCAATAATCACTTTTTTTAAATACGCATATAAAGCAAATGGACTGTTTTACAAAGATGAAATGATTCTACAGGATATATCTATCAAATGGAATGATAATTATTTTTTTAAAATACCAAAAGATATAGATTATATTGGTCCATTATGGTTAAAAGTGACTATACCTAATTTTCAAATATTAGAAAATGTTACTACTTATACAACAACTACAACAAATAGTGCTAATATAAATGAAATTTTATACAATAATATGAATACATTCCTTATTATATCAAATTACAAATATTATTTAATACCAAATATATTTTTAACATCTCCTAATATAAATTATTCTTATTCTGAATTAAAATTTGATGATATTAATACATATTTTAATAGTATTATGGATATTAGTATAAGTAATGATACTGATGTTAATTTTATTTCATTTTATCCCGATAATTATAACAATCATATTATTCCATTATTATTAGAACAAACCACGCCATTTAATAGATTAATGATGAGTTATTTGTTAAATAATGATATTATTAACATGGATATTTTTTATAAAAATTTATTAACCCAGGATTCATTTGATAAATATATTTCAAATAAAGTATCGAACATATTAATATTTAACTATCAAGATATTAATAAATATGATATGGTTAATATAAATTATAATATTATGAATGAAGAAATTAATTTTTATTATAATAATTATCTTAATTCTATTTATACAACTACACCTCCTAAAAATCTTGATTTAGTTGTTAGTTATAATTATTTTACAAATAATACGACACAGTCGAATATAGATAGTGTATTAAAACAAACAATATATACTAACGCTCTAATATTGCAATACTTTTTATTAAATTTAAATCCAAATATTCACAATGTTTATAATTTTTATAAAACTTTTAATATAATTACTTTTCCTGTGACCTATCAATTTAATTTACTTAGTAAGAATATAATTAATGTTAATAATATAACTACAACTAATTTAATTGCCGCCTATTATCCTGTTTATACTATTGATATTACCACATTTACATTACCATTTACTCTTGCAACTAGTATGAAATATCAAACACTAGATGGTTATACTATTACATATACAATAAATAATAATATTCATCAATTAACAGTTGATGATAGTAACACAATAGATTTGGTTGAATTACCTATAATTGTAAATACAAATAATAATACAATTAATATGATAGATACTAGTATAGTTAATACATCTACTAATATTAATACCGAATGGAGTAATAATTTAATACAAACACTTGCCAATATGAATTATAATAATAATATTAATATATATCTATATACTGATTTTATTAAAAATTATAATTTAAAAGAGAATACTATCGGTAATAATTTTAGTTCAATATCCGATAATGCTGATAATTTAAAACAATTATGGATTGAATTAAAAACAGTATCAGATAGGTATAAAATGAAAAATACATTAATTGGATTTAATCAAACTGATACATTTAATGATAATATAAAAACAATTATTGAAAATTATCAATATATATTATACATTGAAACAGTTCCAATGGATCTTGCTAATATATATGCTGTATGTTTAAACAAGTTTATCGACAGTTGTTATAGTAAATATTTTTATAATGATATGTTCTTGATATTTTTTTATAATAAGATTAATTCATATTTATATCAACGTTATTTTAGAATATCTTATCTACCTCCTACTAGTATTATTAATTTTAATGGTATTGTATTTAATTATAACATTGATATAAGGGAGTATATTACAAAAGATCAAATAAATAGTTATCTTGATGAATTATTTAATATGAGAAGTGATATTTGCTATATAGATATATCAATGACTCCAATGTTATTACAAACAAATACTATTGTAGAATATCAGAATAATATTTCATTGAATAATATTTCATTGAATAATATGGATTGTTTTCACGAATTAAAAATAGTAATCGATTATATTATTACATCTGATAATTATAATATTAGTAATAACATAATTTCTGTAAATATTATGTTATTCACCAATGTTTATAATACAACTGGTTTAAGTGAATATGTATTCAAAATAAATAATTTATTTTATAATGTGTTATCCTATATTATAAATAATGACTATATCGTATTTACATTAGAACAATCTTTAGAACAATCTTTAGAACAATCTATAAATAATATTACTAGTATAAATACAATATACCTATATGAGACTACAAAACAATCAATACCGTACATTTCCTTACCATCTACATATATCGGAACCGAATCTAATACAAATATTATAACTGTGTATGATCTTGATACAAAAATAAATTTATTTGAACAATATAATAAAATTAATATAATGTTCACTAGTGAATCTAATATCATTGTATCTTATTATTATAATAATATAAAGACGAATGTAATAGCAAAATTTGACAGTACAAATAATATTTTAATATCTGATAATTTAAATAAAAATTATCTTACATGCAGCAAGATAGAAATTACTATTATATATTTACCATTAACTTATTTAACTATAACAGATAGTGATTGTATTGAAAATATTAGTACTACTTATCCATATATTCAAATAGACAAAACATCTGAATTATATATTAATTATAGTTCTGATTTTAGTATAATGAATACAATTAAAACTAATAACAATATATCTATTCGAATTATTAATAATACTGATTCTATATTAGAATTATATTGTTATGATAATAATAAGACTACTTTAGAATCAATAGATATAAATATAATGGATAATACATATTTACCAAATTTATATAATTATACATCATTAAATCCTAATATAAGTACTGTAATGGATTATATTGTTCAAAAACCTTTTATAATACAACTGCAGAATAATAATAATATACCTATTTATTGTTTAGCGAATATACCTAAATATTCTAATAATGTTAAAATGTACTTGGACAATATAGATATTAATATAATTTATAATATGAATAGTGATCAATTAATTAGACAGAATGAATTATATGCAACACATTATTATGATGGGTTATTATTAAATGCAACAAATATGGAAACGATAAGATCAATTATATTAAATCAATTTCAATCTGTTTATACTGGTATTTATGATACTATTACAAATATTATAGAATCAAGTCAAATAGATTATGCCGAAGCATATAATGAAATGGTTACTTATATTGCTAATACTTTTAAATATGGTACTACTATCAATACATTATATAGTAATATTTTACCATTAAATAGTATGTTATATGCATCTAAAATATCATCATATGTATTAAATCCAACTCGATATGATATTGTATCTTATGACGTTTTTACAAATCTAGCTATGTCATTATATAATTTTACTGATATTAATAATCACGTGATTGTTTATGATAGTACAATAATAGTTGAACTTGCGAATAAATATAATATAATGACAATGAATCTTATTAATTCACCATGGTTAAATTATAATTCATCATTTAAATTATCATCTAATTTAATTAATTATCTATCAAATTATTCATTATTTGCGCAATACCAGTTGAATGAAATTGATAATAATACTAATATATTAACTATTTCTAATCCAGATACATTTCCGCAAATTTATCCAAATGAATATACAATAAGAAGCAAGTATATTAATATTGCTTATAATGTAACTAGACTTGATATATCATTACTTGATCCAAACCCTTGGTCTGATATGATGTTGAATACATCTTCTGATGATATTAGTATTATATGGAGTAAAGATAATACTATAATAAATGTTGATAGTACTGGTAAATTATATAGTGGTAATAATTTAGATAGATTTATCGATAAACCTATTTATAATAAAGTGAATATTGATATTACTATGAAAGATTATATAATGATAGGTCCAGTACAAATAATAAATAAAATGATAAAATTAAATTCAATATTAAGTGATACTATAAAATATATAGTAACCGATGATAACAAGGTAATAGATGTTAATAATAATAGTAATTCACTTGGTGTTAATTATAAATGTAGATCTCTAAGTATTACAAATAATTATTCAAATATCATATTTAATGTATTGGACAAACCATTGTATTATTATCAAATTGAACAATATAATTTGGATTTAAATTTTAATATTATGACCAATTATTTATTAAGACTAAATATAGATGGTATGAATATATTAGGATATATGAGATATACTGGTAATTATCTTGTATTAATATTAAATCAATCATTTGTAATAAATATTAACACTACTATGTATTATAATGAAACATTGATGAATGAGGAAGAAATTTTTCAATACCTTGTAAATTGTTATACCATATCTAATTTGATGACATTTCCTTATACATTTCAATTTATTAAACCATCTGTAAATGTAATTAATTTTTATAATTATTATACAAATTATAATGACAGTATATATTGGAATCAATTTATTATAATGAATAATATGGTAGTAGTTCCTCAAATTTACAGTGATTATATTATAATTTTAGGAAAAATATTATTATCATATTATGATAAAACTCAAAATACGATATCACTTGATATATATATGGTAGAAGAAACAGTATTACCACCCATAATAATTCAACAAGATAGTATCGTTGTCTTTAATTCCCTAGGTGATATAAATTGGTTGGATAATGAGATGGCACATCTTATAATAAAAAATAGTATGAACCAAATAAAAATAACGGTAGCAGACATCAATAATGTAAATTTAGATGATGGTAATTATTTATTATATTATAACAATATGATAGATGAACCAATTGTAAAAAAATATCCAGATATCTTTTATGATAATATTGATATTACAGATAGTATTATAGAATATAATCCATATAATAATACTTTTAGTATTCCTTATAATATAAATTTAGATAGTAATTATACTTATCTAGCAAATAATAATCTGATAGAAAGTATTAATACAATAAGTGAAGATACAATAATATTATTATATCCACAAACTACTAGTATTGAAACTATTATAATAATAGAAGATATGGCAATACAATATAATCGTCCATTAATTATTACTAATAATAATACAATGATTGAATACACTATATCAATACCGGATCCCAATGATAATAGTAATAATATACTGACTGATAGTTATGGAGTATTATTAACTAGTATGGTAGATAGTTTTCCTGTTTATTTTAAAACATTAACTTTCCCTTCTACTACAAATCTATCAACCATTAGTAATTTGATTGAGATTGAAACTATATCAACAACTGAATATATAATAAATATAGTTAATTCTAATATACTAACGACTAATATTAATCATATGATTATAATAAATGCTGATAATGATATTATTATATTGTGGTTATATATAACCGATTATTATCCAAATTTTAATTTAATATGTGGTGGTAATATGATTCACGAGCCACTATTTATAGATTATTATATATCACAAGACATTGTTATTGATAATGATTTGATTGTTTTTAATTCAGTAGATAGTAAATATTTCAATTTAATAGATAATACGATTAATACGATTACTAATAATATCGTAAATAAATTAGAAATTAAAAATGATATGTTTATAAATTTTAGTGAATCAATTAATTTTAATAATACGAATACATCTTATTCTACTAATATGAATAGTATAATACAAGTTCCTAAAAATATACCAAGTCAATTAAAATCTTGGACATATATAGATAATATTTCAATAAATGGTAATATAATAATTAGTAATATATTATCACAATTCAATGATATGATAATTATTTCAAATGATATACTACTATATAATAAGAACGTATCAACATCCGGTGATATTATAAATTTAAAATATAGTATGAATATTAATAATGCCGATATATTTGTTTATCCATACGATCCTGTATTTATTGATTGCGCACTTTCTTGTATTAATATGAATACTACGATATATATATATGCTCCTATGTCAAAACTATTAAGAAATGAAATAATAAGAATCGAAAATAGGATAATACATGTTTTATATTGGTCAAATTATTATAACGCTTTCATTGGAAATATACTGAATAATAGTGAAACTGGGGATGATAATCTTTCTAATATTATAAGTGGTTATTTTAGTTATGGTATATTATCTAATTATTATGATAGAAAAACTTTACTCAATTCTAATAAAATAAATAATTTATTATATGGAACTATTGTAAATCAAAGTAGAGACACTTTAAATATAGGTGATTATTATATTGATATGAATAAAATGTATATATATAATTCGGAATATACGTCTCCATATATATTCAAATTTAAACCAGGAACTAATATAACTATGATGAATATTAATAATATTTGGTATTACGATGATACGGTTGTTACTCTTATTCCTAACATGATGTTAATTTATCATGACATGATGACATGGTATCAATTAATAGTAGATACTGTGAATGGAAATATAGTAACATTTAAATCAAATAGTTTAAATATTGATACAAATATAATTGTATGTTATCTATCATTACAACCTTTTACTACTAATATAATAACAGTGGTAAATAATACTATAACTAATATGAGTCAATATAATGGTTGGATTGAAATAAATACAAACAATATTCTATCATTATATCAAGTAATTGATATGAATATAATAAATAGCACCATTTTGAATGGAACATTTACTGTAAGATTAATAGATTTAAATAAAATGGATATCAAACAAGACTTTTCTAATTATTATAATGTATTTACAGAAATGCAAATAAATGGTAATAATGACAAATTACCTCTTGCTATTGAATGTGATATTAATATGGACGAAATATATGTTTATTTTACACAGAATAAAAATTTGAATAAAACATGGGATTTTAATTTTACTAACATTAATTATTGTTATTATCAATATATATTAGTTGATAATATTTGGTACCATCTAATCAATATAACTGATTCAAAAATATATATTGATTTGTTATCAAATAGTAATTCAATGGACATTACACATTCTTATACTATTATATTTTCTGCTGCCAATATTAACATAAATAATTTAACAGTCAATAACTATATTTTACAAGATGGATATAAATTAGATTATCCTATTATTACAAATAAAGAAGAGGATGGTATAGTTGTTATGTTATTATCCAATAATATAACTAACAATGATAATAATTTGTCTTTTATTTTAAATGACGTTACGATTAATAATAGTAATATATCATCACCCAAATTAGCAAATTTAAATACATTTGATAGTTTTAATCTTATGAATAAATCATATTATTATGATAACATGATCCCAATAAGTATAAATTCAAATGATTTTACTTTTACACAAATTGAATTAACTCTCGATATTGGTTCTAATATATTATTATTAGAAAATACATCAAATAATGATATTTACACACATTATATTGATATAGTATTAGTAAATAATATGTTTAAAATATCAAGTGTAAATTATTTTCATAATATAAATACTTCTATATTTTATTTACATAATATTATACCTGTTACTATCACAATGAATAATTATATTATATTATCACAACCAAATTATAATATTGCACAAGTAATAAATCAAATTAAAAAAAATACAATACAAGCCAATGTATATTTAAAAACAAATATTTTAGGAAAACCAGTAAAAGTAAATAATATGTGGAAATATATGATAAATTTTAATGAGATAAAATATAATTATATTGCTGAATTTAATAGAGTTATATATTATAATAGTAATATACCTTGTACTATTACAAGAGTAGTAAATAATAGCATTATTAAATATTATATAACTACATCTAATTTAATTGATGTACTTACAAGTGTATATTTTATTGAGACACATTATATTGATACGATATTAATCCAAAATCAAACAATTAAACCGGAATATAGTAATATTACTTCTAGTTTATTTGATGTAATATCTGATGAAATCCCAGAAATAGTAATTAAATTGGTTAATACAGTTAATATAGAAAAAGATAATATAAATTATTATATATCTATAAAAGATAATAATAATAGTAATGTATTATTTGGAAATATATCTGGATCTATTTATTTAGGTGATAATAATAGTGTAACTAATATTGAAATAGATGTAACTAATAATAGATATAATTTTATTCCCACCTTACAATTAAATACCGTAACTCCAATGTATAATATTTGCCATCAATATAGTAATAATAATTCAAAATATATGTTGGTCAAAGAAGAAGTATCAACATCATTACCATCATTATCTAGTTATTTAAATTTTATTTCAATTGATTTATCATATGTATTAAACCAAGTAAAACCTTGGACTGACTGGTCATTAATTACGACACATTATAATAGTGATTTGGAAGTATATCTGAATAGATACGAAATTAAATACGATGGTATAACATTCTCTAACACTTATAATGTATCGTATTTTACAACAAATGAAGTAACACAAATTGAAAATACAATTCTTACATTATATGAATCAAATATATTACAAACTTATAAATTAGATATTTTAAATGAATTACATTTAGTTGAATTATATTTAGCGAATCAATTAACTTTGTATATGTCTCAAAATTATTTTTGGGAAAATATTAATTCGATAATTAAACAGATTGTTGAAAATTACATAGTTGGAACATATAAATGGACACTATCGAATGGTGTTATAATGATAGTAGATAATATGATATTAGAGACAACATTATATCCAAGTAATTTTACATTAATTAATAATATATTAACGCGAACTAATTATTTTACCAGTGATTTTGTAATAACACAACTAGATAATATAATATTTATTTCACGAGAGTATACTATAATTGATGACGAAATAAATGTCATTATAAATCAAGAAAAAAATTCAATTACATTAAATGGAGTTATGATGGATAAAGTAATTACTATATTAAATAACATGTCGGTTGACAAATCTAATATAATTACGACAAAACCATTATATTACAAATATATGGATAGTTTAAAATATTACATTGCCAAGTTATATAGCAATATAACTAATTTAAATAATTTATCTGAATTAGAAAGGACAATTACTAATTACAATCCAGTTAATTATTTTGGTAAATATTTTGATATTAACTTTAATCAAGTTAATTTTGGGTTAACGAGTAGTTCAAAATATATTGAACTTGTGTCTACACCACCAGAAACACTATTTATTGTACCATATAAGAGAGGTGTTTTAAATAATATTACAATAGATACTAATTATATAAATAAATTAAATACAAATAATATCTTTAATTACAAGGTATCTTTTGATGATATAATGTTAGTTACAAATGAATTGATCAAATCATCGAATCAATATATAGTAAACGTGATGGATAATTACCAACATTCGGATGGTATAACTATAACTGAATCACAAATTAATACAGATAGTATTGTATTTTCATCGAATAAAACAATCGAACCAGTTGATATTGAAATTGTATCAAATGAAACTTATAATATAGTTAATTCATCATACTATGGACTTATTTATAATATTACAACTGATAGTATGATTAGTAGTGCAGATTCAATATATTATAATGACACGATTGTTACATTTATTGAAACAGTAAGTAATGTAAATTCGTATAACGTGGGAGCACAAACTATTGATATTACACTCAATAATACTTTAAAAATTGTATGTCTTGTAGCGATTAAGAGTTATAGTGTTGGTAATAATATTACTTATTTAGTTCTATCCAGTAATATGAGTGATTATAATTATATTGATATTAACAATAATATTTATGAATTAATGATAGATAATATGAATAATTATTATATAAATGATGTAATTACTATAAATACAAATATATTATACAATGTTTTTAAATTTGTTATTATCATATCTAGCAGTACAAATAATATAATGTTGACAGATATTACTTTGGATCGTGATATACATCCATCTGAATATAATCAAACAGATATATTACTAAGACCAAGTTTTACAATAAATGGAATAGTAATAATATCTTATTCAATATATACAACCAATATATTACGTATACAATATACGGGTACTTTAGGTAATATATTAACACATACATATAATTTAAAAGAATCCATCCCATATAGAATTCAATCTATTGTAAATAATAATATATATTATTATGAAATTGAAAATATAAATATGTTGCAAGTAACAGATACAATGATATTTCATAATAACATGATATCATATGACGTAGTATTAAAAAGTTGTAGTAATATAATATCTTTCACCCTATCTTATAATATTACACCAACAGAATTAAATAGTTTACAACTAGAACTTATTAAAAAATATAATATGAATATAATATCACAAAATTCTAATTATATAGTTGCAAATATACCAATAAATTTTACAAATTATAATTATACCTATACATATAATATATATTATGATAATATTTACAACGATGTATCAATTGAAATAAATAGAGATAATATGACAATGACAATTACATCGATTGACCCTCTTATATTCACATCAAAACAATTTGTACTAAATCAAATATTAGATCTAGATAATACGAATAGTACAATGTTTAATGTAACTAATGTGGAAAATAATTCACTTTATACAATAATGACAATAAATACATCAATTATATCCAATATTAGCAATTTTTACCAACCAATTATTAAAACAGTAGATAAAGATATGAATCAATTTACTTCAAAATATTATTATATATTTACAAATAATAATATAACATTTTTGAATAATACGAATAATATTTATATAGTAGATAACAATAATAATTACAATGAGGGTATAATTATAGCTATACAAACAAATTATATCATAGTAGGATCGGATGCTTTTATACAAACCAATAATGTTAAGATTTATTCATATGATCTTGTTAATATGGTACAAATACGCGATTTTGCTAAATCAAAATATTTATTCAATAAGGGTACGTTCGTAGAACAAGTTACAAATAATACCTATACAATGTTATTTCCAAATGATATGTTATATGAATATGTTAATAATGATCTGATAGATAGTATGGTAATATTAAGTTTTAAATTTTCAAATATAAATATATTAAATACAACTTATCAAAATGTTGGATTTAATTCAATACCAAATGTGACTAATACTATATCTAATAATAAGATAGTTACTACAACACCACAGTGGATTAATAATATGCCTATGCGACTATTTAATTCTATACAATTATTAATAGATGATAGTATTATAGAAAAACTAGATTATAATACATATACCATTTATTATAATTATATGGTAGATATGTGGAAAAGAAAAGAATTTGAAAAATTAACTGCATTAAAATATGATGCTAATAATAATATATATTTTTATCTACCTATTATACATTATTTTACATTAAATTCACATAATTATTTTCCAGCAGTTAAAATGAATCGTAGTGTTATTAAAATTAAATTTAATACTAGTAAAATAGAAGATCTGATTTTAAATTATTCCACTAATAACTATTTTTCACAAAGAGTAAATCCTATGATTGATCTCCATTACGATTATATTGTAACATCAAAAGATATGAATATTGATAAGACTGAATATATTTTATTAAATTGTTTATATAGTTATAATAATTTTATTTTAAATAATAGTGAAGAAAAATGTAATATTAATCTATACAATAGAATTATAGATATTTTTTTTATAACAACTAATAAAGATAATACAAATACAACTATTACAAAAAGTGGTTACATTAGAGATATATGGTATACCGAATATCTAGAAAATAATATAATTGATACACAGATTTTTGATATGATAGATGCCGAAATAAATAATAAATCATACCGATACTACGTATTATCTAATCATCCTATTATTTCAAAATATGATATTAGATTTGCCATGTATTTAGATGAAAAGTATTTAAATTATATTATCGAAGACTTGAATGATCGTATGTTAAAATATTCTTATAAATTAACCATATTATCATTATATTTTACAAAAAATTTTAAGAATAATACAATTACTACATCAGTTGACGTAATTAATAGTATGAATATAATGATAAATGGTCTGGATTTAATATTATCCCTACCTTCTTCTTATTATAATAATGTTATACCATTTTTAAAAGGTTATATATTACCCGATGGATATTATATGTATAGTTTTGCATATAATTCAATAAGCAAAACACCAAATGGAATGTTAAATATGAAATATATAAAAGATTTTATGATTGATTCTATACAAAATGTAATGAATCAAGAAGTTAAACTTAATATATGCTCCAGAGAACACAGAATATTAAAAATAGAAAATAAAATGGGTAAATTAGTATGAGTTTGTGTATGTTCACCAAAAATACTCCGATAGAATCTTATGATAAATTATTAGTTAAATTTTTGGTTATATTAATGTATAATCCAAATATACCTAATAATGTAACAATAATAGAAGGTGCTAATAATATACATAAATAATAAAAACTAATATCTTTTTTTATATTATTCTTATTATATGTAGATATACCTATTGAATTACTTGTAATGGAGAAAATACCTATTAATAGAACTATAATAGAATTAGTCAATTCAGAAAATGGAAACATTATATATATATTATCATAGATTTTATTAAAAATTAATTACGTATTGGGTATTGATTCTTTGTTCAACACTCTATCCCATTAGTGTTTTTCAAAATAGTTATGATACTATCTTTTTTCCAAAATAGTTATGATATAATCCATACATACTACACAATGTTATCAATATAAACATAATAGCGTAAAACCATAATAACCAAAATTGTATCGGTCTACCGATTTTACTTTTATCATCTCTGAGACCAGGTCTTTCATATAATTTTATACCAATTATATTTCCTGCTGTGGCAAAAATACCAATAATAAAAATAGCTAACGATACTTGACCGCTTGGAAAATATGGATTTAAAGCAGTTGTAAATTCACGAACGTTCATTATATATATATAATATAGATTATAAATTATTATATTTTTTATATATATTTTTTATATATAATATTTCATAGAACTATTACCATTTTTAATAACAAAAACATTATAATATATACCATATGCCCTAACATTAATTGTATTTTGAAAATTAACTAATTTATTCATAATTAGTTGTATATACATATCATCCATCCTACTAAAGTTCATTGTTCCTTCTGGATTCACTGTTTTTGGATTTAATCCAAAACTATATTGATAGATATTACTATTTGTCATGTATTTATTTATATAAGTTTGTAATAATGTATAATATTGATAATTATATATTTCGCATCTAGATATTGAATTTATTACTAATTTATTACTTTGTATAAGTGGTTCATCGTTAGTAGTTAATGGAAGTGACGAATAATTAAACATATCATTAATATTAAGATTGCTATTTAATTGCGCTCTCCATATTAATATTTTAATCGGGTTATTTAATTGTAATTTATAATTGCTATTAATACTTGTAACATCTTTTTCTAATACATTTAATACTATAGGAACTACATATTCCAAATTAGTATTTTGAAAAAACCATCTATCATCTCTATCTAAATAAATATAATTATTTAATAAATAGGCATCTTTTATTACAGGTTCTTGAATGGTTGTAAAATAACTTTCATCTTGCACAACCGTTGAATTAATACTTGGTATTACAATGAATCCAGATTTATCACCAATTATATTATATTTATTTATATTTGTAGTAGAATTAGAAGGTATAAGGAATGTATTATACAGAGCATTATAATACACTCTATTTGTATTGATATCAAAATACACAAATACACCTCCGCTTTTACTGTTATCGGCATTTTGTCTTATTATTTCATTTACTTCAAATAAACAAATAAAACTATCAATTGTGAAATAGTTAGTAGGTGATTCATTATAACAAACTGAAAAATCATTTAATTCTAAGTGTAATTTAATATGTTGTTTACTAAAAGCAATTATAGGTAGTGCCAGATCATTTGATAGATTAAAAAAATAATTAAGTGGAATATAAATTTTAGAACTATTTTTCCCATTAGTATAAATAGATAATGAGTCCATTGTATTTTTATTTGAATTATTAGTAGGTGAAGTGGTAATATTATCATAAATATTTAACCAGTCACTGTAAACACGAGAAATTAAAATTCCACCTATTTCAATATCAATATATTTAATCATAGCGTATCCTACATTTGGTGCCCACGCAAATTGCTTGATTCCACTTGGTAACGATGAATGATTAGATTGTGGAATTTCAGGAAGTTCAAAATATAATGCCATTTCCTGTAACATATCTGCACTTTTAGATATATTAACTGTTAATCTTCTACCAAAATTAGGTGATGTTTTAAAATATTGTGGTAATATTTCATTTGATATATTTGAATGATATTTATATATTTTTTTAAAAAATGTTATTGTTGGATTCATATTAACAATTTCATTTTCATTTCCCGTTGATACTAAAAGTAATTTACCTAATCCCATATTATTATAATATTATAGAATAAAGTGTTTAACATAATATATTATCTCATATTTTTCAATATGTTCTTTCGATATAATTTAATAATATTTTTTGTTGTAATAAATATTTATAATTTATCTTATCATAATAATTACTATATAAATATTTATTATTGCGATTAAATATTTCATTATTATTAAATATTTTCATCATTGTATTATATCGTCCCATTATATATTTTGATTGATTGTATTTTTTCTCAATCAGTATATGTTTATCTATAATATTCTTTATTACTGGTTGTTTATCTGAATAATGTGATAAAATGTTAGCAATACCACCACCACTTTGATTTATTTTACGTTTCAATTCACTTATTGGATTTACTTTTTCAATCAATAATTCAATGTATTTTATTAATCCTTTATTAATTCCTTTTATCTTTAATGTATCTAAAGTACGTTTCTCCCAATCTAGGTAAGACTCAAAACACGCGACTTTCATATTATTATATTTAAATCCAAATTTTATCAATATACCGGTCGCTTTACACACATCCATGTCTTGTACTTCTTTTATTATTTTATTCAAATTTATATCATTTGATATAAATTTCTTACATTTATTTAAATTTTTAGTACTAGAACAATTTTCAATATATTCTAAACAAGATAAATTTTCACATATATCTTGATTTAACTGATCTGGTGGTACAATACCATTCTCATAACATTTCTGTATTGGATTCATTATTATCATTTCTATTTGATCCATTTCTGGAATATCTATTAACATTTCTTTTAATAATTTTTGTAAAATTATTTTATTAAAATTAAATTTAGTCTCATTAGATTGAATATATTTAGGTTTAGGTTTAATTCCGGTAAATTCCATTATTTTATTTTTTCTCCTAATTATTTTAGATATATTTTGCCATTCTTTAGTATTATTTGTAACATCTATATCATTTTTCATTACTGTAAAAAATTTTAGAATAATTGGAAATAATTTTATATCAATTAAAACTGAATCTAGTATTTTATCTTCAAATGCTAAATCCATACAAAATTTGATCCATTCGTCGTTATTTCTCATATTTTTCATATAGGATAAACTATACATATTTTCCATAGTTAGATCTAAATTTTTTTTTAATAAATCACCCATAATAATAAGAAAAAATAATGAACGATTATCATCTTCTTTAATATCAAATAAATATTTGTATTTATTCGCTATATCGTTATCCATTAAAAATATTTAGATTTTAATTCTATATTAATTTATATAATGAATTTAAATATTTCACCAGAAATAATAATTACTGGTATTATTGGTATTATATTAATCCTTATAACAATGTATGTTATAAAACCATTAGAAACATTTAATAATAAAAAAGGATGTAAAATAAATAATGAGAATATCCAATCCCCCGAAAGTGTTTATTCTGGGAATAATATCAATAATGTAGAAAAATTATCAACAAATAAAATACTAAAATATTTTGGTAGTAATACTTGTCCTCATTCAATGAAAGGAAGTAGAGCATACAATATAATAAAAGATTTTGAAGATAGTCATAATGATGTAAATGTAGAATATTATTGGTCAGGAAAAGATACAATGGATGAATTTAAAAAGGCGAACGCTATGTATGTTCCAACGATAATAAATGGATATTATAATACGGTTGAATTGATATTACCAGTAAATACCGATACTAGTCAATATGATGATAATCAATTAAAAGATTTACTATTATCAAATATTTATAATCAATTATAAGATATAGTTTTCTTAATAAAAATAGTTATTTTATATTATATTATATATAATGAGTTTACAAGATAATGATTATTATAAAAAAAAAGCATCTAAATATTTTACTAAATACACTTTACTAAAACAAGTTTTTGAAAATATGAAACTCAAAGGTGGAGCAAAACCAGAATGGTATCATAAATTGATAAATGAAACTAAATTAATTTATAATAGTTTGACTGAAAAAAGTATTAATAGCAGTGACCCAAAAAATATTATTATATTAAGTGGATCAGCGGCACTCGCTATCTTATTAGGATATGAAAATATGGATTTAATGATGAACCAAGCATTTGAATTAACGAGTCAAGACTCTAAACGACCAAATGATTTAGATTTTATATATCAAGGTACTACAAAAAATGATAATTTAGATATTCCTAATATTAGTATAATTATTAATGGCAATATTGTTAAATATAATAGGAAAGAAGGAGCAATTTCAAGTCCAAAATATTTAGTAGAAGAAAAATATAATTTAATTAAACCTCTGATTAAAGATTTTGATTTAACAAACTTAAATACTAATTATAAAGATACTTCTTTTGTAAAAATACCATATATTAATATAGATGGTATAAATGTTATAACTCCGGAAAAATTATTATCATTTTATGAAGATGATTTCTTAGAGAAAAATATAAATAAAATACAAGTATTAACATTATTTGTAGATAATATAAAAAGTAATAAGTTATTACAAATAAAATATAGTCCTGTGATAAATCGATATATTCCACAAGTAAGTACTAGACCAGTAAATCGTATGATAGATAATCAGAGTGATATATATTCTCCGCCATTAAAATATAGAACAAGATTGTTCAATGAAACAGACGACGAAACATACGATTCGCCTCCATCCAAGAAACAATCTTTATTTGATTGATTTATTTATATAACAATATATAAAATAACAATATATAAAATAACAATATATAAAATAACAATATATAAAATAATATTATTATATACATATAATGGAATCATCGATACAACAATTAGAACATTTAAATGAAATTGAACAATTATATTTATATAATTTAGAACAAATAGATAAAAATATTAATGAATTAATAAACATAAAAAAAAATAATATTAATACTACGAGTCCATATATCAGTATTGATCCAATACATAACGACAATATAATTAAAAGACGAAGTATTATAAATACCAACCTACCATATTGGCATGAATATTTAATTCAAGCAGAATGGGCATTAGGTGGTGAATATCCTGACGAAGAGAGTGAAAACAATGCTGTATTATATGGAAATAAAATGATGTTAAAATATTGTATGGATGAATTAAGCGTTCTATCAATATATTTATTAGAAGATGCCCAACTACATATTAGAGATCATTATATTAAACATTCGTGTGTATTATGTGACATAAAAAAATAAATATAATTTTATATATATGGATTTATTATATATAAATATTTCAAATAATTATTTTAATAAATTATCAGATACAATCGATATAGTGAATCAATATAATAATACTGATTGGAAACAATATGTTGTATTTAGTGATATTAATTATAATAGAATTAAATTAACTAAATATTCAAATGATATGTTTGAATTTATTTTAATTTGTTGGTCTCCATCACAAGAATCACCAATTCATAATCATCCTACTAACGGATGTATTATGAAAGTATTAGATGGTTGTTTAGAAGAAACATTATATGATCATAATATAAATATAAAAAGTATTAATATTTATAATATTAATGAAACATCATATATGGATAATATGAAAGGATTACATAAAATTAAATCAAAGGGTTATTCAGTTAGTTTACATATATATTCACCACCTAATTATAAATCAAATGTTTTAATTTTATAATATTGTTGTGGTTCATATAATATATTCGATATATTCTCTTGATATTCACTAAATAAAGTAGTATCACATATAGTATTATTATTATAAATTTGATACAATATCATATTATTCTTATTATATCCAAAAAATTGGCATATTGTATCATTTAAACTAAATATAGTTCCAGGTATTAGTATTTTATTAATATTAATATTATTAAATTTTTCACATAATGTTGTAGACATTATAAATATATATAAATATATATTTATATAGTTATTAATATACTTATATAATGTTTCTATTTGATCGATTTTATTTTAATTCAACTGTATGGTATGGATGTTATAATGAGAAAGATAAAATAAATTGTTTTGGTCCTTTTTATTCATACGATAATGCTTGTATTACAATGCAATATAAGATGGGTGGAAATTTATGTAGTACTCCGTCTATAAAAGATATATCTTATAGTATTAATAGAACATGTTTATTTATGCCAGAATTTATTAGACAATATAAAATAAGAAATAAGGTTTCATATAATAATATACCAATTATTTTTAATTAATTTTTAATTAATTACCAGTTAACTTTATACCTAATTTATTTCCCAACACATGTAATGTACTGTTATTTCGAATTGCTGTGCCATTTTCAAAAGTTTGATAAGTATTTACTGGAATATTCATAAGACGCGCGACATCTGTTTGTTTTAAATTTTTACCTAGACGCGCTTGTTGAATCTTTAATCCCATATCAGTTCCAATTTTATCCATTATTGGAATATCATCAGTATCGTCGATCTTTTTACCAGATGCATATGATGCTGCTGGAGGCATAGAAGATCTAGCAACTTTAATACCATCAGTCTTACGACGAGCGTCCAAGTTTTTCTTATTAACTAAAATAGTAGGAAAATCCATTAATATATAGTATATATTATACTATATATTATTTAAATCAATTTTTCTAAATGAGATCTATTGATCTCATTTAGAAAAGAACATTGCCGTCTCATAAATATAACGTGTAAACGTTATATTTAGACTGGTAATCAATTTTTCTTTATTTCCAAGCAAAATTTTTGTACAATATAATATATATGAAATTATTATATTATATAGATAAATTTACAGAATGGTTGGATTTTTCATGGATTATAACAAAACGAAAACACAATGTTTTTCTGCCGAATGATAACCCTCCTGAATATGAAGAATTTGTATAAAAATATATAATATTTTTTTTTAAATTATTATATATTTTATTTATAATGAATCACTATCTTGTTATGTTTATAATTATGATAATTTCTGGTTTATTTACTAATATGAATATATATGTAGATAAATTTAGCGATATTAGATTAAGTTTAAATGATATATATATGACTTTACTTATGTCTGGATGGATGTTATTTTTGATGGGCGTGTACTATAAAGATTATAATATTTTATATATTGGTTTATTTTTAATAATTTTTAATTTTTGGGCAATTAGAACTCAATTTATGATTAGTATGAAACAATATATAATGAGTATGATACCACATCATTCCATGGCAATTCATATGAGTAAGAAATTAAAAGAAATAGATAATATGAATCAGGACTCTAATAAAATAAAAAAATTTTTAGATAATATAGTTACTAATCAAAATAATGAAATTAATTTAATGAAGAATGAGTTTGTGGTATAAAACATCAAATAGATTCCAACTACTCTTATAAAAAAATTATTTATATATTTTATACATGTGTGGAAAAAGAACGTTTTATATTTAAAGCAGATCCTTTAATACTATTATAATTTCTTTTAACATAAAATACTATTAGTATAATACCTACGAATCCTATAATACCGGCAATTATTCCACTTATTGTTGTTCCTGATAAATTATTATTACTTGATGAACCTAATGTATTATTAATATTATTAAATATTTCAACACTATTAGTAACAATACTATTAGTAGTAATACTATTAGTAACAATACTATTAGTAGTAATACTATTAGTAACAATACTAATTATTGTTTTTTCAGTAGGTAAAAATATAATATTATCTGGTTTCTTAATAATATTTATTACACCTTTTTGATTTCTATTACTAAAATTATTATTACGTGTAGACATATAATAATATGTCATATTATTACTAATATTTATCTTAAATGGAATAGAATTAAAATAAACTGAAGCATTATTTAAAAGAGCACAATTCATTAAACTTTGTGTATCAAGTATTTTTCTACCTAAAATTAGTTCTTCGACTGTAAAACAACTATTATTATTTTGATATTGGTATACAAAGGAATATATTAATTCATATGGAATAAATGTATTATTCTGTGTTCTATTGTATCCAAAATAATCCGTTATATCCACCAAATTACTACGATCTGTTCTAACTCGCCCTTCTCCCTCATTATTAACTGGATTAAAATCACTACCAACCCATTGGAAATGAATATATTCATCATCATATATAGTAATATTATTTGGTACAAAATCATATTCAAAACAGTTGCGTACTTGAGCAATATTTCCACGTTTTCCCATAACATTAATATTATAAATATTTCCAGTTAAATTTACTATTCGTGGAATAATATCAAATGTATAAGATCTGTCTTCAAATGTTCTTGATAATTGGTCAGTTCTAAGTGCCAATCTTACATAACTACCATCAACTAATATTAATGGATCTGTCTTGTGATCATTATTATTCTTTTTATTAGCAAACCATGATAAATCAGTTGGTAGGGAAATATTGTATCTAAGACGAAGTACACAATTATTAGATGATGTAGACGGGAGTTTCCACCTAAAACTACTTTCTGATGTACCTTCATATGTTGCTCCTAGACGATTTACTTGTGTATTGTTAATATCTATACAAATAAGATTTGTATTTTTCGTAGTATTCATATAATATGAACACATGCTAAGATTAGATGTTAAAACAGCAATATCAGTCCAAATACTTTCATTCCAATAAGGATAATAATCTCGCTCTTCTGGACATTCAAATCCATATCTATTACCATTTGGATTTTGACGAGTATAAATAGAAGAAAGACCTCTTAATATATTGTCACCTGTATATAGATTTAGATTACGTGGTCTTAATTTACACTTTTGATATGAATCGTATGTTTCATGATAACCATAAATTGTATTATTAAGATTTAACATATTATCAGGCATTGTATTAGTACATGTATTACCTAAACTAGATGAAGGTTCTCCATTTCTCATACCACACGCATATTGAATTATAATTTCACATTGATTTTGTATTCCACAAGCGTGCTGTGTAGTATATCGTATATCCAAGTAAGATTCAGTATAATATTTCATATTATAACAAGATAAATCAGTTTCCATACATGGTACTGCATAACCACCAGCTGCATTATTTTGCGAATCAAATAAACGATTTTCATTCCGCCTATCATTTGTAAGTTCATCGCATCGATTATTTGATCCTCGTGGATTATGCATATAAATATCACAAAAAACAAATTGAAGTAAAGATATAAATATTAAAATTAACATATTTACTATAATATATAGTATCCCTTTATCGATTTTAATCATATTATAACACCCCTAAATGATTTTCGATGGTATATAGTGGGTCCATATATCTTAATACCATCCATATGTTTTTTAGTAGGATATCCCATATTTGAAGATAAATTATATTTAGTATCCAGTGTACTGTCTAGTGATATTAATTCTCTTATATGATTATCATGATATTGTTTTGCTATAATACTTGCCGCGGCAATTGAATAATATATATTATCACCTCCCACTATACTAGTTACATTATAATTAAGAAACTTATTTTCCCATCCACATCCATCTATTATTAGATCAAATCCATTATAATTAATATCTTTTGATTTTAAATCAACAATTGCTCGCGACATTGCCAATTTAGTTGCTTCTAGTATATTTATTTGGTCTATTTCTTTTTCATCTGCATATCCAACACCCCATAATTTAATATTATTTTTAATCCAATCTAAAGCAAGTGCTCTTTTTTTTGGTGTTAATTTTTTTGAATCTCGTATCATATCACATGATATATTCTCAGGCCATATTGCTGCACCTGCGTAAACTCTACCAATTAGAGGTCCACGTCCTGCTTCATCTAACCCTATTTCCATTATATTGTTTTTAAACTGCAGCATTATAATATAATATATTTTTCACTTTACATAAATATCATCAACATCGCTTATAATATTTTTTGGACTAGATGGTTTAATACAATCATTGTCAAATATAATTAATATGATTAAACCTAATAATACTCCTAATATATAAACTGTTATACTTGTTCTTTTAGTTCTATTATATTTATCTAAAAGATCTTTATTCGAGTCTAATAATATTATCATATCATCATTTTTAGATAAAATAATTTTATATAATATATATATAATTGATGCTATTGAATTTATTATCATTAAATTTAATATAATTTGATTCATTTATTAAATTGAAATAGAATTTTAAAATAAATAAAACGAATATAATTTATTAATAAATAAATTATATATTTTAATTAGTTGTATATTTATTAGAACAAATAGGACATTTATTATTAGTTTTTAACCAAGGTGTGATACATTCATGGTGAAATTTATGTCCACATATACCCTCTATTAAGGTTGATCTAATACCTTTTTCAATTGCATAGATACTATCATCATTTAAATGTTCTCGACATATTGTACAATCTGTATTTTTATCTAAATTATAAGTCCACGATGAGACTAAATTAATACTATTAATCGTAACAATACTGGGCGTAACAATACTAGGCGTAACAATACTAGGCGTAACAATACTAGGCGTAACAATACTAGGCGTAACAATACTAGGCGTAACAATACTAGGCATAACAATATTAGTTGACATTATTAATATTATATATATTATATATAATATTATAATCTTTCAATTTTTATAAAAACAAATGAGACTATATATTGGATTATATTCCTCGATAAATTAATATTTTTTCAAGTGATCCAAATCTGTATCTGAATCAGACGATGAAAATATAGATGACGATGTAGTAGAATCATCTGATGAAGAACTATAATATTCTTTATTGATATTCTTACCGCCTAATTGTTTAAACAAACGATCTATATCAGCAGTTGTTCTAATATCAGAAAGAGATTCACTTTCTTTGTGTCCTTCTGACATATCAGTAGTAGTTTCATATAATTGTTCATTTATAGATAAATTTTTATTAGATGTTATCATTGGCGCAGGTGCAGTAGTTACATCCAATAAAGGATTTGCCATTGCTGCAACATTACCAGCAGGTCCGGCATTTTGAATTAATGGAGTATATAAATTAGCACCCGTTGGATTAACATTAGTATTAGCATTAACATCAGTCATTGGAAAATTTCCAGGTGTCATATTAATATCACCACCTTTTTGTTTAAGAGCAGTAACAGGTGTAGTAGAAATAGGTACAGGTAAGACAGGATTTACTACCCCAGGACAACTACCAGAAACTACGTTAGGTGTAAAATTACCAGATGACATATCTATATCACCTCCTTTTTGTTTAAGAGCAGTGACTGGTGTTGTAGAAATGGGAACAGGATTTACAACACCTGCGCAACTACCAGAAACAACATTGGGTGTAAAATTACCAGGTGTTGCATCTATATTACCACCTTCCATGTTACCATATGTAGGTGTATCACTTAAATTATAAGTTTCTTCATTTTTATTTACAGTTTCTTCCCCTCCATTCATGTTAAATGTAGGAGTATCTGATAACAAGAAAATACTATTAGATATATTTTCAGTTTCAAGACGATCGGCACTAGTAAATTTATTTTTCAATTCATTATATTTGTTTTTATATTTTAAATATTTTTGTTTATACAAGAATTCAGACATACTATATAAAATATTAGAAAAATATTTTTTATATATTAAAAATAAATCTATATATAAATTTTTAAAAGTCTTTATCAAACAAATTTTAAAATAATATTCTACTATAAAATAATGAACAATTGTGCACCCAATAAAAAGTTTGAAAACGGTAGTTGCCTTACCGTTAATGACCTAATTGATATGACAAAAGAATATAATAATAGACACAATGATAATAAGAAAATTATTAAGAATAAAAAATTTTTACTAAATCAAGTAAATAATATTATGAATAATAAATATAAATGTAGTGAGAATGATCAATTGTGTTGGATGGATACTAATTTAGTGAATAATTTACCACATATAAAAGATAGTACGTTTAGACCACTAGGTCCTAAAGGAAAATACGAATGGTTAAGTACGACAGATATAAATGATGTAATGAATCAATATGAATACCTGCATAAAGATTTTAAATTTTATGGAGCAATACCGTATGATTTTGATATATTACCACAATTAGAAATATATAATATTAATTATGATGATTTGATAAAAACTAATAAAACACGTATTGGAACTGTAATTAATTTAGATACACATGATCAATCTGGTTCACATTGGGTTGCTTTATATTGTGATATAAATAATAATAAAATATATTATTTTGATAGTTTTGCAAAAAAACCAGGAAAAAGATTAAAAAAATTTATTAGAAATACATTAACATATATGTATAATAAAAAATATAACACATCGCTGACAACACAAAAATTTTTATCTCGTATTATTGATAATAATGATTTTGATGTACGGTTTAATAAAAAACAACATCAATTTAAAAATAGTGAATGTGGTGTTTATTCAATGAATTTTATAATTAGACTTTTAAATGGTGAAACATTTGATGAAGTACAAGATGATATTATGAAAGATGATAATATGAATGCTTGTCGTAAAGTATATTTTAGAAAAGAAGAATAATATGACTCAATTACATACTTCTATTTGAAAACTTAAATTGTATAAACTATTATTAAAATTATATTCTTTATTATCTTCTGTAGTAAATTTAATATCAAGTTTCTCTAAAATTAATTCTTCTGTAAATTGTAACATACATGTACTTGTTCCATTAAAATTTAATATACCAAAATAATTATCTTGTAAATTAGTTATGTAAAAATATAATTTAGTAGGAATACGAAAATCATAAAAATTAGTAGCAATAATTATATTATATTTATCTTCTTGTAAATTATTAATAAAACCTAATTTTTTTAATATTTCATTATATGTAATACTAAAATATATAGTATCATCATTACTTATAATTTTTATCTTTTGACTAATTTCATCTATAGTGAAAGATAGAAATTGATTATTATTTAATATTTCTAATAATTTTTCAATTGTGTAAAATCCTCGCGCAATATTTATTGTATACATTTCATTGTTAATTATATATTGAAAATCAATATCTTCATTTATATTATATCTAGGTTGAGGTAAATAATAAGAAACCAATTTAATACTAACTACATTTATTGGTTTAAACATATAAGAATATGTACTTTCCGTTTTATTTATTTCCAATTGTAAAGTTCGTAGTTCAGGTTTTTTAGTTATTTGTACTTTTTGATTTTTAATATTATTTATTTCAGTCTTTAGATTTTCTATAATATTAAAAAGATTATTTATTTGCTCGATAGATTGCTGTTGTATCATTTGTTGTTGTTGTATCATTTGCTGTGTAGGCATTTGTTGTGGAGGCATTTGTTGTGGTGCCATTTGTTGTGGTGCCATTTGTTGTGGTGCCATTTGTTGTGGTGCCATTTGTTGTGGAGGCATTTGTTGTGGAGGCATTTGTTGTGGAGGCATTTGTTGTGGTGCCATTTGTTGTTGAGGCATTTGTTGTTGAGGCATTTGTAGTGGTGCTATTTGCAGTGGTGCCATTTGCGGTGCCATTTGATGTGGTGCCATTTGTTGGGGTGCCATTTGATGGTGTGCCATTTGATGTGGTGCCATTTGTTGGTGTGCCATTTGTTGGTGTGCCATTTGTTGGTGTGCCATTTGTTGCTGTGCCATTTGTTGCTGTGCCATTTGTTGTTGTGCCATTTGTTGTGGTGCCATTTGTTGCTGTGCCATTTGTTGGGGTGCCATCATTGATTTATCATTTATTATATTATTAAATTGTTTATCACCATTGTATTTATTTACTTCGATATTTTGATTAAATAAATTTGATATATTTGGTTGTACATTATTTGTACTAGGTGGCATTTGTCGATCTTTTTCTAATTGTGCTAATCTATCTTGTATTGATAATGTATCATCATATTTTTTTTTATTGTTAGATACTGGTATAATATTCTCATAATTACTATTATCGGAACTATCATAACCTAAGAATTCAGGTTTTTTTGTAATATCAATTTTATTACTAGTAGGTTCATACATAGTATTGCTTTTTCCTACCTTTACTTGTTTTAAAAAATCAGGTACATCTACATTAGGTTTAGCATTATCCATTCTACGAGAATCCTCTAAATCTTTAAGACGATCCGATATACTAGCGTGAGAAGTATTCTTTAAATTTATGTTTGATATATTTTTACTAATAATTGGTGCATAATTATCATCATTAAACGAACTACCAACTGGTCTTTCAGATATAGTTACAGTTTTCTTAACTGAATTAAAATCTCTATTAAATTTTCTATCATGATTTACATTAATATCTTCAACTTTCTCAAGTGGTTTATTTATTTTAATAGTTGTTTGCAATTCTTTTAAACATATATCATTAAATTGTTTTTTAACTTGAGAAATATTTATATTATTTATTTTATCTAATTCTAGTATTTTATATTTTTTTTTCATTATATTTATCAAATCGGTTATTATCTTCTCTTTTTCTTTTTTTGAACTATTGTCTAATTTATTTTTATTTATAAAATCTTTATATAGTTGTGTTGAATTTTCTTTTGAAAGGAAATCTTTGGATATTGATAATTCAGTCATTAATTTAAATTGATATATTTCTTTAACTAAACAAACGATATTAATATCTATATTATTAATATATGTACATTAATAATAATATAATTGCAGTTATTTGTATTAGTATAATTATTATATATATATTCTACAACTTATATAGTATAAATAAATTTTCTAATATAAATAATGATATTTGTGATACAGCACCTGAAATATTTAGATATGATAGTACGGTAGATGGACCTACTATATTTATTATAGGTACTACACATGGGAATGAACCAGCGGGATATTATACAATTAAAACTTTGATGGATATGTTAAATAACAAAAAAATAATTTTAGAAAAAGGAAAACTAATATTAATACCTGTAGTAAATTACTGTGGATTTAAATTAAATATTAGAAATAGAATTGGATTTGGCGACATTAATAGAATGTACTATGATAATACAGATAGTATTATAAATAAAACAATAATTGATATAATTACCAATAATTTAACATCACAATCTGATTTTATTCTTGATTTTCACGAAGGTTGGGGATTTCATAAATTAAATAATGATAGTATCGGTAGTACATTATCACCAGCAAAAACAATCGATTCTATCGCTTTAGCAATACAAATGAAAAATAATGTTAATATGACTATATTAAATGAAACTGAGCAATTTTTAATTAGAGTAGATGATCCTATTTTATTAAATGATTGTGATAATTATGTAAAAACATATATGACACTTGGAACATTATCTAGTTATGTAGAAAAATTAGGAAAAAATTATATTTTAGTTGAAACATCTGGTCAAGATGACATACAAGATATAAATATAAGAATAAATCAAGGTATAGTATTTATAAATACTTTATTATCATATTATGGATTAATTAATAATATATAAGTCAAGACATATCATGTAAAGCAAAGGTATTTGCCTTATATTAACATAATTATAATTTATTATCTATAATAGTATATATGGATATAAAAATATCAGATTATGTATCACAATTAAATAATATTTGGGAAGATAAATGTTCTAATTTTGATAAATTACCTAATATATTACCAAAAGTTGATAGAATAATTGTTATAGGTGATATACATGGAGATATGAAGATATTAATAGAATGTTTAATAGTAGGTAAAGTGATCAATACAAAAAAAGAATGGATAGGAGGTGAAACAATTGTTGTTCAAGTAGGTGACCAAATTGACAGTTGTCGTTTTGATGGTATCAATAGTTGTAATGATCCTACAAAATATAAATCAGATAAACCACATGATATCGATATATTATATTTTATGACAGAATTACATCAAAAAGCAGTCAAAAAAGGAGGTGCTGTATATAGTTTATTAGGTAATCATGAATTTATGAATGTTAATAGTGATATGTCATATGTATCTCATAGCAATATAACATATTTGAATAATTATAAAACTGATGAGGATGAAGTTATATCAGATGGAATGATGGCAAGAAAACATATATTTTCTCCAGGAAATAAAATAGCAAATTTTTTAGCATGTTCACGAAAAACAGCATTAATTATAGGAAGTAATTTGTTTGTTCACGCTGGGATTGTTCCATATATGACAAATAAATATAACGTAGATGAAATAAATTCTTTATTTTCTCTTTTTTTATTAGATGAGTTAGATAAACCGAAGATATTTCATGATCTTTTTATGTCAAGTAAGTATTCACCATTATGGACACGTATTTTTGGTCATTTAAATCATAATAATAATAAATGTAATGAATTATTAACACCTCTGAAAGAAATATATCAAGTTGGTCGTATATATGTAGGACATACGCCACAATTAAAAACAGGTATTAAAAGTACATGTGATGATAGAATATGGTTGACAGATGGTGGAATGTCAAGATCATTTGATCCATTTGATTATATTAGTGTAAAATCGAATGGTGTTAAAAAAAGTGAAACAAGAAAAGCACAAGTACTTGAAATATTAAATGATGGTGATATATCAGATGAAATACCACAACCAATCACAGTGCTTAAATTATAATTATTTAAATTAGTTTTCTATATTTTTCAATATGACTATCAAATTCTTCCATTGCCTTTTTAGATACAGCAACAGCATCTAAATCTGGGTGACTTGCTTTAATAACTTTCATAGCAGCACTCGCAACTTTAGCAGGAGGGGCGCCATTGGGGACACCTAATTTATCAGCAATATGTTTTTTCAATTTTTGAAATGCCATAAAACCTGGATTTGGTGCGCGACCTTTATTGGATCGTTTCTTAGAATGTTTCTTTGAATGTTTCTTCGAATGTTTCTTCGAATGTTTCTTCGAATGTTTCTTCGAATGTTTCTTCGAATGTTTCTTCGATTTACGACGTTTAGAACCACCCTCCATATCACCATCATCGTCAAAGTCTCCATCATCTAATTTATTCTTACCTTTAGAAGATTTCTTAGACTTACGGCGTTTAGACCCACCTTCCAAAACTTCAGGTTCGTCATTTAACTTGTTCTTACCTTTAGAAGATTTTTTAGACTTACGGCGTTTAGACCCACCTTCCAAAACTTCAGGTTCGTCATTTAACTTGTTCTTACCTTTAGAAGATTTCTTAGACTTACGGCGTTTAGACCCACCTTCCAAAACTTCAGGTTCGTCATTTAACTTGTTCTTACCTTTAGAAGATTTCTTAGACTTACGGCGTTTAGACCCACCTTCCAAATCACCACCGTCATCTTCTAATTTATTCTTACCTTTAGAAGATTTCTTAGATTTACGACGTTTAGAACCACCTTCCATATCATCATTTAACTTGTTCTTACGTTTAGAAGATTTCTTAGATTTACGACGTTTAGATCCACCTTCCAAATCACCATCATCATTTAACTTGTTCTTACGTTTAGAAGATTTCTTAGATTTACGACGTTTAGATCCACCTTCCAAATCACCGCCGTCATCTTCTAATTTATTCTTACCTTTAGAAGATTTCTTAGACTTACGACGTTTAGACCCACCTTCCAAAACTTCAGGTTCGTCATTTAACTTGTTCTTACCTTTAGAAGATTTCTTAGACTTACGACGTTTAGATCCACCTTCCAAATCACCATCATCATTTAACTTGTTCTTACGTTTAGAAGATTTCTTAGACTTGCGACGTTTAGACCCACCTTCCAAAACTTCAGGTTCGTCATTTAACTTGTTCTTACGTTTAGAAGATTTCTTAGACTTGCGACGTTTAGACCCACCTTCCAAATCACCACCGTCATCTTCTAATTTATTCTTACGTTTAGAAGATTTCTTAGATTTACGACGTTTAGACCCACCTTCCAAATCACCGTCATCATTTAACTTGTTCTTACGTTTAGAAGATTTCTTAGATTTACGACGTTTAGACCCACCTTCCAATTTAAGAGAAGATTGTTTTAATAATTGTTTTAATTGTTTTTCTAATTTTTCAGTATCAGTAACACTGTTAACATCAACAGCACCACCACCTTGTTTAATATCTTTTACATTTACATCAGATGTTGCACTTAACGAGTAATTATTATTAATAGTAGTTGAAGTTGTTTGATTAAATTCAGAAGTTGCACTTAAATTGGAATTTTGTTTAAGAAATAAATCATTATTTTCAGACGTAGCACTTAGACTAGATCCACCTTTTTGTTTGGTTTGTCTATTAATCTCAGTTCTTTCTGATGATGTTAACATATTAACTAATTTATTTACTTCAGAAGCATTAATTTGAGATAAAAATATACTAGAGGTTGTATTACCTACAGTTTCTAATTTATTACCACCTTTTTGTTTTCTATTTTTATTAGTATTAGTTAATGTTAACCATTCAGGAACAACCGAATTTGATACTGTTGATGTCAACATATCATGAAGGTCTGACTTTAAAAAAATATTAGAACTCATATATATTAGTTTAGAAAAAAATTTTTAAACTTTTATATTATAAAAAGATTTATCCATACTATTATATATAATGTATATAAACCAGATAGATAACTTATTTGATAATATTATAAATAATTTTAATAGTTTTTTAATTAATAAAAAAGTATTTGAAAAATTTTCTAAAGATATTAATTTTGTAAAATATCAAAATGAAATACTAGAAATTGTTAAAAATTTTATAAAAGAAATAGATATTAAAGAAATTGGTCTTTTAACAAATAAAAAAGAACGTATTGAATATATTGTAGATATTATCAAAAGATATTGTGCATTTTATATATATCTGGGTATCGCTTATCATTATATGGGAGATAGAGAATTATTTATCACCAATATGATAGAAACAAGTAAAAATATAAAAGATAGTGATTTTACCATAAATAATTTTTTCAATAGTGATAATAATGCAAAAATAATTACAATGTATACTGTTATCAAAGATATTATACAATTAAATGAATATAAAACAATAGAGAGGATAAAAATAATACTAGGGAATGAACCAATTAAATATAGTGATACAATCATACTATTAAATCAATTGGGTGAAGATTTTTTCAATGATTATTTTTTAACAAAAGATAATTTTCACAACATTATAAAAACATTTATTTTTAGGCAAATTTACTTATTAGAAGAAAAAAATGATATAATTACATTATTAAATGAAACAGAACAAGAAGATGCTGTTTATAAATATATCGATATAATAGTATCAAAACAAGATAAATTAATAGATTTTACATTTTTACAAAATATTCTATCACTTAATATGCTCAAAGAAGGAAAAGCAGAAGAATATTATGAATTCTTAGAAAATTATAAAGAAAATAGTTATCTGCATATATTAAATAATAAAAAAATACTGGATTTTTTATTTAGTAATAGAATACTAATTCCTATTACTGAAGACTTTTTAAGATATCATAAAAATACTGAAAAATATGATAAAGATGTATCCGGTGAAATAAAAGAAAGAGATGCCACAAAAATAAAGTATGTGATTAATAAAGTAAATAAAGTAATGAATTTATACTCATCAATATATGAGAAAAACCAAAAAATAAAATTAGAAGCAATGCAATTATTTTATAAAGCTTTAGAATATAAGGATGCTATTTTATATAATGACAATGAAGAAGTTAAAATAATAAATAAATTAGAATTAAGTGAAAATACAAATGATATGGATTATATAATTGATCTCAATAATATTAGATCCTATCCATTTCTTAATTTTAAAGATTTAAGTAAAGATGGTTTTAAATTACGTAGTTCCATGATGATACAAGGTATTAGATATTCTAATATTAAACATATACAACCAAAAAATAGAAAATTAGACTTGCGTGTTGGGCATCAGAATTTACCATTAAATGTTATCGGAGTTGTATATAATCCATCTCATCGTTATATGGAATGCTCTGATACGACAATGTTACATGATATAACTAAAAAATATAAGAATGGTTTTGATGGATTAATTGATATAATATCCAAAAATGATAAAAATGATAAAAATTTATATTATTGGTTATTTGATTTGGAAAAAGATAAAGTTAAACTAACGGAATATAAAAATATTAGTTCTATGAATGATACAACAGTAATAGAAAATATATTAAGTGAAGTGTACCAACACTATATGATGATACAAAAAAAAGAGTTGTACAATATATTAAATAAAATTAAACCAGATAATATTTATAGTATATTACGTTTAATTCATTCATATCAATCATCGTTTCGATTTATAGAGAATATAAATTTAAATCAGTTAACATATGATACATATAATAAATTTTTTAAAAAAATGTTACCAGATCTTAAATTAAAATCTCGTGTTGAAGAAAAGAAAGAAATAATAAAAATACCAGTATCTCCTAAAATTAAAATAAAAGAATTTGTTATTAATATAATGAAAGAACTGGAAGAAATCGACATATTAGAAATTAAAAATCAACCAATATGTCACCATTATCTTAAATGGATTGGATTAAGTAAAATATCAAAGAAAAGTGATGAAGAACTAAATCAAGCAATTTTTGATTTTGTTAAACAATATGTTAAAACAAATGAAAAAGGTGAATTCATATGTAAGAGTTGTTCTGAATTATTAGATTTAAAAAAATATGTATATGAAGGAACATATGTTGCTGAGTTAGATACTTTTATGACAACCAGTCTAGCAGTGAATCAAAAATTAAATGAAATTCCAAAATATATGAAATATAGTAGAACCATTCGTAATATTGAAAAAAATATTGAAAAAATATGTTACGCTATTAATTTATCATATTATATTGGTAATACATCTATTATTAAATTACGAAGAAAGACAGTAATAAAAGATGTAATTGATCTAATATTAATCCATACCGAATATTTAAAAAATCAACCAAAAGATAGAATTGCTAAAGCAGTTGAAACATATAATATCCATCCAGATCTAACCAATCTATTCTTCTTTGAATTGAAGGATGATGTTTTTTTAACAAATTCTTTAGATACCGATTATTATAAAACATTAAAATTTAATAATGTTATTGCTTATATTTTTTTAATATTGATTGCTGATTTAAATACAGGACAAATTATTAATATGAAAGAAGATAAAAAATGTAATTATTTTATTTATTCAAATATAGGTGACCAAATTTTTAGCAAATTATTTATTCGAATTAGTGAAACTGAAAAGATAACAGTTAGTAGTATTCCTTTATTATCATATGTTTTATTTTATATGAGTTGTATTTTTACAAATAATATGATATGGTTATGGAATAGTAACAATGCGAATCAACAATATAATATTCAAAAAACAATTATCCATACAATGGTTGATCTAATCAATACTTTGATTGAAGCAAATATGTTAAAAGATAAAAATTTTCTTTACGAATTAATTGTTAATCGTTTAATGTATAAAATAAAAAATACATATATGGATAACAATGCTATGAATACAATAAGAATAGAAAGTCAAAAAAAAATTAAAGTTGATAATGTTACGAATAAAATTAGTTATATTGCCAGAAAAGATAAAATTATAAATATAACACAAACAAATGAAAAATTTACACCAATCGTCGTACCTAATAAAATATGTAAAACCTCTACTTATGTATTAGATATAATTCCTAGAGAACAAGAAGATTTTAATACAGATATATATACAAATTGTAGTGATGGTAGATTTCATGAATGGGAATTTACTAATAAAAAGTTAATTTGTAAATTATGTAATCTTAATTATGATGAAATTAAAAAATCAAATGATATGGAAAATATAAATAGATTAAATCAAGTTAGAATGTTATATTTAATAAAATTAGCATCAACCTATTGTATTTCTGGTGAACTACATGATATTGATTTATCTAATAATATATGTAATAAATGTAAAATTAATATAGTTGAACACAAATATAGTATGACTGAATTAAATAAACTTGAGAAGAATTTAAAAAATCTAAATAGTATAAAAGCAGTAAAAGAGATTAATAATATTAAAAGATACTTTGAAAAAGAGTTAAAACGTAAAGAAAAAGACAATATCACTTTACATAAATTTAACGAAGAATATAATAAAAAAACTAATAATATTATAACAAATTACATAAATGATTTTATAGATAACTTAATAAAATATTTAGGACCAACTATAAAAATAGATAATAGTGAATCTAAATTAACTACCATACATTTAAAAGATACGATGTATATTATAAGAAATGATTATCTTGGAAATGAAATAAAAGATAAAATAACTATTTTATCAAGTGAAAATAAGATACAAACAATTGATAGTCATCCTCATTTTAAAACAAATGTTATTTATTATCTCGATAAAATTAATAATGTTTTTGTTTTTTATGAACAACAGACAAAAAATTATATTGGATATTCAAAAGATAATAAAAAATTTATTTCTTATAAAAGTAATGCCTATATTGAAGTTATAAATAGTGTAAAAGATATGATAGTAATGATGGGATTAGAGAATCAGTTTTATAATATTTATCATATATCCAGACTTTATATGTATAAAGATACAAAAATAGATACCTATGATATTATGACCGAGATAATAAGAATTAGGTGCAATAATTTGAGACAATGTATTGAACGATCCTCTAGTATTATTGAAAAAGTTAAAAATGTACATAATAACAAACTATCTATTTATAATTCAATTGAACATAAATTAGTTGGTGATTTTCAAAAATCTATAAAACAGTTTAATACAAGTGATACTAATAATACGAATATGATATTTAATAATATGTATACTATTACTAATAATATAAATATTGATCCTATTGAAATAAAATTACCTAGTACAATTTTATCCAAACAATATATTGATACAAAATACCTGATATCAATGAATAATATGGATTGTAAATTATTATTTTATTATCTGGAAAATTTAAGTAAACTATTTCAATACAATGATATGCCTGCTATCAGAACTAGTTTGTGTTATATGATTATTAAATTAATCATATATAATTATAATACATACTATATTCCACTAGAAAATTTTGAAATTAGAAAATTTGATTCATTGTTATTAACAGAAGCACCATATATGGATGAATCTATGCGAGTAGTTGGTTATTATCAAGATTTAGTTAATGTAAAAGAAATAGATGATGAAGTTGTAAAAGAAATGAATTATGATATGAATGAAGAACGTACTGCTTTAGATATGGATGATAATGAAAACGAAGATGCCATATTGGATTATGATGCAATGGATGAAATGTTAGAACATTATACAGATTATTAAAGTTTACACCTTTGTACATTTCAAATACCGTTTTTTATGGCAAAAATTTGCGTATGAAATTGTGTAAGTTATTTATCTTTATTACAAAATTTAGAATAAACTTCAACTGATTTCAAGTAATTTGCTATATTCATAGTTTTTATTTTATCAATTTCTATTTTTTCTTCAATTGTTTGTAGTATTATATTGTATCTTTTATTTTTATATGCCTCTATTTGATTAAATGACTCTTTCATAATTTTTAGTATATTATCACAATTATTTTCCATTTTATTATATATATAGTTGATATTTTATTTTATCGGCGTTTTAAATGTGCAAAGCTATAAAAAGTTTTGAGTCATATCATATCGTTTAATTATATATAAAAAATTACAATCTAATATAATGAACTATGTTATATCATCCATCGTATTATTGGTAGTAATAATGATTATAATTTATCTATTATCAATAGATAATAATATGGAAAAATTTAAAAATAAAATAAAAGATACATTTACTACAATAAAATCAACAAATTTAAACTATATCAATGAAACTGATTCAATAAATTTATTACAGTTTTTAAAATCTTACTATCCACAATATAATAATATAATGATACCTAAAAAAATATTTTATACAAAAATAGAAGATAATAATTATATTATGACAGATATAAATATAATAGGATATAAATTAGAGAATAATTTATATCTAAATACAGATCATATAGTAACAATAAGATTTATACCAATTGAAAATGAATTGTTTATTGGTAGATATACATTATTCAAAGTAAATGGTAATTATTATATCGAAAAAGATAATAGAAATATAGTAAAACCGGATGTAATAGTATCTGACAAAAAACAAAATAATAAAGAAGTAAAATCGATTTTGAAAAATGAGAAAAAACATACATATGATCCTAATTATTCTGTAACTGATATATTAGATTTAATACCCGACATAATTCATCTATCTAGTGATATAGAAGATGATAGTGAAATAGTTACAACGGCAACTGAACGTAATAAACCAAAATCCAAATCAGTTAATAAACGTATTTAATTTATGAATCAGTACGCATTGATTTAAATAAAGGATCATTTTTTAGTATATAATCGGGTGTTAAATATTCATCAGTTGATAATATTCTCCCTCTATCAGTCACTTCATCACCTTTCATATATTTTTCAGGTACTATACGTAATACAAATTCTCTTATTTTTTGAGGTACAGAATCATCTGTCCAAAATTCATTGAAGAATCCTTTTTTAGTAAATGTATTAAAAAAATAATGAACATCATAATATCTATTTTGTTCTGGTACTATATTAATTTTAGTAGTCCAGTCAGCGTCTACTTTACTATTATCAACTATACCTGGTATACAAGCGAAATCAAAATCCCATAATTTTAGTTGTATTCCGATATTTAATACAATATAAATTTGTCCATTTATCTTATATTTAAATTTATTATTTGTTTTACCTATTTGTATTTTATGAACAAGTATATTATTTGCTTTCATATCATTGTGACGAAAAGATGGATATTTATTTTGAATTATTGCTAGAACTGACAGTATTTGGAAAAAAATAGTTTGCCAATGTTTAACTGTCATTGTTTTATAATTTGCTTTAATATAGTCTAATAGATCTCCCGCATTTGCCCATTCTGAAATTAACACAGATACATTATCATAATACTCACCTTTTTTATATCTTTTTACAAATTGATCAAATTTTTTATTATTAATTATATTATCCTTTGGCAAACTTATAAAAGGTTTAATACTCGTATTAAATGTTGTTATAGGTAAGATTATATGAGGTGTTTGTTTTTTTTTAACAAATTGTGATAATAAGCGTATCATTAATAATTCAGCATTTTCTGGACGTTTAACATTGAACATATCGCCATAATTTTCTTTTCTGGGATAGGCAACTACTTTTAATGCGTAATTTGGTTTATTTTCATTATTGGGAGGTGGATGTATTCCCTTAAATGTATGACCAGTCGATCCACTTTTAATATAAAGTAATTTACCCCCTAGATCTTTAATCGCTTTATTAAAATCAATATATTTTTTAGGCATCATTTCTCTTATGTCTTCATTGGAGGATATATTATTAATATCACTACTATCATTTTTAAAATCTATCATACCATCTAGTATTTTCCCTTCTATCATATTTTGAATACTTTCCATTCTGTATGGTATTTGATTAAACTTTTGTTGTATCGACTTTTCACTATCATTTACACTCATAATACTATTATGTATATTTTTTATATTGCTTTTAAATAAAAATGTAATATTTTAAATATAATATTATATTTAATATAAACTAATTAATTATTTAATGACAAATGGTAAATCATAATTTTTGTTCATTTCTCTCATTTCATTAGTTAAATTTTTCATATATTTCATAAACATTTGTTTTATCAGATTGATTTCCATTTCAGGTAATATTGGTTGAACCATCCAATATTTACTTTTACCTATCATATCCAATTCAAAATTACTCGGATACAAATGACTTATACTACTATTATTATTTAACATAATTTTTCTTAAACATTCAGGTAATAAATACGATGATTGTTTAGGTAAGACAGTTAATAATTGTTCGAAAGGTGTCATTGGTTCACCCAAAGTAAAATTAATATCTTTAAAATCATATCTATTTTTAACTATATCTATTAAAAAAGGAGGATGATCATACATATAATACCAATCCCATTCAGGACATTTATCAAAATAATATGAAGTAACCCATTTTAATCCTTTCATATAATTTAATATCATCGTCTTATTATATCTATCTATTTCATCTGGTTTAACTTGAAAATGATGAGAATAATATCTTTTTCTCCACTCATCCATTGTATCACTCCCCATCATAATAGGATCTATTATTTTAAATTTCATATTTTCAATTCGATGAATTTCTATTTCATATGGATCTGTCGAAACACATGGTGGACTATATTTTTTTTTAGTATATTTAATCTTAATCGAGTGTTCTTCGATATTGGCAAGTAATGTGATAAAATCATAAAACATATTTGTATTTATATCACATTTTCCAATAGTATTAACAATATATTGTCCTACATTTCCCTCTATCACTTTAATATACATATCAATCAATGTATCAATCGCACCATTATATATATCCAATGAAGGTAAATGTGGTAAAAAATCATTACCTGTCAAATAACAAATAAATATAAAATCATCTACTAATCTTTTTTTATCTAATATTGATTTAATTTCTTCATTTTTAACATGTTTCAACATGCTTTCTACTATACATTCTTTCATTATCTTTATAGATACATAATTAAAACCATCCGTTGTTTCATTAGTTAGGTCTCGTAATATTTTACCTTCGCGCATTAAATAGATAGAATCTAATCCAGTGGATAGTGCCAAGAATATTAAGTCCGCGTCTAAACCATATATTGCATAATTATATTGGGTCTTATTGTTTCTAATAAATTGTAATAATTTATGTTCTCCTTCAGACGGAATATTACATGATGAATAGATACACTCGATCATATGTTTCTTAGTATATTCATTTGCCCATTCTATCACTCTTTGATGTAAAAGTTTCATAAATTTTGTTCCAGGAGTAATTGCGCTATTATTCCAATAAACAGGATTCACTTTATTATGTTTCATTCTAATACTATCATATAATTGTTTATCTTTGATAGATTTAAACCGTCTAAATCGTTGTTGCTTCATCTTTGCAACAGGTGCTACTCCATCAATTGCCAAGTATATGCCTTTTCGTGGCATATTGTGTTCAATTATCTTTTCTAAATATGAGATAACATTATTCCTCATCTTTGCTTCTATTTTATCTATATCTTTTGTTTTAATATCTTCAAGTGTTTTAAAACATTCAGGATGAATCATACAATTCATATCAATTAATAAATAATCTATCTCGTGTACTATATCATTAACATCTGCTTTTTCTTTCGGAAAAACCATTTTTTTATTTTTAAATTGTTTCATCAACCACATAAAAAATCCAGGGACACCCATTTTATTTAATAATATAATGAAATATAGTATTAAATGATAACATCAATTTTTATAGGGAGGTTTGCTTTGCAATCCTCCCTATAATAGAACATTGCTGTCTATAACAAAAACGATATATATCGTTTTTTTGACTGCAAATCAATTTTTATCGTGTTTGTAACTCATCTGGTTTAAAATTCTTCAAAGCATTTACAAAATCAAAGTTAGGATTAATAATACTACGTTTATTTTTTATAAAATCATACGCTTCTTGGTATGATATGTTATTTTTTCTCATAAAATAAGCAATTAATATAGTTGCACTTCTTGAAATACCAGCGTGACAATGTACTAATACGTTTTTGTTTTCACTTATACATTTCTCAATAAATTTATATGTACTATCGAAATATTGTTCAATATGTTGATCTGTCGTATCATTAATAGGAATTCTCATATATGTCATATCATTATTATTTTCAAAATAATTTAATTCATTTTTTGTACAATTTAATATACATTTAATATTATGCTCGTTCAATTTATTCATACTACTAGCACCGTTTATACCAGATAAATATATATTATCTGTTATTTTAGATATATTTAAATATAATATTATGAAATTATTATCTGTTTTTTTTTGTATTACTATATCATTCGTTGTATTTGCCATAGATTCTTTTTTATTAAAATTAATAGGATAGAATTCTAACATTATAATATATTATATATTATATATAAATGTCTTATTATGAAAAATATTTGAAATACAAGAATAAATATTTGATATTGCAAAGCAATATTAAAAATTTAAAGTTATTCAGTGAAGATGATTTTGATAAAAATAATTTTCAAGAAAATGACAATCAAATAGGTGGTTATAATATGTCGGATATAAGACCAACAAAAGAAGGTAATGATTCATTACTAACTATAATATTAAATTTTATTACACAAATGAATCCATTGGATAAGAATTTAATACAAACTATCTTTAAAAATGATCCTCGTATTGATTTATCAGTAAATTTAGATAAATTAATAACACTATTTGAATCTCAACAATATATTGATTTATATAGTACTCTATTTGATCTTTATACAAATATGGTAGAATATGATAATAGAACATTAATAAGCGATACATTAATAGATGAAGAAGTATCGATATATCCTTATCATATAAATATAGGTGCTTTAATATTAATAAATTATTTAATTGAATTGGAATGTTTTTGTTTAATGTATAGTATTTTACAATATAATGTAGTTGAACGAGATGGAACTTTGACCAAAAAAAATAGACTTGCAACTATTACATGGGTAACACGTACAAATACCACGTTATCATATAAAAAAATAGATCTACCATTATCTGATATATTTACACAATTAACAACTACAGTAGATACTATATTCACATATTTTATGGACAATTTCATTAATAATATAAATAGAACATTTGATAACTCACTATTTTATGGTATTGATAGAATTAAAACAATAATATTAAACAGCAAAAAAGGTGAATCTGAATATGCTCATATTTATATTGATTGGAAAAATAGATTAATAAAATATATATTAGAAAGAAGTGTTGAATTAAAAAAATTAAATATGTCAAACAGAACATATAATTATAGAGAATGTAATCATACTATTAAAAAAGCAATACAAGACGCATTATACATAATTAGTAATACTACTCCATATAGTCCAGAGGCTGATGGGTTTTTCTCATATATGTATTTAATAAATAACACAGGTAAAACTCTTTTGAATTATGGATCATGTATTACCTATTCTATTATTGAAATGTATATTATGTCTAGATTACATATTGATATGAAAAATATTAATTTAGAATTAGAATCTGCTCATCCATATACTATACATGCTGTATGGCAATTTACGCAAAATAAATTAGAAGAAGAATTAAGGGACCCAATTAACAAAAAAGAACGGTCTATTACACATTGGACATCTAAATATTTTAATACAGATACTATTAAAATGAGAGAAGTATACCCTGATAGGAAAGGCAAGGGTGCTGTTATAAAAACATTTAATTTAAAGGATAATAAAAAACAAATATTTAAAGCAGTTAATTATTGTATATATGATAGTTTTATAGAATATATTCAATTAAACCAGTGGTCAATACCAGAATATTATAATAATCTTTTATTAATTAATAAAATTAATAGTTTTTTTAGAAAACGTATTGATTTTTGGGAAACTAAATGTTCAATAATTGTTCCAAATATTCCTGAATTAGAATATGTAAAGATTAAAGTACCATATATTTTTGGTTTTAATTATTTTATTGATAAAAAAGATGGTCAAGGAGTTAAATCATATTATACTAGTTATGATGATAAAACAAATATTACTATTAATACGGAATATGATAAATTTATAGAAATAGGTATTCCATATGAAATAATAGTTAATTATAAAATCAAAGATGGATTTCGACAAGGTGTACTAGAAACACATTCTATTAATTTTAATACTAATAAAATTAAAAATGAATCGCGGTTTGTTACAACCCATCAAATTATAAATTATACATTAGTATATAAAAAGTATGAAGATAGGAATAATAATTTAGCACGTTGGCTTCCAATGAAGAATGATATAAGTCCTTCTACAAAAAAACAGGATAAACCATCTGTATCTCAAACTAAAAGTTCAACATCGGGAACAAATAAAGATAATAGTTTCTCATATTCAAATAATAGGGACGCAAAACGTAAATTTCCTTATAATAAAGTAACCAATGCTAGTATTAATAAGGCAATTACTGATAAAACACCAAGTGTAACAGTAAAACTAGATAATGAGGAACATATTATTACATTTTATAATGAATCTCAATTAAAATCTCCTAATAATATAGGAACTATTAGAATAATATTACCCAAATCAATTGATAAAGGAGAATTATATAAAAATTGATTGACATTAGAAAATACTTTCAATTCTTTTATTAACTTTTAAATTTATAATATATATTTATATATTATAAATGTCTATCTATGAAATAAATTATCAAGAAATAGAAAATGAAATTTTAAATATACCATTTCCAATACTTTATATTGATTGTTTACTTAATATTCAATTAAATAAAATAGATCATATGAGTCAAGACTTATGTGATGAGATATTATCCATTAAATTAAGATTTTTTTTAAAATATCATTCAAATATAGCAACAGAGAACAATTTAAATGATTATAATAAATATTTAAAAAATTATCCATTAACTAAAAATATAATTAAGGATTATTATTACAATGTATCAAATCAGATCGATATTATTAAAAGACTTCAAAAATGGAAATTAATTTATAATAATAAGATTTTTTGGAGTAAATCAATTGAAAGTCAAACATTACATTTGAAAAATTTAAGAAATAGTTTTTTATCTATTTATGATGGAAGAATAGGCAATATATATTTTCATTTAAGAATTAAAGGTAGTGACGAAAATACAAATATAATCGATGAAATGATAGATCGTTTACACCAAATATATAAATTATTTAAATATAATTTTTTTTACCAAAGCGGAACTATATTATTATTACATGAAGATTTTATGGATCTAACTTATGAAAAAAGAGTTGAATATGTTGAATATATATTTAATAAAATTAAAAAAATTTTAGATTATTATATCTTATCATTTGAATTATATGAATTATATAGAAGTCAATTAGATACTCTATTAAATCCAATACCACCACTTCATATTGATATATTTAATGTTTATTCAGATATTGAAAATGAAGATATTGATTTTATTATATGTAAATAAATATTATTACGAATAATACATTAAATCTGCTTGACCATTTTTAACAATCAATATATTATATTTAGTATATATTATTTTAAACTCAGTTCCGATATTATTAGGATTTATTTTAGAATTATAATATATATCATTATTATCATTTACATTTATAGCAACATTTTGTCCTGAAATAACGTTCATATTTATACACCCAGAAGGTTGGATTTTATTCGGTTCCAATGAAAATGTTTTATAAAAAACTCCATTTGGTACCGGAGCAATTAGATAATAATATGCTTGAACATTATTATAACTATCTAAACCCGTATTATAATTTTCGAATAAATTATATTCATTTGAGATATTTAATTGAATTGTATCTATTGGATTTGGAAGTGGTTGAAAATAAATAAAATTATTCTTACCATACAATGACACACCATTTTTATATAATAATTGTCTACTAAACATATATATATCTTTGACTAATCCATTAATATCATTCAATGATTCATATAATGAATTGTTATTATATTGTAATATAATTTCATGTCTGGTTTCTACTATATATTTTAATTCAGTTGTAGCCATTAATTTTTTATCATAATTATCTAAATATCCATATTCAACTAATAATGATACTTTTGGTTTAGGTATTTTATTTAATACTAAATTATAATCAATAAAATAATGATATCCTGCTAATGTTGTCTTGGTTTGTTCTGATAAAAAAGTATCAGTTTTAGTAGTGATAGCATTCATCATTACTATCAAATCATCTAGTGTTAATACGATTGTATTATATTTACTATTATAGGATCCGTAATTAGATAATACTGTTGTACTATCAATACCAGGATATACAGCATTTAATACCCGACTATCAATTACATCACAATTATATTGATAAATATATTCAGGTACCATTATATTATAACTATTATATGGTAAATCATAAATAGTTATTGTATTAGTAGTACTATTTATAGTATGGTCTTTTCTTTTAATTAACACGATCAATATTTTATTGTACATTTCTTCCCAATCTTGTAAATAAACTAAATTTTTAATAGGATTTATCATACTATTTATTTTAATACTTGTATTAATCATACCAATCAATGGTAAAGCATTGGAACTTTCTTCTATATTATTATATGAAAATATTAATGGTGTATAAATATAATTAGGGGATCCTTTATTTATATATATATCATTTGTATTACCAATTAATTTATTATAATTATCAATATAATTATTATCTGTATTATGAAGTTGTTTTATATGAAGATAATCATTTGAATAATTATCTAATGTAAATCCATTTACATTTAATTCAAAATAATTAAAATAAAAATGTCCGATATAATCAATCCAACGAGACAATATTTGACCAGTATTAACTATATTATATTGTCTTGTACTGTAAACTAAATTTGAATTATAATATTTTAAATAATTTAATATATTGTTATACATATTATCTAATTGTATTTGTAATGTAGGAACATCTAATGTTTTTAAAGACATTATATAATTTAATATATCAATAGATGTAATAATATTAGAATCAATATATAACTTGTATTTATATAAATCATCTTGTTGTTGATTTATTATAACAAGCATTCTACTTTGTAAAAATGTTAATGTAATATTATTTAGAATTAAAATATTTTTAGCTTGAACATAACCAGATATTTGAATATTTGCATATAATTCAAAATTTTTACTCTGTGTAGTCCAATAATTTATATCATTAGTAATATTTGATAATTTATTTGTTTTATATTGAATATAATTACTATCTGTTATTATACTATCAGTAAAATTTAATATCGGTAAATCTATTTCAAAAAAAGATCTATATAATAAATCTCCAAAAATAGGAATATTAATATTAAATTGTTGTCCATAATCGGATATTGTACTAACAGTAGTTCTTTTAAATTCCAAACTAAATGGAGAATAATGTTTATTCTGTAATCCATTAGTAAAATATGATGAAGTAATATCATATTTTTCAGAACCTTCTATTATATTATCACTTAATTGAACAATTAATCCTTTTTTCTTTGTATCATTTAGTGAAACAGTTTGATTAGATTTTAGGGTTTGTCTCATTATATTAGGGACTCCAGGTCTAGCACTAGTACTAACACTGTAATCTATCATGTCATTGAAATCTCGACTCATATTATTATTAATAAACTTAGGTTTAAATTTATTTATATATTATTTAATTACAATTAGTTTAGTTATAAACAAGAATATCTTATAATATTAATGAAATTCTTTGACTATAAATTTATGATAATGTTAGGGTTAACTATGGTAGTATATTTTTTATACAGAGAAATAGAGGTTTTAAATAAAAGGGTTACCGCTCTTGAAAATTCTAATAAACCAAACACTGTAGAAGAAATGGAATTATTGCCTTTACCGCCAAATCCAGAAGAGACTAAATTTAATAATATTGCTAAAAAAAATAATCCTGTTGAAATTTATAGCAATGATATGATATACAGTAATGATATGATGGATAGTAATACTAATGAACATGATACAATGATGGTTGAAAGTATAGTCGATATGACTAATAACAATGAATTAGATACATCTAGTTCAGAAGAAGAAGGTGTTTTTATAGATAATGAAAATGATGTGGATGAATCAAATTCAGAAAAGTCTGAATCTGATTCTAGTAAAAATAATACATTATTGGTATCCCCTAAAATTGTAAAATCAATATCACCTAAATCACCAGTTATTTCTAAACAACCAATTGTTATTAATTCAGATGAAAATAAAAATGAAACAAATGAAAAACAAAGTGATAATTTAGATAGTTTATTAAAAAATAAGTTAGTTGAATTACAAGAAATGGCAACTTCATTGGGAGTAAATTTGGTTCTAGATGGTAGTACTAAAAAGAAAACTAAACAACAATTAGCGCAAGAAATATATAATAAGAAAAAAAATATCTAGAATATTATATATATGAGTAATTTAAATAATATGTATCCCAGTTGCCCCGCCCTTATGTCGGATGGCAGAGATTCAGTTCAAACAGATTATCGTCCAAAAAATGATGCTTTCAAAGATTCAATAGCAGGTAGCACTAATTCATTTGTATATAGAGATACATTACAAAAAAATGGATATAGTTCTATGACTGATAAAAATAAATTTAATTTATGTGGGACTGTTCCATATGGTAATGTTACATATAATAAAGAGATTAAATTAGAGTATAGTAGTTATGGATCTTGGTCTGACGCTTTCACACCATTAAAACCATCGATTACTACATCATCTACAGCCACTCAATAGTATAATTAAAATTTAATAAATATAAAAAATAATTAATTTTTTATATTTATATATTCTTTAAGAAAATGAGTAAGCACCATACGTCGATAAAATTGCAAACTTAGTTGCACTTACGCAATACAACGTAATAGAAGCGCCAGGTGATAGGATTATATTACTTCTTAATACAGCATTAGCTGCTGTTGGTATGGATGGAGGATTACCTGTTCCTGGTGTAGTCCCACTTACTATAATTGAACTAGTAAGACATGTAATCGTAGCATTAGGTGAAGATGAAAGGGTTGATATATTTGATATAATAAGCACCATTCCTATAGTACTAGTACTTGGTGTTAGAGTTGCCAAGACAATGGGTGTAGTTGTTGTATTATTTATTAACCATGTAGTCGAACCATAGTCAGATGTTTCTAAAGTATTAGTAGTAGCATTTGTATATGTATTAATAGCGTTACTACTATTAAGAAATTTTAAATTTTTGGCAACTACGACTGAATTTGTTGAGGCAGTTGTACCTCCAAGATTTACATCCATTGATGTATAAACTAGAGATGGATCGGCAGTTGTTGTATCATTGAATGACCACCCCTTATTAGAATTACCAGTATTTACACCCACTTTAACCGGACCAGTAATAACAATATCAAACCCCAATATACCTTCTGTTCCATCATCACTAATAGCAATTGGTGTCGTTGCTGTCCCAGTTGTAAAAAACATTGTGGCAGATGTTAATGACGCTTTATTTACAATTGCGATTGCTCCTAAACTTCCAGCAGCAACACTTGGAGTAACAGTAATACTTGGTTGTGATGTAAATGCTTTACCATATGTAATAGTAAATATATTTTTAATTGAAGATAGTGTTGTGTCAAATAGATAATTAATAGAAAAACCGCTTGGTAAATTAGTATAGGTAGGCGATGACAGATAATTTTGATAAGACGTACTTGGAGTTATAAATGTACCAGATGACGAGGCAATAGTATATGTAGTATTATTAGTTAAAGCAGGTGAACTAGAATTAAATACACCAATTGAACTCCCATAACCAATTGAAGCGCGGATTGTAAATATATTTGATTCAGATGAATTAATAGGTCTAAACATTAATATGAAATATATTCTTTTTTTAAATACATATATTATGCCCAAGATCCAATACTTGTATTACTACCACTAGTACCAATTGGATATATTTTAAAATAAGATCCAAGTGCTGTTGTATATGAAACACCAGGAGCAACAGATAAAATATATTGCGGTATTATAGTTCCACCATTTGCTATGGATATAGTTCCCTTAATATTAATAGATACATACATTGAATTATTTACATCATTTGAAATAACTTGTGTTGATGTAGCAGTTTGAACAAATATAAATAGAGGTAATGGTGGTGGTACACCACTATTAAAACTAGAATTACTACTATTTGTATTACTCAGATAACTAATATTATTAATTGTTGCATTTCCCCCAAACAATATGGAAAATGAATGGGGAGTAATAGTATTACCACCTGCTATTAGTGATAAGGCAAACATACCTTCAAATTCATACACCGTGTTCGATACTAATGTTACTCCCACTCCCAAAATACTTTGCGCTGTATTTACATTACTACCAACTAGAGTGGAATTTAATCGATAATATTGTAACGCAGGGTAAATACCGTTTGATAATCCATTTACTGCTCCATATATATATCCAGTGGTATTTATTATATTACTACCTGTGATATTGATACCAGATGTATTACTACTATTCGTAATATTAGTAGAACCAGTTACATTCATATTACCACTTATAGTTACATTTGAATATGTGGTAAGGTCATAGTTATCATCTATAATCCATGGCGACATTTCATATGTAGTAGATGAACTTGATATATCGATACTATTAATTTTTCCACAATTAATATCAATCCATCCATTATTATTATCCCCAAACCAGAATTGATTAGTTGTCGGATAAGAGGTATTAACTGTTTCTGTAAATTTTAACATACCACTATTATTACTACGTAATTCAATACTATTACCAATGCTAGTTGTGTTTGATAATACGAGTGGTGTAACATAACTATTATACGCATTATAACCACTTCCAATACCCACATTATAATTACCAGTAATATTATGTAATGAATAATAACCAAGACTAGTATTACTACTACCAGTTGTATTATTACGTAAAGATCTTCTCCCCATACTTGTATTAAACCCACCAGTTGTTGTATAATACGTTGAATCGGAACCAATACTTGTATTAGCGCCCTGTCCAGATATATTAGAATAAAGAGCATTTAATCCTATTGCCGTATTAGCACTATTGCCACTAGAAGCGTAAGAATAAAGAGCATTAGTACCTATCGCAGTATTACCATTATTTGTTGTATTACTATAAAGTGCCTTATTACCAATAGCAACATTATTAGTACCAGTTGTATTTGAATTTAATACCAGTGTACCTATCCCAACATTGTTATATGTATCAGATAAATATAATTTATTATATATTGTAACACTTGAATACGTGGTAAGATCCATCATATCATTAATACTCCATGGGGACATTTCATACTCCATATTAGGTATATTACCAATATTTATATCATTAATTTTACCGCATTTAATATTAATCCATCCATTATTCATATCCCCAAACCAGAATTCATTTGAATTTGGGAAAGATATATTTTCAGCGGTATTAAAATTTATCATTCCACTATTACTCGATGTCAATTTAATATATTGTCCAAAACTAATTGTATTTGATATATCGTATGAATTATATCCATTTCTGAAACCAAAAGCAATATTATTATTACCAGTCGTATTAGAGTATAATGACTCTTGACCTAATGCAATATTAGTACTACCAGTTGTATTAGAATACAATCCTTCGGCACCTAATGCAATATTATTACTACCTGTTGTATTACTAATTAAACTACTACCACCTAAAGCAATATTGTCACTACCTTCAGTATTTGCTTGCAGAGCACTCGCACCAAGACCAATATTAGAACCACCAATTGTATTATTATATAAAACCAGTGCTCCTATTGCAATATTACCATTACCTGTTGTATTATTATATAATGTATTAAACCCACATGCGGTATTACCAGAACCATTTGTATTATTTAATAATGCATTTGGTCCAATTCCAACGTTATAAAAACCAGTCACATTATTTTTTAATATATCTTTTCCTATACATATATTATTATTTGAATCATATAATTCTAATCTATTGGATATAGTTACCATTGAATAAGTAGTAAGGTCATAAATATCATTAATACTCCATGGTGATAATTCATAATTATATAATGATTCGGATATCATCGTACCATTAATCTTACCACATTTAATATCAATCCATCCATTATCTGGGTCCCCAAACCAGAATTCATTTGACGCTGGACATGATATATTTTGATTCGTATTATTAAATTTTATCATACCACTGTTGCTATTACTTAATATAATGTATTGACCTAATGCAATTGTATTAGATATATCATTTATACTATCATTTAAAAAACCAATGGCGATATTAGTATAACCCATAATATTAGTAGCCAATTGATTATAACCTAATGCAATATTAAAATTACCAGTCGTATTTGAAAATAAACTTGCATAACCCAATGCGATATTCCAATTTCCTTCTGTATTACTATTTAATGATCCACATCCTATACCGATATTTGAACTACCAGTCGTATTAGTCGATAATATGCCTACTCCTAGTGCTATATTATACTGTCCAGTCGTATTACTATTAAATATATCAGTTCCAATACCTATATTCCTATTAGAATCTGATAAATTTAAGTAATTGTTAATAGTAACAGTTGAATAAGTGGTAAGATCCATGTTATCATCGATTGCCCATGGTGACATTTCATACACTATATTAAGAGGATTATCAGTAGTTGTTAGGGATGTACAAGTCATATTACCGCATTTTATATCAATCCATCCATTATATTCATCTGGAGATCCAAACCAGAATTCATTAGACTCAGGAAAAGATGTATTTATTGATTTACCAAATGATATAATTCCACTATAATTATTAGTTAATTCAACGTTAGCACCAATAGCAATTAAATTGGATAAATTGGTATTATCAGACAATGTTGCTCTTCCTATAGCAATATTCATACTCCCAGTTGTATTTGAATATAATGTTTGTTCTCCAATTGCTATATTGTTGGATCCAGTTGTATTTGAATATAATGCAATTTGTCCAATACCTATATTCCGACTTCCATCTATATTACTATTTAATACACCATCACTTCCAATCCCCACATTATAATAACCATTTGTACTATTGGGTAATATGTTATCACCCAGTGCTATATTACCATAACCATTTATATTTGACATTATTGTATTTTCACCTATCGCAATATTATTATTATTATCTACTGATGTTACTATTCTATTTTTAATAGTAACACTTGAATAAGTAGTAATATCATAATTATCATTAATTGCCCATGGTGACATTTCCATAATAGTATTACTACTATTATTACTACTACTACTTGTACCCAGAACAGAATTACCATTACTATCCACTATATCACCACCAGTTGGTAATATAATTTTTCCATTATTATTAAAACTCCAACTATTTGATACAGAGGTTAATGTGATATTACCAGTACCACTTCTAATAAGTGTACTAGTTGCTCCTGTAATATTACCGAGTGTAATTGTTCTCTCACCTACTGTTCCTATATTTACATTTCCTATATTTGTACCACTTGCTCCAATATTAATAGTACCATTTGCTGTAAATCCATTAGTACTTGTAATATTAGGCGCTGTAAATAATAACGTCGAATTATTATATAATAAATTATTATCTCCTCCAAATACTCCATTATTATTAAATTGTACACTCGTATTACTACCACCGGGCGTAGTACTACCACCACCACCTAAAACAGATACACCGTTTCTATATATATCACCAGTTGAGGGTAAATTTAAAATACCACTTGTATTGAAATTCCATAAATTTGTCAGGGCAGTAATATTAAACCCACCAGTACCAGTATATATATTAGTACTAGTTGAACTAATTATATTACCTATAGATATAGTTCTTGTTCCACTTGTTCCAATATTTATATTACTATTATCATTATTTGTTCCTAGACTTAATGCTCCGCCAGATGAATTTAATGATATTATCCCTGTACTAGTAATTGTAGTAGTTGCACTTCCCATAGTAATTGTTCTAGTTCCACTGGTTCCCATGTTAATATTATTATTATCAATATTAGTCCCCAGATTTAATGCTCCGCCAGATGAATTTAATGATATGATCCCTGTATTAGTAATAGAGGCGGTTGCACTTCCAATAGTAATAGTTCTTGTTCCACTTGTCCCAATATTAATATTACTATTATCATTATTTGTTCCTAGACTTAATGCTCCGCCAGATGAATTTAATGATATAATTCCCGTACTAACAATAGTTCCAGTAGCACTTCCAATATTAATTGTTCTTGTTCCACTTGTTCCCATATTGATATTATTATTATTATTATTATTTCCAATTGATATTACTCCACCTGATGAATTTAGTGATATGATCCCTATACTAGAAATAGTAGTACTATTACTATTAATAACAGTACCACTAGTAGTACTTCCTATAGTAATAGTTCTTGTTCCACTTGTTCCAATATTAATATTATTATTATCATTATTACTTCCGATTGATATTATACCACCAGATGAATTTAGTGAAATTATTCCTGTACTAGAAATAGTGGTACTATTACTAGTAATAACAGTACCACTAGTTGTACTTCCAATAGTAATAGTTCTAGTTCCACTGGTTCCCATGTTAATATTATTATTATCAATATTAGTCCCCAGATTTAATGCTCCGCCAGATGAATTTAATGTTATTATCCCCGTACTAGTAATAGTAGCGGTTGCACTTCCAACATTAATTGTTCTTATTCCATTTGTTCCAATATTAATATTATTATTATTATTATTATTTCCAATTGATATTATACCACCTGATGAATTAAGACCAATAACACCAGTACTATTAATATTAGTTCCACTTGTACCACTCAATAATAGCATACTATTATTTGTATTACCAATATTAATATTTACCGATGTATTTGTTCCAATATTAATATTATTATTAGTATCTATATTTATATTACCATTTGTTGAATTTAATGATATCACTCCACTACTATTAATAGTACTACCACCACTTCCACTAGTTATATTAATATCAGTACTATTTATATTCATAATCGGAGTAGATACATTACCAAGTGATATTGTTCCAGTGCTGTTAATAGTTGTACCATTAGTACCACTCGATAAATTCATCCCCGTTGTAGTAATAGTATTTCCAATACTTATTATTCTTGCCGCCGTAGTCCCAATATTAATAGGACCACTGTTATTGTTAGTACCAATATTTATACCATTACCACCGCTAATAATATTAACAGTTGTACCAACTGAACCATTGCCTATTGTAATTGCCTTATTTCCATTAAGTCCAATATTAATTGGTCCCGAATTAGTATTATTCCCCAAATTAATTGCCCCACTTGTTGTAGTATTTATAGATATTGCTCCAATTGATGTTATTTGCACTCCTCTACTACCTGCTTGTATTGTAATTCCAGTAGAACTATTACTAGATGAATTACCTATTATAATAAGTGGGGAACCAGATCCAGTCCCAATATTAATATTCCGTACAAAAGAGTCTGTACCAAAATTAGTAGTAATACCATTAATAAAAACCATACTATTATTAAAATAAAGATTACCATCATCTTGTACATTCAAATTATACAGGGTGTTGTTACTATTAAACACAATACTATTATTATCAATTAATATCGGTTTATTAGTAACAATACCATATTGAGAGTAAGATGTAAGATCCATATAATCCCCATTATTTGCAAATACTGAAACTAATTGATTCATTGTATTACTATAAATAGTAATTCGATCATTAGTACTTGTTGCTGTATTAAGACTATCTATTCTTAAATTTGCTGGTATACCACTATCAGGACCTTGTACTAATATTTCCATATTATTGAAATATAATTTATCATTAATAACATCCAAGTCATATCCTTTCAAATGTATCATATTATCTACATACATTGGTTTATTAGTAATAACACCATAATTACCATAAGATGTTAGATCTGAAAATTGATCGCTGTTAGCAAATACCGTATTATATTGAAACATTATATTACTAAGAACATTAATTTTATTCAATGTGAGGGTTGATAATGTTAATGTATCAAATTTAATATCCAACGGTATGGTAGTATTAAAAATATTATTTGTAATATTAGTAGAAGTATTCAATACATTCTCTACACTTGTAATAAAAGTATCTGAATCATTAATAATTGTTGTAAGATTATTTACAATAAATTCATTTACCACATTATTAATTGTTTGATTAACTGTATTATTTATTAATTCGCTAATACTATTATTTATAATTGTACTATAAGTAGTATTACGTGATGTCGGTTGAAGTGTGATTTGTTGTACGGGTGGACCGTATTTAAATATGTTTTTGTACATTATAATACTAATACATTTTATTACTTTAAAAAAAAATTATATCATATATATATATGTATCCTAATAAATTTGATAAACCCTATCGAAATACCAATAAAATAGATGAAAAAAAGGTCACTGATCTATTTATAATGATTAATAATATGAATACACATGAAATTAAGCAATTTAGTTTAATTGAACAAATACCTTTAACTATAGTAGATAATGAGGGAAATAATTTGATACACAAAGTTTTATTAAATACTGATAAAACGGAATCCCAACGTTTAAACATGATACAATATCTTTATAATGAAAATGTTAATCCAAATGCTCCCAATTCATCTAATACAACACCTTTACATATTGCGTGTATGAAACAATTTTCTACTATTGTAGATTTTTTAATTCAAATTGGTGTAAATACAAATTATCAAGATAATAATGGAAATACACCACTGCATAGATTGTTTGCCGGGAAAATTAAATTAGAGAATAAAACAAATAAAATAGACAAAGGTCTTATTATCCCCAAACAAAAGAAAATGGATAAAACTATGATAGAAGGATGGAAAAAAGAAAGATCAAAAATATGGAATGTTATTAAAAGTTCACCCTATTTAAAAGCAATCGAAGATACAATGGTTAATACAATAAGTGTTGATAACCAGATTGCTAAAGATATTGTAAAAGATTTTCAACAAGATTTATTAACTTTTAATTTAAAAGATAATGGTACGGGAAAAACAGATACTATGAAAGAATTAAAAAAATTTAGAGATAGTAGTGTAAATCGATTTAAAAATGAAATTAAAGGTGTGTGGAATAATTTTCAACCAATTGACGATATAGTGGTACACCGCACTGAACCACATTCGTGGCCACCAAATGATCCTTCTGGATTAAGTGTTGTTAAAAATGCTGATTCAGATGTATATTTGAAAAATGATGTGGATTCTAATTTAAATGATTTGGTGGAAAGTCTGAAACCGCTAGATATAAATAAAAAGATAGATATTAACGATATATATGGTAAGATAAAGAATGAATTTGAACAAACCAATCCAACTTATAATAAACCAAATGACATTATGGATGTTTTTTATAATAAATTTAAACATAATGACGCAATTGATTTTGCATCAGATATAATTAATTGGGAAAATCATACTTTTATTGGTGGGTCTCGTGAAGTGTCTATTATAGAGATCCCAGACATTGCCACTGTACATAATATTTTATATGATCATACTGCCAAAGAATTAGTGCGTATAATGGCATATACCTTGGTGGACAGTGATATTAATCATATTATTCAACATATTAATACGAGTGCAAACTTGGATATATATGATTATGTCCCACAACTACCCATACTACAATTAACGCAATTTGACCAAGATATCATACAATATATTGTTATGATAATAGAAAATAATCTTACTCCAGAAATTGAAGACATACTAATAGATAATATAAATAGTCTAAAAACTGTTGCTTATCAATATTCTTATTTAATCAGATTAATAAATATAAGAAATAAAAGCAATACTGTTTCATGGTTATATACATTTGCAACTACATATTGTAGTATTAGAGAGTATTATACTGAAAAAAAATATACAAATATGACTGTATCGATACATCAAGCGTTTATGTATCTTATAACTGCTTATTCTATTAATAAGAGAAATGATATTAAAATGGCAATCTTTCATGTATTTAAACCGCGTATTATATTGGATGAAATATTTAATAAGAATGGATTTGGAGTAATGCCAAATGACGATATAGGGTCAATGTATAGTTGTTGGATTTATTGTTTATTGAATGAAAATAGAGATTTTCGTAATATGTTAGCAGTAATGAATGCTAATACTGTTAATATTATAGGTCATATATCTGCTTTACCAATTAATATGAATTTTACAATTGATTTACAAAATATAATAATATACACTTTTAATTATTTTAATGATATGATGAATATAGATATAACTCCAACATGGTTATCTTTAGAATTAGACCCATCCATTTTAGATAAATTATCAGAAAGTGAAATACTTTGTAGTATGATAATAAAATATTATAATAAGATGGATACTAAACCATTATTGCAAAATATTGTAGATACTATTAGTTTAATTAGATATAAAATGATAAACAGTTCTATTCCTTTACCAGATTCAATAAAAGAAATTATTTGCAATAGACTTATTAGATTATATGAACCACCTTTTGAAAAAGGTACTAATTTAAATAATACTATGAATCCTTTTGATGTTAACAATAATATGCATACACATATTGATCCGGTATTACCCTATATATTAAATCGATTATTTATTGACCCTGATATAAAAACACGTTTAGAAAAATATTTTACTTTATTTTCACTTAAAGATCCACGTAGTATTGAAATGTTTTTAATAAGTGAATACAGTCTACCTAGTAAAATATATTTTTATTTAGCAAAGGGATTTAATGCAATTGATATAATAAAAAATAATGACATGAAGCATTTCTTATTAAAAAAAATTGAAGCGTCGCATTTAGGTTTATGTTTCATGGGTATATTGGATAATATAAATTTACCAGAATTACCAAAAAAAGGGACTCCATCATATAATCAATATTTTAATCTACTTGAGAGTGATAATACTCATTACGATTTATTCTATTATTATAACAAACATAGTACAGATGGATATCAAAAATATTTTTATATAAACAGAAGATCAACTTTATTCAGACCACCTACTACATTTTCATATTATAATTTATTAAATCAACTAGGAGATAAATTGATAGATATAAATAATATGTTAAATGGGATTGTATCAAGTGTTTTTACTAATTTTAAGATATTTGAAAAAACATCACAATATAGTTCTATTATAACATATTCATATCCCATATATTGTAGTTTATCTAATTTTCAAACTAATATAGATAATATGAATAAAATGTATTTATGTCCTCATCCAGACGAAGAATTTAATCTCCCTAATAAGATAGAGTGGAAGCAAGATGTATGCGAAAACTTAAAACTAACACCATTTAATATCAAAGAGTTTGAATCAAATATTAATACAATAAATGGGTATTTGTATTTGTATTATTATTTAAATTCAATAATGAAAAAACAAAAATTAAATATTCCTAAATTCATATATCATCAATTGGGGACATCGATGACTATATTTGATAATAAGGATGTAAATCTAGTTTATCCATCTAATGCCATACTACCCGATAAATCTAAAATTGTTACTAATACTGATACACTTGATATGAAAACAGGAGAAAATAATATAATGATATCTAGTTACATGAACGTGATTAATCAAATAAATAATAGAATGTATTATATTCATAAAGAGATATTGTCCAAGAGTTTCGTTGGTAGTAAAAAAAGTAAATTACCTCCATCTTTAAGAGCGTCCAATATATTGGATGAATTTTATAAATTAAATACAATAAAATTAATAACAACTGATGATAATTTGAAAAATGTATATAACAGTATTGATAAGGTATTAATAAGAGAATCCAATTTAAAAGATGATGTATTAAGAATCCAAAAGTATTATATTGGTAGTAAAATTGTCGAAGAATTAGTTTCAATGTATTTAAAAAATAAACTTCAAAATATTGCCATGGGTCTTTATAATACATTGATACGGAATACAATTCCTGTGATACCTGATATGAATATTGAAAAAATATTTACAGAAGATTATAAGTTTGATGTAGATATATCTGAACGACCTCCTTCTGATTTATTAGAATTATACGATACTACGGCGATTGAAGAAAAAGTTTTAATGAATTTTTATCCTCTATCAAATACTGAACTATTGAAAGATTTTTTTTATATTTATCCAAATGATTATTTCAATACGAGTTTATTATTAAGTAAATATACACTTGAAATAAATAAAAAAATTATTGAAACTATGTTAGAGAGTAATGCAAATATTTTTATTCATAATAATGAAATGTCTAGTCCTCTTACTATGTTAATTAAAAATAATTATTACGATGGTATTGAATTGATAAAAACAATAATTGGGGTTACACATGAAACTTTTGAAAATTCAAATACATTGGAAGTTTCATCTAGTTCTCCCTATAAATATTTATTAGAAATATATAAAAGTCATTTAAATAAATTTCAAAATATAAAACAATTTGTAACACCACAATTTAATGAAATAAAACAAATAATTCAATCTAATGAATCATATACAAATAATGTATTATTAAATTTAGAACTATCATTCATGATATGTAATTACTTAACCCAGCAGTTTTTAACTGAAAATATGATTAAGAGTTTATATAAATATACTCCAGAATTTACAACTGATATGAAAACGAAAATACCAGATTATATGATAGATATGAGAAGTGTATATTATAAAGAAATTATAGAAAAGTTAAAAATACCATCAAAAAATGAAGGTATTTTATTAGAATTAATACAAAATGACTATATAAAAGATTTAGATAAATTAGATAAGAAACGAAGTGAATATAGCGCTGAAAGATTGGAATTATCGTCGCAAAGGAAAAATACAAGTATAGTAGAGAATAAAATCCAAAACATAATACAAAAGCATGATGAATTAATGAAAGATCTAACTAATATTATTAAAATTAAAAGTAAAATAGATCCAATTAAAAGTATTTCTATTCAAATGGTAACAAGAATTCCACATATAATTAAAAGATATGATACTATGTTAAATAAAATGAATCGTGATACCAAGTTACGAGGAAGTTATATAGAAGGATGGAAAATATTATTAAAAGATTATATAGAAGAGTCTCCTGATATTATGTTGAGTCGGATATTAAAAGAAGAGAATAAATCTTATAAAAATAAATTTAGTGATAATACAGATACTATAAATAAATATTATGAATATTATGAACATATGAATAATGTTAGTAGAAGTTATTTTGAAACTTTACGTTATGTGAATGATAATAAAGTGTTAAAATTTGTTTACGATATGTTACTTCATCTAACACAAAATATATTATGTTACAGTATTGAATTAATAATAAGAAAACTATTATACCAATCTTTTATTAATACAGAATATTTTCCTGCGAAAAATAAAGGTAAAGATGCCTTTATTGATAAAAATAATATGATTGACTATATATTATCTGATGAAATTAAAGACTATCTATATAATACAGTTGCAGATAAATTTGTTAGAAATAGTGTTAATATATTTGAAGATATTATGGATAAAGAATCATATGATGTGCAAACTACCGGTGATATAATAAATTCTTTTATTGATTTTATGGAAACTAATAGTAGTATTGAAATAAATAAAAATATTCTAACCATATTGAAAACAAATATAGTTGGTTATTTTGAAAATATTGTTACCAAAACAATTATAAATTGGAATATATGTGCAGAAAATGTATTCATATATACAATTAATCATTATCGAATAATTAGAATGATTAAGAATAGTATGAATTAGGATGTGAATCGTATTATTAATAATTATGATCAATTGAATATTCTTCAATACCTTCTATTTCTGTTATTTTATGACTATTAAGACCTGTTCTAACTGGAGTAGTTTGTCTTTCTGTAATTCGTAAAGTAAAGCTATGGTCAAAGTTTCTAAAATCTGGTTGTGTTCCATCGGGATATAGGAATGAGACTTTCATTTCATCCATCGAATTAATCGGTATATCAAATTCTAAAGGCGAGTTGATAAAAGTATTAAACATTATATCTCCTGAATTTCCCATCATTAGAATTTTTGAAAAAGCGTTCGATATATTAACATTTGTCATTATACCTTCATAGTCATTTATGTATAATAACATATAATAGTTACTACCAGATAAATTTAACAAGGAGTTTGATACAGTATTATTTCCTACTTCATCATATGGTGTTTTTAAAATATAATCATTAAAATTAGATATTATATAATTAAATGGAGTGATTGCATTATTAGAACCAACATATTTAAATCCTAATATATTACCAATTGTATCAGGGTAATTAAATAAAAAACTAACATTTGTTGGATTTTTAATAGTTACATTAATTCCACCATTACCTTCTAAATTTATATTTTGATAAGTTTGACTAAGAGTAATTAAAACTGAATATGTATTATTATCTTTATTTACACTGTATACTGTAAATGTTGTATTTATAAGTGTCGATGATATGTCTCCTATTTTTTGCGCACCAGATATTGTTATTGTACTACCAACTGTAATAAAATTATTTGGTTGTGTTATAATTAATTCAACAATATCATTTCCTAATACTGTATTTTGAACAGCAGTTAATGAATTAGGTAAGTTAAGTTGTTGATACGCTTGAAACTGAACTTCTTGTGTATTACTATCAAATACAACTGTAAATAAATTATAAACTATTTTAGTACCAGATGATATAATTCTTGGGATACTATTCATTTGAGTTTGAATAGCACTAATTAATGATTGTGGATTATAATTTCCTTCATAAATAGAAGTACTATAAATATAATTACCATCATCTAAATATTTCCAATATAATTTATTATTTCGCGTAGTAACGTTATTTTTAATATTAAAATCAACATACGGTATTTCAGTTGTTACTAATTCTATACGAACAATATCAGTAAAACATTTTTTTAACTCTACTGTATATTGATTTGCATTAGGATATCCTTCAATTGAATTAATTATTTTTCCAACTATAATATTATTTCCACCACTTGTTTCAGTAAAAATTGCTTGTATGGATGAGTTAAAGTAAATATTATTAGTATCAATTTGTATTATTTCCTGATAAGATTGATATTCTTGATAATTAATTGGGTAGTTTGCATTTAAATATGGTAAATCTATTCCACCTATATTCATAAATTGAAACTCAAATATTTTAGGTATATTATAGATTAATGAAGTAGTTGTTATATTGTTATAATTAAATGGTAATTTTATAAAAAAATAATTTTGCTGTAATTCATTTGATGATATATTAAAATAACTTGTAATAGTTTCATATTGTGTTAATGATATAAAACTATTTATATCATTCGGATTATAAATATATATTTGTTGTAAACCTAATATATAATTAATTGGAATATTTCCAATCATCGCGTCATTTATTGTAAGTGTTTCGTATGATGTTATCGTAATATTAAATATTGTTTGCGTTGTATAATTTAATTGAATTCCGTGATTATTCATTTTAACTATAAAATAGTTAAAATTTAATAATAGGTAAATTGGATTATTTAATATAATATTTTTTGCATTAATATTTTGCAATACAATTTTATCACCTAGTTGAAAAGGATGATTATTTACATTTAATTTAATAATATTACTATTTTCCATTGTTGTTAATGGGTTACTTGTTAAATTAGTTATTTTTGTATCTATCACGTATTGTGGATATTTATTCCTATAACGTGAATCTATATTAACTAATGAAACTTTTAAATTCATGTTATTCATATAATTTTCAACATTTTTCATATTATTTTCATTCACAACTGTATCTAACATATTATTAAATTTATTTCCAATATCAATTTTATTCATATTATTATATAGATATAAATTATCGTTTTAATAAAAATATCATTTTAGTATAAATATCATTTTAGTATAAATATCATTTTAGTATAAATATCATTTTAATGAGTTATGAATTTTAATATCATATTGACACTTTTTAAACTTTATATTAGCAATAATCTTAGATTCTTTGATAATATCACGTAAATTATTATTTATATTATATTTTTTTTCAATATATTCAATTCTATAATTATAAATTGTATCAGATTCACTTTCAAGGCGAGGTACTATATTAATTATATCCATATTAATTATATCCATTTATAATATTATAAACGTTTAATATTTAAATTTATTTTTTCAATTATTATATAATTATGAATTTTAGCGAACTTGTAAAATCCAACTATTTAAATAATAATATTGGAATAGATATCGGAAATGGTCTAACTACTCCCATATTAAATTGTGGTATTATACCCATATCCAATACAATCGAAATGGTTATCCCATCTATTATGGACAAATATAATATTGGTATATATATAGGTAATAATATATTATCATCTGATAATATATTAATATATAAATATGATATTATTAGTCCAATGAAAGTTATTTATATTAAATTTATGATAAATGACTTTTTATATTATAATAATATGGTACATCTTATTATATCAACTAAAACAATAATATTATTAAATGATAATATTATTTTTGATAATATTATTATTCCATATATGTATAGAGAAATTGATGCAAATAATTATAAATTAAAATTTGAATTAAAAGAATGTATTGAAATGATATATATTAAAATTAAAAACAATGAAATTACTTTACCGTGTGATATTTTAGTACAATTTAATAATAAAATAAAACAAATTAATGAAATGATGTCAATATTACCTAATCAGAAATTATTAGATATTAAGAATAATTTAATGATTAAATTTTTTTTATAATAGTTTAGACGACTTTATTAGTTACCTAAATAGTTTAGGCAACTTCGGTAGTTGTAGTATCAGTACCATCTGCCTTCTTTACCTTTACCAAACGATTCTTAAAGTTCTTCACAATAGTACGACCATCCTTAATTGCATATTCAACAGGGACCTTCAACTTTTCGCGTTGTCCGTTGTAAGTATAGGTAGAACGCTTGCTACCACGAGTAGACTCACGAATAGAAAACATAATTTGCTTCTTAGGTTGTTCAGTTTCACGGTAATACTTGGACAATGCCTTATTAGCAGCTTGATAAGGAGTCAAACCAGTAAATCTTCCTTCAAAATTTTCATTTCCAGGAAGACGAACTTTAAAAGATCTAACAGTTTTACCAGCACTATTTACTTCAGTTTCAGCAGAATCTTCATCAGACTTTGCTGCCTTGGGTGCCTTTGCTGCCTTTGCTGCCTTTGGTGCCTTTGCTTCCTTTGCTACTTTAACTCCCTTTGCTGCCTTGGGTGTCTTTGCTCCCTTAGCAGCAGAAGCATCAGCGACTTCCTTTACTACCTTGGACTTACCTTTTGATTTTTCAACAGACGCTGTTTCTGACTTTTGAACTACTGGTGCTTTGGCTGCTTTCGATCCTTTAGCAGATTTAGTCTTGGCACCACCTTCTAGTGCTTCAACAACAACAGGCGCTGCTTCGACGGCAACAACAGGTGCTGCTGATACAGCAGCAGCAACAACAGCAACTGCTGCTGGAGTTTTCTTACCCTTAGTTACGGTTTGTACAACAACTGGGGGAGAAGCATCAACTTTGGATTCAACAGTTGATTTATTGCTCTTAGTTTGTTTATTACTAGGCATCTATATAACTTATTTATAAATTATTTTTTTAAATTAAACTAACTAGATTCTTTTAAGTGCGTTTACTATATTTAAATGGTTTACGTTGTTTTAATTTTGTAATTAGAATATATAATATAAAATTACAAAATAAGTCCAATACTATATATATTTTTATATTATGTATTATAATGAATGAAGATTTAAAAAAATATAAGTTATATTTTTTACAATTAAAATATACACGTATAATGGAAATTATAACTAAATTGGAAAGTCAATTTTCAAAGTTACAGGAGTTAAATTTTTTAGATCAAAATCAGATTATAGATTATTCTAATAAATTATACAATATTATAAAAAATATAAATACTGAATACAACTCTTATATTAATCATTATTTTGATAATATGAATACTGATATAGATATATTAATTAATAAATTATCTGATATGCCTCCAAACAAAATATTAGAAATAATCAAGTTATTTGAATTAGACATACCTAATGTTTTATTTAAAGATATTTTTATTATAATTAATGATTTGATAAAAAATTATGGTTATATAAATATAAAAGAAATGCTGCATATACTATATCCATCTAATAATTTCAATAATATAAATAATATTTTGGAAGAATTAAATGATATTACTATACCAATTAGAGTTAATCAATTTAATGTAAATACTGATAATAATATGTTCTATTGGCGATTACCAAATAAATACAAAGAAGAAGATTGTTTGGAAAGAACTAGAGAATTATGGATTAAAATAGAAACCAATGGAAATATATACAAATATATAAAAATAGATATATTATTTAAAATTGATTATTTTTCCAGCAAAATGAAAACAAGTCAGATTAAAAGTCCTTATCTTCATAAAATAAAAACAAATATAATGAAAAAAATAGAAAATGGTAATAATATGGATATAAATATCATTAAGACATTCATTAAACATGATTATTTTGGAAATATTTATTGCATGGAATTAGATAATTATATTGATTATTTAAAAAAATCTTACATCAAATATACTAAATTAGTTGAATCTACATTTGTAAATATAATGAAGGAATTTGTATCTAATGAAAATATAAAACAGATGTATAATATTATTTTCTTATTATTATTTGGTACAGATGATATGGTTGATATAGCAGGATTATTATTAGGATTAATTAAAGAAAAAAATAGTAAAAATAATAAAAATATTAATTTGTATGATTACATATTTAATAATATTACATATTATCTACAATCTAAAATAAAAAAATCAAATAATAATATAAAACAATCTATAAATAAACTAAAACAATTAAATATTGATGATGTTGATTATAAAAAATTATTAGTAATTAATAAAAATATACCAAATAATATAAAAGTTATGGTATTGGAAAAATTGGAAGAAATGAAAGCAAATAATAATGAATATTATAAACAATTATTATATGTTAAAACTATTATTAATTTCCCATGGAGTTCGTCAAATGATGATATTTTCTACGAATCAATGAAAAATAATAATATATCGGCATGCGAATATCTAAATAATATAGAAAATAAATTATTAAATTCATGTTATGGACATGTTGAATCTAAAAAATTATTACTACAAATGATAGCAAAATGGATTTCTAATCCATCTAGTATGGGTACGTGTTTCGGATTAGTTGGACCTCCCGGTGTTGGAAAAACATTATTAGCAAAAAGTGTAGGAGATGCACTGGATATTCCGTTCGGACAAATCACATTAGGAGGACAAAACGATGGAGAAATATTACATGGTCACGGTTATACATACTCTGGATCTCAACCTGGAATGATAATAAGAAAAATGGTAGAAATGGGTAAATCAAGATGTATATTATATTTTGATGAATTGGATAAAGCATGCTCCAAACATGGAACAGTTAATGAAATTACTAGTATATTAATTCATTTAACTGATCCAAATATGAATAAGACATTTCAAGATAGATTTTTTCAAGGTGTTGATTTTCCATTAGATAAGGTTATTATGATTTTTTCATATAATGATTCATCCTTAATAGATCCAATATTATTAGATAGGTTAAAAGAAATTCGCGTGGAACCATATACGATTGAAGATAAAATAAATATATGTAAAGAACATATAATTGGAGATATTGCCAAAACAGTATCTATGGAAAAAATGATCGATATTAATTCAACAATGATAGAATATATAATCGAGAACTATACTAATGAAGCAGGAGTTAGAGATATTAAAAGAAAAATAGAAGATATTTATATGAATTTGAATATAGATAGAATATATCAAAGAAATCTATTTAAAAAAAATCCAAAAAAAATTACATTAAATAAAATAAAAATAAAAGAAATATTAAAAGAACCAGATATAGATAAACGGTTGATACATATTAAACCAGAAGTAGGGATAATAAATGGAATGTACGCAACAACAAATGGTAATGGAGGGATTACACCCATACAAATATTTCCTAATTTACAACAGTCAAATGATAAATACGAAGTTAGATTAACTGGGAAACAAGGAGATACAATGAAAGAGAGTGTATTATGCTCCCTTACAGTTGCTATGGAATGGCTAACTGTAAATAAATATAATATAGAAGAATTATTTTCTACTAATTTAAAAAATGGATTTCATATTCACACACCATCTGGCGCAACTCCCAAAGATGGACCAAGCGCTGGATGCGCTTTTACATGTGGTTTCATTTCTCGTATTTTAAATCGACCTATTAAGAATACAATAGCTATGACCGGCGAAATAGAACTAACTGGTAAAGTATCAAAAATTGGTGGATTGGAATTTAAATTACAAGGTGCTAAGAAAGCAGGAGTTACAATGGTATATGTACCTGAAGAAAATAGCAAAGATATCGAAGAGATTAAAGAAAAATATAAAAATCTTATTACAATAGATTTTCAAGTTAAATTAGTATCACAAATTGGAGATATAATAGAAGAAATTTTATTATAAATTGGTTATTATAAATTGGTTATTATAAATCAACTACTCTAAAACCAATATATTGAATGTTACAATCTGGTGCTTGTGCATTTCTATATGTGGGTGTTATTAATATCGACGGTGTCGACCAAGCACCACCTCTACATATTCTTTTAGATCCAAAATAAGGATAAGACATTTCTCTATAAACTGGATCAATAATAAAACCATCATATGGATATATAGGTTCTAAACACCATTCCCAACAGTTACCAAATAATCCAACAACACCTTTTCGATTTACATTTGTATCTTCTAATACCGATATAGTATGTTTTATATTATAATCTAAATTTCCATTTTCTAAATAGGTACTATTATCATAATCTTTTGCCAAATATTCCCATTCACTTTCTTTCAATAATCGTACGCCTTTCCATTTACAAAAAGCCATTGCTTCATACCAACTTATATTAACAATTGGATGATTCATTTGTAATGGAATCAAATGTGATATGCAACTTTTATGCAAGGAATCATAACTCAATTCATACCAATTATTGTTTTCATATTTCCAATAAATTGGATACATATATTCTTTCTTTTTTAACCAATACCAACCTTCTTCTATCCAATAGTCTTTTGTATTATACCCTTGATTTAATACAAATTCCAAATACATTCCATTTGTTACACAATATTTACTAACTTTAAATTTTTCTATATTTACTTGAAATTGAGGATACTCATTGTCAAAATAAAAGTGAGTGGTAGAATTATCTACTCCTTGATTTAAAATACCTTGTTCTATTTCGATCATTTCAATATCTTTTAATATAATATTATCATTATTCCTAATTATTATTTCTGGGTTCAATGAAAGTGATAATAATTGTATTGAATACAATATACTTTCTATATGCATTTCTTGATGTAGTTGACCAAGTCTAATTAAATAAAAGGAATTGAATATTTCATTATTTATACTATCTATTATAAACTTCAAATATAAATCCATTTTTTCTTTTATAATATTATAAGGAAGCAATTTATTATCTTCAAGTATTTTATATCTATTAGGTCTACTTATTTTAAATGAATCGTAATAATCTGGATTTGTAATAGGAATATTTATATTATTTAAATTTGTAAAAATTAAATGTTCCCAAAAAAATAAAATATGACCATATTCCCATAATAACGGATTAATCAAATTAGATTGAATCAAATTAGATTGATTCAAATTTGATTGAAATAAATTTATATTTCTATATAAAAAATCGGTTAAATTAAACGTATTGATTAATTCTTTAATAAATTGATCTTTATTTATATTCCATTTTCTTAGTTTTATTCTTTCTTGTATAACCTCTTTAGATAATTCATTATTATATTTTATCATTTAAACAATATATAGATGTTATCATTAAATGATATCATTAAACGAATGGTTGATTAAAAAAAAATGCATTAATTTATTTCCAACAAATGATATTGCGAGTTGGATTAAATATACTGAATATAATTTTATTTACGATAAATTAAGTTTAGCACAATTACAGAATTTAGACTGTGCTCCTTTGCCTATCATACCTGCTATATTCCCAGTAATTGTTAAACCGATTATAAATTTATATGGAATGAGTCGTGGATTTAAAAAAATAAATAATTATGAAGAATTTATATTAATTAAAGATAATGGATATTTTTGGGAGAAATATTTAGACGGCGATCAATATAATTATGACATAGTGATAGAAAATGGTAAAATAATAGATAGTTTTTGTTATCATTCTGTTCCATTAAATGAAGGAACATTTTTATATCATCAATATATTGAAAAAAAAATTCCACCCAATATAGTAAATTTGATTGAAAATTTAATGGAAAATTATACTGGATTTATGAATATTGAATTAATAGATGGATATATTATAGAAGCACACTTAAGATTAAATGGTGATTTTTTTATATTTAATGAAACAATGGTTGATAATTTTATTAATTTTATTAAAAATGGATTATATACATTTCAAGATATTAAACCAATGACATTTTTTCCTATATTTATAAAAAATATTTCAACAGACTATACACCTGTTTTCAATATATTAAATAAATGGAATATAAATTATAAAATAGATAATATATATAGTGAAACTCAAGGTGATATTTATAAAAGATTATTATATTTTATTTGTACTGATCATAAATTAGGTTTATCGATTCAGAAAGAAATTTATCTTTACTGTTTATAAAACGAGGACTATTTTGATATTTCTATTACACCTTTTCATATTTAAAATGCCGATTATAAATAAAAATCTAAGGAAAAATAATATTTGTTATATTATTTTTATATTTATGTTTTAATAATCCGACAGAATGTATCATCTCAACTTTTACGGGAATATTCTCTACATTATCATATTCTATTTTAATACATTTGTGAATATATAAGGGAACGCAAATATCTTTATTAAATTCAACATCTTTTATTTTTTCTAACCCATCAGCATAACATAATTCTAATTTTAGGATATGTTCGGCATTTGTAATTGATTTAACGCTGAAAAATATATCAAATTCACGCAATAAAGGGAAATATACAAACTGACTATTTTGTTGCCTTATAACAAACCTTTTTATATCATTACATCTTAAATTCACCTCTTCCGGAAGCATATATAACTCCATCCTATACTCATGTAATTTATCCTCCCACTCTTGATAAATATCAACTTCTTCTTTCCTTGTATATTTATCTGTTCTATTGGATTCAAATACTAAATCTTTATATAAAAAAGACATTATTATTATATATTATTTAATAATCAGCATTTTAAATGTAAAAAGGTGTAAAATTATATTATAATTAATTTATAATATAATTTTATTTTAATATAATATAATATAATATAATGGGTACTACTAATGAGTGTCAATGCGTTGAATCAAAAGAACTAGGTAAATATATATGTGGTGAAAAATGTATTAATAAAAATCAAAAATGCGAAAAACATTCCGATTGTAAAGTTGAAAAGAAACAAGAAGAAGCAGCAAAACTAAAATATATAAAATATAAAATGAAATATATGATGTTAAGAAAACAAATGGGTGGTGATACATCTGATTTACAATTTATAAATAAAGAACCATCTGAAATATTAGATGAATTAAAAATGGAAATAGGAGAACCATCTATTGTAAGTAATAGTCCTGTTTATCTAGAATGGGAGTATAATATGGATGGATTCCGTCATATTATGAGGGATGAGAGTGTACCACATTGTGTTCCGGCACCACATATAGATTTTCTATATACATATACTTATTATTATTTAGATCCACTTGTTATACCAACTGTTCAAAAAATTTCTGCCTCGGTATTAATCGATTTATTAAAAAGGGAAATTGGTGCTAGATGTGCTTCAACAGCAGCAAATTATGCAACATTGTATACTATAATTAATATTTCACAAATGATATTAGATGGTAAAAAATTACCTAATATAGAAAGTTATTATAGTGATAATATATTTAATAAGGATAAGAATAAAGAAAGAAATAAAAAATTTGTTATAGATGAATCAATAAAAAATAAATTAAAATATTCAAATTTATTTCCATCATATCATCCATATAATACTCCCCGTGGGTGTCCAAATTAAAAATACATTATTTTAAAAATACATTATTTTAAAAATACATTTTAAAAATACATTTTAATATTTTTATATAGATAATATAAATGAATTGTTATAACACATAGACCTAAAATTAATATAAATGGATATAAAAACTTTGGTGTATTATTTCGTGATAATGCAATATATAAAAAGAATATATCGAATACTAACCAATGTATTAATAATATTAAATTATATGATTGGAGATTAAATGATGGAAAATTTACAATAAATGGTATCATTAATGCAAAAAAACCCAGTAGAGTGTATGCTAAGAGGTTAGTCTTATTCTCATTTGATCCTATATATATTAATAGAGGTCCTATAGCAAATATATGTAATAAATTAACTTGAATATTACTCATTATATATGTATTAGAATTTATTATGAGTTTATAAATTGTTGGTGTAATAAATTAACAAATTCAATAGATGAGGGATGTATTATACTACAATCGATTACACCATTTTTTATTAATTTATTATTTTTCTCGGTAATAATATTATCTTGTTCTAGCCCCTCGCGTTGTGAGAAAACTTGTCTCATGGCATAATATAAATGAATTGTTATAACACAAAGACCTAAAATTAATATAAATGGATATAAAAACTTTGGTGTATTATTTTGTGATAATGCAATATATAAAAAGAATATATCGAATACTAACCAATGTAATAATAATATTAAATTATATGACCGGAGATTAAATGATGGAATATGTACAATAAATGGTATCATTAATGCAAAAACACCCAGTACAGTGTATGCTAAGACGTTAGTCTTATTCTCATTTGATCCTATGTATATTAATAGAGGTCCTATAGCAAATATATGGAATAAATTAACTAGAATACGACTCATTATATATATATTGGAATTTAAAAGTGTTTATTGTTGAATTTTATATGTAATTTTATACAAAAAGCGTAAGTAGGATTATATTTAGCACATTTAATTGAATTATAGATGAAAGTGAATTATTAGGAACTATTTGCTACTAACTCGTAACTGTCTATTTAAAAAATTTTAATAAATTAACAAATTCGATTGATGAAGGATGTATTATACTACAATCAATTACACCATTCTTAATATATTTATTTTTTTTATCACTATGAGAGGTATTTTGTCTCATATTTAAAGTATCACGCATTGCATAATATTTAATTTTGTATTTAAGATATTTTTTTTTATAATCCATGTTATTTATATAGATTATAAAAAAATAATAAATTTTAGATTTGCAATGCTTTCTCTTGATTTTTCTTAGATACTTTCTTCGGTTTAACTTTAATCGTATCACTATCAACATCAGATTCAATTGGAGATATTAATAAAAGAGATTCTTTAGAAAGAGACTCTTTACTGTGAGCAATTATTAGATTTTCTTTTGATATATTTGCTTTATGTTTTGGTAAATTTTGTTTTTTCTCTAATATCATATTGGTAATTTCATTATTCGTAATAATTTTATGATATGGCCAAATACGACGATATGTTTTTGAAATTGTTACATCAGATATTCCAAAAACATCTGATATTTGTTTCTTATTAATAGTTAAATTATTCATATTTACTACTAATAATAAGCACCCTGCAGCGACGGAAGGGGGTTCATGTGTGGATGCTAAATCTAATTTATTAATATTATTAGAAATATCTATAGCTACCTTAATATATATTTCATTCATATCTAGTTTACAAGCAAAACGTTTAATAAAATCAGTTGATTTACTACTAGTAAATTGATTAAATAATTCTTCTATATTAATATAATCAATAAACTTCCTATAACCACGATTAACATGTTTTATTTCAAGTGAATAAATATCAGCAATCTCTTTTGGACTGCGGGGTTCATTCTGCAGTTTACAAGCGTAAAACACACACGCGGCAATCATAGAACGCCTGTTAATACATCTCATAATCCTACTTTTACCTTTTCTATTTCCTTTTGTATGCTTTGAATCATTTACTTTTTTGTATAAAATTTTTGCTGTATCTATAACTGATTGTGTTATATTATATTGTTTACATTTATCTTGAATCTTATATAATTCTTCCATTAAACTTTTTTCTTTATATGGCATCTGTCCCTGTCTTTGTAATATACTAATACGATTATATCCCTTACATTTAATTTTAGTACCTAGAGCAGATTTAGGGAAAAAGTAATTTGTAGGGCATCCATAACTAGATGTTGCCTTATCATCACCATCTTTATTAAATATTGGATTTTTATCCAGAAAAATTTCATTAACAACACCACAATCTTGACACACGTGATAACCCAACGAATCATCTATTACGATATTATCACTTTTACATGAAATACACAATTGTGTTAAATCTTCTAATGGCTGTGTTATATTACAACCCAGTAGAAGATTATCTATATCTTCTTCAGACATTTCTAAATATTGATCTTCCATAACTATTATAAAGATACATTATACGTTTAAATAGATAAAATCAATTTTTTTTAACACGTCGTATTTATAAAAAAATATTTTTTTCAAACATTCCAATTAATTTTACCAATATTCTTACTATCAAGATACATATTAGTATTACTAAAATAGTCATGTCCAAAAAAACTTTCATCAGTTCCACATTTAATTGGTTTTGCCGATAAGGGGGATGGATGAACACCCATTATAATATGATGTTTTGTTTGATCTATTAATCGTATTTTTGATTTAGCGTGATTACCCCATAGAATAAATACAATATTATTGCAATTTATTGAAATTTCTTCAATAATTTTATCTGTAAATGGTTCCCATATTTTCATATGACTACCTGATTTATTTTCTTCTACTGTTAGAGCAGAATTTAATAATAATATTTTTTCTTCTTTTACCCATCTTGATATATCACCATGTTTTGGTATAATAAAATTTGGTACAGTATATTGTAATTCTTTGTAAATATTTTTTAATGATGGTGGTATTTTATGTTCCATGGTAACACTAAAGGCAAATCCATTTGCTTGTGGTATAACAATATTATCTTTTATAATTGAATTAATATAACAATCTTGTCCTAGTATTACTACTTTTAATTCATCGATGTCAAAATATTTAAATGTTTCAAATATTTTATCCATATTAGGAAATACTTTTTTATTAATATCTGTCAATTTATTCACTATATTAAAACTATCAATATATTTAGTTATCAGTTTGTGCCATTTTGGTTTTATATTATTGGTTATAATGGATAGGTCTACGTACATTTGATTAATATTTATATAAATCGTATTACTAATAATTAATATATTCAAATTTTATTTTAATTTAAAAACTATAATAAAATACAATCTAATGATAAAAATATCAGATTGTATAAATAATATATCATACGATATATCGAATCTATATATAGAATGCGATAATATAAAACTATGTATCCCAATAATAGATGGGACGATATGTGTTAAAATAAGAGATATGTCTAAAAATAATATAGGATTATATGGTCTGAATATAAATGATAGTATAAAAATATATTATAAAAAATATAATAATATTATAAAACCTATAAAAATTATTAAATTAAATGATTATATATTTAATGATGAATCTAGTCCAAGTGATAGTGAGATATATATATAGTTAAATTAATATCTAAAAAAATTTCTCAATTAGATTATATAGTATGATTTTATCACAAATACTAATGGTCATTTCTTTAGTTGTTTTGGCTTATATGGTATGGATCGCGATGTCTGGTTCTGGCACTAAATCGCCTACGCCTACCGGAAATACTGAGAATTTTGGACAACCTAAATTAAAAGATACCCCCAAAAAATCTGAAGATTTTGGAAATTTTAACCCAATCAATGTTAAATCTAATATTCCTGCTGCACCTTATCCAGCACCAAATCCTGAGTCGGGCGATGTATCTGATGTTATAATAAATTATTCAATTGGTTCAAATAATACAAATAGTATTAAAAATATTGCTGCTATTAAAGGTGCCAATGACACCAATATAATAGAATCAAACTACAAGAAACCTGAAGGTTTTGAAAGTCAAGGAACCGGTAATGTATTCATTAATCCTCCATATCAATCAAATGATAATATAAAAGGTGTAGTTGATTTATCGAATAGCGATATTAATGCTGCTGCGTATGTACCACAACCAGAACCCAGTGGACAAGCACCACAAACAGAAGATGTGAATGATGTTTATAAAGTAGATGGTACTGATTTTCTATCTGCACCTCTCGCAGATAGATTTTATTATACCAATTCTATTGCTAATGTGAATAGAAATGCCAGTCATGATTTCCGCGGTGATATCCCAACTCCTTACAATGATAAATTAACACCTTTCTATCAATCGGCAATCTATGGTGAACCCATGACAATTAATAGATTGAGCGACTGTACTAAATAAAAAATTCATAAAAATATTTCATAACTAGATGACTTGTCTCATTTTTAAATATATTAACCTCATATATTTAAAAATAAACTTTCTATTATTATATATATATGTCAGATTCAGAATCTAATAATGATGTACAACAAAAAGTAACAAAAACATTTAGAAATAATGTATTACAATGGATTGATATAGATGATAAAATTAAAAATATCCGTAATAAAGTAAAAGAGTTGACAACTGAGAAAAAAGAATTTGAAGAAAAAATAATAACTTATTTAACTGAAGTAGAAGAAGATAGTATTGTAATAAAAGATGGAAAGTTATCTAAAAATGTAACCAAAACTAAAGCACCATTAAAAAAAGAAACAATTTATCAATCTTTAGTCGAATTAGTAGGAGACGCAACTAAAGCAAGTACTATGACAGAACATATAATTAATTCACGACCTGATATTCAACGTATTAATCTTAAGAGAACAAAAAATCGAAAGAAGGAAGATTAGTATTAATAATAGGTGCACCAATGTAGTGATAAATTCATTCTACTCAAGCGAGTCGCGACTCATAGATTCATATGTAATCTTATTATAATTAAAAAGTTCAAAATCCTTACTATATACGGAATTAATTAATTCAATAGTATTTTTATATAAATGTTCCATCTTAATAAGATTTTTTGATTTATTTTTATGAACATCTAATACAATATCAATATTATAAAGTTTCATCAAGCTATCAAAGTCTTCTTTCATATTCTCAAATTTTAATACATGTATTTTAATATTTGGATCTGGATCTAGATAAAGATATTGTTCAGTAAAATGATCGCCTATTTGCGATCTATTAACGATATAATACTGTATCATATTATTAATATTATCTAAATGATTTATTATATTTTCTGATACAGCAGGATTAAATATAAATAAATAATTTATCTCTGATATTATTCTAGTATAAGGATTTCTAACAATCATAAACCAATCATATTTTTGTTTATACTCAATACTATTTAATGGAAATAATATATGCCATTGTGATACATAACCAATTTGTGTCTTATTACCGATATTAATATGATTCATATTATATTCTTTATCATATTTTCCATAATAAATTTTGTTTCTAAAGGCACAATCTTCTATAGAAGATCCTCCTGTTTTAGTTATATGAATAAATTTTAATTCTTTGTTTGGAACAAAAGGTATTGGTATATCATTTGATAATGATTCATTATTATTAAATATTAAATATAATATTAATATTATAAATATAATGATAATAAGTATTAATATTTCTTTCATCTACCTATTATATTATATTATATTATAAATTATAAAATAATCTTAATCATATTTACTTTGTTCTGTTCTTATTCTAGGTAAAATATTAATACTCATTAATTCCTGAAATAATAATTTACACGCATATGGTAAATTGATACTTGATATTCTAGTATGATTATTACAAGGATGACATACATAATAATCCTTATCAATAACACGTGTCGCCAATAACCCACAATCATCGCATATTTTAAATGTTTCTATATCTGATGTTTCCATCATTCTTTCTTTTGTAAATTGACCCAATCCATGTGCTTCCATTGAATCTTTTTCCATCTCACCCACTTTTAATCCACCTGCTCTTGCTCTTCCATCTAGTGGTTGTCGTGTAAGCGCCTGTCTTGGTCCTCGTGCTCTTCCATGAACTTTATCTAAAACCATATGTTTTAACCTCATATAATATGTAGGACCAATAAAAATTTCAGTTTCTATTTTCTTACCAGTTATTCCACAATACATTGTTTCAGTTCCATGCGGAGAATATCCTAATTTTTTTAATATAGTGGGTAAATCTCTAATATTATAATTATTAAAAGGAGTGCCATCTATAAATTTACCTTCAATTGCTCCTATTTTTGATGAAAGACATTCTATTAATTGCGCAACAGTCATACGTGTTGGAATACCATGAGGATTGAATATTAGATCCGGTACCATCCCCTCTTCAGTGAATGGCATATCTTTTTGTGGGAGAGCAATACCTAGAGTACCTTTTTGACCGTGGCGACTCGCGAACTTGTCGCCAATCATTGGAATACGTTCCATTCTAACCCTTACATTATATTGTTCATATCCATCATTGTTAAATATATTTGTATGAACCCTATCAATAACACCGGGAACATTACTCTTAAATATTTCACTACTATCTTTATACACCTTATTATTATTTCCAGTTGGTTGAATAGGTGATACTTTACCGATAATAATATCCTCGTTATCTATCATAGTCTCTTCAGGTACAAACCCTTTTTCATTCAACTTGTCGTAATTACCTTGTTTCATACCGGTAACCTTATTACGATCAGGTTTAATAAACACATCATCTTGCGATGTTGATGGATTCTTTTCAATTTCACTATGATATGTTTTTAATGAATCAACTCTAAATACTCCCCTATCAATCGCAGACTGATTAAATACTAATGAATCTTCTTGATTATATCCAGTATATGTCATAATCGCAACAATTACATTCTCTCCAGCAGGTAAATTCATCATATTGTTATAATTCATTCCTTCTGTTGTTACTAATGGAAGTTGCGGGTGATATAATACTTGAGATATATCCATTCTGTCTTTATAACTAGTTAGATATAAACCGATTGCCTGCTTAGATTGTGAGAAATTAATAATATTTTTAGTACCATAATTGTGATTCGCAAATGGAATACCACACGCGACTTCGCCTAAAATAGTCCATCTTTGAAATTCTAAATGAGTGTATCTAATATATTTATTTTCACCATATCTATTAACAATATTTTCAGTTGGTTTATTTTTCATATTAGTTTTACTTTCATTCAGATCATCTATATATTCCGCCGACATCAAATATTTAGTACTCTCTATATCTTCATATGATATAATATCAGGATACTTGTTTAATATAATATTCCATCCTTTTATTGCCGACGTTAATAATAATTCATCAACTTCTTTAATAATATCATGTGTTAATAACATATTATTGTTCTTAACACATAACAAAGGTCTAATTAATCTTCCTGCGTCATAATATACCCGTAATTCTTTTTCTTCATAATTTAATGAAATAGATGTTAATCTATCTATAATATTATTATTCCTTTTCGCAATCATATGATTATATAATTCATAGACAGATTTAGTACATCCAATCCAATCACCATTGAACATTATTTTACACCAATTATTCATATCAATTGGATCAATTTCATATGGGTGTTTGTATTTTTTAAATTCTGTTAATATATCCTCTAATATTATTTTTTGTGATACATTTTGATTGGTAATACTACTCATCATTGCTAAACTTTTAACTATACCAATTTTTTGCCCTTCTGGTGTTTGTACCGGACAGATAAAACCATATGATACATTATTTACATGACGAATTGATGTTACTTTTGTAGTAGAAGCGTCCAATGAAGGAGACATAATTCTTCTCAAGTTAGAAAGTGCTAATACCCATGATAATCTTTGTAATGATTGCGCAACACCTTTTTTTGTTTTATTCATTCCCCATATACCAGTAGAGAGTGCTGTTTTAATTCCCTGTTCAATAATAGTAGGTTTAATCTGTTGTATCATATTTATTGGTTTTTCATCAGATTGGTTTTTTCTTTTGAAATTTTTTCCAATTTCATTTAATAATTTTTTCCAATTTTGCCTAAATAATTGTCCTAATAGAACACCTGGTGTTTCAATACGCTTATTATCAAAACCATCTCGATCATCTACCATCCGGCGTTTTACCAAAACTAAAAGTAATTTATTTACCATTAGACCTAAAAATCTAATTTTTTTAGGAACATCTTCGCCCAAATGAGGTAATAAATCTTTTCGTAAAACTTTATCTAAATATATTTTTTTTTGTATAGTTGCTAACGCTTCGTCATTTTGTGAAATACGTTTATTTCTTTTTAATTTCCCAATAAGATAATTATATGATTCATCTTTCGTTTTAATCATTACATTATTTTCATCAACTGAACTTAAAATAGAAGGTCGTAATAGATTTAATATTTCTATATCTTCTATATCATATGTAATATTTGAAATGATATCCTTATCTGATTCTAAACCGAGTGCTCGCATGAATATAAACAATGGAATATCTGAAAACTGTGAATTTGAAAATACTAATTCACCATTCTTTTTGTTCTTGATTGTAAGAATTTGTAAATTATCAGACCAATCATCTTGTCGTGAATTAATATGAGCAATATAACTTTTTCCCTCGACTGCTGTAGGATCATTTTTACTAAATATTAATATCTTATTATCCACCATTTTCTCTATAGACATTATAATTTTTTCTTTACCATTTACTATGAAATATCCACCTGGGTCATAACGACATTCTCCCATTAAATCATTTTTTATACTAGTAGAACAATATTTAGACTTTACCATGATAGGAATATTGGCAATGTTTACATCTTTTTCAATTTCACCTACAACTGTAATTGTTTTATCACCAGTAATAAGATCTTCCTTTTCTACAAACTGATAAATGTCAACAAGTATAGTTGCAAAATATTTCAAATGTTTTGTTCTCGCCTCTTTTGGTGACAACAGATCATTGTTAGATGGATTAGTAGGTGGTTTTATTCTAATATTATCACATTTAAAACCATGTAAATAAATAATATTATTTTCGATATTTTCATAAAAATAATTATTATCCTTATTTAAACTATAAGGTATAATCTCTTCTACTAATTGATGAAAAGAACTAAATAGGTGTTCATACAGAATATTTGGTTGCTTAAAGTACAATTTTATCAATTTATTTATATCTGTTTGATTAACATCTGTTTGATTAACTGCCATTATATATATAATAACATTAGTTTTATATATTTTATCTTAATATTTCAATTATTTTTAAATATTTTTAAATCGAGTTATTCTTTAAGCATTATATATAAAGAATTAAAGATAATTATCTATAAATGGAAACAGATACAACTTTTAAAGATACATGGGATATTTGGTATCATCATACGAAAGACATATGGACTATAGATGGATATAAAAATATTTATAGTATCAAGAATGGTGTTGATTTTTGGAAACTTTATAATAATTGGGATGCTATCGATGGATTAGTTGGGAAACATTATTTTATAATGAAAAATAATATTAAACCATTATGGGAAGATCAAATGAATATTAATGGTGGATGCTGGTCATTTAAAATAAATAATAATACAGTTACTGAATTGTGGGAAGATTTATCTATCCTTTTAGTAACAAATGAATTAATAGAAGGATGTGATGTAGTTGGTTTATCAATTTCAATAAAAAAAAATAATACATGTGTTGTTAAAATATGGAATACTGATAGTATGTGTAATAGTATTAAACATATTAATCGTGATATATTAAAGAAATGGAAAACTGATATTATTTATATTGCTCATATGCCAGAAAAAAATAAAATATAATTTTATCTTAATAAAGTCATCCCATGTCGTCCACTTGTTTCATGAAACATACCGCCACGAATGTTTACTATTAAATATAAAATAGTGATATCATCGATTATATCAATCATATCATTATCAGCGAGTGTAATACTATTATGTACAATTTTTTGTATATTTGATGGTATCATTTCAATCCTCTCAATATAATTTTTAATATCTATACAAGAAATATTTGTTTTATTTCTTGTATGAATATCTTGTGGTAAAATTTTAATTGTTTTACCTGTAAATGTTTTAACATGAATTTCAATACTTTCCATTATATAGTATAATATCATAAATATAAAAAAATAAAAAATCAATTTTTAATATAATAACTTTGGTTTACTTTGTGATAATACAAATTTAATTTGTCCTAATTTAGCAACAGAGTATTGAATAATAAGTGGGTAATTATTCTTTAAAAATAAATTTACATGACTGCATAAACTAGAACATCTAGTAAATATTATAAGATATTTTAATTCAAAAGTTCCTTGAACTATTTCATTAACATTATCTGTATTCTTAACAATTGTAAGACCACTACTTACATTTGAAGCAGTTAGTTCAAAATCAATTACTCCTAATTCACCTTTCCCAGATAAAAATAGATTATCATTTACACATTTAATATCAATCTTATCAGTTGCGGACATCATGTTTTTACAATAATTTTGAAAATCTTGAGTTGGTAGAATAATAGAATATGGTAACTTGACTGGTTCAATTGGATAATCAACATCTTCTAGATCCATTAAATTTATTTTAAATATCTTCTTTTCTTTCTCACTTTCTAATATCATTATTAGTTTGTTTATATCTTCATCATCTATTTTCCAAGTCATGATATCAAAATTAGTCATACATTTTATACATTTTAAGAAATTATTTAAGTTAATACCAATTGTCAATTTATATTGTTTGTAATTATAATTATAATATTCAAATTGATCAGCGTCTAATTTACAATGTATCAATATACTACTAGTTTTATTAATTTCTTTAATTACTACCCCGCCGATTTTTTTATCTTTCTCATCATTAGTTGGTTCAATATGATAGGGATAAAATGTAATATTTACATCTGTTAAAAGAGCGTTAAGAGAATCAATGAGAGTCCTGATATGGACAGATTGCGTTGTTTTTAGTTCTAATACACAAACCATTTTATACATAAATATCCTATTACTCCTTTAACCTATTTATATCAATATTTTCAGTATAGTGAATATATGAGTTGGGGTGAATAGTAGCGGATAATTCTGAAAGAATTATTCAATATGGTTCAAACTTCAGTTTGAAATTCTCTCCGCTCAAGAACCGCTATGCGGCGACTTGTCTCATAATATTTTATGTATAATTCATAGTCTTGAAAATAAAAAATATATAGATTATTATAAAAAAAATATCTAGATTATTATATAATATGGTTAATAAATATAAGCTTGTAAATCCTTATATTAAAGGTGAGTTTGAAACAAAACTAGAAGCAGCCAATTCTATAGAAGCGGCAAAAATATTTTATAAAAATTTATCCGAACACTTTAATAATAATGTACCTAAATATTATTTTACTATTCAAAAAGGTGGTAGTGGAAAGGGTAAATTTTATCATTTTGAAGTAAAAGAAAAGAAAACACAAGATGAAGTTAATTACTCCATTCATCCATTTGAAATTAAAGGTGACGATATGGCAATTGAACAATTTGTTGAAAACTTTGATAAATTTAAGGGTCGTTTTAACGGAGGAGCAAGAAAATCATCCAAACGTCGTAGCAAGAAACGTAGTAGCAGAAATCGCGACGATTCATCTGATATGGATGATTCATATGATTTCTATCGGGAAGCAAAATCCTATGTACCAGTTACAAGTCAACCCTTGTATTATATGTATTATGATCCATTAGTATACCGTCTAGATTCAATGTACATACCTACATTTTATGCCTATGCAACACCTTATTTTGAATTAGGTACGTATCCATTAAGAATTCGTTAAATTAAAATAATTATTTTATACTATACAAATATTTATAACATTCGATCAATTCATTCATTGTCATGCTATAAAATGTGTTGATTGTTTCTTTCATTTCAAAACTATCTAAATATTTTAATTCTAAATTTAAAAAATATTTATTTAGTCCATCAAAGTTCAAATATACTGTTTTATTATTATAGCACCAAATTGTATTTTCATCATATAATGATTTAAATACTTTAACATATTCTTCTTTAAGTTTATCTGATTTAAATATTGTCAATCTCAATAATTGTTCTAATGGTATAATATGTTCCATTTTATTATTATGACTTTTTACTATTAATTGGGCAATAGAAATATCCATAAATGTACCAAGATTATTTACAATAAATTGATCAGGATCTTGTAATAATATTTCATTCTTTATTTCTTCGTAAAATTTATTATATGAATCATTATTAAGGATTGTATTAAAATTTACATATAATGGTATTGTTGCATCGGGAAACCCAAAATGAACAACAATTGGTTTATTATAATTAAATTTGACTGATATAATTTTAGTATTTGTCTCGTAATCTACAAATTGACCCTTATAACATTTATCTCCAAACATTTTCTTAATTATATTGTGAAAAAGAGGTTTTTTTTCATTTAAAAAATTTATAAATTTTGTGTGAAAATAATATAATAGATCTTGTACTCCCTCTAATTCTATATTTAATAGATTATTGAAATTAATTAATATATATTTATTCTGATATTTTTGTAAATTATCAGAATCAAACATATCGATATATTGACTAAGTTTAGAAAGAATTAAATAGAATATATTATTATGTTTTATTACAATATTCTTATCAATTATAGATTGAAGACATACTGTATGTGGAATAGAATTAATTCCAAATAAATACATATTAATTTGAGTTAAAGGTATTATCATATTATGTATTGGATGCATTATAATATTATTACTATCTTCTACCAATCCACAGTTTCTCATTGTACTATACGTAATTTCCATTTATTATTATGATAGCAAACAATAATCATATATTAAATAAATCAATTTTTTTAACATTGATACATAATTAAATATAATATATAATATATATGAAAATAACAGAAACAATATTTTATAAATTTTTATATCTGTTTATCATACCATTATTAATTACTATTGGATTAAAATATAATGAACCTGTTATAGTTATAATAATATTTTTATTATTTTTATATCATTTATATTCAGGTTTCAAACACCAGGTATGGCCATTTAATTCAATAGATAATCCTGAATCAATTTCAAATCAATTAACACATCCAGTTTGGTGTGAATATATTTCTATAATAATAGGTATTATATTAATTTATAGAGGATTTGAAATGTATAAAAAAACAAAAATATTTTCCATTTTAATTATTATTACAAGTATAATATTTAGTGGTGTTCATTTAAGAAAAATATTTTATCCTAATAATTATTATTATAAAGGACTATTTTATTAATTTTTTTGAAAAATATAATATCTATATAAAAATGAAAAGTTACGACTTTCTTTATCCGCTCCAGTCATTTCACCAAAAAACTCCCCAATCTTTTCAAAGAACTGTCGGTTGTTTGGATTTTCTTCATATTTAATTACCTTTTCAAAATATGGTTTATTTAGTTCAAACAAATTAGCAAATAAATCAGTCTCTACTAATCTACATCCTGCTGCTTTCATTGTCTTTTCCATTAATTCTTGTGAGACAAGATATTCTTCAATAAATTTGCCTTCTTCACTGATCCACGCCATATGAACATCGATAGGCATTCCAATATCATGTCCCAAATCACCATTATATTTTTTAATAATTTCATACAAGACATTCCTATTACCATCTTTGTCTGTATAGGTAGATGTTATTTTTCCATTAGTATCAAATGATTTGTGTATTTTCATTGCATCAAATAATGTTAATAGAATATAACCATCTTTCTTCAAATAATTTTTAATATTTTCAATCAAATTATTGATACTAGTCATATTGCCAAATAAATAGTGAATAACCATTTGTGAACTAATAATATCAAATTTCCTAGTTTTTGTAAATATTTTATCTATATTATCTTTATTCTCTTTAGATAAATTGGCAATACTCTTACTTTGCGCTTCACTATTAAACTGTACTCCTCCATCTGCTTGAATATATGTTACTTTACCAAAGTTAGGATATTTTGTTTTAAGGTGATTGTATCTACTGATAGCACCATTCGTTGCACTATATATACCTTCAAAGTCTGGATCTATCCCCACATAATCTCCTACTCTAGCATGATATATTTTTAAAATATCACCACCTCTTCCACAACCGAGATCGAGAAAACTTTTTCTAACTATTTTTCCACCTGTTTCAGAAGGTGATGGGGAGCAATATGTATTAATAATACTTGTTTTAATCCAGTTATGAAATTCACGCATTTTCTTAATAAGATCAGTAACTTTCTGATAATATATATCTTGTTTTTTCTGTGATATAATTACACTACTATCTAAACGAGAACGTAATAATTTCATTTGCATTTCATATGTTTTTGGATTAGATAAAATATTGATCTCATCTATAGTAACTGCTTCTATCATAGATTTCCAAATTTTTTCTGCTACATCTTTAAAATTTCCATACTTTTTATTATATCTCATAACAGATTCAGTTTTATCCCACCTTGTCCTTAATATATTCCATCGATATGGATGAGGGATAGTAATATCATTTGAATATACTATTTCTATAACTGTTTTATCTTGAACCAGATTTCCTTCTACATCCCGAACTGTATTATTTACAATAGGAAGATAAATCATATTATTATGATGTTCTTTCATAAAGGGTACTGGTTGTTCTTTCCCCGCAATCATATCACCAACATAAATATTTGCAACACGATATGTTTTGAACGGCAAACTATCTTGAATTGAATTGTCATAAATATCCATATAACCATTTGTTTCTTTATTCTTTTCAAATATAATATATACATCCAAAGAATTTGTTTGAGGTGGTTTATATTTATAGAATGGATATTTTTGTTCTTTCTTTTCTCTTGTATATTTCTGTTCAATTGGTGTAAATATAATACCATCTAATAAATATGGACAATTTAAATTAGTGTTTCTTGTACAATTAATCCATACTAAGTCAGAAAATAAGAAACATTCAGATGGACTACCACCTGAAGGAAATAGAAATAATTTAGGGAAAAACAAATAATCATTTGTTTTTATACGAGCAATATCATTATTCAAACTATCATAATATTCTTTGATACAACCTGTATAATATTTCTTAATATCCATCATATTAAAAGGACCATCGTAATCTTTCATTTCATACGGTTTACTTCCAAGTAGTATCGAAATTTCTTTAATTGGTATTAAACGTTTTTTTAAGATTGATACATTTCTCATATCTTCACCTTTATAAAATAGACAATCAAACATCATGAATATATATTTACGACTATCGGGTAATGTAATTAATTCTCCTTCAATAATAGTATTATCTAATTTTTTTACTACCATATCAAGTTTTCTAACATTCAAATTATTCGATATTAAATATACTTCACTATCATATATAAATAACTGATATTTATCACCGTCTGCTTTATCAGTTACTGAATATTTATTTGGAATATTATCAATAATATGTTGAACTTCTGTCGAAATAGGTTGACTGCTATACAACATATTGGACATTTCATTACTATTTCCATAAGTAAGAATTTTGTATTTTTCTATTATTTTTTTCTCCGCTTCTTTAGTTATTATAATATCATTACTTGTTAAAACTTTTTTGATTTGCGATGCTTCGTCTAAAATTTTAGTAAGAATATTATTTAAATTTTTCTTATCTATGTTTTTCGACGAATAGTCAATTTCAATTTCATATATTTTAGGAGAAGAATATATATTAGATACATTATCACTCGTTTTAACAATTGTCATATCAATCATTGTATTTTTATCCAATTCTAATGTCATTCGTTGTTTGTAACGAAATACAATTTTATCAGAGTCTTGGGGGCCAAGGTTTTTTAACATTTCTATCATACTCTTATCAATAATATTAATTTCTTTTGATTTACGAATTCTTATATCTAAATTATCAATATCAATGCGATTTAATTTGTCTTTCTCCTTTTTAATTAATAGATACCCTTCCTTGTCCAGATATTGACTTACTAATATTGACATTATATTATTATTTTTCCTCTGATATACTAATCCTAAAAAACTATTTATATTATCTATACCATTTATAGAAGCACGGAATTCATTATAAAATATATCTAAACTGACAACTTCATATAATGGCAATTTAGATGTTTCACTTCTATATTTTACATATTTCATTACATTCATAAAATCTGCCAAAGCAAGCGGGTTATCTTGTTTGTAATTATTAAACATCACTTCAAACTCATCTTCAATATCAATTGTATTGAAAAGTTCCGAAATTACTTTCTTATTACTTGGTGAAAACATTATATAATCTATATATATTCTTTTTTTATACTAAAATTCAATTTTTTTAATACTTTTTTCTATCATATTATAATGAATTTCTTAAAGTATAAAAAATTATTAGAAAGAAATAATATAATTCTATTTGATCATGAATATCGTATATCATATTACGAAATTACAAATATGGGTAATATGATATACGATATTCATGATCAAATGAAAGGCGGGGGAAATATATATAATAAATTAAAAAGTCTTAATATAGATACATTAAATACTATTGTTAAGTTGGGTATTTCTAGTAATCCACAATATATTATGAATTATATTTAGGGGTCAAATTATGAATGGGTATATTAAATCAAAACTCAACTCATAATTTTATTTAACCAACAATTTATTCTAACCATATAAATAGGTTCTATTAACCGCGTTATTCTTTTAAAATTTTCCTCGGTCCCCAAAAATTTTGTATTTATTTCTGAATTATTATCCTTAATCATATTAATATATTTAATCATGTTATTATTATAATTATTAGTCTTAAAATCATAACAAAACACATAAAATGTATTTTTAGTTCCCCATATATTAGAAGATTTCCATAAATTTATTATTTTAAAATGTTCTAATAATATATTTAAAATATTATAACATGTATAAATATTTTTCATTGACATATTTATAATTAAACTTCCATCTATCATCAAATTATTCATTATCATATTTAAACTAGTTATTATTAATTCCATATTAAGTAGATGTGAATTTTTTTTATCATCAATATATGACACACATGATGCAATACCAAAATCAAGTTTCTTTGGTAATTCTAATTTATATTGTTTTTCTAAAATATCTTTATAAAATTGTTTATAATTATCGTGATTAAATTCAAACTTAACACCCCCTTTTTCTGGAGGTAAACTAATACCAATACCAGTAGGTGGTCTATCTTCTGGTCCGCGACCATCATATATTATCTTTGAATACATACCAGGTGCTGCACAAATATCTACAAAAAATTTAATATCAACTATATCTAGACCAAACATATTGAACATTTCTTTTCCAATATCAGTTAGTTCTGTTTTATTTTCAATAAATTTATCATTGTCACGGCGTTCAAATTTATCCATATAATAATATGTTGAAGTAATATTTTTCATAATATTAAATAAAGGATTTTTCTGTGGATTATTATATTTTGTTTCCATTAATTTTAATGAGAATTTATCTAGTCTAAATACTGTATTAAAATATATAAATTATTTTAATGAAAGATTATTATAAGATACTTGATATTAATAATACGGAAGACGATCTATCTGCTAAACAAATTAAAGATGCATATAATGTACAAATATCAAGATTTGTTGGTTTACCTTTCTTAACTAAAATGATGATACAAGATATTAAAAATATAAAAGAAGCGTATTATGTTTTATCATCAGAAACTATGAAAAATAAATATGATAAAATATTTAAAAAACATAAACAATTAGAAGAAGATGCTAGACAAGTCGATAATACTAAAATTTGTAATAGATTATTCAGTATTACTTTTACATAATTTTTTTGTTTTATTAAATAAATTATTACAATAACATCTTTTTACAATAAATATTTTTCTTTACAATTTTTGTAATATTATGTGTTGTCCATTTAGGTTGACGTCCTTCTATCATACAACTATTTAATATTTTTACTATATCACATGCCCATAGATTTCCGTAATAAATAATAGTATCAAACTGTTGTATATATTTACAATTCATTATGTTTTTATATAAACAATGTTTCTTCAATGTTGAAATATTACATCCATAATACAAAAAGTTAATTAATTGTATTATGGATTGTTCAATTTTATTCCCTTTTAATTTTCTTAATTTCATACCTGTTGTTTTATCTTTAATATGTTCTATATCATAACCATATGGTGGTTTACCGATATGAGATCCCATTTGTTTCCTTATTTTCATCGCAGTACTAACACGTTTACTAATAATACTACTTTCTACAAAAGCGTCGTATACTAGATTTAATATTTTCTTACAATTAACATGTGAATCACTTATAATATTATCTCTTACTGAATGGATAGTTATATTCATTTTATTACATTTATTAATAAAAGTATCCGCTGAACCAACATTCCTTGATAATCTCGAAGGGTCGGCAATAATAATATTGGTATTACTTACACGATCTAATATATTATAATATGATTGTTTCTTATAATCATGTCCACTTACTACCTCTTTTACTATTTCATGTACTTTCATGTTATTCCTTTTACAATAATCAATACATATACTAACTTGTGTTTCTAAACTTTGATTCATATCTTCATTTTGTTTCTTTGTACTACAACGTGCATAAATTATTGCTTTATTAGATAAATCGACAATATTAGTATGTTGCATCATATTTGCAATTTTATCAATCTTATTAGAAAAAGACATTATATTATTAATATTTTATTAATAATATAATTATATATTCAATTTTTTTAATTAGATGTAGAATGACTAGTAGGATGATGAACATCTTGATGAGCATCTTCTTGATGAGGTGCTTGTGTCTTATTAAAACGATAATGGATTCCTGTTAGATTTTCACCTAGAACAAAATCCTTCAACGAATCACTACTCATCAATTGATCAAAACCTTCCTTTGTATCAACTGTTAGATCTCCGCAACCCAAATAATGATTATCCTTTCTATAAAGACGATAGTAAAGAACATTACATTTGTTTCCTTGTGTAATCAAAAGTGTGTGAGTTTTCTTTACATCACCGTAATCACTAGTATCAACCAAACCAGTTAAAGTGAAATAAACACGGTAGTGAGCAAACTTTACTCTTACAGATGTTCCAAATTGCTTTTTCAATTGCTTTAGAGCACTAAGAGATTGGTCGGCAGTTGTAAAAGTAAGAAAATACGAGTTAGACTTTTCAGTGAGGTGCTTTGTAATGCACCCTTCTAATGTGTCTAAAACACTCAAATCAATATTAGATGTTGGTTTGATCAAAAGTGTTCGTCCGGGTCTACGAATAGTAGACTTTCGGGTAGTATTATATGATTCAGACTTGTTTGACATTTATTAACTTAATTATATATAATATTATTTCTTTATACCGCTTATATCTGTTTCATAACATCATAATAATATGTTCACATAGGTTCTTTTGAAATTTTTTCATTTCTAATGTATTCATGGTATCATCTTTAATTATGTTATCATATACTTTATTTTTATATTCATCTGATAGTTTACTGTACAGGATATTTTTAATGAGAATTTCATAAAATTTTTTAAAATAATTAATTTGAAATAAATAATCAAAATATGGATAACATATCAACCAACTATATACTGATATATATATATCATTGAATGATATATTTTCATAATACGATGTATTATATCGAGATATCATATTAAACTGCAATATTATATTATCATTATATCTATTTATCAAATTATAAGAATTTATACATGGTAATAGTTTAATATACACATCAGTTTTTGGAAATTTTTCAAATAAATCGGGTAGATATAGTACATCATATAAACTATAAATAATAACATTTTTAGATAATTTATTTATTTTTATATTAATTTCCCATATATTACCCATCTTTTTATCATTTTCTTCTAATTCATTATATTTATTACTACTTATTACATTCATTTGTAATAATAAATCATAAATTTTACATTTATTATTTATTAAATTATTTGATATATTATAATATTCGCACATATATTTAGTATCAAATAAATTTTCACAAAATTTTTTCCTATCACTTGTATTTAATAATACTTCATTAAAAAGATATGGTACGTCTAATGATTCTCCTCCATGTAGTATTTTAATTATATTTGGTGAAATTAAGAGTCTTTTAAAAATATCACTATGTTTAACAATATCAGGAGGATAAAATAAAAATATTATTGCATTATTATCACCATATATTTCCATATTAATTTGACAAAGAGCAATTTGTCTCATATTATTAACACGATTAAATTCAAAATCAATTCCTATTATTCTTTTAGTTTTTTTTAATAAATATGTTTCAATATATCGAATCATATACTCTATATTCTTTATACTATCGCATATATGAATAGTATATTGTTTTTTATTTTCTTTTATTAGCATTAAAATAATAGATATTTTTCTTTATAATTAAAGCACTTTATAATTAAAGCACTTTATAATTAAAGCACTTTATAATTAAAGCACTTTATAATTAAAGCACTTTATAATTAAAGCACTTTATAATTAAATAGAATTTAAAATACTATATAACTCATCTGCTGCTATTTTCATATCATCTGTAAGATATTTAGATTCTTGAATCCACATATTAACAGTTGATATAATTTCATCTTTCTTTAATTTAAAATGATTTTCAATAAATGTTTCATATGAGGGGATCTTATTCTTTAGTATACTAGTCATAGCATATTTTATTGTACCAACTCTTATATTTTCATTATATTTAATACTTTTAATTTTCCCATCATTTGTATTCATTGTATTTTCATATCCCGGTTCATTAAAATATGGTTGTTCTACTAATATTAGCGCTTGTATTGAAATGATTACTTGTAGGAACGTTGATAATTCAGGATTCCATGATTCACCTACATCACCACTCCATGTACCTAATAGTGACAAACATACCTTACCATTAGCATATAAATTAGGATTAAATCTAAATGTTCCTCCATTTGTTGTTGCTATCAATACTTCAGGAACTTTTGTTGGATACCCATCTGGAAAATAAGCGTGAAATTCAAATATACCATTATGATATGGTGTATCTTTTGGTCCAGTTATAACAAATGATATCAAATTAACATTTGTTTTAGATACTCTTAGTATTACACTTGAATCCCAGGAATTTGGTAAATTTTTTCTAAGCGACGATGTCTCTGATATTATTCTTAACATTGATTTTTTATTTATACTATTAGTCTTATTTTTATAATATAAATGTGAATTGATTAAATTATATTCACCAAATTGTTGTTGTGATATTATTTGATTATATGAATCTTTTATATTACTTGGAATAACAATATCTTGTATAATTGGAATAGAAACAATTTGTTTCGCTCTCACAATATTAATCGTATCAATAAAATGAATATAGGTATTTATATATATATCAATTGACATTAATGAATCGGTGCTAGATACATGTTTTGTACTATGACTTGATTCATTAATGTCGATTGATAATATATTATTGATAATGTCATATAAATCTTTTGTTATATTTATAATATTATCAATAAAATGTAACGATATATTAAATTTCTTAGTAATTATTATATTTATCAAAGTAATTAAAATATGATAGTATTCATGAGATTTATTAAAATCAAGAATATTAATTCCAGTTAATACATCGATTATATAAGATTCAAAAATCAAATCTATAGTATATGATTCCATAATTTTTAAAAATTCAATTATATTATTAAGTGTATCTATTGTATCAATCGTGTTTAGTTTTATAGCATCTATATAACTATTTATATCCCAAGTAGTAGTACTGTTATTTCCATAACCAGTTCCTGACTTCCATTGTGTTGTATTCTTATTTGTTGTATCTTTTAATTGTTTGATGGTAATTAGATTTATATCAATTGGTATAATATTTGCTATACCCATTTTTGTTCGTTTAATTAAATGTAATAATTTCATTTCAATATTATTGAATGGAGAACTAGTTAATTTATTATTTTCACAATCTATATCAATTGATTTAATAAAATGATGTTCTAATGCAATTGCTAAATTTGTTATAAGATGATCTAATGATATTGTATAATTCCAGTTTGTTACATTCCATATATCCATACTAATAATACTTTGTGCCAAAACCAGATCTATTTTTGGTCTAATGTAATCTATTTTAGGTGGTAAAAATGGATATGTCTTGGACAAATGAAATGTTAGTTCAAAGTAATCATATTCATATGTATTATAAAATTGTTTCATAATTTTGGATATTTCGTTATCTCTATATCTAATACGTACAGATAGATCAAATATATTATTATCATTACATACAATATAATGATCATGTGACATATTATTATTAACTCGTTCAATTTCATTAATTAACATTTTATATAACGAGTTATCATTTAACAATAATTCTTTTGGAATCATATTTAGTAAATTAGATTGAATATTACCAATATTCTTCATATATTTTGAGTAAATAGAATTTTTATTTAATTTATATTTAGTTATAGTTGTATCTTCAAAAATACCCATATAATCATTTATGATAATAAATTCTTTTTTATTACTTTTTAAAACATTTGATATAATCTCGACAAATTCACTATTTGTTTTATTCATACTATTAGATAAAATTATATTGATTTTATCTAATAATATCGGTGATATATCTGAACTAGTTACATAAATAGTATGAGTATCTTCATATAATGTAAAATTATATTGATCTATATTAATATTAGTCATTAATTTAATATAATAACATATTATATTAAATTAATTATATCAATTTTTTTACACCTTCATACATTTAAAACGCCGAATTATAATATAATACTATAATAATGGGAAAGTCAGAAACCGCATCAGCATCAATTGGTATAAAGATTTTATTATCTGACCTTATATTACAAATAAATGAAACAAACCTTAATTTAA